>Ga0187877_1000102_pt1 | contig 112364 bp, 117 predicted proteins | sample June2016WEW_17_1_3_FD_132430 | JGI IMG/M metagenome (GOLD analysis project Ga0187877, IMG submission 132430) | Peatland microbial communities from SPRUCE experiment site at the Marcell Experimental Forest, Minnesota, USA - June2016WEW_17_100 | ecosystem: Environmental > Terrestrial > Soil >...
CTATGGTGAGTGGACACTTCGCCGCATCACTGACGAGTAGTCGCCTGGTGTTGACCCTTCGCGAACTTCTGCCCAGTTGGCCGGGTAAGGCGCCTCTCGGCTAGTGTCCTAACCTTCATTAGCGCTGTGCCGAAATGATTCGCGGGTGGCGCATACATTGAAGTCGATGTATGCGTCACATGTGGCGCTCCGGCGCGTGCCCAATCGCGCCTTAACGGAGTGAAGATGGATTCAAGTCGCGTTGACCCCAATAACCTGTGCTTTCCCCTAGACAAGGCCACCCTCTCGCGATAGGGTAGTATCAGGGTTTAAGGGATGGAGATGATCCATGACGGTGACTCTGAAGTTCAAGCCGGAAGTTGAAGCCGGACTGGTGGCGCAGGCGCAAGCGAACGGAATGAGCGTGGAGGAATACGTTCTTTCGGTGGTGGAAGGCACGGTGCTACCTGCCGCAAAGAACCGGCTGTCGCCGGAGGAACGAGCGGCGGCGTTTGAGGCGTGGTCTACTCGCCATCGTCCTACTCCTCCCCTGTCTGATGATGCGGTCAGCCGCGAAGCCATGTACGAAGGCCGTGAGAGCTGATGCGTGTCCTCGTTGATACGAATATTCTGCTGCGCAGCGCCCAACCCAACCATCCCCTCTGCTCTCAAGCCACTTACGCCGTGTCGAAGTTGCTACGGCAAGAAGACTCCGTTTTCATTTGTCCTCAGAACATCGCGGAGTTTTGGAATGTCGCGACGCGCCCCGCCGACCGGAATGGACTCGGCTTCTCGCATGAGGAAGTGTTGCAGGAGGTCACCAGCATCGAGGAGTCCCTAACTCTGCTGCCCGACGTGCCGGCGATCTATGCCGCGTGGAAACGCATCGTGCACGACCACAAAGTCCAAGGCGTCAAGGTCTATGACGCGCGGCTCGTCGCGGTCATGAACGTCTACGCTGTGGAAAGCATACTTTCCTTCAATAGCGCTGACTTCAAGCGCTATGACCTCGTCACCGCGCTGCACCCTGCCTCCCTGCTCGCCTGAGGCCTTGGCGCGACTCTTCTTCAGCCCTTCCAGAAAGCAGGTAGCGCAGAGTTTATGTCTTTCAAACTCTGCGGCTTGCATACTTGAGAATGGGTTTACATGTGGGAACTATTGACTATCGCAATGGTCACGTGAAACGGTCGCTGCCAAACATCTCAGGGGAGACCCGCAAAGTAATGCGCTGTTGCGTGTAACTCTGCACTGAAATACCGTAATTTCTTGTCTCTTTGGCATGTTTTTGGAAATCATTTTTGACTTGGGTGTGGCCCGGTCGTGGAGCGGCGGTGGAACGTAGCCCCGGGCGTCAGCCCGGGGTTCACGAGCACCCCTCACCCCTCTCCCCGCGCGGCGGGGAGAGGGGTGCCGGAGGCGGGGTGGGGGGCCGAATTTCCCACGGCTTGCGCAGCGGTGAAATAATCCCTGGATGGGCAAAAGCTTTTCACGCAAAGGCGCAAAGTCGTAGAAGGCGCAAAGAAATCAAAGCAGTTGTTCTTCGCGAGTCTTTGCGCCTTGGCGTCTTTGCGTGAGCTTGTTTATTTTTTCACAACTTCTTGCGCCGTGGGCTATGATCTTCCGCCCACGACGAGGGCTGGCGCGAAATGGCGCAAAAAAAGTGCAAAAGGGGGAGGGGTACACTGTTGGGTCGCGCTGTCTCCTATCCCCCTGGAGCGTTGACAGGCTGCGTCTTGCGACCTAAGATGGCGCGGCAGGTGGGCACAGTCGACCATCCATGTCGCGCAGGGAACGCGAGAGGAGGAGGGAACCATGCAGCGACGATCCTTCATTGCCACGGTCGCCACCGCGGGCGCGAGTTTTGCGGTCAATCCCGGGGGAGCAGCCAAGGATTGGAGCCTCCCGAAAGTCGCCAGGTATCCGGACGAGGCGATTGAAATCGTCGATCCGCGTTTTGCCAAGTATCGCCAGAACAACGCCGCCCTCGAGCGGCTTTACACCGGGGCGCGCTGGGCGGAAGGCCCGGTCTGGTTTGGTGACGGGCGGTACCTGGTTTTCAGCGACATTCCCAATAACCGCATGTTGCGCTGGCTGGAAGACACGGGCGAAGTCAGCGTTTTTCGTTCTCCCTCCAACTACACGAACGGCAATACGCGCGACCGGCAGGGGAGGCTGATCAGTTGCGAGCACGACTCGCGTCGCGTGACCCGGACGGAACTCGATGGGACGATCACGGTCCTCATCGACCGTTACCAGGGCAAACGCTTAAACGCTCCCAATGATGTTGTGGTCCACTCGAACGGGAGCATCTGGCTCACTGACCCGGGCTACGGCATCATGGGCAATTACGAGGGTCACAAGGCGGCATTTGAGCTGCCTGCCAATGTCTATCGGCTCGACGCCACGACCCGTGAGGCCACCGTGGTAGAGGGCGACATGCGGCGGCCGAACGGCCTGTGTTTTTCTCCCGACGAGAAGAGACTCTACATTTGTGACACCGGGTCGACTGACGGGCCTCAGTATCCCCACAATATCCGCGTGTACGACGTGGTGGATGGCTTGCGCCTGGCCAATGGCCACGTCTTCGTCGAGATGGGCGCGGGCCTTGCGGACGGCATTCGCGCGGACCTGGACGGCAACATCTGGGCGGGCGCCGGATGGGGAGGCGAAGACTTCAGCGGCGTGCACGTCTTCGCTCCCGAAGGCAAACTCATCGGCAAGATTCATCTGCCCGAGATTTGCGCCAATATCTGTTTCGGCGGCGCGAAGCGCGACCGCCTGTTCATGGCGGCGAGCACTTCTCTTTACTCGCTTTACGTTGGAACTCAGGGCGCGCTGGTGCCCTGAGCCGGCAGGCTCCGCGGCGAGGGGAAATTCCTGAATTGCCCCGACCGGGAAAAACCCGGCGCGGCCCCCGCGGAGGTCACTTTGAGCGGAGGTGCGACGATGAAGTTCCGGCTAATGAGTCTGGCAATTCTTGTAGTGGTCTCGATTCCAATGGGCAGGGTCGCGTTCGGGGCGGCGGGGTCTCAGCTTCCGGTCAGGGGACTTTACCTGGGGGCGCCCAAACCGGAAGAAGTTCCCCTCACCGTCCGGTTCATTCGGGAGGTGCTGCCCAAAGAAAGCGTCAACCTGCTGGTGATGGAGTTCGATTATCGCTATCAGTACACCAGCCACCCTGAAGTGGTGGACGCCGATGCGCTTTCCAAGGCTGACGTGAAAGCCCTCGTCGCGGCCTGCCGGGAAGCGGGAGTGCGACTGATCCCTTTGATTAACCAACTTGGGCACCAGTCGTGGGCGGAACAAACTTTCGGCCTGCTGCGCGCTCATCCCGACTTCGACGAGACCCCGGGAAAATACCCGAAGAACAAAGACATCTATTGCCGAAGCTTCTGCCCGCTTCATCCCGCCTTGCACAAGGTGGTGTTCGACCTGATGGACGAGCTAGCAGACGTTTGCGAGGCCGATGCCGTCCACGTGGGCATGGACGAGGTCTTTATTCTTGCGGACCCGGATTGCCCGCGCTGCAAATCCCGCAACCACGCGGAGCTCTTCGCGCAGGAGGTCCGCACTCTTCACGATCACCTGGCGGAGATGCACCGGGAAATGTGGATGTGGGGTGACCGGCTGCTGGACGGCAGCGTGACCGGAGTAGGCGAGTGGGAAGGCAGCGAGAACGGGACGGCTTTTGCCATCAACCTGGTCCCGCGCGATATCGTGATCTGCGACTGGCATTACGATTCTGTTCCCGCCACCGCGGCGTATTTTGCCGCGCAGGGATTCCGAGTGCTCTACGCGCCATGGCGGCTGACCCAGGTTGCTCTTGGCGAGCTGGATTTGGTCCGCTCCATTCGCGCCCACGCCGACCAGACCATCGCGCCCCGCATGCTCGGCGTTCTCCAGACCAATTGGGCAAGTACCAGCGATTTCATCAAAGCCTACAACGGAGACGCCTCGGCGCCCAAGGAAAGCGCCGAGGCCGCCTACACTTTCAAGGCTCTTTTCAATACCATCCGGGCCTCGCAGTAGACTGCCTCAGTGGGGTGGCCCGGGCGAGTGTCATGTCCCGCCTTGGGCACTCCAACGACGCGCGCCGCCTCCGCCCCGGGACAGAACAGGCTGCGGAAAAACTGCCAAAGCTGTCATCCTGAGCGAAGCGAAGGACCTCTGTATTTGAACTTTCAAGCAAATACGGAGGTCCTTCCTTCGGTTCACTCAGAGCCTGCCCTGAGCGAAGCGAACGGGACCGGCTTCGCCTCCTCAGGATGACAGTGTGAAGCGTTTTTCCGCAGCCTGAGAAGTGGCTCGCAGATTGACCGACCGTTCCGGTTGAAGTAATCTTGGCTTCCAGCGCGAGAAATTTCTGAGAGCGGGGAGTCATCACCGACCCCGCCGCGGCCGGCCCAGTATGCGGACACAAGCAATCTCTCTCCTTCGCCAGGCTTTAGGGGATCCTGACGCTGAATTCCGCGATGGACAGTGGGAGGCAATCTCCACCCTGGTCCAAAGGCGCGCGCGGCTGCTGGTGGTTCAGCGAACCGGATGGGGCAAGAGCCTGGTCTACTTCCTCGCCACGAGATTCCTTCGCGATCAGGGGGCCGGGTGCACGCTTCTGATTTCGCCTCTCCTTTCGCTGATGAGGAACCAGATCGCGGCCGCGCGAAACATCGGAGTCAAAGCGGAGACGATCAATTCCACCAACCAGGAGGATTGGCTACGGATTGAAGACGGACTGCGGAAAAACCAGTTTGACGTGCTCTTGATATCCCCGGAGCGACTCGCCAACGATGACTTTGTCAATCGATGCCTGCTACCGATCGCCAACAAGGTTGGGCTCTTCGTTGTTGACGAGGCCCACTGCATCTCCGACTGGGGCCACGACTTCCGCCCCGACTACCAGAGGATCGTCAGGATCCTGAGAGCCCTTCCCCACAACATCCCTGTGCTGGCCACAACCGCGACAGCCAACGACCGGGTCGTAAGAGACATCCTTCAGCAGCTCGGACCGAACTTGGGGGTCCAAAGGGGCCCCTTGACCCGGGCCAGTCTAAGTCTCCAGAACATTTACCTTCGTTCGCAGGCGGAGCGGATGGCTTGGCTTGCGAACGTTCTTCCAGGCCTGGCTGGAAGCGGCATCGTCTACACGCTCACCGTTCGAGACTCGGAGCGTCTGGCGGAATGGCTCAAGTCCCAAGGCATCGACGCGGAGCCTTATCACGGCGCCATGGAGACAGAGCAGCGGGAAGCCCTGGAAAACCGGCTGCTCAACAATGAAGTGAAAGTGCTGGCGGCTACGGTTGCTCTCGGGATGGGTTTTGACAAGCCGGACCTCGGATTCGTCATTCACTTCCAGCGGCCCGCCTCCGTCGTGCACTACTACCAGCAGGTGGGGCGAGCCGGGCGCGCGGTCGATAACGCCTACGGCGTTCTGCTGAACGGAGAAGAAGACGACGAGATCGCCGACTACTTCATCCGGACGGCCTTCCCCACAGCCGAGGAGGTGAATCAGCTTTTGGCGGCGATGCGGGCCGCAAACGACGCGCTGACGGTTTCCAAGCTGCAGCAGGGCGTGAATCTGCCGATAGGGCAAATCGAAAAGATTCTGAAGTTCTTGCTGCTCCAATCGCCGGCGCCAATTCAAAGGATCCCTTCCGGACGGGGTTCGGCTTACGTCCTGAATCCAGTGCGTTGGCAGATGCCCATGGATCGGATCGAACGGATTACGAATCTGCGCCGGCAAGAGCAGGAACGAATGGGCATCTACATGAACACCCGCGATTGTCTGATGCAGTTTCTGGCCGAGGAGCTCAGCGATCCAAACGCCGCTCCTTGCGGTAAGTGCGCGAACTGCGCGGGCCAACTCTTACCGGAAGGCCACCCGGAGGATCTTGCTCAGGCAGCGGCGGAGTTCCTCAATCGTCTGGAAAACGTTATCCTGCCGCGCAAAAGGTGGCCCGCCGGTCTCGCCGATCCAGCAATGAAAGGGAATATTGCGCTGGAGTGCCAGGCGTCGGAAGGACGCGCGCTCTGCCGCTGGGGGAACGCGGGCTTCGGTGCGCTGGTTCGGTGTGGCAAGCAGCGGGATCACCGTTTTGACGATCAACTCGTCGATGCCGCCGCGCGCTTGATCAGGGACCGCTGGAAGCCTGACCCTAAACCAGGTTGGATGACCTGCGTTCCATCGAGGCGGCATCAGACTCTTGTTCCGGACTTCGCGCGGCGACTGGCCCGTCGGTTGGGACTTCCATTTGTGGAATGTTTTCAAAAGGTGAGGGACACTGAGCCCCAGAAGACGCGGGCCAACAGCTTTCAACAGGTTCATAATATCGCATGGGCTTTCGACGTGGATGGAGCCATGGTCAGGCCGGAGCCCGCCTTGTTGATAGATGATATGGTAGATTCAAGGTGGACGTTTACGGTGCTGACGGTTTTGCTCCGTAAGGCCGGGAGTGGACCTGTCTATCCATTTGCACTTGCGGACAGTTCATCGGAAAATAGTGATTAGGAGATTCGAGTGGAGTCGACTCTGACGCCGGACACACAAGCAGTTCTCCTGCTTTGCGCAGAACTCGGCCAAAGGGGTGGCAACGGTCTGAAACCCCTCGGCCTCCGGCAGTACAATGCCCTGGCGTCGTGGCTGAAGGGCCAGGGCTTGCGGCCGGGGGACCTGCTAAGCACAGATTGCCGGATCAGGCTCGAGGGGTTCCTGTCCCCGGAAGTGGACTCGGTTCGCGTCACACAACTGCTGGATCGCGGCGCCGCTCTTGCGCTGATCGTGGAGAGGTGGGAGAGAGGCGGACTCTGGGTGATCAGTCGCAGTGACGCGTGCTATCCGGAACGTCTGAAGAGGTATCTCGGACAAACGGCTCCGCCGCTACTCTACGGAGTTGGCTCCAAGGATCTGCTTAATCGTGGGGGCCTGGTAGTTGTCGGGTCCCGTGAGCGCTCGGAGGAGGACGGCGAGTTCGCCCGCCGGATTGGCGAGCATTGTGCGAAGGAAGGCATCGCAATTATTTCCGGGGCAGCCAAAGGGATTGACCGCGAAGCAATGTCCGGCGCCCTGGAGTCCGGCGGGTGGGCTTTGGGAGTTCTTGCGGAAGGCTTAGCCAGGACGGCCACTTCGGGGCAGTACCGCTCGGACCTCGTGAGTGATCGTTTGACCCTGGTGTCTCCTTACGACCCGGATTCGAGATGGTTCGCCTATGCCGCCATGGAGCGAAACAAGCTGCTCTATGGCCTGGGCGATGCTGCGCTGGTGGTGGCAAGCTCAGCCGAAACGGGAGGTACGTGGGCAGGGGCTACGGAGGCACTTCAGCGCGGTCGTGTGAAGGTGTTCGTCAAATCCACGGGAGCCGTGGCCCCAGGGAATCCTAGGTTGCTCCGCAACGGAGGTCTGCCGTTTCCTGCGGAGCCGTGGCAGAATCTTCGGGCACTGTTCACTCCGCCGGAACAGAAGAATGGAGAACTGTTTTCTCCGACCGCCAAGCAGCACCCTCCTATGGAAGAGAGCACAGACGGAGTGGCACAAGGCATCATCGACACTCCTGTTTCCGCAGAAACAAGTGCGGGCGCAACGTTTCCCCCGTCCCCAGATATGGTCAAACCGGCAGAAGAGACGCCGCCCGCCGCAGCAGACGCATGGTGTTGTGACGCTTACTCCCTGGTCATCGAACAGATGTTGATCCTCCTTAAGGAACCTCGAACGGACGAATGGCTCGCGGACAAGATGCGGGTACGTCCCCCACAGATCAAGGATTGGTTGGCCAGGGGCGTCCTCGAAGGCCACATCACGAAGCAGAAAAAGCCGGTTCGCTACGTCGCCCACTCTCCCGCCCTTTTCAAGGATTAGCGCCTATACTGCGGAAGCTGAGCAATAGCTCAGCACTACAACACGCCATCAACCTGTTAGCCCTTTGCGGACCGCGCCTTCAAGTACGCCTTCCAGGGCTCCCAATAGTATCGGGGCCAGCCCTCGCTGACCCCTTTGTGGTCATGTTGTGGAACCCCCACGTGGACCAGGTCGATCCTGCCGCCGCCCGCCGCCTTGGAAAAGCAGGTAGCGCGGAGCAGGTCGCGCAGAGTTGTGCGCGCCGCGCACTACGCCGCGGTTCTGCAGGCGATAACTGCCACCAGGCTCGTTCATTTGCGGGGCGAAAAGCCGCGGAGTAATCCCGCTCCGAGCGGGATAACTCCGCACCACCGGCTTGCCCCCCTATCAGATCGTGTCAACTAAATAGTTGACACTGGAAACCTTTTGGTTTACAGTAGAAAAATGGTCGTCGGCTTCCGACATAAAGGGCTGGAAGAGATCTACCTCACCGGCAAGACACGCCGGATCGACGCCCAATATGTCAGGAAGTGCGTGCGTATTCTTCAGTCGCTGGAAGTGGCCACGCAGCCGGAGGAGATGAACCTGGCCGGGTACAGGTTCCACCGCCTGCGCGGCAGCCCGCAGAGATGGTCGGTGCGCGTAACCGGAAACTACCGCATTACCTTCGCCTGGTCAGGCGAAAACGCGGAGGCTGTCGACTTTGAAGACTACCATTAGGGAGGAAACGATGGATCGTAAGAGCGGATTGCCACCTGTCCATCCGGGAGAGATTCTCAGGGAAGACATTCTTCCCGAGGTCGGCCTGTCCGTCACGGCCGCCGCGAAAGCGCTTGGCGTGTCGCGCCAAATGGTTCATGACATTTTGGCCGAGCGGAGGCCTCTGTCTGCGATCATGTGCCTGAAGATTTCCCGCCTGCTGGGCAGCACTCCCGAATTTTGGATGCGCTTGCAAGCAGAGTACGACCTGAAGAAGGCGGCCCAAAACAAAAAGGTCATGGAACGCGTCGCGCAGATCGTGCCGGTGCAGTGACAAGCAGAAGTTCATGCCTGACTATTTTCATCGCGCCTATGCCCGAGAACAAGCTTCGTTGGGTGAACAGGAGTTAGCCAGACCTTAGCCAGGACATCGGCTCGAAGACTACAGAAAGCTCGCATGGGCGCGTTGCCTCCCAGGTATTCATTTGTGCTCAATCCCCACGAGGATTATCGCGTCACGAGTTGTCCTGGCTGCAAAGCCAAAACCAGGGGACGTAAGATTCCTTTAGTCATTCACGTGGACGGAGCAGGGCTTTTGATTCTGCGCAAGACGTGCCGTCTCCGCGCTACCTGCTTACAGACAGTTGAATCTCGCTAAGTTATTGATTCTACGTACACCGGAATCTATCTCCGACAGACCCTTAGGGGTTCAATTCCCCTTGGGGGCACAATTTATTGGTTGACAACTTATGAGAATTAATGTATTGTGCTTCCATGAGAGAATATAATCGGCAGCAGGAGCCGATAGCCTGCGAGTGTGGCGTTAAACTAAAGTGCGGTACTGGCCTCCCTCAACACAAGAAATCGCTGCTGCACTGTCGTGCAGACCGTCTGCGTGCTCTCCTTGATACTTGCCTTAATTTCTCATTGATCGGTAAACGCCTTGGCGTTAGCCGCGAGCGTGTTCGCCAGTTGGCCTCAAGACTCGGCTACAAAAGTATGGAAAGAAGGACTTTATGTAGGCTCAAGAGAAGGGAACAGGAAGCCATAGAATACCCAACGATTACGGCTCTACGGCAGTCGTGTCCCTATCCGGTGCAATTAATCAGGCTTCCAAGCGCTAGGGGGGATTTACGATTCTATGCGACTGAAGTCATGATCTTGGGCAAGAGATGTGCGATTCATAAGGCCAGCTATCAGAGCAGAGAAACGGTGCATTTTAATTACAGTCGGGGCTACGGCGGCCTTTCTGAATTCTCCCTGGTGCTTATCCCTGACGGAAGATGGATAGTGTGCCGAAGTCTCAAATCAGGGAACACCTGCTTTAAGCTCGGAGAAAGACTACTGCCGGGAAGAAAGGGATCGTTTCACGGCTGGAATGAGCGCATAGGTGCGTGGCACATTCTGGAAAGCTAGAAGCAGGTAGATACAAGCACAGAGTTTCGTTTCTCAGAAGCTCTGCGGCTTTTTGCTCTTCGCGGGCCAGCCCGTTCATCCTGCGTGACGTTCAGCGAAAATAAGGTCTGCACAACAGCGTCCACATGTTAACCAATGAGTGGACGTTCATCAAAATAAGAGCCGCAGAGTTTGAACTGCACAAACTCTGCATTGCAATACCGTAGATTCTTGTTTTTTAAGCAAACATTTTGCGCCTCTCGTAGGGGCACCCCTCGTGGGTGCCCTTGCGCAGGGCAGGCACGAGGCATGCCCCTACAAAACACGTTTGGTTGCGGCTTCGCCGCGCTGCGCTACCCGCTCCCAGGTGCAGTCATTCCCGCTTTCGCGGGAATGACCAGTGTCTTGAAAGGAATCCCAATCCAAACGAACCCGCTCCCGACGAACCCCGTCGGTTGCGGCGATTGCGCCCTCGTGCTCCCGGAAGTATGCTAACTTGAAGGATAGGCAGGGGGCAGGGAAGTCCCCGTTCCCGAGAAATCCAGAAGGCTATGCGGGCGGATCGCTTCTACGAATTGTTGAACCTGAATCGGGTGCTGCCGAGCCACCGCTTGAAGTTCGCGGGGCTGCTGGGGATGTATGGGCTTCGCCGCCGGCACCTGTGGCTGCGCTTCGATCCGGTGATGTCGTGCAATCTGCGCTGCCAGATGTGCTACTTCAGCGAACCGAACTACGTCAAAGAGCACACGGGACGTTTCAGCCCCGCCGACATCGAAAGACTTGCCGAGGTCTTCTTCCCCTGGGCGATGCAACTCTACATCGGGTGCGGCACCGAGCCCACCACGTACAAAGGATTTGTCGATATTATCGCGTTGGGGAAGAGGTACAAGATCCCCATGGTGGGGATGGTTACGAACGGCCAATTGCTGACGGCGGAGCATCTCGAGAAGTTTGTGGACCTGGGGCTGGACGAGCTGACGCTTTCTACGCACGGGGTGGAGCGCGAGACTTACGAGCGGATGATGCGCCGCGCTTCCTTCGATAAGTTCCGAGAGGTCCTCGACCAACTCGAGGCGGCGAAGCAGCGCCGGGGATCGGAGCGTCCCGAGCTACGCCTGAACTACACCGTGAACGCGGAGAACCTGGACGAACTCGGCGGTTTCTTTGACGTGTATGGCAAGTACTCGCTACGCACCTTGCAGGTCCGTCCCATTATCGACCTGGGGGATACGGAGTACACCAATAAGGATATGCGCCCGTACGTGGAGAAGTACAACCGAATTCTCGCCGCGCTGGAAGGGAAGTGCCGGGAGAGAGGAATTCGCCTGCTGGCCAATTACGAGAACGTGACGTACGAGAAAAAGAGCACGCGGGGGGCGCTTATCCCGGAGGTGCTCGTCTACATCAGCCCCGAATCCATTTCCAAGCCGGAATTCGACTGGCGGAGAGAATCCTATCTTGATTACTGCCGCCGCACCCGGTGGGCGCGGCATTTGCTCAAGGGTGTCTTTTCACCCGCCGCACGGTTTGAGGCCGCCAGCCCCTACCTTTCCTACAAAGTCGTCGACCAATAATCGCCCTACCGGCCCCTTCCGCGCTTGCGTTGTCATTCTGAGCGAGCGCAGCGAGCGAAGAACCCCCGCAGTTCACTTCTTTACTGATCCAAACCAACTGCCGAGGTCCTTCGCTGCGCTCAGGATGACAGCGAATGACAGCAGGGAAGCGTTTTCCCGCAGCCTCCAAAGAGACCTACCACGACCGGCCGACGTAAATAGTGTAAGACCGCAGAATCCCATCCAGGTTGGGATTCATGTAATCCCGGTAGCTGCCGTATGAGAGCAGGAAGCCGGCGTCGAACCCCCGCGGCAGAAGGTAATAGAGCTTTCCTTGGCCGATCAGTTGGGGAACATTCACCTGCGAGACTTGCGTTGCTCCCACGGTGAGAGCGTCGAGGGCTTGCTGGAAAACCACCGGGTCGAAGCTGCCTTGCTGCACGAGGGGCCCGTTGCCCAAGAGCAAATAATCATTGGGATTCACGTCCGGCCGCATCCCGCTATGCGCGGAGTTGTGGGTAAGCGCCAGGTTCAGCCCCAGGCGTTTCCTGAATCTGTAATCGGAACGTACCCAGTAGGTCTGGCTGAGCTGCCGGAAGGGCATGAAGGGCTCATCTACGACATAGCCAGCCGCGGAGTCGTTCTGGAAGGCCATGTAAGTGGTCAGATTATTCTGCTGATAGGAATACCCGAGATCCAGGTTCCAATCGGGGAGCGGCGCGAGGGTGGCGTCGGCGCTGTCGACGTAGAAGCGATTCCGGCGCGCAATGGTCGGGAAGGCGTTTTGAATAATGATGCTGGTGGTGTTGGTAAAGGACAGCCAGCGGGTGGGCAGCAGGGTAACGTCCCCGAAGATGCGGCTGTTGCTGCCGGGATCAAGCAAATAACCGGGAGCGTGGGTGCCGGTGAAATCGTAGCCGGCGCGCGCATTCCAATAATGGCCGGGGTGATAGCGCAATGTAAGGCCCCCGTTGTTGCCAAATGACGACGGAACGACATAGCGCAGGTCCGTGTTATCAAAGGAGTAAATTTGTGGCCACAGGAAAGCGTTGGAGCGGGTGATGCCCAGCCGTTGATAATGCGTCTCCAGCTCCAGATGCTTGGTCAGATCATAATTCAGCTTCAGGCCAGCCCAGTGCTTGTGATAGGACATGTTGCCGAAGAGCGCGAAGTAGGGCACAAACCCGTTCACCAGGTTCTGCCGGCGATAGTCGGCGGTGAGGCGCAGCCGGTCGTAGGGATGCCAGACCAGGGTGGTGTTGGAGTCGAAGCCGTTTTGGGGATTGCGCGTGAACCTGTCCCGCCCGCGCCGGTAGGTCACGTCGCCCGAGAAAATCAGCTTGGGCGATGCCGTCCAATTCAGTTTCAGCGCGTCAGCCGAATACTGGCTGGCGGCGGGGATATCCAGATAATAGGTGCCCGCCGGCGTGTCGGGCACGAACACCGGACCGGGCTCGACTTCGTTCAGCATGGGTCCCAAGAGGGCGGACGGGTAGGGAAGCCGGTCATTGAAGCTGCTGTAATCATGTTCGTAAGTCAGATTCACGCCACCCGCTTTAACTTCCACCCCTCCGCCGATATCCCGGTTCGTGTAGTTGAGCGACTGCAAGCGCGAGGTAAAGTGGCAGGTCGAGCAGGAGGTGTCAGTATTCTCGTCAAGGTAGGCTAGTTGTGTGTGTCCGACCCTGGCCTGCCAGCCGCCCTTCACAAACAGATGCACCGGTAGACTGGGCACCTTCACCCGGGCGTAGGCATTGCCCATGCGGCGCTTGACCCCGAAGACGGACCCCGCCGGGATGTTATCACTGGTTTCGATGTCGGGTGAAATGACTCCCGAGTAGAAGGGGTAATTGTCCTGCTGCTGGACGAAACTGCGCAGGTCGGCCCGCGCTTCCAGCGTCTCGCCCACGTTCAATTGGGTAGCGACGTCGAAGTCCGACCCGGTCAGGACGGTGCCCCGGGTCAGCAGGCTGAGGTGGTGGGGAACGGAAACGAAGTCCCCTTCGAAATCCCCTCCCTCCGCTTCCTGCAGGCTGTCATACTCGCCCACGCGGCCACCGTATCCGGTGACATGCGTGAAGCGGTAAGCACCCGGGGTGAAGTACAAACCCCAGGAGTTGTTGGGAGCGGCAGCGTCAGCCCCCGGCAGCGCCCCGCCAGCGGACAACCCGCCCGGAAAAGCCCCCATCATGGCGCTGAGTCCGCCGGTGAAAGGAGCACTCAGCGCACCCATCATGCTGGAGTGCGCGGCCACGGGAGACACCCATCCGGCGCGCAAAGCTGATGCCTGGGGAGAAACCATCCGGCCCGGCGAGACAAGGCTTCCAGGCAACATCGCGGCATGGGCCGCCACCGGCGCCAGAGCCATGCGGGCGAAGTGCGAATCAGATAATCCCGTCAGGGTGGGCTGAGGGAAACCGGGGACGCCCAGACCGCCCTTGTCGACGAAGCGGGTTCCCCCGGTGGGCGTGGGGACATCACTGCCGTGAATCGACCCGTGGCAATTCGTGCAGCGGTCGGCCAGGGGCAAGCCGGCTCCATCATGGTGGCCGGCATGGCACTGCAAGCAGAGCGCGGGCATACTTACCGTGAGCAGATTCGTGTTCGCGGAGCCGTGCGGTGTGTGGCAGATCAGGCAATTCTCCGTCACCGGAGGATGCTGGTACATGTACGGCCCGCGGTATTGCGCATGGCAGCTAAGGCAGAGTTGATTTACGTTCGCCAGGCGCAGATTATTGCCCGCCGCGCCGCCGTGTGGGTCATGGCAATCCACACAAGCCATCTTGGCTTCGCGTAGCGGGTGGTGGTAGGGAAGGTTCGTCTGCGCCCGCTGCGCCGGGTGGCATTTCAGGCAGGCGTCGTTGGTTGCGGAACGGCGGGAGAGCAGCATGCCGCTCTCCGGTACAAATTTCTCGACGAAGGTCGTATGGCCAGGGGAGGCCGCATCGAAATTCGCGTGAGAGCCATTTGCGGCGGGGGCCGCTTGGGCATGCACCTGGTGGCAGTCAGTGCAGCGGACGTTCTCGGCCGCATGGCGGCCTGCCAGCCAGTTGCGGCGCCTCTCGTCTTGGACGTGACAGCTCAGGCAGACGCCGTTCGAATCCCGGGCCGGTCGGGAACGAAAGCTGATGATTTTCGCCACATCCCCGGAGCCATCCACGTGCAGGCTTCCAGCGCCGTGGCAGTCCTCGCATTCGACACCTTGCTGGGCGTGAAAGGCGTGTCGGAAATTGCCACGGACCTCGGCATGGCACAACGCGCACGCATCCGTCCCGACCCGTGAGGCTGCGGCCACTTCCACGTACTTCGCAAAGGAGCTAAGCCCATGCTTTGACTTTTCGTCAACTGACGCGTCGTTGGGGGACCTCGCCCGGGACTCGCCCAGGCATATCGCGCAGGTCATGAGAACAGCAAGCCCGACCCTGCTATAACGACTGAAAGCCCGCATGAGAGCCTCCCATCGGGGTGTTAGGAAAACCGAAAAAGGCGGGTGATGAATCTCACGCCCGAGGCCAAGAGATTAGCACAGTAGAAGGGGACCATCCAACCCATGTTGAACCACGTCGAACGGACATAAGCACAACGTCTGATAAGTTATAATCCAGTAAGCCAACGACATAGTACTAAAGACCCATTTTCATTCCGCAAGACCCCGGCGCCTACTTACTTCCATACCCACTCAGAAGGAGGTGCCACATGAGTATCCCTATCAAGGGGCATGGCCCCAAAACCTACTTCGCCCATCTTACAGGCAAAGAATTCCACGAACTACTCAAATTTCTGGAGGACCAAGCAATCCAAAATCAGAGCTATATGAGCGTTCGCATGGCTGTCTTTCTTGCCGAACGGATTCGACCGCAGCTCCGTGAGCAGGGCTTCTTCAAAATCATCGAAGAATACGAACTGCCCGTTTTTATCGCCCCTGAAACGTCTGAGGGGTTTCCTGTCGGAAAAATCTAGGCAATGGGAGGATCTCACTGTGAGTGAGTGTGAATATGGGAATACAACCAACGAAAACAGAGCCTTCCTACAGAGGAAATCTAAAAGCCCCTTGCCAGACATGAGCGCAGAAGAACGTTATTACTCTCGTTCTCTCAAAATCAGGCTCGGTGTTCTCGAATGCCTCATCAAACTCGCGCTTCAACAGAAACTCCGCCCTCAACCTCCCTGGCAATCTTTTGAAGATTTGGGAAGCTACTGCGCAAATTACGTCTTTAGTTCCGGCTGGGACGGCAAGCCTGCAAGTAGTGTGACGGCCGCCCGTTGGTGCAAGCAGTTTTTTTATTCCAACAGTTTCTTCACAGCCATGCCTCAAGCAGGCGGTCTATTCTGTGTCGGGTTTCGTAGCCCCCAATCTGAATCCCTCGCAGTACGACTCCTCAAAACCCAAAAAGCCAAACGCAGAGCGCCAAAATTCTCCCCCTCCCCACTGTCTGCCCGGGAGCAAAAAACATGAGCCTTCATATCGCCATGAAGAACTGCCCCCATTGCGAGAATGTCTTAGCTCTTCATGCTCCCAAGAATGCCCGCTCTCCACGCGGAATTTCTCAATATCTCAACCGTATCCAACTTATCAAGCTCCCTTTGATTTGTGCCCAGTGCAAGTCTCCATACATTCCTAGGCAGATCAAGACTACCGGTAAGAGCGCAAACAAATTCTGTTCGATTCGCTGTCGTCAGGCTTATCGAATATAGAGGAAAAATCATGAACCGTCACTCCAACCCCGAAACCATTCTCCGCGAGATCGCGCTCTATGACCGCCTCACTCGCTACACCGCAGGCTTCCTTCTCTTTCTCTCCGGAGGCATCGTGGGAGCCGCGCTCGAACACTTCTTTCACTTTTAAGGAGCAACGATGCAACACCAAGAAATGCAAAAGCTGAAAGTTGGTGATCGCGTCCTCTGGATTGAAGAAAAAATCCCTGGCACGGTTACGAAGCTCCTTACCCACGGCTTGGTCATCGACTACGACGATGGACTTTCTGACCAAGCCCTCAGTTTCGACGATTCAGACTTCATCACGCTTTTTAGACTGTGAGGTTTGTCCATGGCCTTCCTCGTCATTCGCGGCTCCAAATTCCACGTCCGTTGGCGCGAGGAAAACTTTCAGCGCTCGCGCAGCTTCTCCGACCGCCGAAACGCGGAACGTTTCCGCGACGCCCTCACCCTTGCGGAGCCTACCCTCAAGCATTTTTCTCCCGGCGCCACCTCCGCTCCCCTCGGAACCTGTCGGCCCTTCGAAATCTCTTACCTCTCCACGATCGAAAATCACTGGATGAACTGCCAGGGCGCCGCCTTGCGCTTCTCGCCTCTGGATTGGGCTTACGTCGCCGCCTGGGAAGATGCCGGCATACCGTTGGAGGCCGTCCTCTTGGGAATGACCCGCGCTTTCCAGTCTTTCCGCCCGACCCTTTCCTCGCGCCGGATTCGCTCCGTCTCTTATTGCTCGCAATCCGTTGCCGAGTCCGCGGCAACTCTGGTGAAAGATTCCACGGCTGGCCACGGCGAGCTACGCCGCGCCCTTCGCCGCGAGTTTCTGGGAGAACGATCATGATCCAAGAACGGCTGTTGCCCGGAACCCGCGCCATCACCAAGGGCACGCTTGAATGGCGCCCCTATCATGGCCGTTGGCTGGTCCGCTTCAAGCACTTGTCGGGCTCAGTCAATCAGCGGATGTTTGATAATCCCGACGAAACGCAGGAGTTTTTCCTCTCCTGCCTTGAAATCCTGCGCTTCGAAGTAACAGAGGCAAAACATGTTCGAGAACCCTTGGACGGATGAGCCGTTCGAGTCCGATCTCGGCGCTTGCGGCTTCAACTTACGCCGTCACAGCAAAAAGCTTTTGCCCCACAAGCACCGATCGTCCGTCGAGATCCCGCCGGCCGCTCCAGCGCCGCGTGAGGTAACCCCTCCGCCGAAGATTGGTGTACTCATTCCTGGCCGGCATGGCGGATTCGGCCAATGGGCAGAGGCTCACCTGCAAAATAAGCGGGGTTACCTCTGGCTGCGCTGGCGCGAGGGAAAACGTGTCCGCTCCTACTATCTCGGCAAAGCTTCCAAAAATTACCCCACGCGCCAGGCCGCGATCGCGGGCCCGCCGGCGCGGCCGTTGTGAGGTAAAAATCTCAGTGGAAGGAACTCACCATGCCTAAAGAAAGACAAGAAAAATTGCCCGGTATGCCCAGCCGTTCGGCTCAGGCTATCCGCATGGCGAAGGATCTTGAGAATACTTTCGAGATGATCCACAACGCCATTCTCCCCCTCGTAGAAGGCCTGCCCCTCGACGGCCGCACCGTCCTTACCATGACCCGCAAGGTCAAAGGCGACACGATCAAAATCAGCTTCAAGCCCGGCCAGGAGGGCTAGATGGAAAATAGATCATTCCTGGAGCTGTTTGAGAGAGTGTTTGCTGGAAAGAGCCAGATGGCGCAATTGGAATTGGCTTGGCGAGCTTTCAAGTTCGTAGTCGATGAATGTGGCGATAGCGCTGAGGCCGCTCTGATTCGCTGGGAGCACATGCAATATACGAACAGGCCGGAGCGTAAGAATTGAAAGCTGCGATTTATGTCCGCGTCTCGACTCAGGACCAGCACGCTGAAAACCAGCTCGAGCAGCTCCGCGCCTTCGTCCTCGAGCAAGGTTGGCAACCTCACCATCTGTACCGTGACGAAGATTCCGGCGCCAATCCTTCGCGTAAAGCCTTCCTCGACCTTATGCGAGGCGCCAGCGACCGGGAATTTGACGTGGTGATTTTCTGGTCGCTCGACCGCTTTACCCGTGAGGGAACTCTTGCCACTCTCCAATACCTGAATCAACTCTCCACTTGCGGCGTGGGCTTTCGCTCTTTCACGGAGCCCTATCTCGACTCCTGCGGATTTTTCAAGGATGCCATCATCTCGATCCTGGCGTGCATCGCCAAGCAAGAGCGCGTCCGAATCCGGGAGAGGGTAAACGCCGGCCTGGCTCGAGCTCGAGCTCAAGGGAAAAAACTCGGTCGGCCCAATCTCTATCTGAAGCCAGAAGCCGAATATGAAATCCTGCACCTTCGAGATGTAGGCCGCTCCTGGCGTTTCATTTGCGCAGAAACAGGCATTCACCCAACAACGGCCCGACGCATCTATAAGAGGCTTGCCAAAAACCTCTGAGATCATTGTGGCGCTAACCGCCTGATTCTATGTACCTGGAATTTTCAAGATCTTGCTTGCCATAAACTCTGGTTTTTGGCAAGGGCAGGAATGAGCGATGCGATTTGAACTGAGGCTCAAAAAGTGCAGGAAGCAGACCGTCTTAAGTATGGACATGTGGGACGTGGTCGATTATCTCTATTGGACACAGACTATCCAGGCCGATCCCCGAAATCTCAACCTTTTTGTAGATGGCGAGAAGGTTCCCAAGCCACCAGAACCGATGGATGACAGGTAAGCGGCGCCAGAATGCGCGTATGCTTCGGCGCCAGCTCCGGAGGAAACGCCGGCGTTTCCAGACTGCAAGTGTCTGCGAGTAGACGCGGAGGCTACTATGACTCGTTTCGAACTTCTCAACGGAATCGCTACTCCCATTAGCTGGGTCCAATTCGAGGAACTGGCATTCCCGCTCTGCACACGATCCGAACGCGAAGCCATGCGCACCCAGCTCCAGCGCCTCCACCGCTGGGGCTTGGTTCAAAAGCAGCGCCGCTATCCCTGGCGCCGGGATCCCTTTGCTTATAAAATTTCACTGCGGGGAAGAGAGCGCCTGGCTTGGGCGCGCCAGAAGGGTTTGCTTCCCTAGCCAATCTTCTTGATCGTCGTAATGATATCGTAAGCAGCACCCGTCCCGCCCGCGCTGCTGATCGTCATGCCAGCGCCCCCATTGCCACAGGCGCATCGCACCATGAAGTGCCCCCAAGTCTGAGTATGCGTGCTCTGCAAGGCGAGGCTCAACGTCCATACGTTGGCCCCCCCAATCAGCATATCAGGATAGCCAATCGTCACCGTGGCCGTTCCTGAACCGCCTGTGCCCGGCTGCTCTATCCAGACATCCACGTCGTAGCCGGAGTTATCGCCGGAATTGGGATCCGCGTATAGGAGCGTACTCGCCAGGCTTCCCCCGGCGCTAATGACGAAGGGATTTGAGGCATTGTCGAAAACCGTCACGGGCAATCCGTAGCCGGCTACTTGCAGCCCCTTCCATGCGTAAATCACCCCGCCGATCGTCACATCCCAGCCGGTGTTGGTGGAGAGTTGGGAATTGTAATAGACCACGGCGTTGGTCGTGGCTACCCATGAGCCAGTTGGACAATTCGTGCTGAGGGTCATACTGGTCGGACTTGCTACCGCGGAGATCGCATACCAGCTTCCGCCCGAGTAGATGCCGGTTCCGATGTAGGTTCCCCAGCCCGGAGTCCAAGCACCGAAGGGTGAGCTGGACCAGATATTGCCCGTCATGAACTTGCCGCCGCTTGCCCACGTCACCGTAGGCGTTCCGCTGCAAGTGACATTGGAGGTCGTGCCCCCGGCCTCCATGTCGCCCGAAGAAGAAATCGAGTTTTGCGATCCTCCCGCCCGCCCCCCGCCCGGATTATTGATGTAAAAGGGAAGGTTCGTATGCGCTCCGGGATTGCCCGTCACCGTGCAAACTGTGGCGCTGGCACAAGACGCGATAGGATAATTGCTTCCGTTGTATTGAATGCCCCAGGGCGTTCCTACTGTGCTCCACAGGCCGGAAGAGTCAAACTGCTGGCCACTGACCCAGGTGAGGGTGTTACCACCGGTGCCGGAGGAAGTCGCCGTGCCGGAGATCCCCACGGCCACGCCAAGACTGTCGTTGAAGTTTTGCATATCCACATGCCCAATCGTGTCACCAGAGCCGCCCATGACGGCGAGCGCGTTCGCCATATAGGTAGGGCCAGCCGTAACTTGCGGCATCAGCGTGAGATTATTGAAAGAGTTGCTGTTCGTGATTGGGCCGATCACAAAGCATGCGTACGTGCAGTTCGTAGCCGAAATCCGGTCGTAGCTGTTGTAGTAAGTTCCGTTTCCATAGGCATCCGTCGCAAAGCCATCCACGAAACCAATGGTCTGCAAGTCGTGGAAGTTGGATGAGTTGGCACCATCCGTCATGATGCCCACGCCAGTATTAACGATGGTTCCCGAGGTGACGGACGTCTGGTTGGCGACCGCGAAATTGCCCAGCTCCGAAAAAATCGGGCTCCCCGTAGTGGCAACGAGTACACCGGAAAGCCCATTCTCCCAAAAGACCGTGCCGGCAAGATTCGTGCTGAACCAATCGACGAACGGATTCATCCCAAGGATGCGGTCACCGTACTGGTAGTTGAGGCAAGGCGTGACCGAACAATAGATTTGGGACTTGCCGACCAACAAGGTCACATTGGGCGGAACGGTAACGGTGGAAGTTATCGTGTCCATGCCACTCAGACCGCGGGCATCGACGGTTCCCCCTGTGACCGGCAGCAAGGCGAAAGCTGCGCTGACTTTCGCGCCCCAATTGTTTCCGAGCATCGTCTCCGCGCAGATGATCGTGCTCCCGTTGCAGGCGCTTCCCGCCAGGAAGGTGTTTTGGATCGTCAGGCTTCCGTTATAGAGATTTTCGCAGATCACTTGCCGGAGCTGGTCCTGGCTGTCACGCGTGGTCAGGTAGGGTTGATTGTTCGCGGGGCAGGGAAGTACGACTTTGCCGGCCTGTGCCGAAAGGATTTGGGGAAACCAGATGAAAAGCGCCGCGGCAAGGAAGAGTTTTCGCATGTCAGTGGCAGAATCCGATAGTACTGATCGCATAACTTGGCGTTGTGCCCGCGAGCACGTATTTCAACCGCAACTGGTCTCCAACACCAAACCCATTGTTCACGGTGTTCACAGTCAACGCGCCATCCGTCGTGGGCTTTGGAGCTGCTGCGCCTGTTTCAAAATTTACAGTCGCAACCTGATTGATCGTTCCGGTAGTCGCTTGTGCAAAAGAGATCAAATCCTCGCTGCCAGTGTTCGCGTAGGTCGTTTGAAAGTAGAGATTCAAGGTCGGAGTAGTCCCGGCTGTATTCTGCACCCAGGAAACGACCGTGCAAGCTTTGAGCGTGTCGAGCGGCCAAATCGGCACTCCCGCAGTAAAAGCGTAGCTCTGCGCGACGACCGGAGTGCTGTTCGCTGACACACTTCGGCTGTCGAAAAAAACCAGCCGCGAATTGCTGGGAGGCACCTCTGCTGTCCAAATATCGGCTGTATCTGGACTTCCGGTTTGAGTTGTTCCGCCAGTGAAGTAAAGCGCCAATCTTGCGGCATTTTTGAAACTCAAAAGGATCGGAACAACAGCGTTCGTATTCACGATCCATGAAGGGGTTGGATTCAAGCTAGTCGGACTGACATTTGTCCCACCTGAGTTTATCCACGGCCAGGAAACGACCAACACCGGAAGCCAGGGCATTCGGTCGATCCCGTTCCCACTGTAGGGAAGATATTGCGTCGTACGAGGATCGGCCGCTTCATAGGCTTGGAAAGAAAAATTGTGCGTCGAGGTCGGATTGTTGTTTCGGATGAAAACCCAGAGATAATCTGTCGGATTGGTCGGTGTCAAGATGTAATCGGCGTTGAAGCCTCCGAGGCCACTCTGCCCCCAGATGAGATTCCTACCCATGTCGCGATACGGACCGCGCAGATTGATTCCCACATCCTGCGCGTGCAGGTTGATGCCGGCCAACAAGCAGGCCGCGACGCACAGGAACGCCGCCGCGATCCCATTCTTTTTCCACATGGTTCCCTCCTACTTGAAAAGATTTTTGAGAATGAACCCCAGGGCCAGGATCATCGCCACGGCCAGGGCCAGGCTGGTTTTGTTGCCCGCCGCGACACTGCTCACCAGGGCTTTCGCAGCCTGGACGGGACTCGCCACCGCTGTACTAAAAGTTGTGGCCACTGGAAAATTCTCCGGCAGTGTGGACAGGTAGTGATTGACCAGGGTATCTCCGCTTTGCACGCTTTCAGGGTACCATCCCGCCGTTCCGTCTTGCGGGTAATACTTGCTTGCGGAATTCGGGTCGATTTCCAGAATCACGCTGGACGGCTGGACTTGCAGTGTTGTCGGAACGCCGGGAAGGGCCGCATGGGCTTGCGTCTGGGCGATTTGGTCGTTGATGACTTTGGTGACATTCGCGATCGTGCCGCTATAAATTTTGTCGCCAAGCTGGCTGTGGTACTGGTCCATCATGGCCCGCACTGCGGCGATACAAGCCTGCTGGCCCGCTACGGCTTGCGCGACGGAGATCATTCCCGCCAACATCATTTCGTGGAGTTTGTCCGCCGCGGCTTCGAAGCTTTGCTCGATCTTGGACGCCGGGACCTGGCGGGGATCCGCGCCATGGAAAATGAGCCCGGCCAGCAGCGCCAGGCCGGCGACCACCGCGCCGGCAATGGGAATCGCCGCGGAGACGCCTACAAGTGCACCCGAGGCTGCCGCCGTGCCGCCCTCCGCGGCAATCGCGATTGATGTCCCCGCCGCGGCCAGGCCCAGACCCGCCGACACCACTCCGCCCATTTGCCCGATCTCAGTTTGAGTGGTTATCGTCGCCATGTTGAGCTTTTAGGCTTGCCCAGACCTTTGCGCTGCCAGGTACGCCGCCCACGTCGGATATCCGCGCCAGGGCTGTGATGGAATCTTTGACTCCCAGACGCCCTTAGTCGGATTATAAACCTGCGGCGTGGGCAATTGCCCGAGCTGCACGCTCGCCGCAGGCCGAACCGTGTTCGCGATCGTTGTGGAGGTTTGAATCGTTGCCCCAGGATTGGGCTGGTTCGAAATCGCGTAGTTGGGATTCACCACGGGCGCCGTGGCTGGCGTCGCGGCATAGTTGGTGCCTCCCGCCGCCGCCGGCTGAGCGCCCTGGCCAAACCAGGTTTGCAGGTATCCTTTCTCGTAAAGATAGACGAGCAGCACTCCCACAAGAAGCCAAAACCATTTGCTCATCACAACCTCCTTAGCCCTGATAATCGGAACCGGCCATGTCATACGTGGTGGTGTCGGCCATCGGATCCGCCGCCTCGACGGTCGGGGCAATCAGGCTCCCCGTATCGACTGTAACCGTAGTCGGAGCCGCCACTCCCAATGTCAGCCCGGGAGCCTCTACCCCGATGTATCCGGGGCTTTCGGTGTAGATGGTAGATCCCTCGAGCTGACTTGTTTCGACCTGGCCGCCGCCGATCGGCGCGGTACCTAGATTCTTGAGCGCGCTTCCTATCGAACTAAACAATCCGGTCAGTGCGGAGGTTACCTGTACGGCGCTGGAGGGTTGAAGGACGCCTGCCGCCTGAAGTTTTGCGAGCTGGCTGCTCGTAGATGTCAACGCTGGAGCGCCGCTGGTTGCCTTCGCAGTCCGCGTGAAGAATTCGTAAATCAGCGCCGCGCCGACCACGCCGAAAATCAGCAGCAAAAGTGCTTGTGTGCTTTTCATCTCAAACCTCCGATCCCGGCCAGTCGATTTCGACAACCGTTCCTGGCGCCGATGCGACGCCATAGAGCGGGCCAATCCAATCCCAGCCGGGCTTCACGGGATCTGACGCAGTAAGCTGCAACCCTTCTCCGTTGGCAAGCCGCACCGCGCTAGGACCGATGCGCAGCGTATTGGGACCGAATACCTGGATGTAAACCACCGTCCAGTTCGGAAAATTCCCCAAGGGTTGCACGTTCGGTTTGCCAACTCCATCCAAATCCGAAAAAGTGATTCGCATCGTTGACCCTCAGCTACTCGCTACCCAGCCGAAAACCAGAATGCCCAGCAGCAAAACGATCCAGCCAGAGCGCAAGGGATTCTGACTTGCGGGCGCCGAGGCTACTGGCGTTGTCAGGGTGGCCAACCCTGCACTCGGCGCCTGGCCATACAATCTTGCCAACTGCACGGGAAGGGAAATCATGCTCCCTCAGTTCGCCGTTATCACCAGCCAACGCGTTTGACGCCGGATCTTCACCTTGAGAATGGTCGCCCCGCGCCGTGTGCGCTCTTTGGCCTCTGCTCTCTTCTTGGTACCAAAGGCGCCGTGAAACGTAACGGACCGGCCGCGTTTGGCCATCAATACACCATTCCAACCACAACTTTTCCTAAGTAGGCAACGGCTCCCACAACGGCGCTCAGTGAAGTGAGTAGAAGCGTACGCGTCAAAAACTCCAGACGGGCATCAATGCGATCCATCCGTTCGGAGTGTGCCGCGCATGGGAAACTCTTGAGCTTCTCTTCGATTCGGGCCAAACTGGCGGCCAGGCCCTCGCGGAATTCTGTTTCGTCGCTCATGTCTTGCCGTTCCCCTGCATCTTCGCCATCAAGGCGGTTTTCTCGGTGCTGCCAATCGAGCTGCCAAAGTAGTAGCCCATCATCATGATCCAACCAGTCATGAGGGCGCCGGTCATGGCAAAGAGCGCTTCGCGCGATCCCTCCGGGACTGCATGAAGCGCCAGAAGCGTGAGAAGTCCGAAGGCCGCCAGGGTCACCGTGTAGGCCAGAACCTTCGGAGTCGAATCGCGCACGGCCACTTCCCGCGCGCGCGCCGACGCCATTTCCTGCTGCACGATGGCCGCGACCTTTTCCGTGTGCTCGTTCTCGAGCGCCAGCAATTGCTCGCTCTGCTGCTGCGCGGCAAGCTCGAGCTGCTGTTTCGCGGTAGGGTCGAGCACTTTGCCGAGCGTCGCCAGCAACGTAGTCGTGAGCGGAGTCAGTAGCCCGCTCGTCGCAACATTCGCCGCCGTCGCGCCCGCCGCCGCGGCGCCGATGCCGATCTTTCCGAGGATGGTTTTGAAGTCCACCGCTTCGCCTTTTAGAGCCGGCTGATCTTGGCGGCCAGCCAGGGGGGGACACGCGAAATTTCCCCTTCCACCCAAGCCCTGCCGGCTTTGTATTCAGCCAGGGCCTTAGCGTAGAAAACCCGTGTGACCACTACGCCCGCTACAAATCCCCCTGTCAGAAAATAAAATTCCTTCATGCTTCACCTTCTCGTAAAAACTGCGAATCCGATCCACAACAAGAAAATCAGCACGATGCCTAGCACGCCGATCTCCAGAAGGGTTTTGAGCGTTGCCGGATTTGTGATCCCGAAGGTTGTCGCGAGATCCGAAAACCAGCCAAGCTTCATCGGATCCGAAGGGTCGCTTCCGGCACCCTTGAGCGTGCGGGTCACATCCTGAGTTGCCGTCTGCGTAGCCTGCGCAGCGGTCACACTTCCACCGGAGGCCTGCACCAGCGCCGCAGCTTCGTCGTCGATCTCATTTTGTTTCGTCCAGGGATCCACATTCCCCGTAGCGGCGGAGTAGTAGCTGCCAAGTGTTGTGGCCATAAAATCGCTGTAGAGGCTCATGCCAGATCCTGCAAGGCGGTTCCGGGATCCACACCCAGAACTTGCGCCACGGTGTTTGCCCAGCTCGTGGGGTTGTCATTGCCTGTATAGATTTTGGCAACATCCAAAATGCTCATGCCAGGATTGTAATAACGTGATTGCCCGGAAAACATGATGCTGATCTGATTGCGCAGCTCGGTCCACCCCTCCGCGGCGCTGGAGAAAATCGTCTTTCCGCCGATCGTTCCAAGTCCGCGGTCACCTAGCTTCAAATCACCGGGATTGTTGGCCCGCTGGGGGACGCTGCCGGCGACGTAAAAGCCTTCCGCCCTGGCGATCCCTTCCGCCATCTGGTCAATTACGCTTCGATTCGCTGTCACGTCCGTTACCTCCAGAGTATTCGGGTCAACTCCAGCCTCGGAGGGATTGGCGCCGAGGTCTGGAGTCAACCCGTTTGGGGGGAGATCCACGCCGGTACTCGAGGCCTCCAGGCTCTGGGAGTAAAACACCAGCACCAGGAGAATCAAAACCGCAATCGCTCCCGCCCACATGAGCCCGCCCTCAGCCGCGTTTTCTCACGACCAGGAAAATCGCACCGATCATCAGCAGCACGAGCACGACCACCAGCCAAAGACTCCCAGAGCTTAGCGCGCCCGTGGTCGCAACCGTGCCGAGCGGCGTCTTTACCGCCGACGTGCTGGCCATCTTGCCCTGCGCTGCCATGATGATCGCCGGCAGACTGCTCACTGAGCTCGAGATCACATCGCTCAACCCAGCCACAGCGCCCGTCGAATCATCGGAAGAGTCGGATTCGTTCCCGTTTATTCCCGACATCGAAAGCCTCCTTGAAACTTGGGGGAGGCTGATATCGAACTAGCCTAAGCCTCCCCCCTCTGCGGTCCTCTACCTACATCAAAGGCAGGCGCGGATAGCCGCGCAATTCTTCGATGACCGCCGTCAAGCCTTGGCCGGCGCCCGCCGTGACATCCGCCGCGACGTAGAGGTCCACGTCGCCGGTAGGCCCTTGCACCAGGCCGGTCGCATCCAGCTTTTCGAACAGAACTCCATGCTTGGCCCAATCCAGGTAGGCGAAGCCAGCATCAGGCTGAATCGAGTACACCGCCGCCGTGTCTTGTTTCAGGCATTGGAAGTCCTGGAACTTGCCCTTGTTGATCTTGTTCGTACCCCGATAGACTACGATATTGCTCAGGATCGCATCACTCAGGGTCGAATAGGCGTTGTTCCCGGCGCTCGTGGTGGTGGCCTTCACGCCTGTCTTGAGCATGATCGAGCGGATCTGGTGGCCGCGGGGAACATTCAACAGGCGCGACTGCGTGGCCCCGTTCACGATGTCGCCGCTGGTCAGGTCCGATTGCGGCATATAGCGCCACACCCGCGCCGGCTGGAAGCCCTTGGTGACCGCTTCCATGACGTTTTTGCCGAACTGCGCATAGACGAATCCCACGCGCACGCGTGGTGTGCCGGAAGCGGATCCGTACGCAGTAAAAGTCGGAGCGGTGGTTTGCCCGGCGAACAGCGAATACGAATCTCCAAAGAAAAGCGAAAGCACCAGACGGTCGTAGTTCGGGGCATCGAGCAGATACCCCACTTTCTGGCGCATGCTCAACTGTTCCGGCCAGAAGGGCAGATCGACGAAAAACCTCACATCGTTCGTGTGGCTCGCCGTGATCACGATCTGCGTGGCAGCCGTTCCGTTGTCGAGGATCTGCGTGAAGGGCGCTCGCGAGTACCAGGCGAGATTCCACTCCCGAAGATCCGCGCCGCGGATATCGATGAACGGCTCGGAAGCCTGGCGCAGGCGATGGAAGCCCTCGATATGGATGCGCTCGAGGAAAGAGTAGGGCGCATCGGCAAGCACCGAGGTCGGCCCGGCCGAGGCGGGGTTGGTCGCCCGGAATTCGACTTCCAGGCGCATTTTGGCGATATACCGATCGCTCGGGATGATTCCCCCTTGTGTCGGGAGTTGATACATCCCATTCAAACTCGGAAGTGCGATGTCCGCCAGCCACTCGTAACGGTCGGTCCCGACGAGCGGCAAGCGGGGTCTGACTGTGGGTGAAGTACCCATGGTGCAACCTCATTCTCCAATCCCCATGTCCAACTTCGGCTCTCCCCCCGGATTGCCTCAAGCGGTTTTGAGCACGTACTTGCGGGTCAGCGCCGAGCCCACTCCCACACCCAGAAAAATCGTGGCAAGGCCCAGGGCCAGTGGAATTAGTTTGACCATGACGCTCCTTTCTCTTCGGAATTTTCGCGAACCGTCTAGCTCGTTGGCACGCCTGTTGCCGTACTCACCGGCGCGAGGATGAAATGCTGTACCAGCGCATAGAGAATGCCGGCCAGCACAGACAGCGCGAAAAGCACGGCGAAACCTTTCAGACTTCCAACTTCGATCGGGTCCATGGTTGGCTCCTTTCAAAACTTGAACGGAAAGAGGCTTTTCTTCGGCGGCGCTGCCGGAACAGCCGCCGCGGCGGCTGCCGCTTCTTCGGCCCGCAGTTCCGTCAGGGCTTCCTTGAAGGCGCGCTTTTGCAGCCGCACGAACTTTTCTTCTTCGGCATCCGGCGCCGCAAGCGCCGCGGGTTGGGCTTCTTCTGTCATGCTCAATTACTCCGTTTGCGCCGGACTCACTTGCTTCTCGAGCTCGACCGCCGCGGCTGCGATTTCATCATCCGTAAAGCCCTTGATGCTCTCTCGGAACTGCCGCAGATGATTTTGCAGCCGTAGAGCCTTTTCTGCCGGCGTCTCAGGCGCGGCCGGTTTTGCCTCATCCGTGGCCGTTTTTGTATCATCGGCAACTATCGGAATCGGTTTTCCCTCCGGCGTCACTTTGTCGAAAATGATTCCGGGCTCGATTTTCTTGGGGTCCGGCACATCATGCCGTGGCCAGGCGCAACTATTGCACTGCGACTTGTCTCGCAGCTCCGCTCCGCAAATTGGGCAGCGATCCATGACTCTCACCTCTGTCGATTTCGGTAAACGACCCTTTCTGAAGCTCACCCGCAGTCATCTTGCGGGCCTCGGGCTCAACATGAATGAACTGGTGGCCGCGCAATTTCGTCACAGCCAGCGCTACTTCTGGTCCGCACTGCTTTTCGATTGCTTCGAGATCCTCAACCCGCCAGGTTTCAAAGATGAACCAATGGTGCGCGAGTGCTCGACAAGTAGCCCAGGCATCTGCTGGTCGGTGGAGAGTTTGAATCACGTCGCAGCTATCAACCGGCGCCATGCGGACCCACTTATGCAGCCAGTCGTGGCGCGATTGCGCCGTCTGTAGCTCCGAAGCTTCGTCAAAGAGCATAGTCACATCTCGACATCCCTCGTTGGACTCTCCCCAGATTATTTCTGAAAATTCGCCGAATTCCTTGAACCCGCTAACTTGCGGCTGATAAACAACGACGGGGAAATGCTTGATAAGCTCTTCAAGATCCCACGGATCTCTCGCGATGAATTCTGGCCAGCGGTTGAACCGGTGGCTCACATCATAGATGGCGATTGATCGGCCGGTTTTTTCCGCGAGATGAAATGCGAGCACGCTCTTACCCTTGCCGCGCACTCCGAAAACCAGCGTGTTCATGCGTTCACCGACGCGACCGCGGCGACGGCAGCTTGCAATCCGCCGTTCGGTTTGACGGCCTTCGCGGCTTTCTTCGCCTCTTCCGCCAGGCGTACCCGGAAGGCGTGATACTTGCCCTGATTGACCAGGCTGAAGGCCATCAAGAGATTGATTTCATCCCCCCACTTCGCGAGGAATTCCGGCCCGTACTTTTGGGCCAGGGCTTGCGTCGGGGGCACCAGGATCGCCTTGTCGCCTTCATCCAGTGAAAAGGCCTCGAGCGCCAAAGGCCGCGGGCAGTGGTAAAACCAGGCGAACCCGACCGCCTCGAGTACTGCGAACAAATCCCAGAACTGGCCGCAGGTCGCGGGCGAAAGCGCCGGCACTGGAGGCGCCGCTTCCGTTCCTACTTCCGGCGCCAAGCCGAAAATCTTTTGGGTTTCGGGATGCTTGAGAACGTGCTGCCAGAGGGGTTTATCTTCCTTGCTAATCCCCTCCAGGTTGGGGTTTCCCAATTCATCGATGCGAACTTGCAGGCGCCGGGTTTTGCCGCCGCGCTGATAAGCAAGATCCTTGCGCTCGGGGAACGGCTGCACCTTTACAGCTTCGAGTTTAGGTTCTGGCTTCGCCATTGCCTTTTCCCATTTTCATGAGGCCCTTGACCATGCCCAGGATCCCTTCGCGCTTGAAAGCTTCCTGCGCCTGCGCCAGAGCCAGGACTGCACTTTGCTCACGCTCGCGCTCGCGGTCCTCCAATACCTGGACGCGTTTTGCGAGCGCCTCGAGCTCCTCGTTAGGTTTGTTCACGGGCGCGAGTCTTGCCGCTTCGCCTCCGAAGGTCAAACGAGGTTGGCTCTTCGAAAAGGTTGACAAGGGGTAGGGAAAGGGAGTAAGAGAGGTGGTAATGGCTACCGCAAGGGCTTTTCTCAGGCACGAATCGGTATCAGAGTGGTTTTTCGAATGGCGTTTCCGTTCCGGCCTGCGCAAAATTCCTCGAGGGTTGCCCGGTCTGCGGGTCCGCATCGAAGGCCAACCCTCCCAAAGTCCCGATTACGTCGATATCCAATTCCGCGCCGGCAAGGTACGCCGCCTTTTACGCGTCCCTCTCGCCTGGCTCGAGTGGCTGGGGCCGCGCCACTGATTCGCCTTTCTTTCTCTTGCTGAGTTTCTAAACTTTGCACCGTTGAAAAAATTAACAAGTTTGCTATTGAAATCGCTTTGGGGAAGAGTAGAGTAGAGGGGACTTAAAGTAGGAACGCATGAGAAACCCCTTCATACGGGACGCCACGGCCAACGAAAGCCCCACCAGGCTTTCCTACTTAAGTCAGGCGTGGGGGACGGTCGTAACCCCCCTTGCCCACCATCCCCAACGTCTGATAAGTTATATTATGTTAACTAAAGAGTGGCAACCAACCTTCACCCCCTAGAATGCCCCCGGCGGCGGGTCGGCGACTGCCTGGGGGTGGAGTTTCGCTCGCTTTCCAAGGCCCCTGCCTTCCGAGGCAGCGGTACCTCGGGGTTAGACCTCAAGTGCCCATGGTTACGCGGCGCGCGCGGCAACCCCGTTTCAGTGGCCCAGTTACACGCCGCAGTGGGTTGTCACTTGGAGCCTGCGGCTTGCTTCTTGCCCTCCCAGGTTCCTTTATCGCTATCACTTGTCCAACTTCCGGAGATCTGACCCTTCTTGTACTTGCCCATGATGACGTAGTTGCCTTGGGGGGTGTCGAGGTGAATCTCCAGCATGTTGCGGCGGTAGGTGCCGGAGCTGATTTGGGTGCCGCCGATGGGCGAGGAGATGGAGCCGTCCACGAGTTCCTTGTTCTGGGTCAGGTAAAGGGTAAAGGCCATGTCACCTTGCGACCCACCGTGGGCTTGGCACTCCCAGGTACCGGTGATAGGGCCGCTCTTGCCTTTCTTCGCCGCGGCGGTCGAGACGGCTGCAGTTAAGAACACGGTTAGACAGATGGCAATCAGGCTGAGTTTCCGCTTCATACGCACACTCCTTATGAGTTTCCTAAAGCTGACTCGCTCGAGGCGAGTGCCGGACTGGTAAACCCTTGCGCGCGGCATTTTACTGCGCTTAATCCCAAACGTCCAGCGGGATTGAGTTGAGCCGGTTAGAACCAGAAGTGCCACAGGGTGTCAACCAGGGCGTGCGTCAGGCCGGAGGCGCACAGCCGCTGCCGCGTGCGGTAGGCGTTGCCGTAAAAGATTCCCGCCAAGGTAGCCATCACCGCGTAGCGCCAGTTAGGGACCGGCGCGTGGTGCAGGTGCGCGGCCCCGAAGATGGCGGCAGCGATCAGCAGGCCGTACCAGCCCCGTGGCCCGCCCCGGATGCTGCGGGCCAGGAGATTTTGCAGAATTCCCCGGAAAAGCAACTCTTCCGGGATCGCAATCGTCAGGTAGATCCCCATGAACTGAAACAGAAAGGCCCCTCCCGTAACTGTGGTGGAAGAGTGGGGATGAATGAAGTTCAACCCGATGCCCAGCGGGATCGCCAGCAGCATAAACCCCGCCAGGTTGACCAAGCCTTCGAAGACGTCGCCCTTGCGCCACACCAGGCGGTAGCCGACACCTTCCAGGTTGCGCAAGACCAGGAAGGCGTAGCCGGCCACCAACACACAGAAGACGGGACGGAAGGCGTAAAGGTCCTGCGGCCAGGTCCAGATCCCCCCCAGCCAACCCGCGGCGACCGGCAACGCCAGGGCCAGCATGGCCGCGCCGTCGCGCCAGCCGATCCCTTCGCGGTGGTGCAGGCGGTCCGGCAGCAGCAATCCTGTGGGTACCGCAATGTAGGCTACCAGCTTGCCCAGGCCCAGGAGCGAGAAGGCCCCCGTCCCCAGCCCATAGAGCAGGTAAGGAAGCAGCAGCAGGAATGGCAGGCCCACCGCCGCCGCCCGCGAAGCCAGTGCCCAATGGCGCAATTGCTTGACGAAATCCGCCGAGCCCAGTCCCACGAATGCGCCCAGCAGCAACGCGGCGCTCTCCAGGAGCGCCGCGAGGCGCCAAGGGTCGATCCAAATGCGCCAGAGGATGAGCGCCTCCGCCAGGGCGGCGAGGGCAGTCAGTCCGATCAGAACCAGCATGCCTTTTTTCATGGTTGTCCGAAGGTGCAGGGGAGGACGGCCCCGGCGGCCGAAGATGCTGCGGAAAAGCGCTTCCCTGCTGTCATTCTGAGTCCTTCGCTGTCATCCTGAGCGCAGCGAAGGATCTCGCTCTGCCCGCTCAGGATAAACTGCGCGAAGAATCTCGCCCTGCACATTTTCATGAACCTACCCGCTACTTCCCTGCCTCGCCCGGCGGCCGGCGCAAATCCGGCGAGGCGAAATCCATTTCGTTCAAAGGGATCACTTGGGCATGGCCGAGCTTCTTCAAGTCTTTCTTGAAGTCCGCCACGTTCCCCACCAGCACGATTATATCGTGGTCGGGATCGAGATAGCGCTGCGCAGCGTTCCAGACGTCGCCCGTCGTTAGCGCCATGATCTCGGCCGGGTAGCGGTTCCAGTAATCCAGCGGCAGGTTGTTCTGGATGAGTTCCAGGATCTGGCTGGCGACATTCTCGGAGGTTTCGAAATCCAGCGCCAAGTGGCCCACCAGGTAGCTCTGGGCGGTTTCCAGTTCCGAGCGGCTGATTTCGTGTTCGCGCAGGGATTTTATCTGCTCCAGAGCGAGGTGCGCGCTTTTCAGAGTCTCCGGCGTGCGCGTGAATGTCTTGGCGACCCAGGCTCCCAGAGCGCGACGGCAGACGAGGTCGCTGGAAGCTCCATAGGTCAGTCCCTGGCGGCTGCGCAGGGCCTTGAACAGCCGGTTTTCCGAGGGTCCCCCCAGGATTTCGTTCGCCACACTGAGGGCCAGGTAGTCTGGACTGCTGCGCGGCACGCCCAGGCTGCCGATGCGGATTTCCGTCTGCACGGCGTCCGGCTTGTCGATGGCCACCGCCTGGCGCTCTTCGCGCCGTGGGGGGGCGGCGGCAAGGGGCAGTACGGGGGGCGCAAGGTTCTTCCAGGCAGAGAAGAATTGAGCGGCGCGCGCGAAGGCTTCGGGCGTGCTGATGTCTCCCACCACGGCCAGGATACAGTTGGCAGGCTGGTAGTAGCGGGTGTGGAAGCGGCGCAAATCTTCCGCCGTGATGCGCGGCAGGGATTCCAGGGTTCCGTCTTCGGGATGACTGTAGGGAGTGCCCGCGAAAACCAAGTCCTGGAAGAGCGTGTCGGCTACGTAAGCGGGGTCGTCATGCGCCACCTGCAGGCCGGAGAGGGTTTGCTTCCGTTGCCGCTCGATCTCCGCCGCTTGGAAAGCGGGGGACTCGGCCATGTCGCTGACCAGATCGAAGGCGAGGTCGGCTTGGTCGCTCAGGACGCTCAGGCTGAGAAAGGAACTGTCCCAACCGGCGCCGTTATCGACCAGTCCGCCCGCGGCGTCGATGGCTTCGGCAATCTGCCGCGAGGTGCGGCGAGTGGTGCCTTCGGTAAGCAGGCTGCTGGCGAGCGCGGCAGTGCCCGCGAGAGCCGCGGGGTCGAATTCGGCGCCCGCCTTCACCACCAGCCGCAGGGTCATCAACGGTAGGCTATGTCGCTCTACTACCACCACTTGCAGGCCATTCGGCAGCACCTGGATGGCCGGCGCCGGAATCACCGTGGCCTTGGGAGGAGGAACGCTGGGCGGATAGTCGCGCCCCCCGAGCGGCGGCGCCAGCAAAAAGAGGATCAGGACCGCTCCGCACAAGCGCGACCAGATAGCAGAGCAGCGCCGCAACGCCCCAGTTCCCTTCCCCCTCCCCGGAGCTCGGTTCATTGCGCGCCTCCCGCCGGCCGGTGGCCGGGTTTTTCTTCCGCCGCGGCGCTGCGGGGATTTACCTCAACCAGGGTCAGGTTCTCCGGCACGAAGTACTTCTTCGCCACGCGCTGGATGTCTTCCCGCGTCACGGCCAGGAAGCGGGCCAGTTCCGTGTTGACCAGCTCCGCATCTTTCAGAACCACCGCAGCGTAGCCTAGCTCTTCGGCCCGCGTCTGCAGGGTCTGGCGGCTGAGACTGAAGTCGCGCCGGATCTGGTTTTTGCCTTTCTCGAGCTCGGCCGTCGAAACCAGTTCCGTCTGCAAGCGCGCCAGTTCGGCTTCCACCTGGGCTTCGCCCTCGGCCGGCGTATGCCCGCTGTTCAAGACTGCGAAGGCGAAAAACAGGTTGGGATCTTCGGTGAAATTGCCGGTGCTTTGTGCCTCCACGGCGATTTGCTGATCGTAAACCAGGCGGGTGTAAATGCGCGAACTCTCGCCTTCGGAAAGAATCTTCGCCGCCAGGCGCAGCGGGTAGGCGTCCGGGGTTCCATCGGCGGGCATGTGGTAGCCTTCCACGAAGGCGGGCAGCGCCACATTCAGATCCAGCTTGACGACACGCTTGGCCGCCTGCGGAGGCTCCGGCGCAATGGCGTGGGCAGGCAGCGCCTTCCCCGCCGCGACCCGCCCCAGATACTCCTCCACCGCGACGGCGGCTTCGTGCCAGTCCACGTCGCCCACAATCACCACCGTGGCATTGTTCGGAACGTAGTAGGTGTCATAGAAATCCTGGATGTCCTTGATGCTGGCCCGCTCCAGGTCCTGCATGCTGCCGATCGTCGTGTGCTGGTAAGGATGCGCCGTGTAGGCATGCGCGTAAAGGGTCTCAACGACCGAGCCATAGGGGAGATTGTCGAAGCGCAGCCGGCGCTCCTCCTCGACCACTTCCCTTTCGTTGTTAAACACCTTGTCCGTGATCTCCAGGTTGCGCATGCGGTCCGCCTCCAACCACAGAACGACGGGCAGCATGTTGCTGGGCACGGTTTCCCAGAAGACGGTAGCGTCTTCGGTGGTGTAAGCATTGTCCGTGCCGCCGGAGCGAATGACGTAGTCGGAGAACTCGTTGGGGCCCAGGTTCTTCGTCCCATCGAACATGAGGTGCTCGAACAAGTGCGCGAAACCGGTTTTGCCCGGGACTTCGTTTTTCGAGCCCACGTGATACCACACCTGCACGTCGATCAGAGGCGCATCGTGGGACTCAACAATCAGGGCGCGCAAGCCGTTCGCGAGATCCACCTGATGGAGGTCTGTGAAAGGAAGCTTGATGGGACCAGCCGCCGCCGGCTCCAACGCCAGCAGGAGCAGCCAGGCAGCCGCGGCCAGCAGGGTGACGGCATGCTTGCGGAATGAGAGTGAGGATGTCAACGCGTTTCGGTCCTGAACCCTGACGGGGTCGCCCGCAGCCGAAGGCTTGGTGCCGGGGGACCCTTCGGCCCTACAATCCAGCCGAACGAGGAATTGATTCTAGCACAGGCGAGCGTCTCGACCCCTGCGGTGCGGAAGTCACGCCCACCGCAGCGCTCACCCCGCAAGGCGGGGTCGGGGTTTCCCTGCTGTCCTTTTCCTCACGGGTGGGTCACGGCAGCGGGGGGGGTAGCGCGGATCCCCGATATTGGGGTTCGCGGTTCTTCTTTAGGAAAGGCCGCAGACCTCAGAGGCGGAGGTCTGCGCTACGCTTGCTTCGCGGGTGGCGCATACATGGCGTGTTGTGCCATGTGTGCGGTGCAAGAAGCGCAGACGCCGGTCCTTGCCACGGGGGGTTCATTATTTATTCACCTGCTGCAACAGGCGCTCGTAATTATCCTTATTGGTCAAGCTCTTGGGGTTGAGCATGTAGGCCGCGCGGTATTCCTCCAGAGCCCCCCGCAGGTCGCCTTTGTGCTCCAGCGCGACGCCAAGGTTGTTGTGCGCGCCGTCGTCATTGGGGTTCACGCGCAGGGCCTCACGGTATTCCGCGATCGAACCATCCAAGTCGTCCTTGCTGAAAAGCGAGTTAGCGAGGTTGAAGTGCGCCATATCATTGTTCGGGTTCAAGCGCAGCGCCTCACGGTATTCCGCGATCGCACCGTCCAGGTCGCCCTGGTTTTTGAGCGCGGCGCCGAGGTCGACGTGCGCCAGGTCATTATTCGGTTTCAAACGCAGCGCCGCGCGATACTCTGCGATCGCGCCGTCCGGGTCGCCCTTCTTTTTGAGCGCGATGCCGAGGTTGTGGTGCGCCATATCATTATTCGGGTTCAAGCGCAGCGCCGCGCGATACTCCGCGATCGCGCCATCCCAGTCACCCTGGTTTCCGAGCGCGGCGCCGAGGTTGTGGTGCGCCAGGTCATTATTCGGGTTCAAGCGCAGCGCCGCGCGATACTCCGCGATCTCGCCGTCCCAGTCGCCCTTGTTTCCGAGCGCGGCGCCGAGGTTGACGTGCGCGTCCTCGTACTTCGGATTCAGCCGCAGCGCCTCGCGATACTCCGCAATCGCGCCGTCCCGGTCCGCCTTGTCTCCGAGCGCAAGGCCGAGATTGTTATGCGCCATATCATTATTCGGGTTCAGGCGCAGCGCCGCGCGATACTCTGCGATCGCGCCGTCCCGGTCGCCCTTATCTCTGAGCGCATTGCCGAGGCTGAAATGCCCCAGGTCACTTCCGGGATTAAGGCGCAGAGCCTCGCGCGCTTCCGCCAGCGCTTCCTCCGTCTTCCTTTGAGCGTTCAGAGCGCGGGAAAGGGCAACGTGCAAGTCGGCGTTCTGAGGATCCAGACGCACTGCCGCGCGGTACTCCGTCTCGGCATCCGCGTCGCGGCGCTTCTGAAAGAATTCCGCTCCGCGCGCCACGTGTTGCTGCACCTCGGCCTGCCGAGCCTGCGCCGCCGGTTCAACCGTCACGGGCCTCGTCACTTTGGCGCTCCGGAGCGCCGTGATCAGCTCATCGTCACCGCCTGCCAAACGGACTTCCTGAAGGTAGTCATCCGTGGGCTCAAAATCGATGCCGCGTTCCTGGACCAGCATGGTGACTCTGGGGCTCGGCACCTGGCCTACCAGCAAGGCGAAAACCTGCACCTGGTTCAGCGGCTTCTTCGCGCTCGCGGGCCCGGGATGCTTGGCCGCGCGCAGCGCTTTAAGAAATACGTCGCTCGCGCCGCCAGCTTTCAGGCTTTGGAGAAAATCCTCCGCCGGCGCGAAATCAATCCCGCGCTGCTCGATCAGCTTTGCGCCCGACTCGTCTCCGAGTCCGCCCCGCACCAAGCCTTGCACCTGGTCCCGCGTCAGAGGTTTCTGTTCCGCCCAGGCAGGCAGGGCAAAGACCAGCCCCATCCCCAGCATGAGAAGAATCAGCGTTTTCCGGAATCTCATTCGGACCTCGCGAGGCAGTCGTGGACTGAGAAGAAACCGGATTCTACCGCAAATGAGGGGAATTGCCAGCCCTTTGGAATCTGGGCAGCAAGCGTAGCGGCGAGGCAGCCGCGCCTTCGGTAGCGCCGGCATCTTGCCGGCACCGGGAAATGCCGCCAGGATGGCGGCGCTACAAAGAATGCGTGTCGCTATATTCTGTAGGGGGGCAAGCGCCTATTCGTAGAACTTTTGTGCGATGGGGTAGCGGCGGCCCATGCCGAAGGCTTTGGCGGTGACTTTGAGGGTAGGAGGGGCCTGCTGGCGTTTATATTCCGCAGCGTTGACGCGGCGCAGGGTCTCGCGCACCAGCGCCGGGTCGAGATGGTGGGTGCGGGCGATTTCCTCCCCGCCGAGATTATCTTCGATGTAGGCCTTCAGGATCGTGTCCAGAACTTCGTAAGGAGGAAGCGTGTCCTGGTCGGTCTGGTTCGGCCGCAATTCGGCCGAGGGCGCCTTGTCAAGGCACGCCTGCGGTATGCGCTCCGCCGCGCGGTTCACGTAGCGAGCCAGCGCATAGACGGTGGTCTTGGGAACGTCGGCGATGGCGGCGAGGCCCCCTGCCATGTCGCCGTACAGCGTGCAGTAACCCACAGCCAGTTCGGATTTGTTGCCGGTGGTCAGCAGCAGCGAACCGAACTTATTGGAGAGCGCCATGAGGACATTGCCGCGAATGCGGGCTTGGATGTTCTCCTCGGTAACGTCGCGGGGTTCCCCCTCGAAGGCGGGATCGAGCGTTTCGAGGTAGCTCTCGAAGACCGGCGTGATGGGAATGACGCGAAACTCGATGCCGAGATTGTGCGACAGCGTTTCGGCGTCGCGGATGCTGCCGGGTGAGGAATAGGGGCCCGGCATGCCGACACCCAACACATTTTCCGGCCCCAGTGCGTCGGCGGCAAGCGTGGCCACCAGCGAGGAATCGATTCCGCCGCTCAGCCCCACCAGAACTTTTCGGAATCCGCATTTGTGCACATAGTCGCGCACGCCCAGGCAGAGCGCCTGGTAAATCTCCTCCGCTTCGGAGGCGGGAGGGGCATGGATTTCCCTTGTGCCTTCGTTCGTATCGAAGATGACCAGGTCTTCCGCAAACGACCGGGCGCGTGCCGCCAGTTCGCCGCAAGCGTTGAAGGCGAGGCTCGAGCCATCGAAGACCAGTTGATCGTTTCCACCCACGTGGTTCACGTAAACCACGGGAACATGGCGCTCGGTCGAGATCGTCTTGAGCATGTCGTAGCGCAACTTGATCTTTTCGGTGCTATAGGGGGACGAGGCGATGTTGAGCAGGAGATTCGCGCCGGCCTCGACGCACTCCTCCACAGGGTCACGCGCATAGAGGCGATTCGTCCAGAAATGCTTGTCGTTCCAGACATCCTCGCAAATCGTGATGCCCACGCGGAAGCCGCCGAACTCATGGACGCATATGGAGCGGCCCGGCTCGAAATAGCGCGACTCGTCAAAGACATCGTAGAAGGGCAGGAGAATCTTGGCGTAATCAACCACCACGCGGCCGTCTGCGAGCAGCGCCGCGGCGTCCGCGACGGGCTTCCCCTGCTCCGCGTGCGAGGGGCGCACGTAGCCCACCAGCGCAGGAATGGGGGGCAACTGCCGGGCCAGCCGAAGCAGCTCAGTTTCCGAGCGCTCCACGAAGCCGGCCTTTTCCACCAGGTCGCGCGGCGGGTATCCGCAGAGCGCCAGTTCAGGGAACACCACAAGGTCCGCGCCCCGGTCCCGCGCGCACCCGGCATACTTCACGATCCGCTCGAGGTTGCCGGCAAAGTCGCCGATGGTGGTGTCAATTTGGGCTAAGGCGATTTTCATAGGGTCCTGGAACGGCCCGCGACGTGCCGCCTGTCGCGCTATGATTATACCGAAGCTTTCGTGCCACAGAGCGAAAACCCGAAGGGCCCGCCGCCGAGTGATGAGCTGGGGCCGAAAAGCAAAACCCCCGGCGCGCCACGGGGGAGGGCCGGGGGTATGCGGAGGTGAGAGGCTGCGAGCTTACACGCTGAACGAACTTCCGCAGCCGCAGGTGGTCTTCACGTTGGGGTTTTCGAACTTGAAGCCTGCGCCTTCCAGGGTTTCCACGTAGTCAACCTTGGTTCCGTTCAGGTACATCAGCGAAGCCTGATCCACAAAGACCTTCAATCCCTCAAACTCATAGACCTTGTCGATGGGATTGCTCTGATTCTCGAAATTCATCTGGTACGAGAAGCCGGAGCAGCCACCGCCGGCCACTCCCAGGCGCAACCCGAGCGGCTGAGGCTCCTGCTGGGCCATGATCTCCTTGACCTTGGATATGGCCTTGGGTGTAAGCTCGATGGGCATATAAACTCCTCCTGGGGTTTGCCGCTAAAACTATTTCCCTGCTTCCCCACAGATCTAAAAATACCAAATCCCGGAGCGAAAATCAACTTGTACGGAATCGACGGTTGTGTCAAGCACCCTGGAGCGGGACGGGACACTAGGGGTGCTTCCGATCATAGCGCCGCACGTAGGCGGGGACCTCAATTCCCGCCGGCGAGCGGCCGTCGGGGACCGGCGGACCTGGGGTGAGGCTTAAGGGAAGGACCCCCGCCCACACCGGCAGCGCGTAGTCTTCCTCGTCATCCACAGGCGGTCCCGTGCGTACCTTGGCGGAAACCTCCTGCAGGGGGAGGGCTAGCACGGTAGTGGCCTGCAATTCCTTATCGGAGGGCGGGCGAACTTCCTGCCAGCGTCCGGGCGCCACGTGCTCGGTAAACACCCGCAAGGCTTCCAGCTTCCCTTCCCGGTCCTCGACCACCGTGGCGGTTCCGAAGATGACCACCGAGCGGTAGTTCACGGAGTGATGGAACGCCGAGCGCGCCAGGACCAGTCCATCCAGCAAAGTGACGGTGACACACACGTCAACGCCCTTGCCCAGCGTGCGGAGCATGCGGCTGGCCGGGGACCCGTGGAGGTAAACTGTGTCATCCTTGCGGCCGTAGCCGGTGGGAATGACCACAGGCTTTCCCTCCGCCACAAACCCAATGTGACAAACCAATCCTTCGTCGAGAATGCTATAGACCGCCGCGCGATCGTAAACGGCGCGTTGGAGGAGTCGCCGGACCTCGGTCCGCTCGGTGGGTGCGAATTCACTCATGGAAGCCTTTTTGCGAGCTGTAGTTTGGGTATTTCAGGACGGGATATTATAGACGAATTCGCCGGCTATAACGAGCGAAGCGGTGACTCCGAGCCGGCGGAAGCGTGGTTCAATGGCATTATGGATGCCATTCGAAGCCTTGGTTTCACTGCTCCACAGACCTCCGGCTTGGCGGAAGCGCCGTCGCCGCAAGACACCTATCCCTCCCCAGGCCGGAGCTTGACTATCCAGCACCGCGATCAATCAGAACATGAACTTCAATCCGAGTTGCAGGATGCGTGGAGACCACGTCCCGCCGACCTCTCCGTTCCCGATGTTGTCTGGTCCGTTGCACGGCGCTCCCGGCGCCGTCGATCCGCTGCAGCCCACGCTTACGTACTTCCACTGGGTGTGATTGAACGTGTTGAACGTCTCCAACCGGAACTGCACCGAAGAATGCTCCCCTCCGAACCAGGGCAACTGGAAGTTCTTGAGCAGCGCCATGTCCCAGTTGTTGCGGCCGGGGCCTGTCAGGGGGTTGCGTCCCATGGTTCCGAACATGCCGGGTTGGTTGTTGGCATAGAGCTGGTCCATCGTCACCTGCCCGATCACGCTGGGGTCAATCCAGGTGGGCGTGGGACCAAACTGCGGGTCGTTGTAGACACCCTTCTTGATTTTCAGGGGGCCGAGGGAATTACACCGCACCCCCTCGCCGATCCCGCTGCTCATGCCGGCGATCCCACAACTGAAGTCCACCTGCTGGCCGGTGAAGAGACCGGTGATGCCGCTGACCGTCCACCTACCAAGACCGCTGCGGAGAAAGGCCTGTGAGCTTTTGCGGAAGAACGGCAGTTCGTACACGTAGTTCATTACCACCACCTGGGCGCGGTTCAGATCCGAGGTGGCACGCCAGCGGGTCAGGTGGGTATCGTCCACCCCACTCATGAAGTAGGTGGAGGTGGAGTCATCGATGTTGTGGGCCCACGTGTACGCCGTCTGGTAAGTCAGACCGTGGCCGAACGCGTGTCGAAAGTTCACCTGCAACGAGTTGTTGAGCTTCCAATCATCCTGGAAGTAAGGCTCGAATTCAGTCACCCGCCAGTGCCCCTTGGGTTGCCCCCGATCGGATTGCCATGGACCACCTCGGTCGCCTCACTGTACTGCTGGATGCGCCCCAGGTACATGTCTGCCAGCGCGTTGCCGGTGGTCACCGCTCCTCCGCCAAAAAAGTAATACGTCCCTTGCGGCTCGGTGAAACCCGTGGAATTCTCCTGCAGCTTTTCGAGGTAGAACCCGAACTTAAGGATATGCTTTCCGACCGTCCAGGAAGCGTTGTCCTTGAACGTGTATTCGGGAATGTGAGAAGTGAACGGGTAGTAGCCTGTATCCTGCCCGAAACCGAATGGGGTGCCGCCCCCGACATAGAGGCTTGGCAGTTGCGGAAGGGTTGCGTTGGGGGAAAACAATGTACCGGCGGTCCAAGTGGAGGGCTTGTTGAGCGAGTGGGCAATCGAATCTCCCCCCACTTGGCCGGTGATGGTGAAGGGGTCGTCGGTGTACCCCATGATGAACTCGTTCACCAGAGAGGGCTTGAAGGTGTGGGTGAAATGCAGCACCGCGCTCTTACCTTCTTCCAGCGTGTTACTGCGGACGGTATCGAAACTACCGGACACCCAGAGGGGCGGAATGGAAACCGTATTCCAACTGTCGAGTGTGAACCTCACGAACACCGAGGTCTTGTTGCCGATGTTCTGGTCGATGCGACCCTGGAACTGCCGCCAGTCGGTGGGGAGGCTGGGGGACCGGAGGTAACCGATCACCCCATTATTCGGTACCGGCACCAGGGCGTTTATGAACGCTTGGGCGTTGGGATCGATGGAAACGGTATCGCCTGGAAAAGGCCGCCCGGCCGGCGTGGTCGTCGGATCCCCCGGAAGGATACAGCCCGAGGCAGCCACCAGATTGTAGTTCGGCGACACCGGGTTACTCACTGAAGTCGCCGTCTCGCATGCGCAGCGAGGGGACGTTGTTGGAGATCACGGTTCCTTCGCGATCTTTGCGCCACTCGTTGGACCAGAAGAAGAAGGTTTTCGATTTGTCGGTGTTGTAGTGGCTCGGGATGTAAAACGGCCCGCCGATCGTATAGCCGTAGTCGTTGCGCTTGAGGGGTGTCTTGGGAGCGTTGCCACCGGGCGGCGCGATCTGGCGGTTGGCAAACCAGTCGTTGGCGTCGAAGGTGTCGTTGCGTACGTACTCGTACGCGCTCCCATGGAACTGCTTGGTCCCGGATTTCGTCACCACTTCCACATTGGCGCCCGCGTGCTTGCCCTTGTCCGCTCCGTAGGTGGAAGTGAAGATACGGAACTCCGCGATGGAGTCGAGGCTGGGCCAGGTGTTCATGCTGTTGCCGCCGGAGGTGTCATCGTTGTTCATCCCCTCGTCAATTTCCCAGTTGTTGTATTCCATCCGCGCGCCATTGAAGGAGAGACCGATATTGGCCGCGAGGCCCAAATGGGTGTTGTCCTGACCGTTGTCGGGCGTAGCGCCAGGGACAAGCGCGGCAAGGGCGACGAAGTTGCGGCCGTTGAGTTCCAGGTTGCTGATCTGGCTGCCCGTCACCACGTCGGAGATTGCCGCGGTCTCGGTTTGAACGTGAGGGAGATTGCCCGTCACCGTCACTTCTTCCGTCGTTAGGCCGACCTGGAGCTGCAAGTCAACGCGCTGAACTTGGCCAGCGGTCAGCGCGATGCCCGAGCGAGTGAGCTTACGGAACCCGGCGGTTTCGGCGATCACGGTGTAATCGCCGATGGGCAAGGCAGGAGCCTGGTAAATGCCCTCGGAGTTGGCGGCCAGGTTGCGGATGTAGCCCTTATCGGGATTCGAGACGGTCACCTTGGCGCCGGGGATCACTGCCCCGGTTGTGTCAGTCACCGTGCCCACGATGGTGGCGGTATCCTGAGCGCGGGAATTAAGAGCGCCCAGGAGGACTAAGGCTGATGTGCATAGAAGTAGTTTCCTCATGGTCTTCCATCTCCTAAGCAAGTAAGCCAAGATTTCCGTTTTGCCATCCTGTCCGGCGTCAATTCTACACCCAACCGCCTCCGTCGCAAGCTTAGGGTAGCCTCTCTGCTAGCCCAATAGACTTGACTGCCGCACTCGGGCCGTCGGGTAGATTCGCATAACCGCCCAGGTGTTTCCCCTTGCGGAAGAAGCAGACACCGCCCAGGTACTTGTCCTGTGCCTGGAAGGCTTCGTCCCCGACCGCCGCAGGCCGGCAGTCTGGGAAGCGCCGGCGGAGTTTCGCGAGGACCGCGGCGGCAGACTCCGCTGAGGGCTCAACCACCACGAAGGCTTTGCCCTGGTCGTACTCCGCCACGTAGCCGCGCCGGAGTTCGGGAATGCCGAGAACGCTTTCCGGAATGAGGCGCACCGTTACGAGCTTGTCGGGGGCGAACCAGGCGATTTGATCGGGCGGCGTGCTGCGCCCGGTGAAACGCTTTTCCAGCGCCGCCACGAAGGCCGTGAGCGCAGGGGTATGGTCATGGTCGGGAGTGGCCGTGAGTTCAATATAGTAATTGCCTTTTGCAAAAGCGGCCCGCTGCGCCAGGATTTGTCCCCCCATGCCGATCTTTTCGACGGGGCGCCGGGGATCGCGGTTGGCGGCAAAAATCCCGTAGGCGGCTTCGGCGTCGGTCATTTCGGAGGCGTCAATGACGATGGAATTCTCTCCGGCTTCACAGGTTAAGCCCTGCAACTGCTGGAAACCGTAGAGTAGGTAGGCCTCGGCGCTGCCGTCGACATACTCATAAAGGTTTTCAGCCGTGTAATGACGCGGCGCACCCTCTTGTCGCCAGCCGGGGACCAGAGAGCAATCCGCCAGCTCGGCGGCCTGACCGAGTGGGAGGAAGAAGCAAGCGCAGCCCAGCGCCACGATTGTGTGGCGCAAGATTTCCAAGGGGGATTTCATGCGGGGGTCACTCCCTGCGACTTGTGCGCGCTGGCGCCGAAGGGAGCGGCACGGCTCCCTGCCCTTCGGTGCGTTCAGGATGCGAAGTATGGGCGCGTGGCCCGAAACCACTCAGGCAGCAAACAATTCCTGCGCGCGGCCCAGGCGCTTCCGAACCTGCACGCCATGCGGACAATCCACCGTGCAGGTTGGGCAATCACCACAACGGACGGCAGTGGCTTCCGCCGGCAATTGCTGGAAGTGTTCGCGGCCCAACGCGAACTGGCCGTAGCCATCCGCATAGGCTAGATAGCGGAGCACGTTCGCCACGGGCAGGCCCTGGGAGCACTGTCCGTCGCACTTCCCGCACATGCGGCAATAGAGAGGTGTAATGAAAGCCAGTTGCCGGGCCAGGACTTGTTCTTCCCGGCTCGAGTACGGCTCGCGCATGGCCTTCAAATTGTCTTCCAGTTGGTCCATGCCCGTCATACTGGGGATCGTGGTGTGCACGTGGGGGTCTTTGAGCGTCCACTTGAGCGCCGCCAGCATGGCGCCCTCGCGCTTCAGTTTGGGCGCCAGGGGATCGGCGGGCCTCACCCGGCGGAAGCCGCCCGCCATCACCTTCATCGCCACTACACCCATGCCCGCTGCGGCAGCCTGGGCGATGACTTCCTCCACCCCCTTGTCCATGGTGAAGTTGTAAGTCGCCAGCACGACATCGGTGGCCCCCCTTTTCACCAGGAAAGGAATCATGACCTTGGGGTTGTGGGTGCTTACGCCGGCATAACGAATCTTGCCTTGCTGTTTGGCAATCTGCTGGGCTTCAAAGAGCTCGTCGGTGGCCGCGCCGGGATTGTCCTTCCCGTGCAGATGCCAGACATCCAGGTGGTCGGTTCCAAGTTCCGTGAGCGAGGTTTCGAGCTGTTTCAGCGCCCCTTCCTTTCCACTTGCTTCGGTCTTGCTGGCAATATAAAGGTCATTCCTCTTGCGCTTCAGAGCCGCACCCACCATGCGCTCGTTGTTCCCGTGCTGGTATTCGCGCGCGGTGTCGAAATAGTTGATGCCGATGTCTGCCGCCCGCTCAATCACGCTGGCGTCAGAGGTGATCATGCATCCACAGCCGACGCTGGTGACTTTCAGACCGGTTTTTCCCAAGACGCGGTAACTCAGGCCGCCCGCGGGGGCCGGCTGTTCCGCCTGCCCCCAGACGCGGGTCGTGGAAGCCAAGCCAGCCACTGAGGTAAAGATTCCTGCCGATATGAAGTCACGCCGAGATGATTTTTTGTTCAAGTTATGTCTCCTGCCATAAAATTCAAGAACGATATCAACGCTGTCATGATAGTGTGCGCGCAGGTCACACTCCAGTTTCTTTCACGCGAAAACCGGCTGCCGGCTTTGACCGCTCCCTCTTCCCTGTCTTCTACTCCACCTCCGCGTCTCTGCGCCTCGGCGGTTGGATGGGTTCTGCGTATTAGCCCTTCTACGCAAATATCTCCTGCGCGCGGCCGAGGCGTTGTGGGACCTTCACGCCAAAACGGCACTTCACCGTGCACGTCGGACAGTCGCTACACCGCACGGACGCCAATTGCGCCGGCAATTGCTTAAAGTGGTCGCGGCCCAATTCGAACTGGCCATAGCCGTCGGCATACATCACGTAGCGGAGCACGTCGGCCACGGGCAGGCCCTTGGCGCAATGGCCATCGCACTCGCCGCACATGCGGCAATAGAGCGGTGAGATGAAATCCAATTGCCGGGCCAGGAGCTGTTCTTCGCGCGGCGAATAGGGCTCGGTCATTGCCTTCAGGTTAGCTTCGAGCTGATCCCTATCGGTCATGCCCGGAATGGTCGCGTGTACGTGAGGGTCCTTCAGCACCCACTTGAGCGCCGCCAGCATGGCTCCCTCGCGCTTCAGTTTGGCGCCATTCGGATCGTCCGGCTTGCTGCGGCGGAACCCGCCCGCCATCACCTTCATGGCCACCACACCCAGGCCGGCCGCGTTGGCCTGCGCCATGGCATCCGCGACGGCCTTTTCCATAGTGAAGTTGTAAGTCGCCAGCACCACATCCGTCGCACCCTTCTCCACCAGGAACGGAACCACATCCTTGGCGTTGTGGGTACTTACACCGGTGAAGCGAATCTTGCCTTGCTGCCGGGCGATCTGCTGCGCTTCGAAGAGTTCATCCGGCAATTCACTGGGACTGTTCTTCTCGTGCAGATACCAAACATCCAAGTGGTCGGTCCCCAGTTCGCCGAGCGAGGTGTCTAGCTCTTGCAGTGCACTCTGTTTAGTAGCTCCATCGGTTTTACTGGAAAGATATATATTCTGCCGCTTGCCTTTGAGTGCCGCGCCTACTACCCGCTCGTTGTTCCCATGCTGGTAGCCGCGAGACGTATCGAAATAATTGATGCCGACGTCCGCCGCCCGCTCAATCACGCTGGCGTCGGAGGTGATCATGCAGCCAAAGCCGACGCTAGTGACTTTTAGCCCGGTTTTTCCCAAGACGCGGTAACTGAGGCCGCCCGCAGGGGCCGGATGTTCCGCCTGCCCCCAGACGCGGGTCGTGGAAGCCAAGCCAGCCACTGAGGTAAAGATTCCTGCCGATATGAAGTCACGCCGAGATGATTTCTTGTTCATGTTAGGTCTCCAACCACGAAATTCAAGAACGATATCAACCCTGTCATCATAGTGTGCGAGCAGGTCATAATCCAGTTTTTTTCTCACGCCCGGACCTGCTGCGAGCTTTCCGAAACGCCTGCCACTCCTCCCGATGGGCGCTGCCGAAAACCTCCCGTCCCCTCGCCGCATCGTAATTAGCGGGGTTTGGCTGTAGAATTCCCCGGAGGTCAGGGCGGCGTGCCGAACCCCCAGCGCAGGCCCGCCAGTTGCCGCAGGGGGGCGGCTCGGCCAGGAGACCTTCGTCATGTGCACCTTGCGGGCAATTCGTGCTGCGGCGTCGGCGCTTGCCGGCCTCGCCATCCTTTGCTTCCCCGCCCTGCTGGTGGCGGAGCAACTGCCCCCAGAGGCGCTCGCCACTTTTCCCGCCGATACCCTGCAAGTTGCTTTCACCAATCTTGCCGTGCTGCGCTCGCTGCCCGCCTATCCGCAAATCCGCCAGCGAATCTTGAGCCGCCAACTACGCGCCTTCCAGGATTCCCTTCGCCCTATGGGGATCGATCCTGACCGGGACGTGGACGAGGTGATGGTAGGGTGGCGCGGTGAGATGGCGGGCCCCTCGGGATATTTGGGATTGGCCGCGGGCCGCTTCCAGCCGGACCTCGTGCAAAAGTACTTCGACCGCACGGGCCTGCCCGCCCTTGCCTATGCGGGTGCCAGTCTATACGCGTTTGGCTCCGGCAGCGATGCGGAGGATCTCTTCTTCACCTTCCTGGATAGCTCGATTGCGGCGTTCGGCCGTCTCGCTGACGTGAAAGCCATGCTGGACGCGCGGCAGGGTTCGACAAACGCCCTGAATTCGAATTCCGATTTTGTAAGTTGGGAAGGAGAACTGGAAGGGAGCGCGCCGCAGTGGGGCATCTTGAACGGAAAATCCGCTTCCAACCTGGGGGCGCTCTGGTTCGGCGGGGCCGGCCAGAAGAGTGTGGACCTCAGTTCCATGACCCGCTCCGTGCGGGCGCTCCTCTACCGGGTGCAGTGGGACACGGGCTTCGCGAGCCGCTTGGTGCTGGTGTGCGACAGTGCGGATAACGCCAAGGGGTTCGCCACCTTGGTCGATTTGCTGCACCAAGCCGCCTCCCAGCCCGCCGCAACCGGCAGCCTGGGTCTTCCCCCTCTCCTGCAGAACCTCGAGGCGCACCGGGACGGAGCTCGCGTGGAGTTGGACGTATCGGGCCCGCCCGAGGCGCTGGACCAGATTTTGGGCGGAAACTGAGACGGAACATGGTCACGCAGGGCAGTGCTGGGCCCTCTCCCTCGGGGAGTGGGTTGTAGGAATCACTTGTGATGCTTGCAGCGGTCGGTGCCGTGGCAGAGCGATGTGAAAAACCCTGGAAACTACCTCACTAGGACAAGGAGACCCTACTGCTTTGGTGAATCCCCATCGTCCTCCTTGGGCTTGGCTGGCATTAGTATTGCGATCGCAAGAGCTGCCAAGGTGAGAACGCAGAAGGCCGCAACGGCAAGCTCTGGAAACCGGCGAGCGAAACCTGATTTCAGAAAGAACTTGGCTCCCAGCAGCCAGACCAAGCCGACCAAAGTGAACTTTGAAACCGGAAGCGAGTCGTACCACCTTTTCTTTGGTTCCCCCTCGTGCTCCATACACTTCCCCCCCGTACCAGCGCCAGCAACTTGTAATCCGTTGCGCCACTTGTTGTCAAGGTGTATGCAAAAAGCTCAGGAATGCTTCTCCTATCGGTCAGCGCGGCGGTAGAGGGGCTGGGGTGAGGGGGGGTGTGCCTCTCGGCAATCAAGGTTACAGAAGCTTCCTCACGACAGCACAAAGGGTTTGAGTTCAAGTTCAATTTGAGCCGCGCCCCCGTTCATGCGGGCGCGTTCAGGTTTCAGTGGTAAACGAGGCGAGGCGACGGAACTTCTCGCGCCGGCGTTTGATGAGGTCAGCCGGGGAAAGCTTGGTCAGGACGTCCAAGGTGGCGCGCAAAACGGGGCGCAGGAGCTCCGCCGCCTGCGCGTGGTTGGTGTGCGCCCCACCCACCGGTTCGGGCACCACCTGGTCCACAAGCTGCATGCGGTAGAGGTCTTCCGCCGTCAATTTCAGCAGGCGGGCAGCTTCCTGTTTGTGGTCCCAGTCGCGCCACAGAATCGAGGAGCAACTCTCCGGGGAGATCACCGAGTAAATGGCGTTTTCGTGCATCAACACTTCGTCGCCGATGGCGATGGCCAGCGCGCCGCCGCTACCCCCTTCCCCGTGTACGATCACAATCACGGGCACCAGCAGCTTGCACATCTCCTTCAGGTTATGAGCGATAGCTTCCGCCTGGCCACGCTCTTCCGCGCCGATGCCCGGGTAAGCGCCGGGCGTATCGATAAAACTGAGGATGGGCGCGCCGAACTTGGAGCCGAGTTCCATCACCCGCATGGCCTTGCGGTAGCCTTCCGGATTCACCATGCCGAAGTTGCGGTACAGTTTTTGCTTGGTATCGCGCCCCTTCTGCTGGCCGATCACCACCGCCGGGCGGTCTTCGAATTGGGCGAAGCCCGCGATCATGGCCGCGTCGTCAGCGAAGCGGCGGTCCCCATGCAGTTCCATAAAATCCGTGAACAGCAACTGGATGTAATCCAGCGTGTAAGGCCGCTGCGGGTGGCGAGCCAGCAGGACGCGCTCCCAGGCATCCTGGGGGGGGCCGGAAACCTTCTGCCGCAGCGCTACCACCTGCTGGCGCAAGCGCTCGATTTCCTCCTGCGCGGCGCTGGGGTTCGAGGTGCCCTCGAGTTCCGCAATTTGCTTTTCGAGTTCCTTCGCCATCTCGTGCCCGTCAGGTGAGTTTCCCATGGTGCTTCGATCTCCCGGTCTATGCGTGGCGTTGGCCGAACCCGGTACCGGCATTGCCCCGGGCGGCTTTCCTTCGTCATCCTGAGCGAAGCGAAGGACCTCGGTAGTTGCTTGAAAACTCAAATACGGGGGTCCTTCGCTTCGCTCAGGATGACAGCGCCTACGATTTTTGCCGCAGCCCCCTACACCACCGGCGTGGGCTGCTCCAGATGAATCGCGTCCGCGCCGCAAAGTTCTCGCAAGCGGGCGAGCAGCTCGTCGTCGGGTTTGACGCCGCGCGGCGCGCGGGGATGCAAGCGTACCACGAAGTCACCCGGCCGCAGCAGTTCGAACACCACCGGGCTCTCACCCGGGTAAGTGGCGAGCAGCCGGGCGAGGACCTCCACCAGGTCGGCGCCGGCCAATTCCAGGTTCAGGCGAATGCGCAACTGGGCCTTCGCGCCATCTACGGCAGCTTCCAGCGGTCGCGCCTCGTTCACCACCACGCGGGGCTTTTGGTTTTCCTCGTGCCGCACGCGGCCCTTAATCAATAGTGCGGTGTCGGGTTTCAGCACTCCCTGCAGTTGCTGGTAAGCCTGCGGGAAGACCAGCAACTCCGCCGAACCGCGCAGGTCTTCCAGTTGCGCGCTGGCCCAGAGATCGCCTTTCTTGCTGGGTTTCACGCGCAGGCCGCGCAAGATGCCCGCCAGGGTCACAGGAGCTTCGTTCGCCATCTCCTCCACGGAAGACGTGTCGTGCTTAGTGAGCGCGCCCAGCCGCGCCGTGAACTTCTCCAGAGGGTGCCCCGTGACGTAGAAGCCCAGCACTTCCTTCTCGCCCGCCAGACGCTCGCCTTCCGTGGCCTCCGGGACGTCGGGCAGTTCGAACGGTGGCGGCGGCGCAGTGTCGGAGCCACCCAGAAACAAGCCGTGCTGTCCGCTCTCGGTTTCCCGCTGGCTTTTCTGGCCGAACTCCATGGCGCGGTCGAGGACGGCCAGCAATTGCGACCGCCGGGCGCCGAGGGAATCAAATGCCCCGGCCTTGATAAGGCTCTCCAGAACACGCTTGTTCAGCAGCCGCAGGTCCACATTTTCGCAGAATTCCAGCAGGTTATCAAAGCGTCCGAGCTTCTGGCGAGCTGCCAGCACCGATTGGATGGCTGTAGTGCCCACATTCTTGATCGCCGTGAGCCCGAAACGAATGTTGGGGCCGGCGGGCGTGAACGCCAGATCGCTGGAATTGACGTCCGGCGGCAAAATCCCGATCCCCATATCCCGGCATTCATTCAGGTAGCGGGTGAGTTTGTCCTGATTGCCGATTTCGGAGGAGAGGAGCGCCGCCATGAACTCCACCGCATGATGCGTCTTCAGATAAGCGGTCTGGTAGGCGATCAGTGCGTAGGCGGCGGAGTGGGATTTATTAAAGCCGTAGCCCGCGAACTGCTCCACCAGGTCCCAGAGCTTCTGGGCCTTGGCAGCGGTGACGCCGTTGCGGCGCGCGCCCGCCAGGAATTTCTCCTTGTTCGCGACCATCTCCTCGAGCTTCTTCTTGCCCATGGCGCGACGCACCACGTCAGCCTCACCCAGGGTAAAGCCCGCGAGCTTATTAAAGATTTGGATAACCTGTTCCTGGTAAACGATGACGCCGTAGGTTTCTTCCAGGATCTCCTCGAGTTGCGGCAGCTCGTAAGTGGCGCGCCGCTTGCCGGAGCGGCGGGCGATGTAATCATCAATCATGCCGCCTTGGATGGGCCCGGGCCGATAGAGGGCGTTCAGGGCGGTGAGGTCGGCAAGGCGATTGGGTTTTACGCGGCGCAGGATGTCGGTCATGCCGCGACTTTCAAACTGGAAGATGCCCGCCGTCAGGCCTTTGCCGAGCAGTTCGTAGGTCGGAACGTCATCGAGGGGCAGCGCTTCCAGGTCGAGCTTCTCGCGGCCCGCCGCGGCAATCAGCTTCAGGCAGTCGTCGATGACCGTGAGCGTGGTGAGCCCGAGAAAATCCATCTTCAGGACGCCGATTTTCTCCAGATCGTCCATCGCGTACTGCGTCGTGATTTCATCCTTGTTGCTTTTGTATAGCGGAACAATCTCCTGGAGCGGTTGGGGGGAGATGACCACACCCGCGGCGTGGGTTGAAGCATGGCGGACGAAGCCTTCCAGTCGCGAGGCTACCTGTAAGAGGTCTGCCACGCGCTCGTCGCTCTTGACGAGTTGGGCGAGTTCCGCCGACTGCTTGAGCGCATCCTCGAGCGTAATGTTCAGGACGTTGGGCACCAGCTTGGCGATGCGGTCGGTTTCCGCGTAATTCATGTCGAGCGCCCGCCCCGCGTCCCGGATGACAGCCTTGGCACCCATGGTGCCGAAAGTGATGATCTGGCTGACGTTCTCACGGCCGTACTTCTCCGTGACGTAGGTGATCACTTCGCCGCGCCGGCGCTGGCAGAAATCGATGTCAATATCCGGAAACGAAACGCGCTCCGGGTTAAGGAAGCGCTCGAAGAGCAGCTCGTCCTGGAGCGGGTCGATATCCGTGATGTGCAGCGAGTAGGCCACCAGGCTCCCCGCCGCCGAGCCGCGGCCCGGACCCACCGGAATACACTGCTCGCGTGCGAAGCGCATGAAGTCCCAGACAATCAGGAAATAGCCCGCGAAGCGCATCTGCTTGATGAGCGCGAGCTCACGCTCCAGGCGATCCTCATAAGCTTCCAGGGGATACTTCAGCCGGCCCGCGGCCCTGAGGCGCTCCAGGCGTTCGCGCCGGTGGCCATAACCTTCCCGGGTGACCTTTTCGAAGTAGCTGTCCAGCGTCTCGCCCGAGGGGACCGCAAAGTGCGGGAAGACGTGCTCCTTGGACTCCAGGTGCAGGTTCGAGCGCTCGGCGATTTCCAGAGTCCGGGTCAGCGCTTCGGGGACCTCGCGGCCGAAGATGGCGGCCATCTCGTCGTATGACTTGAAATAGAACTCGTTGGTGCGGAACTTCATGCGGTTCGTATCGCTCAGTTTCTTTCCGGTCTGGATACAAACCAGCACCTCCTGGGCGCGTGCGTCTGCCTGGGTGAGGTAGTGGCAGTCATTGGTAGCGACCAAGGGAATGCCCGTTTCACGTGAAAGCCGCACCATTTGGGGATTGATGCGGCGCTCCTCCTCCATGCCCTGGTCCTGTAGCTCGAGGAAGAAATTCCCCTTGCCGAAAATGTCGCGCAAATCGTAAGCAGACTGGCGCGCGGCATCGTAGCGGTCCGAGCCGAGCGCTACCGCCACCTCCCCCCGCAGGCAGGCGGAAAGCGCCATCAGACCGTCGGCATGGCGCGCCAGCAGATCCTTGTCAATGCGAGGCTTGTAGTAGTAGCCCTCGAGATAGGCAGAGGAAGCAAGCTTCACCAGGTTGCGGTAGCCGCGCTCGTTTTCGCAGAGCAGGACGAGATGGTTGGGGCGGTCGGTGTTGGCGGCGCGGTCAAAACGGCTGGCGGGCGCGACGTAAACTTCGCACCCGATAATCGGTTTGAGGTTGCGTTTCTGAGCCGCCTCGTGGAACTTCACGGCGCCGAAGAGGTTGCCGTGATCCGTCATCGCGACCGCGGGCATTTTCAGTTGGGCGGCCCGATCCATCAATTTGCCGATTTCGCAGGCGCCATCAAGGAGACTGTAGTCGGTATGAAGATGCAGGTGGACGAAATTTTCAGAAGCCATCGAGGAAGATTGTAGCAGAAATTCCGCAGGGCAGGAGGCAGGAGACCGAAAACGGGGATCGCATGGTGGGTCCGCGCCGCGAAGGCGGTAACGGGACGGGTCAGGAATAGTGCTGTCCAAATCCGCCGACTAATCGAGGGTTGAGCGCGGCTCTGCCGCCTGCTGCCATGAAAGTAGCTCCCCTCCTTATCAAGGAGGGGAATCACCCACAGAAAATCAACGACCGCCGCCGCTTCCGGGGAATATAATGAGGGCCCGCTTGCGACCTTGGCGGTCAAATGTCCTCGGCAAGGGAGGAATTCACTCATGCGCAGATTCGGATGTGCACTCACGCTGATGCTGCTGGCTTGCATTTCTGCGGCGCTCGCATCGTCCGCCCAGACCCCTTCCAGCACGCAGTTGCTGCTGAGGGAGGGATGGACGATTCAATCCTCGGCCGATGTCTCGGCTCCGGGCGAACTCGTCTCCACCCCGGGATACGCACCTTCCGGCTGGTACAGGGCGGTCATGCCCTCCACGGTCATTGCTGCACTGGTTCGCCAACGAGCCTTCCCTGACCCTTATGTCGGGACGAACCTGCGGACGATCCCTGGCACGACCTATGCCGTGGGCAGCGGTTTCTCAAACCTCCCCATGCCTCCGGGAAGTCCCTTCCGTGTCCCCTGGTGGTTCCGAACGCTATTTCAGGTTCCGCAGGAGTATGCGGGAAAGACCGTTTGGTTGCATTTTAGCGGCATCAACTACCGCGCCAGCGTCTGGCTGAACGGCCGGCAAATCGCCTCGGCGGACAAGATGGTAGGGGCTTGGAGGGTCTTTGAGTTTGACGTTACTCGTTTCGTCACTCCCGGCCAGACGAGCACGCTTGCCGTGGAGATTTCCCCGCCCCAGCCTGATGATCTTGCGATCACCTTCGTTGATTGGAACCCGCTTCCCGCCGATAAGGACATGGGAATATGGCGCGATGTGTATCTTGCCGCCAGCGGACCCGTGGCCTTGCGCTTTCCGCAGGTGATCTCGAAATTGGACCTTCCCTCACTCGACAAGGCGCACCTTACCGTCACTGCCGAACTGCACAATGCCACGGACCAGCCCGTGGACGGCATCCTGAAGGGCAAAATTGAGAGCCTGGAATTCTCCCAGCCCGTCTCCCTCCCGCCCCAGGGTTCGCAGGTCGTAAACTTTTCGCCCGACAAGTTCCCGCAACTGAACCTGAGCCACCCGCGCCTCTGGTGGCCATACGACCTCGGCCCCCAGAACCTCTACAACCTCGACATCAGCTTCGAAACAAGCGGCAAGGTTTCCGATGCCCAAACCCTCACGTTTGGAATCCGCGAAATCAGCGCTGACCTCGATGCCAACGATCACCGCCTCTTCAGAATCAATGGCAAGAACATCCTGATTCGCGGTGCGGGATGGACTTTTGATATGTTACTGCGCACTGACCCATCGAGACAGGACGCCGAGCTGAAGTACGTGAAGGACATGCACCTGAACACGGTTCGTCTGGAAGGGAAACTCGAAGATGAACACTTCCTCGAGGTGTGTGACCGAGAGGGAATACTGGTTCAGGCCGGCTGGTGCTGTTGCGACCACTGGGAGCGCTGGAAAGACTGGAAAGACGAGGACTACGTGGTCTCCGCCGAATCATTGAAGGACCAGATTCGCCGCCTGCGCAGCCATGCCTGCCTGCTCGATTGGTTGAATGGCAGCGACGGGCCACCTGTGGAAAAAGTCGAAGCGACCTACGTCCAGATTCTCAAAGCTCTAAACTGGCCCAATCCCTACCAATCTTCCGCGAGTGCAAAAACCACCAGCCTGACGGGTAAAACAGGTCTGAAGATGACGGGCCCGTATGAATATGTGGCGCCCTCCTACTGGTTGCTGGACAAGGAAGCGGGCGGGGCGCACGGCTTCAACACCGAAACCAGTCCCGGCCCCGCTGTACCACCGGTGGAGAGCCTGAAGCGCATGCTGCCCTATGATCACCTCTGGCCGATCGACAGCACGTGGGACTATCACGCCGGCGGCGGAGCTTTCCGCGACATCCATGTGTTTACGGAGGCCCTCAACAAGCGCTTCGGCCAGGCCACCAGCCTGGAGGACTACGCCGAGAAAGCCCAGGTCCTGGCCTATGAGGGTGAGCGGGCCATGTTCGAGGCCTATGGCCGCAACAAGTACACGTCCACGGGTGTTATCCAGTGGATGCTCAACAACGCCTGGCCGTCAATGATCTGGCACCTGTACGACTACTACCTGCGGCCGGGTGGCTCCTATTTCGGCGCCAAGAAGGGTTGCGAATACTTGCACGTGCAGTACTCGTACGACGACCAGTCGATTGTTGTGGTGAATTCCTACTACCAGACCTTCCCGCAGATGAAAGTGTCTGCCAAGCTTTACAACCTGGATATGTCGCTGAAGTTTTCGCAGGATGTCACCCTGGACGTGGGACCGGACAGCACCAACAAGGCGCTCACCCTTCCTGCGGTCGCGGATCTTTCCCGGACCTATTTCTTGCGCCTCGAGCTGAGCGATGCTTCGGGGAAAAGCGTCAGCAGCAATCTCTATTGGCTCTCAACCCAGCCCGACGTTCTCGACTGGGAGCGCTCGACTTGGTACGTCACCCCCACCAAGACGTTCTCTGACCTGACCGCGCTCCAAACCCTGCCGAAAGTGGATGTGCAAGCGACGGCGGAATCGGATATGAACGGCGAAGATGGCACGACGCGCATTACCGTGAAAAATCCCAGCAACAACCTCGCTTTCTTCGTGCACTTTAAAGTAATTGGCCGGGGTGGCCGGTTTTCATTTGGCGAAGAGGGCGGGCGCGGCGATGACGAAGTCCTGCCGATTCTATGGTCGGATAATTATGTTTCCTTATTGCCGGGCGAGAAGCGCCAGATCACGGCTACCTACGCCAAGCGCAGCTTGCGGTCCGGCAAACCCGTGGTAGTGGTTGACGGCTGGAATATTGTGAGCAAGACACTGTGAGAGGACTGAGTTTATTCCGCGGGGAGGCTGCAGAGTCAGGACGGGAAGGGGCATTCCCAGGCAGAATGCCCCTCAGTTCCCTGGCCTTCCGAGTCGCTGGCTACCCACCTCAAAGCTGCGCCTCGATGCGATTGACTACCGTTTTCAAGGCCTTGATCCGCGCCCACCACTTCCAGTTGCCCTCCACGATGGTCCAGGGAGCATACTGCGTATCGGTTTTCTCGAACATCTCTTCCAGAGCTGCGATGTAGTCGTCCCACTTCTCGCGATTGCGCCAGTCCTCTTCGGTCAGCTTCCAGTTCTTCCAGGGATCCTTTTCGCGCTTCTTGAAACGATCAAGCTGCTCTTTCTTGGAAATGTGGATCCAGAACTTGACCAGCACCAAGCCGTCGTCAGACAGCGTGCGTTCAAATTCGTTGATCTCGCGGTAGGCGCGCTGCCACTCCTCTTTCTTCGCAAACTTCTCAACGCGCTCCACCAGCACGCGCCCGTACCAGGTGCGGTCGAAGATGCCGATGCGGCCGCGTGGCGGCAGCCGCAGCCAGAAGCGGCGCAACCAATGCGCCGCCTTCTCCCCAGGACTGGGCGCCCCGATCGGATGCACTTCGTAACCGCGGGGGTCAAGGGCTTCGGTCAGCCGCTTGATGTTTCCTCCCTTGCCGGACGCGTCGCACCCTTCATAGGCCACGGCGACGGCAATGCCCTTTTCGATGATCTTGCGTTGCAGCTTCAGAATCCTAAACTGATACTCTTGCAGCAGCTCTTCGTACTCACCCTTCGATTCCAGTTTGCTGTCGAGATCCAGCTTGTCGAGATACCCCATGGCTTTTCCTCCTGCAGGTTAAGACAACGGGCATAAGCGAACGTGAAGGAGCACGTCACGAGCGGGTCATCCGGCAATGGCGCGATAAAGCCCCAGTTCGACGCGAAAGCATCGCACCATCTGGACGCGGATTTTACCAGAACCCCCGTAACGCCGCAAAATAATTTAGCGTTTGGACGCTGGATTTTGGATCCCGGGGCGTGGGCTTCAACCTTTGGGCGTGAAATGGAGGGCACTGGATTTCGTTTCTTGCAACCTCGTGATACGCCCGTCGTCCCCCGTTGCCGGCAAGGGCCGGTCCGCCTTGCGGCGCGAGGTGCGGACGGCCCGCGCCAAAAATCAAAGCGCCGGTCCTCCCGCAGTGCGGGTTGAACCGGCGCCAGTCAGAAAAGCCAGAGGGTTCCTGAAGAGCCCTCCCGCTTAGTGCTTTTCGTGCGGGGGGGGCTGCTCTTGCGGCGCGGCGTGTGCAGCGGCTTCCGGCTTGGCGCCGGTCTTGGCGCGCTGGTCACGCAAAACGGCCTTGCGGCTCAAGCGCACCTTGTTGCCCTCGACTGAGATCACTTTCACGAGCAACTGGTCGCCGAGCTTCAACTCTTCCCGAATGTCGCGGATGCGATGCTCAGCAACCTCACTAATATGCAACAAGCCGTCGGTCCCTGGGAATATTTCGATGAAAGCGCCGAAATCCGCCAGCCGGACTACCTTGCCCAGGTAGGTCTTACCCACCTCGGCATCCGCCAGCAAATCACGGATCATTTTCATGGCCTTCGACGCGGAAGCCTCGTCGATGGCGGCCACGTTTACGCGGCCATCATCTTCCACATCGATTTTCACGCCCGTCTGCTCAATGATCCCGCGAATGACCTTGCCCCCGGGACCGATGAGTTCACCGATCTTCGCCGGATTGATCTTCAGTGCGTAGATACGCGGTGCGAAAGCCGAGATGTCTGTGCGCGGTGCGGGCAGCGTCTCCAGCATCTTGCCGAGCACGTGCAGGCGTGCGACCTGGGCCTGGCTCAAGGCTTCCGACATAATTTGGGGCGTGATGCCGGTGGTCTTGATATCCATCTGCAGCGCCGTGATGCCGTCCTTGGTGCCCGCTACTTTGAAATCCATGTCCCCATAGTGATCTTCGGCGCCCGCGATATCCGTGAGGATCGCGTACTGGTCGCCTTCCTTCACCAAGCCCATGGCGATTCCCGCCACGGGCGCCTTGATGGGAACCCCGGCATCCATCAGTGCCAGCGTTCCGCCGCAGACCGTGGCCATCGAAGACGAACCGTTCGATTCCAAGATGTCGGAGACCACGCGGATGGTGTAAGGAAAGTCGGGTTCTTCCGGAATCATGCTGATCAGGGCGCGTTCTGCCAGTGCTCCGTGGCCGATTTCGCGGCGGCCCGGGCCTCGCAAGAACGCAACCTCACCCACACTGAAGGGCGGGAAGTTGTAGTGGAGCATGAAGCGTTTGAAGGCCTCGCCTTCCAGCACGTCGAGGCGCTGCTGGTCTTCCGCCGTCCCCAGCGTGGCGGTCACCAAGGCCTGCGTCTCGCCGCGCGTGAACAACCCCGAACCGTGCGTGCGCGGCAGGATGCCGACCTCGGAACTGATCTGCCGGACCTGATCGAAGGGTCGCCGGTCGGGCCGCTGACGCTTCAGGACTACGTCGTCACGGAACAGGCGTTCTTCCAGGCTGTCAAAATAGTGCGCCACCAGCCGGCGCTTGGCCACATCGTCCTCGGGGTAGCTTTCCACCAGGGCTTTGCGCAACTCCGCGATCTTGCGATGGCTTTCCTGCTTGATGTAACGGGATGTGTCCATCGCCTCGTGCAGCGCTTCCTGGGCCTTGGCGCACACTTCCTGGTAAAGGGCTTCGTCGCGCGCGGGAGCGGTGAATTCCCGCTTCTTCACACCCAGCTTCTGGAAGAGTTCCTTCTGCGCCGCGACAATCTTGCGGATCTCCCCATGCGCATATTGAATCGCCTCGATGATGGACGCTTCCGAAACTTCCTTGGCGCCCGCCTCCACCATCACAATGGCGTCTTCGGTCCCTGCCACCACCAGGTTCAGCAGGCTGTTCTTGATCTCCGCGTAGGTGGGGTTGGTGGTCAAGCGCCCTTCCACCAAACCCACGCGCACCGCGCCCACCGGGGCATAGAAAGGAATGTCGGAAAGATAAAGCGCGGCGGCGCCCGCTACCAATCCGATGATGTCCGGGTTATTATCGGAATCAGCGGAAAGCACCAGGGCGATAACCTGCGTTTCATCCTTGAACCCTTCCGGAAAAAGAGGCCGGATGGGCCGGTCAATCAGGCGACTGGTTAGAATCTCTTTCTCGGTGGGCCGTCCTTCCCGTTTGAAGAAGCCGCCGGGAATCTTCCCCGCAGCGTAAGTGTATTCACGATAGTCCACCGTAAGGGGAAAGAAATCGATCCCTTCGCGTGGATTGGTTGAACAAGCCGTGGCCAGCACCACCGTGTCACCGAAGCGCACGTAGGCGGCTCCATTGGCTTGCTTCGCCACCTTGCCACATTCAATTGAAAGGGTATTAGAACCCAGGGTAATACTAACTTGATCCATTTAATTCCTCCAGAATACTTGGTTGAGCCCCCGGCAGGGGGCGCCGAGCGGGCCAGCACATACTGGCTTACCGCCGGTCTTGTCGACCCCTCACTGCCTGCTCAGGCATGCAGGATCTTCAGGGAGTTGCGAATCGAGGCGGATGGTGACTGGACGGGAATCCCCAGCCCTAGCCGCAGGCGGCCCCAAAAACAAAAGCGACCCGCACCGGCAAACCGGGGGGTCGCCTCGACCTGACAGCCTGTCTGTCGACAAAATTCGAACTTGCCGCTTCCGACACCGGGCTACTTGCGGATGCCCAACTTCTCGATGACCCGTTTGTAAGCTTCAGGGTCGCGCCGCTTCAGATACTCCAGGTGGCGCTTGCGCTTGCCAACCATGTTCAGCAAACCACGCCGCGAAGCGTGGTCCTTCCGGTGAGCACGAAAGTGCTCATTCAGGTAGCTGATCCGTTCGCTGAGCAGCGCAATTTGAACTTCCGGTGAGCCCGTATCCTTGGGATGGACTCGAAACCGTTCGATCGTAGTGACTTTGGACTCACGGGCCAACGGCATCCGCCAATCTCCTCGCTTCTCATCTCTACTTATGTACGCAGCAAGATTAACATTTCCTGTGAGATTTGGCAAAAGAAAATCAACGGGGCTGCAACTCCGCAATGGACACGGAAAGGGTGTGGGGATGGGCGCGACGGAAGGAGGCGTCCCGGTCTCATCACCTCCAAGGCAGGCGAGCTTCAGCCCGCTGCCTGCCGCAGCATGGCGGTGGCGTGTTCGAGGGCGGCGTCGGTAATCTGACTGCCGGAGAGCATCCGCGCCAGTTCCTCGGCGCGTTCCTTCTCGCCTTCCAGGGGTTTGATGGTGGTCACCGTGCGGCCGGCGCGCGTGGATTTCTCGACGTACAAGTGGTGATCGGCGAAGCAGGCGATTTGCGCGAGGTGGGTGACGCATAGGACCTGGGCATCACGCGCCAGCCGCTTCAGCCGTAGACCGATGGACTCCGCCACCCGGCCCCCGATTCCTGCGTCGACCTCGTCGAAGATGAAGGTTGGCGCGCTCCGCCGCGACCCGCGCGCGCCGCGGCTGACGCGGGCTTGCCCCACCACGGTTTTCATCGCCAGCATCAAGCGCGAGATCTCGCCGCCCGAGGCGATCTTTTCCATCGCGCGCAGCTCTTCGCCAGGATTGGGGGAGATACGAAACTCAATTTCATCGATTCCCGCCGGGCCGCCCTGGCCATCCGCTGCGCTCGAAAAAAGCACTTCCATGCGGGTTTTTTCCATCCCCAGTTGCACCAATTCCTCGCGCACCAGTTTGACCAGTTTGTGCGCCGCCGCCCGCCGCTTTGCGGAAAGCGCCTCGGCCGCCTGGCGATAGTCGCCGGAGGCCTTTTCGAGTTCCTGCCGCACCATTTCCCGCCGCTCATCGGCGTGTTCGAGGCCGCCCAGCCGCTGACGCGTCTCGACGGCATAAGCCAGGACAGCTTCGATGCTGTTCCCGTACTTCCGCTTCAGCCGGTCGAGCAACGCCAGGCGGTCCTCGATTTCTTCCAGGCGTTGGGGATTGGCTTCGAGCTTTCCCAGATAGTCCCGCAGGAACGAGGCAAGGTCCTCCAGGGTGGCGCGTGCCCCGGCCAGCGGTTCGAGTTGCGGTTCCACAGCGCTATCGTAATGGCGCAGTTCCTCGATCTGCCGCGCGGCGGCCGCTAGGCGCGAAAGCGCCGCACCCTCATCTTCGTAAAGCTCAGCGAACGCGCTCGCCGCGGCGGCCCGGACTTTTTCCAGATTGGAGAGAATCCGCCGTTCTTCTCCCAGGCGCACGTCTTCACCCGGTTCGAGGCGCGCTTGCTCAAGTTCCCGCACCTGAAAAGCCAGGAGGTCGATGGTCCGCAATCGCTCCTGCTCGTCGTGGCTCAGGCTGTCGAGTTCCTGCTCCAGCTCGCGCCGCCGCGCGTGCAGGCTGCGGACCTGTTCAAGGTCCGCCTCCAGCTCCGCGAATTGGTCGAGCAGGCCGAGCTGGGCTTCCCGCGCAAAGAGCGCCACGTGCTCATTCTGGCCGTGCATTTCCACCAGACCGCGCGCCAGCGAGCGCACCGCCGCCAACGTAACGGGCTGGTCGTTCACCAGCATCCGGCTCTTGCCGCCGGCTTGGATTTCGCGGCGCAGGATCAGATCTGCCTCCTCGCTCGGCGCCACGCCAAACTCCTCCAACCAATTGGACCACGGGACTCTCCCCTCGACAGAGAAAACTGCTGTGACGAGCGCGCGGTCCTGCCCGGTGCGGATGACCTCGGCAGAAGCGCGCCCGCCCAGCGCCAGTCCCAATGCATCCACCAGGATGGACTTGCCCGAGCCCGTCTCTCCCGATAACAGGTTCAGGCCGGGAGCAAATTCCACGGCCAGGTTGTCGATGACGGCGTAATTCTGGATGTGAATCTCGCGCAGCATGGGCGTCAAGCGTAAAAGTCTATCACATCGGGGCTCCGCAGCGCTGCGGGCGAAAGGTTCGGCAGTGTCCTGATTTGGGAAGCTGCGCTTGAGGGAGTTGTGAAATGAGGTTCGTTTGGCGAAGGGTCTCCGCCCTGGCCGAATCCTCAACGCGCGTCAAACTGCGGGGCATATTGCCAGCCTGTATTAGCCTTGCAGCGGGACAAAATGTACCTCTGGATTTCCGCGTCTCGTTTCGTATTGACAACCAATATTACAGGCGAGCACACTTTCCGCAATCGGCCAAGCTCGTTAGCGAAGCCAAGAGGGAGGGCGCATGCCGCAATGCGTTCACACCCGACCTGCGTTGCGCACACTCCTCAAACCCAGAAGGTGCGCTGAGAGGTGGTTTGCCCGCGAATGGACCTGCTGGAAGCCCCGCGGTAAAACCCACGAAAGAACTTTCTCAGATAGACGTCCAACGATCCTGCGGACACTGTGCAACACCGCGTCGGGGAGAAACGCTGTAATGCGTAATGGAGTGCTCTTCCTCACAAGCGCCGGGTAGGCGGCGTTAGTTCACGATGATGCCGTGTGCAGAAAAGAAGAGCGCGGCAATCTGCGGCCCGTGTCCGCAGAAGTGGAGCAGAAGGACTACGGAATCGCACGCAAGCCCTAGCGGCGGAATTTAGAGAGGAGGGTATTGATATGCTTCGGAATGAGTGCGGACGATCTCGATGGCCAGTCGGTGCGGCGGTCGGCAAGCTGGCCGTAATATTGGCGGTTCTGACCACCGCATCCTGGGCTCCAGGGGCGCCCAAAAAGGACACGGAGCAGGTCAAGGACCAGCAGTTCACGCAGATTTACAGCCACACATACGACGAGGTTTTTCAGGCTGCTCAGGAGACCATCGAGCGGATGGGGATGTTCGTAACCGACAAGGATAAGGACAAGGGGACGATCAGCGGCAATGGCGAGTATCACTACGTGAGCGGTTTAGGGCCCGGACGTTTGACATTGACGTTTAACATCGTAATCGAAACCGTCAGTGCAAAGGCTGAGACGCGGGTCACTATCAACGAGAAACATAAGGGCCACGCCCTGGGATGGGAGAAGGCCTTTAAGAAGGATTTCTTGAGCGAACTGCAGAAAATGTTGGCCACCTATCACTAGTGGCGGCATTGGCCAGGAGGTGTCGGAATCGCACGCAAGCCCTAGCCGCGAAATTTAGAGAGGAGGGTATTGATATGCTCCGGAATGAGTGCGGACGATCTCGATGGCCAGTCGGTGCGGCGGTCGGCAAGCTGGCTGTCATGTTGGTGGTTCTGACCGCCGCATCCTTGGCTCCGGGAGCGCCCAAGAAGGACAAGGACGAGGACCAGCAGTTCACGCAGATTTACAGCCACACATACGACGAAGTTTTTCAGGCTTCTCAGGAGACCATCGAGCGGATGGGGATGTTCGTTACCGACAAGGACAAGGACAAGGGGAGGATCAGCGGTAACGGTAAATGCGAGCTCAAGGGTGAGCCTGAACGACATCGGTATACTTTCGATATTCACATAGAAGCCCTCAACACTAAACCTGAAACACGGGTAACGATCAACTGCCAATTGAAAGAGAGGGGTTTCACCCACAAAGCATATGAGAAATTGTTCAAGGAAGAGTTCTCGAGCGAGCTGCAGAAAGTGTTGGCCACGTACAAGTAAGGGAGATTCCAAGATGCATGGAACGGAACGCGCCCAAGCTGCCTGGCGTTTTTCCAGCAAACCATAACTGTCGGCAAGGAGGTTCTATGAGTGTATCAGGTGACAGCAAGAGGCGCGCCGCGGATGCGCTTTGGCTCTCATTCGCTGTAGCCGCGTTCTGCATTTATCTGCTGGGATTCGTCGGCATCATCCGCGCCGGGGGACAGAATACGCAGACGCTCTCTCGCTCCGTAACCGTTACCTCCGATCCGCCTGGGGCAGTGATCTGGAAGAAAGAGGGGAGGACACTCACCTGCACGAACAACATCACGCCTGGCACCTTCGAGTTGACGTTCCACGGAGCTAGCGACGTCCAGAAGATCCGGCTGAGGAGATTCGGCTACCCCAGCAAGGATCTCGATATCAAGTCGACCGATGAAAAAGTTGAAGCCGCGTTGGGCGGAGCGGCCCCGGATTCTTTTCTGAGCGTGGACGATGCCCCTCCGGATCTCAAGCAGTTGAACGCCGACCTGAAGAAGAAGTTCGAGGCGACGCTCCTCGCCGACCCGGAGGCGTTTCGGTGCGTGCCGTTCGAGTTGAACTTTATCCACTTGATGAAGAACAAGGAGACGCAGGACCTTACGCTCGGCGTGGCGATCAATCTTGACCGGTCCTTCGGAGGGCCAGCCTTTCGCCTTGCGAGTCACGCGGGAACTAGAGACGAACGTCGCCAGAAAATGGCCCAGGCGGCGCTGGAGGGTGGTATCGCCGATCTCCTGGCTCGATTTCACCGCGTCACCCTCAACTTTCCAGAGCTTAAGGTGATGAATGTCACTTGCACGTACTCCGGGACGGAGGCCCGTCTCGAAACCGAATCGTTCACCTCTACACGTACGGTGGGAAGGAACGTCGTAACTGACACCGACTATACCGGCAGACGCGTGGGAGCTCACTTAGCTCTTGAGCAAACCATGGTCTTCGATCGGGACGAGGTGACCGTCGTCAAAGACCAGGCGGTCGAGAAGACCATCGCTTTCGTCATGCCAACTGCCCAGATACCAGACACCCTGGACAAGAAGGTCATAACCGACGCCGTCCTCGCCGTTGGGAAGATTATCACCGGGAATCCTGAGAAATAGGGCGACGGTATTGTCGGCGGCTTCGGACACGTTAAAGGAAGGCTAGATACTGGCAGTACTCTAGATGTATTACCAACCCCTCGTGCGGAAAATGAACTGCAAGCGCTACCGCCCGGGCAAAGATTAAGCCCAATCAGGTCTACCTCGTAGTTGATCGAGCTTAAACACCCTCCGCTTCGGCCCGCGCTTTCAGGAACTCCTGCGCCGCATGAACCTCCCGCCATAAGGTTGGCCACAGTGTGTGACTCGGCTCCATCTCTTGCGTGCGCGCCCACTCCAATTCACCTCCGCACCTGGGCGACTGCTGGATCGGCTTGCCCATCGTTCACGTTGAAGAATCACCCTAGCGACCACCAAAGCAGAATAGTCCCTGATAGACAAACGTTAATGCGAGCGAGCCTCATATTAGTGTTCGCCGAATTGGAAGGAATGGTTTATCATCGGGCGCTGGCCAGTGTCTTCATTGGTTGTCTCACCGAAGGGGCCCACCCCAGACCCCCTATCTGAAACTCACCCCCGCATATTAGGACAGCACCGAAAGTTCCTTCGTTGACTGCCCCCAGAGGCTGTGCTAGGTTCAATGAATGGGTTTCGTTCACACTCCTGGCGTTTCCAAGGAGGTTAATTGACTGCTCCTCTGCTGCTGTTCTACCAGAATTTCTACCAAGGTGAGGTCTGGCAACTTCTGACCAATACGGGGCTGGTGGCCAGGATCGTTTTGCTGATCCTGCTGGCCTTTTCCATCCTCTCCTGGGCGATCATTTTCCAGAAGTATCGAGGATTTCGGGCGGCCCGGCGCGAATCGCAGGAGTTCCTGAAAGTGTTCCGGCAAAGCAAGAAGCTGTCGGAGATTCGCGCTTTCTGCCGCACTCTGAAGGAGAGCCCCCTCCCGGAGGTCTTCCATTCTGGATACCGTGAAATTGAAAGCCAGGCCGTCATGGCCGAGAGCCCGGGCAAGCCGCGGATTCGGAGCCTGGAAGCGGTGCGCCGGGCCTTGCAGATCGGGGCCTCGCGTGAATTGTCCCGCCTGGAAGAGTGGGTGACGTGGCTCGCCACCACGGGCAACGTGACGCCCTTCGTGGGGCTGTTCGGAACCGTCTGGGGCATCATCGACGCTTTCCACGGCATGGGAACCGCCGGCACAGCCTCGTTGCGCAGTGTGGCCCCCGGCATTTCCGAAGCACTCATCACCACCGCGGCCGGCTTATTCGCAGCCATTCCCGCGGTCATCGCTTACAACATCTTTCTGCAACGCATTCGAGAGTTCGGGAACCAGATGGACGACTTCTCCCTGGAGTTCCTGAATATGACGGAGCGGCATTTTACGGATTGAGGGCCGAGATCTCGGACCCCCATCCGATCGCCGCCCGTTTTATCGGGCGCTCGACAAGGCGCTCGATCACGAGGTGAACGATGGCCTTCACCGCCCCCAAGGGCAGGACACAGACTTCCCTTTCGGAGATCAATATCACGCCCTTCGTGGATGTGGTCTTGGTCCTGCTGATCATTTTCATGCTTACGGCTCCTATCCTCGAGTCAGGGATCGAGGTGGACCTTCCCAAGACCAAGACCGTCAAGGTGGTTTCCGAGGAAAAAGTCGTCATCACCATAGACAAGAAGCAGAATATTTACGTTGGTAATGACGCTGTTAATATTCATCGGCTCGGGGTCCACGTCCTCGACCAATTCAAGGGCGCCGGTACCCAGCCCGTATTCATCCGTTGCGACCAGAGTGTTCCCTTCGGAGCCTTTGCCCAAGTGGTGGATGCGCTGAAGCAAGCCAATCTCACCAATCTCAATGTCGTTACGGAGCCGCTGGAGACGAAGCCGGGAACGTAGGCCGGCGAGCACCGCATGAGCACGCCCACCATCGCGTTGATGGACGAACGCCGCGAAACCCTGCGAGGGACACTGTTAGTGTCCCTGACCCTGCACGCGCTGCTCTTCGCAGGCGCCTTGGGGTACGCAGCCTTCGCCCCCCGCTCTGGAGGAGGCTGGGGCCAGCGCTGGGGCACGGGTGACGCGACCCGCATGGGCGCAGTCAGTTCCCTGCCCGGGATTCCACTGCCGACGCCCATGCTCTCCACTCCCAGTACGGTGGCAACCCAGAACCCGGGGCTTTACAAGACCGAGCCCAAGCCCCGGGTCGAAGCACCTCCCGAGGCGGAGGAAATCCCGAAGTTCAAAAGCGCGGTGAAAGCCGAGAAGGCGGAGAGGATCAACAAGCGTCTCCAGAAGACCGAACTCGAGCCGCCGGAGAACGCCATCCCCTTCGGTCAGGGTGGCGCGCCAACCATGACCTACACCCAGGTGGTCAACGCCGCGGGTTCCGGCGGCCTCACCATGGGCGAAGGCGGCAACTTCGGCGAGCGTTACGCTTGGTACGTGGCGGCTGTGCGCAATCGCATCAGCAGCAACTGGCTGCTTTCCACCGTCAGCCCCGGCATCACTTCAGCTCCACGCGTTTATGTCACTTTTGAGATTTCGCGAGACGGATCCATTGCCGGCCTGCAGATGACGCAGGGCAGCGGCGCTCCGGAGGTGGATCGTTCCGCGATGCGCGCTATCCTGGCCTCCAGCCCGCTGCCGCCTTTACCGCCCGACTATCCGGGCGGAAGCGTCAAAGTCGAGTTTTTCTTTGATTTTCACCGCCGCTAGGCGCGCCCCGGGCCCTCCGCCCGCGGCGAAAACATATCACAATGCGAGACATCGGCTTGCAATCTTGCGCGCATCCTAGTATATTGGGAGTCCTTCACGATGATGAGCTGGCAGAAAATTACGCTTCCCTTCCTCCTGATCGTTGCCTTCCTCGCATCCCTGTTTTTCGCGGCCCGCTCTGGGCAAAGCCAGGATTGGTTCAGCACGGGTATCAATCTGGGCGCGCCTCGAATCCGGCTGGCGGTGGCGGAGTTTCCCCCCAAGTCCATCGACCAGGCGCTGGTCAGCCTGACCCAGGAGTTTAATCAGGTTCTCTGGAACGACCTCGACAACGCCGGAATTCTCGACCTGGTCAGCAAGAGCTACAATCCTGTGAAGCTGCCGGAGGAGCCGCTGGACGTGGACTTCAAGGCCTGGACCAGCCCTCCCGCTTCCGCCCAGATGCTGGTCTTCGGAAAGACGGAGAACATCAACTCCAACCTGGTAATCACCGGCCGGGTCTTTGACCTGGGCAACGAGGCCAATCCCGGCGTGCTGGCCAAGCGCTACGTCGCTACCCTGAATGAAGTCTCCACGCGCGAGGCGGCGCACCGCTTTGCCAATGAGATCATCCAGGCGCTGGGCGGCGGGGTTCCGGGGATCAACCTGACGCGCATCGCGTTCGCCAGCAATCGCACGCGCCACGCGGAGATCTGGGTGATGGACTACGACGGATTCAATCAGCATCCCATCACCAGCTATGGCTCGATGTCCACCACTCCGCGTTGGTCACCCGACAACACCCGGCTGGCTTTCACCACCTACGCTTCGGGTAACCCGGAAATCTACCTCTTCTCGTTCGAAATTAACCGGCGCATTCCCTTCCCGGCCTATAAGGGGCTCAATACCACTCCGGCCTGGTCGCCGGACGGGAAGAAAATCGCCTTTTGCTCCAGCATGAGCGGCGACCCGGAGATTTATCTTTCGGAGCCCAATGGGTTCAATCTGCAGCGTCTCACTTTCTCTCCCGGCGTGGATATTTCTCCGGCCTGGAATCCCAAGACCGGCAACGAAGTCGCGTTTGTCTCCGATCGCAGCGGTTCGCCGCAGATCTATGTCATGTCAGTCGACGGCACCAACCTGCGCCGGCTGACGACTCTGGGCGGTGACGCCAGCAGCCCTTCCTGGTCCCCGAACGGCCTTTTTATGGCTTTTCATTGGCGCGTCACCGACACGGGAACCTATGATGTTTACGTCATGGAGATTGCCAGCGGCCGCATTATTCAGTTGACGCACGACGCCGGCCGCAACGAGCACCCCACCTGGTCGCCGGACGGCCGCCACCTGGCGTTCGAGTCCACGCGCGCTGGATCCCGGCAGGTGTGGACGATGCTCGCCAACGGCCAGGACCCCAAGCAACTGACGCAGAATGGAGAGAACTGGAACCCAAACTGGTCGAACTGACTTCCCCGCGGGAAGCCCGGAATCTTTCCGGGCGGCCTGCCTCATGGGGCCCGACGCTGCCGGTCGTCGCGGAGCAAGAAATCTTCGCAGCAAGCCGTTGTGTTTTGTTTCGTTCTAATGTTAGTATCTCTGCTTACAAACGCCCTCGTCCCTCCTGTGCAGGGAAGCTCTCTCGTACTCGACCTGTCGCGACGGGAGGGGTAGTTCCGGGTAGTTTCATGTATCTACGGGATCACGAGATTCTTTCAGCCGATCAAGGAGGATCAAGTATGCGAACGAAGAAACGCAGTCTTGCGGTTCTCGTCGGACTTCTGGGAGTCGTTTTACTGGCAGGCGCCTGCCATAAGAAGAAGGAGGTTGCTCCACCGCCACCGCCTCCTCCACCGCCACCGCCAGCCCCCACCGTGACGTTGACCGCAGAACCGAGCACCGTTGAGAAAGGCCAGTCCGTCACGTTGAGCTGGACCTCTCAGAACGCCACCGATTTGGACTTGGAACCGGCAGTAGGTAAGGTTCAAGCTCAGGGCTCCTCGTCCGTCACCCCGCAGGACTCCACCACCTACACCCTGACCGCCACCGGCCCGGGCGGCACGCAGAGTGCCACCGCCCGCGTCACCGTGACGATCCCCCCGCCTCCTCCTCCTCCTCCGCCACCGCCGGTGAAGGAGATCAGCGAAGAGGACTTGTTTGGTCAGAACGTCAAAGACGCCTACTTTGACTATGACAAGTCTGACATTCGCCCTGACGCTGTGCAGACGCTGACCACCGATGGGAGCTTCTTTAAGGACCACCAGAGCATCAAGTTCACCATCGAAGGCCACTGTGACGAGCGCGGCAGCGAAGAGTACAACCTGGGCCTCGGCGATCGGCGCGCCACCGCCGCCAAGAACTATCTGGCGACCGCGGGCGTGTCTGCAGACCGGATCTCGACGATTTCGTATGGCAAGAGCCGGCCGGTTTGCCAGGAACAGACGGAAGAGTGCTGGCAGCAGAACCGCCGGGCTCACTTCCATTACGGCGCCGAATCCAAGTAGGCGGAACCAGCCGGGGGTCCCCTTGGGCTCCCGGCTGCCTCACCGTCCCCTTCGTAGGGTAATGCTGTTGAACCCGACGTGTTGTGCCCGGGAGCCCGGAGGTGTGCCTGGTCTGTGCAGGCGGGAAAACCCCGGTGAGATGCTTTCCCTGTGCCCCTCTCGATCCGGTTGACCCGGACCTCAGCAAGAGGGTAGACTGGCCTCAGTCGCATATCTATATCGAGCGAGGACGTAGCTACTTTGAGAAAACATACTATTCTGGTTTTGCTGGCTGTCGCCCTGTGCGGCGCCATGGGCCGCCCCGCGTACGGCGTGAGCAAGGATACCGCCTTGATCATGCAGCAACTCGATCAGATGCAGCAGGCCTTGCAGAACCTGCAGAAGACGGTCGACACGCAAACCGCCGTGCTGAAGACCCTGATTGAGCAGGCCAACGACAACGTTAACACCATGAAGGTCACGGTCACCGAAATGCGCGGGACGCTGCAGCAAAACCTGGCATCCACGAACGCCCGCTTCGATTCCCTGACCAGCCAGGTCCAGGCGCTCAGCGAGAGCCTGGAGGAGGCCAAGGCACGGCTGGCCAAGCTAAGCGATCAGATGACCCAGACGCAGAACATTCTGCAGACGCTCCCTCCCTCCGGCGGCACGCCCCCCGGAGTGAATCCAACCTCCCCCACGGGCGAGGCCAAGCCGGCCAACCCGGTGCCGGACGCTGATTCGCTTTACAGTGCCGGCTTGAGCTACTACAACGGCGGGCAATGGACTCTGGCAATCCAATCCTTTCAGGATTACCTGAAGTATTACGGTGACAGCGATCGCGCCTCCAACGCCCAGTTCTACGTCGGTGAGTGCTACTACAGCCAGCAAAAATACGACCAGGCGATTGATGACTACAACAAGTGTATCGAACGCTATCCCACCGGGAACAAGCTGGCGGCGGCGCAACTCAAGAAGGGTTATGCTCTCCTGGAACTCGACCAGAAATCGGCGGGCGTGCGCGAACTGCGCTCCTTGATCCAGCGTTTCCCGGACGCGCACGAGTCTGAACTGGCGCGCCAGAGGCTGAAGAAGTTGGGCATCAGCGTGCCTCCCGCCCGCCACCGCAGCGAGTAATCGGGCGCCCCGCCAAAGTCGCGAGACGGCCCCTTCACACCCACCGCGAGAAAGCGAGGTTCTCATGTCTGGCTCCGTCAACAAGGTCATCCTGATTGGCCGCCTCGGCAAAGATCCCGAGGTCAAGTACCTGCCCAGCGGTGCACCGGTCGCCAAGTTCACGCTCGCCACCGACGAGAGCTTCAAGGACCGCACGGGCGAACAGCAGAAGCACACCGAGTGGCATAACATCGTCGCCTGGAATAAGCTGGCGGAAATCTGCGGCGAGTACCTGACCAAGGGCAAACAGGTTTACATCGAAGGCTCGATCCGCAGCCGCCAGTACGAAGACCAGGCGGGCAATAAGCGCACCTCCTACGAGATTGTGGCCCGCAGCATGCAGATGCTGGGGTCGCGAGCCGACTCCGAACGCATGGCGGCCTCCGGCATGGAACGCGCCACACCCGCACGCCCTTCCCCTGCTGCCGCGCCCCCTCCGGCGGAACCTGCCCCCCCCGCCGCCGAACCCGAAATCAGCGACGAGGATATCCCGTTCTGAACCCGGGCGGTTGCTCGTGGCCTTGTTCCCTTGGCCTGTGGTTTGGGTGTTGCCTTTGGAAGTGGGCTATTTCCGAATTACCGATATCACCGGGCAGCGCGCGTTCCGGATGACGAGTTCCGACGTCGACCCGAACAGGACGGTGTCAGCAAAACTTCGAGGGTGTGCCCCTAATACAATCAAGTCGGCCCGCCCATGGTGTGCCTTCCCCGCAATTTGCTCCGACGCGATGCCTTCCAAGACGGACTCTTGCACAACGCAGCGGCGGCGCACCTCAGCCGGCACCCAGGCCTGGAGCCTCCCGACTGGGTCACTCCCGGCTTGATCACTGTGGTGCTCCACGACATACGTTACCAGCAACTCCCCGCCGGTCTTCTCCGCCAGTCCGGCAGCGTACTCCAATGCCTTGCGCGCCAGATCGCTGTAATTCACCGGGCAAAGAATGCGCCGAATTCTCGCCAGGCGCGGCGAAGGCCGGAGGCGCGGGCCCACCGTGAGCGCCGGCACGCTCAGTTGCCGCAGGACGCTCTCCATCACCGACCCCAACCGGAGGCGCGCCAGTCCCGTCCTCCCGTGCGTTCCCATGACCACCAGGCCTGCACGCAGTTCCTTCGCCACACGTAACACTGCTTCGACCGGATCTTCTTCGAGCAGCAAAATCGTGTGGGGTACTCCCGGGACCAGGTATTGGTCCGCAAAATCATTCACGTAACCCCAGGCCGTCCGTGCGCTTCGTCGCAACTGCGCTTTCAGGGCCCGTGCCTGTGCCTTTGTGAAGTACACCGGCACTTCCAGGCGCTGCGCATGCAGCAGCACCACGCGCGCCTGAAAAGCACGCGCGATGCCTCCCGCCACGCGCAATCCCGCCGCCGAGTGTGCGCTGAAATCAGTTGGGCAAAGGATGACGTCGAGTCGCGGATTGAACACCGCATTTGCCTCCGGGACCTACCAGTGCGAACACATGGTCGCAGGTTGCAGGCGAGGACCTTGCCTGAACATCATCCATCTTCGCACACGAAACTATTCTGTTCAAGGTTCCGGAAGGTGACAAAAACAGAGCAGGGGACGCGTCTGGCGACGACAGACACTCCCGCCTCCTCTCCTCCATGTTTTGCCTTGCGAGGTATTGGGGAAGGTTTGGCCTACTTGGGACAGGACCGTTCTAGCGGGATCCCGCGGTTACCCAATGTCCAACTTCGTGTATCTGCTGTCCGCTGACTTGCTGCCGCTGTTCTTGAGTACGGCAAAGAGTGCACCACCAATAACCAGACCACCAAACACTGCAATGATAACCATGGGATCGCCTTACACCTCCGAAGAATTTCTTCCACTTATACAGACACCTTGGGGCAGAGAAAAGTTTCAGAATTTCACTCGCGGTCGAGTCCAGGAAAGCAACGCCACACTACAAGATGCCGCATCCCGGGCACTCGATGCCCGCCGGAAAGGCTTCCGAAAGTCATGGTGCCCAGAAAAATATCCGAAACCTTCAATCCTGTACGCCCCAACCTTCGATAACGCATGCCTACCCCCAAGCCCGTCCGCACGGCGTTCAGAGTCGCTCGTCCGACCCCGAACTTCGAACTGGGACTGGTTCTTCCGACCCTGGCTTGCCCTTATTTCGCCGTAAAACCGGCGGTCACTGTCATCGTGCCCCATTCGATGGTGATGGCGCCGCCCGCCCCGGCTTTGGCCAGCGTGATGGTCACCATCTCCGCGGGTTTTGCGGCCTGCGATTGCTTCAACGGCGCCGACGCCGCGTCTTGCGCCGCATCGTGCTTGGTCCCCCACTGGCCGTGCTGCTTGTTGAAGACCAACTTCCAGGAGTTGTCCGCCTGCTTCTGCATCCACAGGCTATAGTCCCCGGCCGGCACCGTGGTGTCGCCGAAGGCGAGATCGACACCCGTGGAAAGGGTCGTTGACTTATCCGCTCCCAGGCGCCACACCTCTCCGGCCTGCAACTGGCTTAAGAGTTGGTCCACGCTGCGCCCTTTCAGGGAGGGCCGTCCATACTCGACCGAAACCGTTTTTCCCTTGAGGGTCAGCTTTGCAGTACCCCGCGGATTGCCCTGCGCCAAGGCCGAGACCGCAAAGGTAGCCACCACTAACGCACTCAACAGCATGATCATTACCTTTTTCATCTCATCCTCCTCATTCCTGCCTTCAGGGTTTCCTCGAACTCCCTATCGCGACACCAGCCATTCCAGAGCCTGTACCCAAAACTGCTGGTAGTACTTCCACTCCTGGAAGCCCGCGCCCCAGTGGGGAGCGATATCGGAGGCAAAAGCCATTGACCGGCCCTTGCCGAAAGTCCCGACCACCACCAGTGGGTCACCCGTCTCCTTGAAGCTGGCCAGCACCTCCGCGCCTTTTTTTACTTCCAGGCGATTATACCCGTTGAAAATGGGGCTGGGCGTCCACTCGATCCCGCGCAGAATCGGGTGCTGCGCCTGCTTCACTTCCACCGTCACGCCCTCCGGCGTTTCCATGCGATCGTCGTTCACCGCCAGGCAATTGACCGGAAGCGCCTCTTCCACGGGGGTGCCCTGGTAGTTTCCGCTATTATGACGACCCGTAAACGTTGAGTAACCCCCGATCATCACCAGCGCCCCTCCCTGCCGCACGTATTCCCGGATTGATTTCAGCCGGTTCGGCCCCATGGGCGCGTGCGTCGATCGCTCCGTCGGGTAGAGCACCAGCGAATCGCTGTCGACGTCGCTCAGCAGCACCACATCGTAGCGGTGCAGCGCCTCGGGCGTTTCCGGGAATTGCGCCAGGGCATCCCACCCGGTCAGGTAACTCACTTCAAATCGGGGGTTCTTGCGCCAGGCGTTCAAGATCTTCTCCGCGGCCACCTCAATCTGCACGCCGCGCTGGTCGTAAGAGAAATTGCTCCCTGCACCTACGGCGCCCAGGGTAACGGATGAATCGCCTACATAAAGAATGCGGATCTTGCCCGAAGTTTGCGCAAACACAACCCCACCCCCCAGGCTCGCAGACATGAGCGCGCCCAAAATCCAGGATACCGTCTTTTTTATTGTCAATTTCGGTCTCCTCTGAATGCCCTCGCCGAAGGCCCGAGAGAGCAAATCCCTGGCGCCAGCGCCCTGCTTACGCGAGCGTAGCCTGCCTCCCATCCCAAAGGACTTTCCGGCTGCCGTTGCGGTATGACATGTTGGCAAGGTGGGCGCCCGCCGCTGCGTTGTGGCCTTCCACAGCGGACTCCTTGCTTTTCTTCCGCGCGCGCACACAGTCGACGAAGGCTCTCGCGTGCAGATCAGTCGGATCACCGATCACATCGTAGTGCTCGTTCGCTTCCCGTGCCGCGCAGGTTCCTCGGGCCCACTCTTGGCTGATGCTGACAAAGTTATTTTGTTTCACCCATTCGTCCTGCACCTTCTGCGGCCATGTGGTCACGACCCAGCCCGCATCGTCGAAGGGGTCATCCGGATAAAATGAGAGAGCCAATTCGCTGATCTCAATCGTACCCTTGGTTCCCATAAAATAGGCGCCAAAACCCTGGCTGGAGGAATTGAGCGTCAGCGAAACGTTGTAGGTGAAATTCGGATATTCGAAGAGCGTCTGCACCACGTCCGGCACTTCCATCTCGGGATAGATTTTCTTCCAGCGATAGCCGCCGCCATAAGTAATAGCGCTGCGCGGGTAGGGCTCATGCATCAGGTAATGCAGTGTGTTCAGGTGATGCACCACCAGGTCGGTCTGCAATCCGCCGGAATAATCCCAGTAGCACCGCCAGCGGAAAAAGCGCCGCGCGTCGAATGGCCGCTGGGGCGCCGGGCCCAGCCAAGCCTTCCAATCGATCATCTCTTCGTTCCCATCCGCAGCGAGGGGATAGAACCACGCGCCAGAGGGTGTGTTGCGGTTTTCCCACGCCTTCACCAGCGTGATTTGCCCGCAACGGCCCTCCTCAATCCACTTTTTCGCAAGCTCCGTGAGCGGTGAGTTCACCCACTGGCTGCCGATCTGTAGGATCCGGCCGGTGCGCCTTTCGGCCTCGATGATTGCCGCGCCATCGGCAATTTCGTAAGTCATGGGTTTCTCGCAATAGACGTCTTTGCCGGCATCCATCGCGTCGATGATCATTTTCTTGTGCCAGTGATCGGGCACGGCGATCAGCACGGCGTCGATATCTTTGCGGTCCAGAATCTTTCGATAGTCGCCGGTGGTCTCGAACTTCTCTCCGAACACTTCCCGGGCGCGAAGCAGACGATCTTTATACACATCGCATACCGCCACGAGCTCCACGCCCGGCGTCACGCTGAAACTGTAGGTGTCTTGAAATGCCCGCGCGCCCATGCCAATCACGCCCAGGCGCACTTGGTCGCTGGGCGGAACCGAAGCGGGCCCCGGCGACGATGCCCACAAGACTTTGCCGCCGCTGCGTAGCGCCACCGATCCGGCTGTGGTGGCCATTCCCGAGCGCCGCATGAAATCTCTGCGATTCATAGGATTCATAAATCCCTGCCTCCGTCACCGAATTTCGCAAACCTCGTAGGCCGTGATCGCTCTGCGAGTATCTGCCGTTTGTTTTGCATCCAAGCGAGGTGCGATTATACAGCCGCCACGCACGCTGCGCTAGGCCTTGAATTCTATATCCACTACCCCTTCGGCGATCTGGCCCAGGTATTGTCCGTCCGCCAGGATATCCGCGGCCACGGCCACGCGGGGCTTGGCGTGGTCCCACGCCTCCGGGATCGTGACAGCGAAGTCCGCCTTGCCATCACTCTGAGCGGGCACATCCAGCCGGGTTACCTCCGGTGCAGCCTTCCAATCCTCCGGCAGCACCAGCGCCGCTTCCAGGTGCATCGGCTTGGCACGGTAGTTCCGCACCCGGAGTTCCAGTGTGGCAGTTGACCCCACCTTGGCCAGAAGCTGATACGGGTAAAGGCGCGCCCAACTTGGGTTCAGGCCGAAGTTCGAATCCGGGTCGGCAATGACGTCACTGAAATAGCGTTGCTGCTGCTCGAGCCGGCGCTTCAGGTCCTGCAAATCCTCTTGGTTCGCCACGAAGGGTTTCCCGTGACCCGGCGCAATGATATTGGGCGCATGATCGAGGATCGTCCGCATGGAGCGAAGGTGGCTATCGTTCTCAACCCAATTGCGAAAAATCAGGTTGTGGCGTAACTGGTAGGGCGCACCGGCCGTGGCGGGAAAGATGGCGTCGCCCGTAAACGCCACACGCGCGCCGTCAATGTCGGCGAACATCGCCATTTGATATTCCGTGTGGCCGGGTGAGTGGAAGATCTTGAACTCAAATTCCTCCCACTTGAAAGTCTCGCCGTTGCGGAAAGCTCGATCCACCTTGATGGGTTCCGCCAGGGTGCAGCCCAGGTTATGGCCGCGTGGGTTTTCCAGGATGTCCACCATGTTGTCATAGCACCAGATTTTGGCGCCGTGGTGGCGGGCCAGGTGCGGGAAACCATTCAAGTGGTCGTCATGCATGTGGCTGGGCATGGCGACGTCAATGGACTTCATCCCATAGCGCGCCTTGAGTTCCGGAATCGTATGTTCCACAAAGCGCATGCGGTCCAAGACGGGCGCAGCCGTGTTGAAGCCATTAAAGAAGTTCCCGCTCGCGGAACCGTAGTCAACAAAAAGCGCTTTTCCGCTGTCGCTGATCACGGCATAGAAGCTCGAGGTGGTCTGGTGCGAAGCCACCAGGTGAGGCGTCACGGCAAAGGCGTGGTTGTCCACGGTGAACGAAGTCCCCGGCGCGTACGATTCCGCCCAGCTTCGCATTTTGCCCATTAGCTCGGTGTACCCTGCTTCCGCGCTCCGGAACGGCTCGCCGTGCGACGGGCAAATCAGCTCAGGCCCAAGCTCGCGCATCCGCGCCAGCGAGTACACCGCAAAGTCCACGCCGTCTGTACTCCCGTATTGATACTGCAGGTCATACAGATTGACGACCTTGCCAGGTGAGTGAATAAGATCTCCCGTAAAGGCCGTCTTTCGCCCATCGATTGTCCCCACCAGGCTTACCGAGCCGAGCGTATGCCCGGGCGTGGGGTAGATGAGCAGTTCGTGCGGTCCCCAGCGGAACGTGTCATAGTCACGCAAGATCCCAGCCACCGGCAGGTTGTGAGTGATCGTGAAGAAATCATTGCGCACATAGTAGAGATGAAATACCCGCCGGTTGCGCCAGAAGTTCTCAGCATCCTCGAAAAGGTGCCTTTCGTGCCCAGGAACGTGGATCGGGATGCGCTCCGCGGCGGCTCGCCCGTCGCCCTGGCACTGATCCCGGTGATGATGGGTATGCAGGATTGCGTCCACTTGGGTTACGCCGGCCTGGCCCAGCAACTTCAGAACGTGGCCGGAACCGAAGTCGATGAGCAAGGCGCGGTTCCCGTCCTTGAGCACATACACGTTGCAGGTGTCGCGCAAGACGTAAAGATTCGGAGAGATCTGAGTAAGCCCTCCGCTGGGCGTGAACAAAACCGCTGGACCCGTGCTGACAGCAGCCCGCGCAGCCGCTGTGGTTGCGGCAAGTTCTGAAGCAAGCAACCCTGCTCCGGCGTTCTTAAAGAAATCCCTCCTCGATACGCCACGTCGTGCTGCTCGTTTCGGATTCTTCATGGAATTCCTCCCATGCTAAACAGCGAATCGACGGCCCCTACCCAAGGTGTGGGGCTTGTGCCGGCGGCGGGCTACGCGGTCACCTTGCCAGCCAGCCTCCGTCCACCACCAGAATCGTCCCACTCACATAGTCGGATGCGCCCGATGCCAGGAAAACCACTGCGCCTTGCAAATCTTCGGGTGCTCCCCAACGACCCGCGGGAATACGCGCGAGGAGGGCAGCATTCCTTTCCGCGTCAGCCCGCAACGCCACGGTATTATCTGTAGCGATATATCCGGGGGCAATCGCATTGACCTGTACACCCCTGCCAGCCCATTCGTTGGCCAGCGCCTTGGTGAGCTGCGCAATGCCACCTTTGCTGGCCGCGTAGCCGGGAACCAGGATTCCGCCCTGAAACGCCAGCAGAGAGGTAATAAAGATAATCTTCCCCGAGCCGCGCGCGATCATCCGTTTGCCCACCTCGCGGCTGAGAACGAATTGGGAATTGAGGTTCACCTCCATGACCTCATCCCAGTACTCGTCCGGGTGTTCGGCGGCCGGCCTGCGCAGAATGACCCCGGCATTATTGACCAGCACATCGATCGCTGGAAAATCGGCCGTCACGCGCCCGATGAACTCCGCGACGGCTTGCCGGCTTCGAAAATCACAGCGGTAAGCCCGGAACTGGCGGCCCTCCGCCACAACGGCCTTCTCGACGTCACTGCCGCTCGCTTCCAGCGATTTGCTTACGCCCACAATATCCGCACCGGCTTGGGCCAAGGCGGCCGCTGCTGCCCTGCCGATGCCTCGCTTGCATCCGGTCACCAGCGCGACCTTGCCGTCCAGTCTGAAGCGATCGAGAATCGTCATTGTGATGCATCCGTGGCTGTAGATAGGCTGCGAAAAAACTCGGAGGCACTGTCATTCTGAGCGAAGCGAAGAACCCCTGCATTTGTAGAATCAGGCCAATGCAGAGGTCCTTCGTCGCCTGCGGCTCCTCAGGATGACAGCTTTGGCGGTTTTTCCGCAGCCTGTAAAGCCCCGCCCTTCCAAATCCGTTCAGTGGTCGTAGCCTTCAATCCGTTGCAGGAATTCCGCCAGCTCCGCGGGTAAGGGCGCCACAAACGTCAGCGCTTCGCCAGTGAGCGGGTGCGCAAACGCCAGCTTTGCGGCGTGCAGAAACGTGCGCGGAAGCGTTGCCTCTTCCCTTCCCCCCACCCGCAGCTTCGCGGGGGCTCCGTAGGTCAGGTCACCGACCACGGGATGGCCGGCGGAAGCCCAATGCACGCGGATCTGGTGGGTGCGCCCGGTCTGCGGTTCCGCTTCGACCAGGGTGAAATGGGGAAAGCGCCGGACCACCCGGTAGCGAGTCAACGCGTCGCGGGCGGCGATACCACCGGCTTTCATGCGGGTGCGGCGCACCGGGTCACGCCCCACGGGCTGCGTCATCTGACCACTCTGACTCTCGACTCGCCCGTGCACGAGCGCCACGTAGGTCTTGTGCACTTCCCGGGACTTGAACTGCTGGCTTAGACGGCGGTGCGCCGCATCCGTCTTGGCCACGATCACCAAGCCCGAAGTCATCTTGTCCAGCCGATGCACAATGCCCGGCCGAAATTCACCGCCCGCGCCCGACAATGTCCGAACGTGGTGCAACAGTGCGTTCACCAGGGTTCCGGATTTCACGCCCGCCCCAACGTGCACGACCATGCCCGCAGCCTTGTTGACCACCAGCAGGTTGGCGTCTTCATAAACCACATCCAGGGGAAGGTCTTCAGGTGTGGCGCGCATTTCCTGGCGTTCCGCCTGGACCTCGATATGCGCTCCCTGCTCCACCACCTCCCCGGCCTTGCGCGCGGGCGCCGCGTCAACCGTGACCAGCCCCTGGCGAATCAAGCGCTGGATCTGGCTGCGGCTCCAATCCGGCATTTGCCGCGCCAGGAAAACATCCAGGCGTTCACCTGCCGATTCAGCGGGAGCAACAAACTCTCGGGTGACGGTCATAAGCGGTCCCTGCCTCGAACCTGCATAGCTGCCCGGCGCGCCAAGTGCAATTTTCGAGGTTCGAATCCGGAAGGTCAATCGCAAAAGATGACTTGGACGATCAGGAAGCCGGCGCCGATCACGATGGCGCTGTCCGCGACGTTAAAGGCGGCCCAGTGATAACTGCGGTAGTAGAAATCAAGAAAATCCACGACCTGGCCAAATCGGATGCGGTCAAACAGGTTGGACAGCGCGCCTCCCAGGATCAAGGCGAGCCCCACGCTGGTCAGCCATCGAACGCTGCGGGCTCTCCACAGCATGGCCACGACCGCGACGAGCAGGCCGGCGGAAACGACGATGAGCAGCATCGTCTTCCAGGGCGCCGGTGACTCCGAAAAGACTCCGAATGCCGCCCCCACGTTCGTGGTATGGATCAGATTGAAGAATCCTGGCACGACCGGAATTACGACGTGTTCGGGAATGCGGCGCTCCACCAGGGCCTTGGTCGCTTGATCGCCGCCGGCGACTCCGCCCACGATCAGGGCGGAAAGGATCCACGAGAGTTTTTGGGGCCGGGCTCTCACCACGGAAGACATAGCCAAAGTCACGTCCAAGGGAACGCCGGCAACGGAAGACTCGCTGCGTTCGTTGCTTCGCGACGGATCACGAACGCATTTTCCCTCGGCTGCAAAGCCGCGGCCGAACCGTCAGCCTGCCGCCTCTATTTCCTTGAGCGCGGCCGAGCAGCGTTCACACACGGTGGGGTAGCGCAAATCCTTCCCAACCTGCTCGGAGTAATTCCAGCAGCGTTCGCACTTCTGGCCGGGAGCCTTCTCAATTTCCACGCTCAGACCCGGCAGTTCGGTCGCGCGCGCCCCCGCCACAGGTTGGTGGGTGATCTCCACGCGGGAGACGATAAAAAGCCCCGGCAGGAGAGTGGAATACTCCTCCAGCAGCGGCGCGAGGTCCCCGCTGACTGCCAGGCGCACGGAGGCCTCCAGCGAGCCGCCGATAAACTTCTCCTGGCGCGCCCCCTCCAGAGCCTTCAGCACTTCATTCCGAATGGCAATCAGGCGCGGCCAGTTATCCAGACGCTTCAAGTGCGTTTCAGGCAGGCCCGCGCGCAGGTCGGCGGGCGCGACGAATTGGGCCAGGTGGACGCTTTTCTCGCGCCCCTGAGGATCCGGAAGGTGGGCCCAGACTTCGTCCGCGGTGAAGCAAAGTAGCGGCGCCACGAGGCGCACCAGCGCGTCGGCGATTCGGTAAAGCGTGCTCTGGGCCGCCCGGCGCCGCACGGAACGCGCGGGCGAGGTGTAGAGTCGATCTTTCAAAATGTCAAAATAGAACGCGCTCAAGTCCACGGTGGCGAAGTCACACACGCCGCGATAGACCTTGTGAAACGCATAATCTTCGTACGCGGCCCGGACGCGCTCGGTCAGTTCCGCGGTGCGCAGCAACGCCCAGCTATCGATTTCCTCAAGTTGACCGGCGTCCACGGAGTCTTTTGCCGGATCGAAATCGTAGAGGTTCCCCAGGCAGTAACGGAAGGTGTTGCGCAGCTTGCGATAAGCCTCCGAGAGACGAGTCAGCATCTCCGGGGAGATCGAAACATCCTCACCAAACTCCACGGAGGCTGCCCAAAGGCGGAGAATCTCCGCGCCGTGGGTCTTGATGACCTCCATCGGCTCAATCACGTTGCCGAGCGACTTCGACATGGCGCGGCCCTGCGCATCCAGCACCCAGCCATGCGTCAGTACCTGGCGATAGGGCGCCGACCCGCGTGTGCCCAGGGCCACGAGGAGCGAACTATGGAACCACCCCCGGTATTGGTCCCCCGCCTCCAGATACACGTCAGCAGGCCAGGGCAAGTCCGCCCGCCGGCCCAGGACCGCATAGTGACTGGACCCCGAGTCAAACCAGACGTCGAGAATATCCATTTCGCGCCGCAGCTTCGTCCCTTTACATTGGGGGCAGTGGGCGCCCGGCGGCAAGAGCTCAGCCTCCGTGTGCGCGTACCAGGCGTCCGCGCCTTCCTTCCGAAATAGCTCGAGTGCACGCTGGGCAAGGCTCGCATCCATAATGGGCTTTTTGCAGTCGTCGCAGTGAAAGACCGTGATCGGCACGCCCCAAACGCGCTGCCGCGAGATGCACCAGTCCGGCCGCTCGGCGATCATGTTGGAGATGCGGTCTTCGCCCCAGGTGGGCGCCCACCTCGTCTTCTTGATTTCCTCCAGGGCCCGCTGCCGCAGCCCCTGGTGATCGATGTTAACGAACCATTGCTCGGCGGCGCGGAAAATGATGGGATTATGGCACCGCCAGCAATGGGGATAAGAGTGCGTCAGCCAACCGGCCTCGCCCACCAACACGCCGCGCGATTTCAGGAGTTCGACGATGGGTGCGTTGGCGTCGAACACTCGCTTGCCCACGTATTCCGGCAAGCCCTCGGTTATCTTCCCGGACTCGTCCACCGGGCAGTATATATCAATTCCATATTGCATCCCGGTCAGACAGTCCTCGCGGCCGTGGCCGGGAGCGGTGTGCACACAACCCGTGCCGTCTTCGGCGGTCACATAATTGGCCAGAACACCGATGATCCGGCGATCGAGAAACGGATGCTGAAACTCCACCCGCTCCAGCTTCCTGCCGGGGAGGCGCGCCAGGATGCGGGAGGCTGCGAGGCCGGTCTCCTCCAGCACCGGGCCGTGGCGCCGGCTCTCCAGGATGTAGGCGTCGCTGCCGGCCTCTTCACCACTGGCCACGACGTACTCAAAATCCGGATGGAACGCCACCGCCATGCTGGCGGGCAGAGTCCACGGCGTGGTGGTCCAAATCACCACCCAGAGCTGGCGCCCTCGAAGCGCGGGGTCGAGACTGGCGGGATCGGTCAGCACGCGGTAGCGCACATAAATCGACGGGCTGCGATCGTTTTCGTATTCCACCTCGGCTTCCGCCAGCGCCGTCTTGTCGGCGATGCACCAGTAAACCGATTTCCTTCCCCGGTAAACGTAGCCCCCGCGCAGGAAAGCCAGAAAAGCCTCCGCGATGTCCGCCTCATATTCGAAATCCATCGTCAGGTAGGGCTTTTCCCACTCGCCCAGCACGCCCAAACGAATGAAATCCTGCCGCTGTATGTTCACAAACTTTTCCGCAAAGCGGCGGCAGGCGCGCCGCACTTCCAAGGCGCTCATCTGGGCCTTGCGCGAGCCCAGTTCCTTGTCCACGTTGATCTCAATGGGCAACCCGTGGCAGTCCCAACCGGGCAGGTAGGGTGCGTTGAAACCCTCCAGGGTCTTTGCTTTCACAATGAAGTCCTTGAGGATCTTGTTAAGCGACGTCCCCAAGTGGATGCGCCCGTTGGCGTAGGGGGGACCATCATGCAGCGTGAAAAGCGGCGCCTTCTGGCGCGCCGCGCGAATCTGACCGTAGAGATCTTCCTGGGCCCACCGCGCCAGCCACTTGGGCTCGTTCTGGGGCAGGTTCGCTTTCATTGAGAATGAGGTGTTGGGCAGGTTGATCGTGTGCTTCAGGTCCGGGCTCTTCTGCATGCGTCCTCCGTCGTGAGGATAAACAAATCATTATAGAGAACGCAGGAAGGAAGTGTCTAGCAAAGAGGGATGGGCATGCTCGCGTCAATTGGGATGCGATCCCTTTCGAAACGCTGGTCATTCCCGCGCAAGCGGGAATCCAGTCCGCCGCCGGCGCATTTCCAATGGCTTGCGCAGTAGATTCCCGCTTGCGCGGGAATGGCTGCGCCTGGGACCGCCCGTGTCTCGACAATGACACAAGTACCCGCGCGACGATGCGTGCGGGTGGTCAAATAATGCAGATGATTGAGGCCGTAATAGTGCTTTAGCACCCGAACCTTATATCGTCCCTGGGTCGCATACATCCCGCCAAAAACAACCGTCGGGACGTATGCGCCACCCGCGTCGCTCGTCAAGTTTCCTGCCGCATTATAGGTGAACCGCAAGCAATCGAGTCTAGCGAAAGGCACCGAGCGGGACAAGGATCAACAATGCTGTGGCGACCAGGTTGAGCACACCGATCACTCTGATCTGGATCCTGTAACTCTTGCTCGCGAAGCCTCCCATGGCGCGAACAGCCCACATATCTTGAGGTTTCGGGATAAACTTCCACCTGGGAGTGGGGGCATTAAGTCCCGCTCGTTGGACAATTTGTGGGAAGAAGGTGCACACCACGCCACTGGCGCCAAAACCTATAAGGCAGGCCAGCCAGATCAGAAAGGATTCTACTCCTTGAGTCACGACAAAACCTCCACCATCAGTGCCCGAAAAGCGATCCTAGCCAATTCCATAGATTTGATGCGGTGGTCGAAACCGCGGGTGGCGCATACATGGCGTATTGTGCCATGTGTGCGGGGCTTTAAGCTACAATGCCGGCATGCCTCGCCAGCGGCACTACTATGGGTTGAACCACCTGCATTTTATCACTGCCAGCACTTACCGCCGAGCCCGGCTGTTTGATTCCGACCGTTTTCGCCGCCACTTCGTCGCCACTCTCGCCGGACTGAGAGCTGAGCTTAGCTTCAAGGTTATCGGCTATGTTTTGATGCCCGAACACTTCCATGCGCTGATCTGGCCATCGGAGCGGGCCGACCCCTCCCGAATTGTCCAAAGCCTCAAAGAGCAAACGGCCAAGTTCATGCTCAAGAATCTCCAGGCCAGCCACGAGTTGCCCTGGGGCAGAAGAATGTTGGCTGCCCTCACCCTGACGCCCACGGTGCACCTGCATGGCCCCTATCGCTTCTGGCAGCGGCGCTTTTATGACCTGAATGTGTGGAGTGAAAAGAAGCGGCTGGAAAAGCTCAACACCATGCACGGCAATCCGGTCCAGCGAGGCATGGTTACGTCGCCTGACCAGTGGCCGTGGTCGAGCTTCCGGTTCTATTTCCTGGGGGAGGAGTCCATCCTTCCCATCGACCGTCTGCCGTGATCGCACACATCGCCAAGAACGCGATGTATGCGCCACCCGCGTGAAATGCTTTTGCCCGTCCAGGGATTATTTCACACCTTCCAAGTACGTGATGTATGCGCCACCCGGCCAAAATGCCCGATAGCTTGTGACAGAGGCTCGTCTTGTACCTCGGAATGGTGAGTTTCTGCCGAATGTCAGAATTTCTTGACTACCGGTAGGCACAAAGTTACGTACCCCCATTGACAATACCCTGGGGCCCGAGGCTATAATACTGAGGCATGAACGCCGCACCTCATAATGGTTCTCCACGCAAGCAATTGCGAGCGGCGCGGGCGATGGCGAGTCTTGAGAGAGCCTCCACAAGCCGGGTGGATCAAGAATTCATGATAGAAATCAAGAAAGCAAGACTCAACAAAAAAATACTAAAATGAAGGTTGCTCCCAATATATTATTGAAAACAAAGGAAGAAAAACGACACATTTTGACCGACCCCAATATGTATATGAAAACAAATGATGTTAGTTCAATATGCCAATATGTTTATGAAAATAAATGAGATAGGTATCCTCAGCAGCTCCTAAACCAGGCCTAGCGGCCATGCACGCACGCCATGCCAATATCTTATAGCAAATAAAACAAGTTACACTTCGGCAGCCAATATGTTGATGAAAACAAGAGAGATGAAAACATCGCACAAGTGGCAGGCTACAGGGCATAGGTTTCGGAAGGCGAGGGACGGGGTGAGCGCTGGGGGAGGTCGTGAAAGCCGATTCGGAGTCGGCCCGAGAGGAGTGGGGCATTTCCGGACTGTGGCCACCACCCAAGACCGAGGGCCTGTCGGGCCTGGCGGCTTACACTTCCCCACATCGTTATCGGCGGAGGTGCAGGGGACGATGAGAGCATCTCGCGCTGTGCGGCCCACAATAAGGGCCGTGGCGACGGACGTGACCCCTCACCCGCCGCGCCCTCGGCGGATACCCACTCCCGGCGGGGCTCGAAAGTTTGAACTCCGCCCCGCCCCGCCCTCGCCTGCTGGGGAAAAGAATCATCCGCCCGCGGCCGGGTCGGCCACGCGCACTTGCCGTTTACGCTTCGTCTCCGAGGTCAGAGGCGGCTCGTCAGGGGGGGCGATGGGTTGGACGTTCGAGGGGACAGGCTGCCGGTTGGTGTGCTGGAAGAAGAACAGGGCCGCCTCCATGCGAGTGCTGGCATGAAGCTTCCGGTAGATAGCGTAGAGGTGGGTCTTCACGGTATTCTCGGAGACACAGAGCCGGCTGGCGATCTCCTTATTGCGCTTGCCCGCCGCCACCAGGGCCAGGATCTCCCACTCTCGCCGGGTCAGATCTCCGACATCCTCCTGACGGCCGCGCCGCACCAGTTTCTTGAGAAGTTGCGAAGAAGCCTGATGGCTGATCCAAACCTCGCCGCGCTTCACGGCCCTCAGGGCCTTCTCCAGAAGTTCGGGGTCGCATCCCCTGGAAACGCATCCTTGGCAACCGGCTTTGAGGGCTCGCAATTCCAGTTCGGGGTCGATGCGATCCGGCAAGAGGAGGATGATGGCCTCGGGAAACCGTTGCAGGATTTCCGCCGAGGCTTCAAACCCTTCCACGAGATCCCAGGCGTCGACCAGAAACGCTTCCACGCGCGCCAGAGCCGCCGACCCGAGGGCCTGCCGAGAGTCGTCAGCCTCCAGGATGACCTGGAAGTCCTTGACCGACTCCAGCAGCGCCCGCAGTCCCTTGCGCAGCAGCACCCTCGGACTGACTATCCCGATGTTCATCGCTTTCCGCGCCCCCAGGGATGGGAATCCAGCCGGCGATCAGGCCCCAGAACCACGCGGGGCTGGGATCGCGCAGGAACCGTTCCGGACGCAGGTATCCCCCCGGCTCTTCCTAATCCGGAGGTCTAGATGCTTAACCCCGTAACCACTCGTGCCGGTCACTTCTCCAAAGCTTCGATCGCTGTGTATGCCCATGCCAGTTTAACAGGGCCCTTATTCGCCTATATGTGCGGCACCATATGTAGCAACTGCCGACAGCGTTGTCAATACTTGGATGTGTCCAGGGTGAACATTTAGCATGAATGGCGGAGAGGCAGGGATTCGAACCCTGGGTACAGCTTTTGACCGTACAACGGTTTAGCAAACCGCCGCCTTAAGCCACTCGGCCACCTCTCCGCTCTTTTGGTTCAACAGCTTAGCACGACTCACCCCGCTTGTCGAGCTTTACGCTAACAGTTTGTCAAGCCCCATCAGCGGGGTCAGGTCAGGAGGGCTTCAGGATTTCGATGCTCTTGCAGACTTCGCAAACCTCGGCGATAAGCCTGATGACTGGGCAAGGTTCCACCGGAAGTGCCCCCTATTCTTTCCCGCTAAAATAACGGAGTGGATTTACATTAATGCCGAGGTATGGAGGAACCTATCAAATCTCCCTGCTACGCGTTCCGACAACTATCGAGAGATCCTTCACAGAGGGCTTAGTTCATTGAGCTTGGCAAGAATCGCACAGACCATTCCCCAGAAGATTACACTCGCAGAGAAGCTAGTGTTTGCCGACGGAGTGAAAGTCATCAACCTTTTTCCTTCCTTTTGCAGTAGTCGGCCAAGCCCTTCCTGTAATCTTCGGCAAGGTCATCGCCGTAGCGGATATGCCCCACTGCCAACCAAGCGCCGACGATAAACATTCCACCTGGCAACAACAGCAAAGCCACCACAGGCAAGTATTTCCCCCACTTCTTCACGATGGCCTCCTTCGCGACAGCTTGCGCCTCAGCGGTGAACTTGGCAGAGCCAATGGTCGCATCAATTGGCGGAACGCGTCATACAGGACGACCTTACGGGTAAGAGCTGTCACACGATCGGCAACCTTGACCCGTATCCGGTCCTGCTTGCTCAGTGCCCGGCGTGTTTGTCCTTTGACGAGATCGTCGAGCACAGACTTCTTGTTCTCCGGCCGGCAATCAAACGTAATGCATTAACTTGTTCAAAGCAGCGACTAATCCCAGAAGTCCAAGGCTATAGAGGATGGCGCGCACTGCCAGCCTGACCGCCAAAGGGGGAGAGTCTCGCTCATCCATGATGCCAAGATGTCCCTCACGGCCTCCTGCTGCAATGGCACGTTGGTACTAACCCCCATCACGAACCCTCGGATTGACCCAATTCCGCACGATTGCGGGGCATGCTGCACAAGGAGTCAGTAAGTTCGCTCACGGAAGCCGACGCCCAAAGCGATACAGGCGATGATCTCTACCTGAGGTTGCAGTCGGCCTTGGAAACCGGCCGAAGGAGGGCAAACAGAGAAAAGATTGGGTTGCACGTGGAGAGAGGAGAGTCTGGCAAGGGCAGTCGATAACATCAACGAGTTTAATCCAAACGAGGTTTTATGTACGGACAGCCAGCAAAAGGAAGTATGCTCAACGCCTCAAAGCCCGGGAAGATGGATTCACCGCACGAATAGAATAATGCGCGGCTCCGCTATTCCCCGACCGCGGCTTTCACTAATCGTTCAAGACAAGGGTCGCAGGCCGGTGGGCGGATGACCTTGCGGTCCGGAGGCTTGCAGGTGTAGGGATTCGTGGGCTAACAGGGTGGGTCCGGTTGAGAGGCGGGAGTCATGTGCGAACGAGAGGGGGTAGGATGGGGAGAGGATTTAGCGTACTTGCGGATCTGGCGATTCCAGTTCGCCGAAATGGTGGGCCAACATAGAGATGCGCGGGCAGTGAGCCTGGTTCACCCTTGGGTAAAGACGTTCGGGGACGACACAATCCGATGAACGCGCCAGGGGAATACCCTCCCTTGTCGGAGTCATCTGCAGAGAACCTGCTTGGGCAGCCACAACAGGGCCGACCGGATCTGTCGCCACACGTAGAAGCCGGAATGACCTTCGACGATGTCCCTGAAGGCCTCAATGGAAAAGTGCCGTCGAACATTGACGCGGTTGACGCCACTAGGCAGGGTCATGGTAGCTGGTGAGTTCATCCATTCGTTGCACGTTCCTACCAAGGGGTATCCGCACTCATGGGCTGATTTCATGACGCGGGCATTAGTGAAGCCGCCGGGACCCCCACGGAGTGGTCCCCCCTGTCGGCCACGTCTTCGGGCCGATGCTTATTCAAATGCCATACTACATCCTAGGAGGGAGAAGGGGGAGGCGCCTGATTTCTCTGTTGCCGGGGGCGAGTCTTGGCGCCCGAGGCAGGGAGAGTCTATATCCCGGGTGTGCGGCTATGGTGAGGAGGGATGGCTAATCGGTTCCAGCCTCAATTCATCAATCCAGGCTGTCCCACTGACTTTGTTGTCGAATTTCATCGACGGTTGCCGAATTACCTGGACACGGAGAAGCTTGGTCTGTGGTGGAACTGCGAGATCTTGCTCAACCGGCGACCAGGGCGTGGTTCCCGTGAACTGTCCGAAGATTACATCCAAACGCGCCGGCAACTCAGCATCGCATATTCGAAATCGAATCCCCTGGTCTGTGGTCAAACCCTCAGTTCGGATAGACGCGTGAAAGCGATGAGGGCCTGACCGCACAAAAGCCAGTTGCGAAGCAGCCGCGAAGTCCAGATTCCGTGTGCCCGCGAAGCTGATGCGAAGCGAGCAGTTCCCCGACCAAGCGGTCGTGCAGTCACGGGTGACCTCAACGCCCTGAGCGTGTCCGAGGTTCCAATCGAACGGTGATGGGTTGGGCTCGAATTCGAAGCTTCCGTTGAAAAGGCAAGTAGACTTCCGGTAATCGCCTGCGCGCGCGCCCAAGTGTTGGGCCCATGCGGACACCGCCGAGTCGGGATGGCCTTGCTGCACTAGAAAACCAGCATACTCCCCTGCAGCGCTGTCATCGGCATACCCACGTCGGGCGACCCAATCCCAAGTGCGTTGCGCATCATCCAGGCGTCCGGCTTGCATCAGGTATTGCAGCCAGGATTTTACCGCCCGCCGATCTTGCGGAAGGCCGTACAGTAAGACATTTTCAGTGTGATCTACCAGACGTGTGTACTCGCTGAAGATAATCGAATCGTAGTCCGGAATGAGCGTCAGGATACGCGCCGTGATGGGAAGAGCTTTGTTGTTCTCCCCGATCTGGAAATAGAAGTTCGCTGCACGCAGGAGAAGAGGAGGAGATTGCGGCGCGAGGGCCAGCACTTGGCCGTAGCAATAACGAGCATCTTCCTTCTGCCCGGCTTCGAGAAACGCCTCCCCTAGGTCGGCCCAGCGATAAGGATCCTGCGGCTCCCGCTCGAGAACCCGGCGGAAGATGACTATGGCATTCCGGGCGTCCTCTTCCCTCACTCCCGTCAATTGCTGCCGCGCTTGCCACACCAGGGGCGCGTTAGTGCACAGAAAGAACCGGCACTGAATCCGTTCAACCTGTTCGTTGTTTTGCCAGACCGTTTCAGCGAGAACGCCAGCCCCACAATAGGCAGCCAGAATTACCCCGAAGATGATCGTGAGCGCTCGCACACTGGCACACTCCCCTGAAGGCCGATCTCCTTCGAAGATTTGTCCCCCGCAACGCAGACCCGTACGGCACTGCGGCGACTCGTCGTCCTAGTCTCTATCGCAGTCGTGACCCGGGGGGTGATGTTCGCTTCGCGGGGGAGGCTTATGGTCTTTACAGGGGTGGTGATCGGAGTCGGACTCGCCATGATCTCGGTCATGGGAGGAATTCAGTCCCCCCGGATGATCCCGCTGTATCAAGCTGACTCGTGAGCCTTCCGCCCGCTTCAAATCGACCGAGCCGGACAAAACGCGCAGCGCCACCGAAGAACTGCGAACCTCCAGCTTGACCCGCGAATTTGGTTCGAGCGTCGCGCGGCTCCCGTCGGCGAAATAGATCATTGCCGAGGAACTTGAGGTGACGATCTCGTCGCCTGTCACCAACGGTAGGGATGACCCCGCTGTCGCCGGCACGGCCTTGCCGTTCAACGTCAGCGGCCCCGAGCTGGTGACCCTGCCCACCGGATCGGCGGCCATAAGGACTACCGTCGTCATCATGACGATAAGCAGACACAAATATCTCACGGCTACCTCCTGTGAATGCAAGCCGGCCTTTGCGCATTTCCGGCCAACTCGCCCTTCAACGAAAATCAACTCTACGGATACTTTTTCTTGTCTTACGAATGCCAGCAATAGGTCTAACGACGTGAACCGATCTCAGCCGCTTCCACGGTGATGCCCTTCGGGTATGCGGGCCGCTCCCAGTCACTCATTCTGCTCACCTGAAAGCGGAGCCCCGCGGTCATTCCCGCAATCCACACCAGGAGCATCGCATTTGCCGGAATATACAAGTTGAAATCCGCCAAACTATGTACCAGAATCGCGGCCAGCGCACCCGCGCACGCCACGGCAAAATACCGCGCCCCCGGGTCCCGGGACCCCACGGCTCTCCGCACCGCCGTCCTCACAACGGAGAACGCCAGCGTAGCCCCGATGGCGAAACCCATTACCCCCAACTCCGCCAGCAACTGAAGGTAATCGTTGTGCGCGAAATCGTCCGTTAGGAGTGGGTCGAAAGCCTTAAATCTCATGAACGCCGTCTCATATCCGCCTAGTCCGCACCCGAAAAAGGGATAGGCTTTGATCAACGGAATCGTCGCGGCCCAAAGGTTGACCCGTCCCTCCGCGGTCAGTCCCTCGACCGAAGCGATTTGGGCGAATCGCAGAATCAGCTTGTCCGGCGGCAGAAACACGAAGCCGACCAGCACCAGGGCGGCGACCAGGCCGACCGTGACTATTTGCCGCTTCCGGGAGGCCGCGACCCAGCTCAGTTGCCGGGTTCCAAATGCCAGCGTCCCCATCACGAACAGCGAAGAGAGTGCCGCGACGAACCCCATCCGTGAAAAGGAATGAACGATCCCGGCGAACATCAATCCCGCCAGCGCCCACACGCCGCAAGCCCCGAGCGCGGGCGCCACCGGCGAGTGCCCTCGCGAGCGCGTGCGGCGCAACAGCGCCACGGGGTACACCACCGCAAACGGCAGCGCCATCTCCAGGAAACCCGCGTAGTGGTTATGGTTGGCGTACGTCCCCCACCGGACCTGCGCCCCGGTTCCGCCAAAGTACTGGCAGAGTCCCAGGCCCGCTTCGAGTGCCCCGATGGCGACTATGGGCGAAATCGCCAGCCAGCCGCTATGGTCAAAACGCCAAGTCAGCTCGCGCACCAGAAGGAAGATGATCAAGTACCCGCAGACGAGCAGGAAGGACTGGAAGGTTGCGGCGGGAGAAACGCTCAGCGAAGTCAGGTTGACTTTGGCTCCGATCAGGTCCAGCGCCGCCACCGCCTCCGCTCGTACCGGCGATAGCACACGCACCAGCGACACCGGCAGCGGAACCACCTGCATCAATACATAAGCGGGCAAAAGAGCCAGGGTCCAGCGCACGACACCGCCGGGAAGCGGCGCCCACTCGTCGCGTGCGCGCCCCAGGCCCAAGCTCATCGCCAGCAGGCCCAGCAGCAGGAGGTATTCGTACCGCCCGGTGCGGACCACGCCGCCCCACTCGAAGGCCACATAGGCGAGCACTCCTCCGAGCGCTGCTAAGGCTGCCCTGTCCAACCAGCTCATTTCACCTCAAGGCTGCCCTGCCTTGGCGCGGGGCAATAAAAGATTGGAAACGCTACCTTGCCGGTAATAGAGGCTGCGGAAAAACCCTCCCGTGCTGTCATCCTGAGCCCGTTCGCTGTCATTCTGAGTCCTTCGCTGTCATTCTGAGCCCCTTCGCTGTCATCCTGAGCCCTTCGCTGTCATCCTGAGCGAAGCGAAGGATCTCGCTCTGCTGGCTCAGGATAAACTGCACGAAGAATCTCGCTCTGCTGGCTCAGGATAAACTGCACGAAGAATCTCGCTCTGCCCGCTCAGGGTAAACTGCGCGAAGGACCCCGGCAGTTCGCGGAGGGTTTGCGAACAGAGCAAACTACGGGGATTCTTCGCCCAAAATGCGGGCTCAGAATGACAGCGCATATTTTGTTCGTGTCGCCTATGCGGCGGCGGCTTTGGCTCTGGGCGCGGCCGTGACGGCAGTCTTGGGAAGGTCAACGATGCGCCGAAGGAGTTGCGCGCTGGGGTTGTAGTCGGGAATCAGGTCTTTGAGAGTGAGCACGAGGCCGACCACGTCGCGGCGCTCGCAGATATGGCATAGCGCTTCGAGGCAGGGTTAGGCCGTTACCGGTGAAGATCTTGATCTTTTCGTAGGGGGTAGGAAGTGTGTCTTCCTGCATGGAGTTGAGTTCTTCGTAAAGCTTCTCACCGGGACGTATGCCGGTGAACTCGATCTTGATGTCTTCATCGGGCCGGAGACCGGAGAGCAGGATCAGGTTTCTGGCGAGATCGACGATCTTCACCGGCGCCCCCATATCGAGCACAAAAATCTCACCGCCGTGGCCCATCGTCGAGGCTTGGAGGACCAGTTGCGAGGCTTCCGGGATGGTCATGAAATACCGGCGCATCTCAGGGTGAGTGACAGTGACTGGACCGCCGGCCGCGATTTGCTTCTTGAAAAGGGGGATGACGCTGCCGTTCGAGCCGAGCACGTTTCCGAAGCGCACGGCCACGTACTTGGTCCGTCCATTTTGAAGTGCCAGAAGCAACAGTTCGGCAACGCGTTTAGTGGCGCCCATGATGTTGGTTGGCCGGACGGCCTTGTCGGAGGAGATCATGATGAAGTCTTCGACTCCGTGCTCGGACGCGGACATGGCGACGTTATAGGTCCCGAAAACGTTGTTCTCGATGGCCTCAAAGACGTGGGCCTCCATCATGGGGACGTGCTTGTAGGCTGCCGCGTGATAGATGATCGAGGGCGAGTGCCGGCGCAGGACCTCGTCCAGGCGGGTACGATTCTGTATGCTGCCGATTTCAGGGTAGAAGGGAATCGCCGGGAAGGGCTGGCGCATTTCGCGGTCGATTTCGAACAGGGGGGATTCCGCGATTTCGAATCCCACGATCCCGGCGGGGTGGAAGCGTGCGATCTGGCGGCAGAGTTCGGAGCCGATGGAGCCGCCTGCGCCCGTGACCAGTATGACTTTGCCTTCCAGCGTACCGCGGATCTGGTCCTCTTCCAGGTGTACGGTGTTGCGGCCGAGCAGGTCCTCCACGGCAACCTCGCGGATCTGTCCCACCAGCCCGCGCTCCTCAATCACTTCACCCAGCCCCGGTATGGTCTTGCACTCCACCCTCGCCGCGTGGCAACGTTCTAGAATCCGAGTCATCTGCGCGCCAGTGGCCGAGGGGATAGCGATCAGAATGGTGACGATATTATGCTTCGTTACCAATGCATCTATCTGATCGCCTCCTCCGAGCACCGGCACTCCGAGGATACGCACGCCCTTCTTGTCCGGCCGGTCATCCAGGAATCCGCGCACCCGGTACGGCAGTTTGGGGTTCCTCTGAATCTCCCTGAGTAGAGGGACTCCCGCCTCGCCCGCGCCGTAGATCAGCGTGTTCTTTTCCACAGCGCCGTTCCGCCCGTTCGCAGTGGCTTCCGCCATCATGCGAACGATCATCCGAAGCCCGGCCGTGCCCAGAAAGCAGATCATCAGATCGAGCAGGTAAATGGATCGGGGGAATCCCCGCGGCGCCATGCAGAGGATCACGACGCAGCTCAGGGTCGAACCGGCGAAGTTCCCGAGTACGACTCGAAGGAGATCGGTGACGGATACATACCGCCACCAACCCCGGTCCAGCTTTGCCACACGGAATACGACGATCTTGACAGCGATCCAGATCGGAAGCGCGTAAGCCAGGTGCCGCATGTGCTCGGGCGGCACACCGAAGTCGAATCGCAGCAGAAACGCCGCCACCCCCGAGAGTGCGAAAACCCCGATCTGCGCCGCCCACACGGCCGGCCGGTGGATCGTTTTGAGACCTTCAATGAATTTCTGCGCCTTGCTCATCATCTGCTTCTCTGCCGCGCCAACCTCAGTCCCCATCCGCTAGTGCTGCACACCGTCCGCCTTCAATACCTTGAGCACAGTCACGGCTAACATTTTCAAATCAAATCGCAACGATTGGGATTGCATGTACTCTGCGTCGTACCGAACCTTGTCGGGAATTTCCATCTCATCACGGCCATTCACTTGGGCCCACCCGGTAATACCTGGCACCATTCGATGCACGCCGATCCGCGTGCGCAGGGCGACCAGATCATCCTGGTTGAAGAGCGCCGGACGAGGGCCCACCAGACATAAGTGGCCTTTTAGAACGCTGGCCAGTTGGGGCAGTTCATCAAGGCTTGTCTTACGCAGGAACCGGCCAACCGGAGTCAGATAGCGTTCGGGATGCTTGAGGAGGTGGGTCGCCACTTGGGGAGTGTCATTCCTCATCGTCCTGAACTTAGGCATCAGGAAGAGGCGATTATCCTTGCCTACGCGGCGCGACCAATGCAACGCAGGGCCAGGGGACGTCAGCCGTATGGCCAGCCAGCATAAGACGAGAAGCGGCCCAGCCAGCACGAGAAACCCGGCTGCCAAAGCCAAATCGAAGGCCCGCTTCCAGCGCGGCTGCTTATATACGGAGAAGCCAAGAGTTGCTGTTGCCATTCTAGAACCGCAGATCGCTCAGCCTAGAACATTTCTGTAATACTGAAGGACAGCCGCAGTCAGCGTGTCCGCGGCGAATTGCTTTTGCGCGCGCACGCGCGCGGCTCTGCCCATGGCTGCCCGCCGAGCAGGATTCTCGACTGCACGCGCCATCCCACACGCCAGATCCTCGACGTTGCCGGGCTCATGCAAGACGCCTGTAACCCCTTCGACAACGGCATCCGTCACTCCATAGATCCTGGATGCCAACGAGGGGACCTCGCACGCGGCGGCCTCAATGACTACGCTCCCGAAGCCCTCGCGGTAGCTCGGCAGGCAAAGCACATCGGCACTCGCCATATACTGCTCGGGAGTCTGTGTCCAATCCACAAAGCGTAGCCTGCCTATGCAGGAGTCACAACGACTCTCGATCTGAGGCCTCAGGTTCTCCTCATCTGGCCCTACAACGAGCAGGTACGCATTGGTGTTGGCGCGGCACAACTGCGAAAACGCCGCCGCCAAATCCAGTACTCCCTTGTCTCTTTTCAGACGCCCCACGTAAACAAACACAGTTGCGTCTTGAGTTATGTTCAGACTGCTTCTCACTTTCTTACGAAGCAGCAAATCAGGGCGGAAGCGCGTGGTGTCTGCCCCGCTGATTGACCCTTCGGCCAGCACAGAGGCCTTTCGCGGCGTGACAACCCTTTCCCGGGGCAAGAACTCCTTCTGAGAGTGACTATCGACCAGAACGTGTGTCGCACAGGCCACCAACAGCCTGTCCAGATTCTTTAGCAGCATTCTGCTAAGGCCCGCTCGCGTTGCCCATACCTGCCCAGTAAACGTGTGAATTCTCACAGGGATACGCGCAAGCCTGCCAGCGAGCATTGCCAGCAAACCCGCTTTTGGTGTGACGGAGTGGATAGCGTCGAACTTGCGCCGCCTGAAGAGTGCTAGGAGGATGAAGAGACACGCGAGGTCCTTTATGGGCGATACATTCCGCACCAGCGGCGCGTATAGCACGTCGATCCCTATCCCTTGTTGTCTCAAGTGCTGTTTTGTCGCGGCAATTGGCGACGAGGCACACGTCATAGATTCGCGCCATGGCGGAAACGTGCCTCAAGAGGAATGCTTCCGCCGTCCCGATACTCGAAACCACCATGCAGACTCTCCTCAGGCGGACCGTCTCCTCCTCCACGTCTTCATCACCGTCCTTCCTCCGATGAGGCTGATCAGAGCCGAAATTGGTTTACTGTGGGTATATGCTTCAAAACACAATCGTTTCGTAGATACCATGGTGGCCACCTCTAACATCGTGCTCGCACCGGCCTGTGTTGGCATCGTATGTGGTGGCCACGCCCGGGCGACGCCGTGACAGTTCTGGGGGATGACTCGCGCGCCTGTTGAGTCACACGGACCTGTCGTTGGGATGACGCTCAGGCGGCACTGCCCCGAACCGTCTCAGAACCCGCTTGCCGATCCGGTCTCGTCCGGCGAACAGCGCTCGAGAGCGAAAGACCGACGCGGGGGTCAAATAAAGTCGACGGCACGTCACCAGTGAATCCCCCGACCGCCATGTGTTTCGGAAACGTGCCGACGCTCTCATGCCGCAACACACGGCTATCGCAACTAAAGGGATAATCTGAGCACGTTGCCTTGAAAGGAGACCCAGGTTTGGGTTTGGGCTATACAGCAAAATAAGGGGTATGGCACAGGTGACCGCAAAGAGCCAGAGGGGGCGGGTGGCAAATCCTTTCAACGCGAGGCGCTTTTGGAAGACTACGTGGATAACGCAGAGGGCCAAAGCGATGTTCTCAATGCTTGCCAGGTATGCGTTGGAGTTGTGCGCCTCCCACGGAAAGGGGCGAAGAAACATGTTCACGCATCCTCTAGGGGCCAGCAATATGAGCTGCGTGGGGCTGTTTGGCGCCTCTTGATCCAGGCTAGAGCCGCCAACTGCGTTGGCAATGTAGGACCGGTTGGCACGGTTTAGGATGTCCGGCGTCCTCAGATTATCGATTTCGACGTAGCGCAGCGCAGCAGGGAAGAGAGCACACGCCAGGGCCGCCGCGCCAACGAGAAGGAATTGTCGAGATGACTTGGCTCGGGGCTTCATGACACACGCGACTATAAGAAGGGAGGGAACGAAAACGAAAACAAGGTAAGGACGAAATAGCAGCGCCGAGGCCGCACCGATGCAGATCAGCTTGACCGCGCCACGTCGACTCTTCTCAAGAATCGCGCATCCATATAACATTGTAGATAAGCCGAGTATTACCCAACTGTCCTTTCCAAATATGCTAGACCAGACTGAAAAGGAGGGGAGGAAGCACATCAGGACCGTGAACCGTCTAGCCACTACTGGGGGCAGCGCGATTTCGGCAGTTCTCCCAAGTACGAGCGCGGAGATCACGCCGAGGACTGCACCTTGAAAGTACATTGCGATCATGTTCGGACCGGCTATGCTATACACCGCGCCGGTCACGATGCCAACGGCATGCGTACCAAGGCCCCAGTCAATGTTGGCCCACATACCCTTTCTGAGCAATAGTGCAATTTCAGAACCTTCGAGGTGATACCGCACAGCGTCGAAATCAGAACCCCCATAGAACGGCAAAACCCAAAACGCATAGAAGCCGAACACGCCAGCGCGCCACATTATCAGGATAGGGAAAATTCGCCGTACGTAACCGCCCTCTCTCAGGAGCACAGCAATGATCGGCGCTGCGACAATTACGGTCAGAATCGATATCAACAAGCCAGCCGCTATCCCACCGTCATTCATTTGGGGCCCCCAGCGCACTTGCTGTCCGCTTGTCGCTCCGCTATCATTTTCGAACCTCCGTGGCCTCAGATTGGGCAGCAAAGGTTCGCGCTAGGAGCACTGGAAAGTACCACGCGGTGATGGCGATGACGGAAGTGCAAAGGGCAACCATCAGGCGTGCATCCCCGTGGGAGATGACAAGGGGCACAGATGCAGCAAAGGCGACAGCGCGCCAAAACATCGCGCCCGAAGCCGCCCTCATGGCCCCAAGACCCAGAGCCAAGGGCCAATGAACATTCTCCCACATGGCCAACAGGACGTAGAATCCACCGAGCCAACAGAGTTTCCCATCCACATAAAACGGTCTGTGAAGCCAAAGACTTAGAACCGAATTGGCCGCCAACCCGAACACCACCAACCCACAAATGCCGTAAGCAAGTGAGGCTACACGGGCCCGACGCACTACCATTTTTATCCAGGCGTAGTCTGCGCGTGCAACCGCGTCTGCAATGGCCCCCCAGAGCGGCAGTGCGAAACTTGTGCCGAAAGCCAGTACGAAGAAAATCAATTGAAAGAAGACGGCAAATGTGGAACTCTCGAGCGGCGAACGAGCGCGAGCCATGAAATAGATGGGCCACTGGTACACCAACATATTTCCTATACCCGACGCGCCTATGTAGCTGAGTCCGTCCCCGGCGAGGCACCGCGCTTGCAACCACGAAACACTTCCGCTCATGGCGAACAGATAGGGACGCCGGTGGAAGAGAAGCGCAGCGTTGAGGATGCGGACGACGAGCGGCCCGAAAACCATCACCGCAACAAATGCCGGCAGCGTTGGCGCTAGCCATGACGCCAAGAGCAATCCCAAACACAGAATTCCATTTGATAACGCGTTTAGAAGGTTGTTGACGTGCAGCTCCTGGTACGCTTGACGCACACTCTCAACCACCGAAAGCGGGACAGCCACGACAGTTCCGATGCAGGCGAGCACTGCTGCAGCCCGGAGCGCTGGTCCGGACGTTCCCGTGGCGGCAAGCCCAAACAGCGTCCGGAGCGGAAAAACTGAGAGCAAGGGGAGAGCTATAGCCAAACCAGCGATGGCAAGGGCAATGACCGGAAGGAGCGCCGAACGGAAGAGGCTCGCTTCGCGATACCGGTCTTTGTCAGCGGCTGCTTGAGCGAGAGGGGTGACGAGCGCCCCTCCCATTCCGAGATTGAGGAAACTGAGGATCGACACAGCGGCGGTCACAGCAGCATAACCGGCGAACTGTGCTGGTCCGATGGAGCGGTACACAATCGGAATCGCAATAATCTGTACAAGCAGCATGCCAATCTTGGATGGGGCGGAGGTAACCCATGCGGAGAGCACTCGCCCGGTCCGATGGTGGCGCAATTGGTGCGGATCAGTTGCTGCCACCGTACAAATTGCAATGTCAGGCACTATCACGGTTGACGCGTCATCGAGGCTTGAGTTTTGAACCGTCAGCAACGGCATGTCGAAACCGGCTTTCCTATAGCGTCCGAGATTGGCTGCCTTGGTGGTAGTGGTATTGACGTCCATACCCGTAGCCGGAATGGCTCGTTTTCCGTGGATTCCATTCGTTCAGGATCGTCCCCAGCACGCGCGTTCCGTCTTCCGTTAGCCGTTGGGCCGCGCCCGTTAATTTGCCACAGGCAGGTGATGCCCGGGCGGACGCTGAACCGGCGGCGCTGCCAGTCCTGAGTGGTCATGGGCCTGCGGCCCACCCAAGGAGATGAAAATCACCATGATTGTCACCCCCGCGTAGGCGGGGGTCCAGGCCGGTCGCGGTAGGGCTGGATTCCCGCCTTCGCGGGAATGACCTCCGTAGCGCGATTTCCGAGAGAGCGCTGGGCAAGTCGTCCGGAAGCCCCTGCCAGGAATGCAACACGCAGTAACGAATTTGATGTTCATCAAGAAACCGGAAGAGCAAGCGCAGAAAATGCGAGAGGCCGTGGCCTTGACCAGAATCCCTAGTTGGGGCCTTGTGTCTCTCTGTTACCTCTAATTCCCCTTTATAAGGGTTTGTCAAGCATCGAAGGGCTCGATATCTCCGGCCCTTTCCTTCGTGAGGCAGTTGCGGCTGTCTTCGCGACCGCGAGCCCAACATGTCCGCTAGCTAGCCCTTGTTCGCGTCGTAATGATAATGGCGGTACGCATACGCGTAGCCGGCATGGCTCGTTTTCCGTGGATCCCATTCGTTCAGGATCGTCCCCAGCACGCGCGTTCCGTCTTCCGTTAGCCGTTGGGCCGCTGCCGCCGCTGCGTCCCTCGTGGTCTCGGCCGAGCGCACCACAAGTATGACGCCATCCGCAAGTCGTCCCAGCACCCGCGCGTCTGCCATCTGCAGCATGGGGGGCGTGTCGATGATGATCGTATGGAACATCTCCCGCATGTGATTCAGAAACTCCAATGTCCGTGGTGAATGGAGCAAGGGTCCGATACTGGATGGTGTTGACCCGGTTGGCAGCAGATACAGGGGCTGATAGCAGGTCTCGACATACATCTTCGCGCGGCCTTCGGGCGGCTTCTTCCCCGCGAGCAGATCGCTCAGCCCCCACGAGTTGGACACTTGGAAGATTTCGTGCAGCCGCCCCTTGCGCAGATCGCCATCAATCAGGAGGACAGGCCAACCGATTTCGGCTAACGCTAGCGCCAAGTTGCTCGCCACCGTCGTCTTTCCCTCCCTCGGGCTCGCGCTGGTCAGCACGATGACTCGTGGCCGGGTGCCATTCTCCCCGGCATACAGAATCGAGGTCACTGTGGCCCGGAAGGAGTCGGCCAAAACCGATAGGTTTCTTTGCGAGGTGGCCAATTCAACCTGCCGGGATCGTTCGTTGTCCTTCAATTCAACCCCCTTGGTTGCCCTTCCTTTTTGGTAGTAAGCAAAGAACCGGCTCCGTTCGGCATCCAGTGAAGGGATCACGCCCAGTTCCGGCACGCCAAGGGATAACCCGGCCTCACCGGGGGCCTGGATACTCCGGTCGGCGCGCTCGCGCATCACGACGAAGACGAAGCCGAAGAAGGCTCCGGCAAGAAGGCCCAGCGCCGAATTCAAGACGAGGCTCGGTTTGTAGGGACGTGTGGGGGGTATGGCGGGATCCACCACGCGGATATTGCTAGCGCGCAGGGCGGAGGTCATCCCGGCTTCCTGGACGTTGTGAAGCATGGAATCATAAAGCTGGCGGTTGGTATCCACCTCGCGCTTGAGGATGTTGTAGTGCGACACCTTGGCCGCTTGGTAGGACATGACACGGGCTTGGCCAGCATAGTTTGCGGCGAGCAGATTCTCGCGACGATAGGTGGACTCATATTCGTTCCGGATCCGCTGGATGACGTTTGTGCGTTCCTTCTGGAGGGCTGACTCCAGGGTGGTTACCTGGGCTTGGACTTTCTTTACTGCCGGGTGGGCCGGCGTCAGGGAAGATGAAAGCTCGGCAAGCTGGCGGTGAAGGTCGGTGAGCTTGACCTGATACTCTTCCAGAGTCTTATCATCGAGCACCTCGGGGAGGGACTCGGGAGGCGCGGTGGAAGCCAGTTCGTACCTCGATTGCTTGGCGGCACGATCGGCCTGAGCCTTGGAGATCTCCTCCTGAAGCTGCCGTAGCTTATCCTCGGCGACATTGTCCTTCTCCGAAGTGAACAGCAGGCCAGAAGCGTGAGCATAGCTTTGTAGCTCGTCTTCGGATTTCTCGAGTTTGATCCGGACGTCTTCCATCTGGCGGGTGAGCCACTCACCTGTCTGCTGTGTGGTCTTCCACCGGGCCTCGAGATTCTGCTGGATGAACTCTGTGGTTAGGGCGTTGACGAAGTCGGCGGCAAGCTGCGGGTCCTTGGAGTCGTAGAGGATCTCGACAAGCCGCGTGTTGACCTCGGTGCGAACTTTTAAGCTCCTGGCAACCAGACGCAGGGCCTCTTCCCGGGGCGAGTCCGGTCTCCACTCGGGCAGACCCAGGGCGTTGCGCCAGGCGGAGAGGCGGCCACGGTCCTTCTCCTGAGACAGCTTTTTCTCGAGATTGAGCTTGGCGATGACCCGCTCGCAGACGGATTCGCTCTGGAGAATCTTCACTTGGGTCTGGAGATCAGATTCGGGCAGGGATGAACCCCCTTCGTTGCTCGTGGGGTTCACGTTGCGCATGTTGAGGAAATTCTCATTGAGGTTCTGGATCTCGAGGGAAGCCCGGGCCTGGTAGATCGGTGTCTGCGGAAGCGTGAGCAAGAGCGAGGTGAGGAGACCCAGGAAAGCTATCAGAATCAGGGTGCCTTTGTAACGCCGGACGATATCTAAGTATTCGAGCAGCAGGCCGGGGCCCTGCTCCTCGATGACTGCCGAGGACGGCACTTCTATGTACTGCGGCCGCGCCGGCAGATTGCTCTCGCCATTCTTTCGTCTTTGCAGGTCCACGGGTCCCTCCAAAAGGGGTCGGTCTTCCATAGAATCCTCAATAATGGTAGATCGCAGCGTAAGCGGCGGCGGACACCAACGAGGGAACAGAGTAGGTCGTAAAAACCTTACGGCTGCTCGTGGGAATGACAAGGACGTCTTGGGGCAGCAACACGATATCCTCTGCCTTTCCGTTAAATATCTGCTTGATGTTGACAGCGATCTCCTGGGGCTTCGCCTCCCCCGGAGAACCGCGAATGATCCTCGCCTTCTCGGGCTTCGCCGTGCGTCCGAGTCCACCCGCGAGGGACAGCGCCCTGAGCACGGAAAGCTTTTGGCGCCCGCCGAGAGTGAACGCACCTCCATGCTCCACGTCGCCGACCACGTAAATCATGTTGGAGTTTGCCTCGGAGACGGAGATCGTGTCATTTGGCTTGATCTCGATATTTGCCGCCGGGTTCTTTCCCTCCAGAATTTCCTGCACGTTCAGCTCAGCGGTGTTGAATTGTCCGGTAGGATCTATCGTTGCGCCAGGCAGCGGGATCTCGCCGTTTTCGCGGCGACGCGTGACCGTAAGGCGTGAGCCCGCCGTCTCGTTAGGCCCGCCGGCCATCGAAAGGACCTCATAGAGCGTCTTCCGGCCTCGGAGTTGAATCACTCCCGGTTTGGTGACTGCGCCAAAGACGGAAACCGGCTGGCTCCGGAACTCCGCCACCGTCACTGAAACCTGCGGATCGTGCACGTATTTCTTGAGGTGGGTGTTCAACTCCGTTTCGAGTTGCTCGACGGTGAGACCGCCCGCCTGGACTCGGCCGATCAGCGGCAGTGTGACGTTTCCGTTCATTCCAATGAGGAAGGGTTTATCGGAAATCTCCGGGGAGTCGATGGCATGAATGACAATCTGGTCATCCGGCCCGAGGACATACCCGGAATCAAGTTTCTTGGCGGTCTCTGCCGACTGCTGGGCAGCGGCGCACAAGGCAAACAGGACTACGATGGAGAACGTAACTTCTGTCCACTTCAAAACGCTCTTCATGCTGCTTCTCCTGATGATTGGCCTGACCGCGAGACTCCGGGGAGCCTCCGCGCCAGTTGCTTGAACTCTGCATCAAGCGCATGGACTTTCCCTTCGAGTTCATGAATGGCCGATGGGTTAAGCCGTCGCACAACCGCAATACCCATCGCTTCCCTCGGTCATCTCAGACTGGTTGTACGTCATAGCCATCAATGCGGACGGCTAACGATCGCTGGATCATCTCGATCGAGAGAACCAGGCTTTGGTCAGAGTTCTTGGCCACATGAATCCCCTCCATCCCGTCCATACATCCCCCCCGGATTCGTACGCGGCGTCCGGTTCTGAGGAACGGGTAGGGCGCGCAGGGAATGTTGTTGGCCAATAGAGTTCATATGTCCTCTATTTCTTTGTCAGGTATGGGGAGACCGACACCACGGATGCCGACAAATCCGACTACGCCGGGTGTCTTTAGAATATGAAGGTGCTTCTGTGGCTATGATTCCAGGCAGACGAAGGTGTAGCAGTCAAAGAGCATACACTGGATTGTTTTCTGCCGATCGCTCCATCGATGCGTCTGCCGAATTAGCGGAAGAAACGTTGTGACGCCTTTGCGTTGGAGTTGCGCTGTGACTGATTTCTCATGGCGGGCACGCGTATGAATAGCGTACCAGTGGGGTTCTTCGACAACGGCTCCCAGAGCGGGCACAGCCAGTGTCGGTTCCCAAAGTTGCTGGATGCTGCTCATAGCTCCGCTCTCTGAGTCATATGTCTGCAACTTCACTTTTCGTTAATGCCTTCCTTGCGTTTGGCCGAAAACCCTCGGCCAGAGCTGCTCCGACTCTCCAAACCTTGCAGTACAAAGCTCCCGGGATCCTCGGCGCTCACGCCCGGGATATGGAACGCCTACCTGCTCAATACAATTCCCAACGCCCAAGCCTCGGCGGAGTACTCACTTCCACGGGCTTTTCTCGTTGCTTCACACCGTGTGGCCCCCGAGACGTGTCGCCAATTGACGGAGGGAGATTGTCGGAGGTAATTGGCATCTGCTCCTCTCCTGACCAGGGAGCACACGACGCGGTAGTGAAGGGTAACGCGCTCCGTGTGGGAAATAGGGCATTCTTGCTCATCAATCCTCCGCCCATTTGCGAAATACGATCCGGCCTCCCGCAACCGCGAAACCTGCGGGAAGGCTGCCGGGTGCTGGCTCCACGCGAACCACTTGTCCTTGTCCGAAGATCCGCACTGGCAGGACTTGTCCACCCAGCGGAAGCAATGCCTTGAGCTTGATGTTAGCGTCCAGCGGCAGAGGGCTTGTAGTGAAGACAAACACTCCTCTGACGCTGATGTCACGCGTGAGGCCTATGCCCTCATGCTGAGTGTCTCGCGCGTCCTTCCAGAAAAACATCACGGGAACTCTGAGTCGGTAGCGATGGTGTTCTCGAGGCTGCGCGATAGCCCGTCTCCTTTTTGCGGGTTGTTTTATCGGCTCCCATCTCGCGCCGCCGCTAGCCGATCAGCAGCGGGACGTCATCTATCGTGTCGGCACGTTATTTATCGGCTCGGATGTGACCCCTCCGCTAGCTGGTCATCGGATGAAATGAATCACCGAGTCTACGCACGCAACAAAGATTCCGCAAGAAGCCAAGAAGCTCCCCACTAGTAGGGATGTGGTGCGATCTGGCCAAGGGAGACGAGCGGCTCCGCGGGACGAGATTTAGGTTTGGGGAATTAGTCCTATGCGGGACCAAATTCGCCTCACGCAGTTCGGCTGGGGTATCCGGCAGGGGATTATCAACGTGGTCCATAGCAGCCTAAGCAATTCAACTTATTTTTTATTTGACGAGTGTATGATATTGTACAGACGCATTGACCTTGGCATGGTTATCGTTAGGCGAAGTAGAGGGGGTGTCATCCCTACGCCAATAACGATAATTGTCGCGCATCGCAACCCGATGGCCGCCCAAGTGCTGTGTTGTGCGCTGAGAGGGCAGCGCAAACACTTTGCTGTTGTGGGCTGCGTACACACACCAGAAGAGCTTCTTAAGCAAGTATCTGAGCATCACCCCGACATAGCTGTGATTAGCTCAATCCTGCAAGGCGATCCCGACGGGGGTCTTAAGGTTGTCCGAGAACTGCGCGTTTCTGGCACAACTACGCGTCCCATCGTGCTACTGGAATTCTCTGACGCGAAGCAGGTATTCGACGCCTTCTCCGCAGGTGCCAAAGGTGTCGTTTGTCAGACCGACCCGTTCGAGGCAATGTGTAAGTGTGTTCGGTGTGTACACGCCGGGCAGATCTGGGCAGACAGCACTCAGCTCCAGGGGATTTTCAAAACCCTGGCGGAGAGGGAACCGGCGCGCATAGTCAGCGCTAAAGGCATCCCTCTGCTTACCAAGCGGGAGGAACAAATCGCGCACATGGTCGCCGAAGGCCTGCCCAACCGCGAGATTTCCGCGAAGCTCGGCGTGACCTTGTACACGGTCAAAAACCACTTGTTTCGGATCTATGGGAAGCTTGGTATATCAAACCGCGTCGAGTTGGTTCTCTACGCCCTTAGCAGCCGGCAGAGTAAGGCTTCACCATAAATCTCTAGGGCAATGCGTGCGCCAACCCGTGTGACCTCTCCCAAACAATTAGTGGCCTAGGTTTCAGCGCTCTTTCAAATAATGTGGAATTCTGAACAGCAGCCGCTCTGAGTCAGGCTTGGCATTATCTTCGCAGGCGTTGTTAGGTCTGGTTCCTGAAGTGTGAGTCAGCGTTATCTTGGCAGCGTTTTTGGTTCAAGGCCGAGCGCACAGGGCGGTTACCGCCGCCCCTATGCCGATCTGGTCGGCATGTCGGAAATTGTCGCCGCGATCCGGTCTTTCGATAATCTGGCTCATGACTGGCACGCCCATTGCCTTCGTGCCGGTGTTTTCAGGGGCTTCCGGTCATAGTCCGCTGGTCGCGGATAAGCAGTCTCTCAGCCGCATTAAGTTTAAGCTGCTTGCCGATCGCCCAATGCCACACAGCCGCCACCGACTGAAACGATGCTATCCGCCAACTCCCATACGAGTGGCGTATGGCAGATGAAGATGACTTGGTGGAATCCGCCAAGGTCCATGGCTCGGCGCAGCATGCGCACGTACTCCTTGGCGTTGGTCGCATCCAGAGCTCCCACCGTTTCGTCCCGGAACAGCGTTTCGTAGCGAATGCCCTCGCCCTGCCCCATATTGTAGATGGGGATGCCTAGGTTGACAGCTTCATTGACCAGCACGAATTGGCCGCCCGAAAGCTCATCCACGAGGCACGTACGGTCCAGATTCTTGTTGCGAACTTCCACATCAAAATCGTCTACCATCCCTTTGCCGTCCGCCTTCGGGCGTTGCGTCCTGAATCGGATTTCGAACTTGTTGTCGAAGCACCCCTCCAGCAGAGCGTTGACCAGTGTCGAGACTTCCGGTCCGGCAGCCTGGATCTCGCAGAGCTGAATCTCGTCCGGACCGAAAACCCTGGCGAGATAGGTGTAGTCTTCCTGTTCAGTCCTTGCCGCCCCGAGTTCGGCCTCAACCTGGGCCAGTCGGGTCCGCGCAGCCTCCATCTGCTCCTGGCGCTGTTTGATTTGTGCTTGGCGGGCTATAAGGCTGTCGCGTTCACGACGACAGGAAATCATCAGCTGGTCCGTGTCTGCAATTTCTCGCCGTGAAGCCTGCATCTTGGCGTCGAAATCAGCGTAGGCAGAGAGTGCGGATTCCTTCCGCGCCAGTTCCTCGTCCAGCTCCGCTCGGGCCTGATTGAGTCGGTCAAAGCCCTTCAGCCGCTCCTCACGGCGTACTTCAACGGCCCAAGCACTGGGTGGCGGGGTTGATGGCGTAAAGGCCGATGGTGATTTCGCCTTCGAGGTGGCGCCGGAGGGTTTCCAGCGTCAGGCTCAGCCCCTGGCCGGTTTTCTTGTCCTTGGGACGCTAGTAGTAATGACGGGCACTTTCCGGGCGCGGCCGGTTGGATTGCAGGGTGTAGGCCCGCCGGTTGACGAAGAGACGGAAGTAATCCGCCACCACACTGGCTGGCGCTTTGAGAGGAAGCATCCGCATTCTCTCCTCTGTGAAGTCAGTTATACGGCAGCGCTACGTTATGTTGGTGGTGAAATGATGAGGATTTGGGTGGCACGGATCGGCTGGTTGTTGTCACGAAGTAGATGGTCGTTACGTTACACGGCGGGGACGCCGCTGGGGCATCGGGCTTGAGAAAAGCCCGCGGTCAGGACTGGTCGCCGCGGCGACACCGTGGCTCCCCGCTATCGAACGTCTCGGGTTGATGGCTCGAAGATTCCGGGCCAGTAGCTTCTCCGGGTTTGTATTACCGCGTCCGGATAATCGACGATACGGACCCGTAGGGTGTGAAGGCCCAGGAGCGGGGTGGATGCCGGCTTGAAGCTGAGCACATAGTAATTGTGGATCTGGTTGGAGATGCGTTGTAGGCTTTCCTCAAAGCCTCTTTGGGTAGTGAAGTTGAGGTACTCTCCGCCGGAGAGAGAGGCGAGTTCGGAAGCGGCGTTCCGCCTTAGCGCATTGATCATCAACTGAATTTCCGGGGGCAGCACAAGAAGAGGAGGATGCTCCGTGTACAAGGGCTCCGCGTCCGGGGGTGGGGATGAGTTTGCCTCCGCCGCAGGCGGTGGGTCAGAAGGCGCAGGTGGCGGAGCGAAGATCGGAGCTTGAGGCTGATCGTCGTCATAGCGGAGACCACGGATGAGCCCATCTCGGGCTGGGGAAAATGCGACCGAATAGATCACGGTGTCAGTGACCCCGAGTTCGGCAACCACTTCGTCGAGCTTGGCGCGGCTCCCGTGGTCGCGCGTTTCGCTGATCAGTAGGATGGCGCGGCGGTAATGATTCTGTCGGCGCCTCAGCATGTTGATGGCGAAAGAAACTGCATCGATAGAAACGGCATGGTAGTCGCCGCAGGGTTTGAGCTTCGACAAGGCCAAAGGAACAGCTTCAGCATTTGGGGAAAAGTCGTCAAGCACGTAAGGCCTCTCGCCGTAAGTGAGGATGGCAACTTCGTGAGGGGCATCGCCGACAATTCCATCGATCATCGCGCCGAGACCTTTGAGCTTGGTGAATTCCGAAGGTGCGGACCTGCTGCATTGCACAGCAACCACCAGCGACACCCCCCAAGAATCAGGGGATTCGTCGACGTGTACGGATTGGCGGACGCCATTGTCTTCGACAATGAATTCCTCCGGCTTGAGCCCATAAATGGTCTCGCCCTTCTTGTTCTGAACCTGCGTTGGGAGGAAGACGAGGTTCGAGTGCACGGTGATTTTGTAGTTTTCTGGATCCGTTTGGCCGCGAGAGGAGTTGACGCTACCAGAGCTCTGACCAGTCGCCAAGCGCACGCAAAGGAGTGTCGCCCCAAGGGCCAGCGTGAGGGTGTACCAGCCGGGGTTAAAGGTCGGTAACCGCGCGTGGTTCATCGTACGTCAGATGCGTTCCGAGTGTACTTCGTTGCCGTGGGGAGTACAGCACTCAACCGGATTTTCCGTCGTCCCGAAAAGCAAGCGTAGCGCGGACCTGGGTGCGCCAGGATAAGCCTGGCTGATCTTGTAAGCTGAAAGAGCTTACCCTGTGATTGATCATTCAACAGGTGGCCGACCAGGCGCGGGTGGGAGTAATCCTACTGGCGAAGCCCTGGGAGGCGAACCCGCGAGCCGTAGTGACAGCGAACCCGACCCGGCCCCGTTAGCACGAAGCGAGAGTGGCCAGTCTTCCAGGTGTGATGAAGCCTGCTACCTGAAACGATGTTCTCCATTAGCGAGCTGCGCCGTCGAGCGTTGATGCCATGAGTTCGGTGGCCGCCCGCAGCTTTGGGATATCAGCCTCCGTCATGCGGCCGACGTCACCGTACTTGAACACGCCACCACTTGCCCATTCCACCACTTCGCCGATGGCTTGCTTCTTCATCGTGGCAACACGGCGTGCCGCTGTCAGGAACTCGTTGCGAAGCTGGTTGAATCCTGAACTTGCACCCGACCCGTTGCCATTGTTGGGCGCAGGCGAAGAGGGAGTCCCACTGGCGGGTAATTTGGCAAACCCGTTCCCGCCAAAAACCTTGGAACCATTCCCAGGGGGCGGAGTCTGATTTGGCGAGTTCGACGGAGCGCTGCCAGGAGTTGTCTCCGCAGGAGGAGCGGCTTCGGTGGATTCGGTCGCAGAAGAGCCATTCAGCGACGTGGGATAAAACTCACCCGCGACCTCCGGCGCCTGCTCTTGCTCGTCCTCAATTACCTCCAAGATCTTGCCACTGGACCCGAGAAGTTTTCGGGTCTCCGCGAACAGCCGGGCGTTCTCCGTCAAGTTAGCGATGAGTTTGCGCATGTCGCCGCCTTCGACCTCCAGACTCAGCGCCCAGATGGATGAAGTCTTCTTCCTCTTCTCCTTGCGGTCGAAGTATGTGGCTTCCTCCTGGCGCACCGTCAGCTTGGCGGTGATGCCGGCCAGGCGACCGCCCGTAAAGGTCTGGATCTCCTGCAAGGCAGAGTGGATCTGGCGAATGGAGCGGTAAGAGCACGTGTGGATGCGGCAGACACTCCCCAGCCGTGGGAAGTCCGCCAACACGAAGCGTAGATCTCCACCCGGCTTGCACTGCCCGCTGGCAAGCTCCGGGCAGCCGCTACCGCAGATGATCCAAGGCTGGCCACCAGGCTTCTCAGCCGTGCGCCGGGTAGCAGTGGTCCCGTCACCCCAGCACTTCCGTTCGGTGGCTGTCCACCAAGCGTAGGAACTGGGAAGGACGTTCTCGATGTCATCGTCGATCAACATAATGTGGAGTTCGCGGCACTCGTCTCCGTAGTGCTCGGTCAGGTCTGGATCGACTTCCCACCACAGGCGGTTGGCCGACTTCTTCTTCCTCAGGAAGACGAAGTGGTCGAGCTTAGTGGGATGGTTGCGATCTCCATTGGGTGGTAGCCCGATGGAGACCTTGGTGGATACGGACAAGCCGCTGGACGACACGGCCGTCTTGGTCATGCGTAACACCAATGATCATGGGAATCCTCCTTCCAAATGGGATTCGGGCGGCAAGCAGAGTTGTTGAAGCACAGGGAATGGCAGCATGGTGGCAGATCAAGGCAACTTCGGTCGAACCCGGTTTATGGAATTAAGCTAGGGTTCAAGTGGAGCAACCGATCTGGCGCGGCCGGACATCAGCGGGACAGTCTTCTAGGCTGCTTGTTCGGTTGGTGTCTCGGGAGTGGTCCCAGCTTCGCGGGCAGCGGTGAGTTCGGTGTGGAGCAGGTTCTCCGCGAGGCTCCTGACGTACTTCCTGGCAGGTGTGAAGCCGAGATCACGGCGCGTGAAGTAGCGAACACCGAAATAACCGGCGACCACGGCACAAGCCGCAGAGAGAATGATGATGAGGGTCTTCATGATTCAATTGCCTCCTTGGGATTGTGTTTCTTATCGGGGACAGAGATGGGGGACGAGCAGCTCCCGCATGTGAGCGGCGGTCCGGGGATTTTGGATTTTCGATTTTGGATTTTGGACTGGCGGGGCGGCCTCCGGGCGCATGTAATGCTGTGCCACAACCACTATGATTTGATGGCCTTCGTGACCCCAGGCGAAAGCCCGTTGCGGTATCACCAGGATAACCGCAAGGTAAGCCACGGTCACGAAAATGTCGCGCTCATGAAGGAATGGACGCCCCAACCTGGACGTACGATCAATCTACGCGCGATGCCGTGCGGGGGCAATACCGAACCGAACGGGTGAGCGCTGACGGGCGAGGCAAGCCGCGGACCTCACACAGCATAGGTCCGCGCTAGGCTTGCTTATCGCGCAAGCCGCCAAATCGATTTATACGTCCGGAAAGTTCAAAAGCGTGGGGAAGCCGGTAGCGCAGAGTTATGCGCGGAGCGCATTACTCTGCGGCACTTCTAAATGACCTCGCTTGTAGGCAGGGGCAACGGTTATAAACGCCTTCCTATCAACGGGTGCCTCCTTGACGCGGGGAGAAAAGTGCTCGGGGATTGCACCGAAGAACAAAAAGCCGCA
>Ga0187877_1000107_pt1 | contig 110727 bp, 104 predicted proteins | sample June2016WEW_17_1_3_FD_132430 | JGI IMG/M metagenome (GOLD analysis project Ga0187877, IMG submission 132430) | Peatland microbial communities from SPRUCE experiment site at the Marcell Experimental Forest, Minnesota, USA - June2016WEW_17_100 | ecosystem: Environmental > Terrestrial > Soil >...
ACGCCAGGGCGCAAACGGCACATTGTGGTGGATGTTTTGGGGCTTTTGCTGGTCGTTGTGGTGCATAGTGCAGGAATTCAGGATGGAACCGGTGGATACCAGACCTTACAAGAATTGTTCGCCCGCATCAAACGCAACCCGCATAACCGCTGGTGTCGCTTGAAACTGATTTGGGCGGATGGCGCCTATGCTCCAATCGTCGATAAGGTGCACCAGCAATTCGGCTGGACGCTGGAGATTGTGCGGCGATCTGACGATGTAAAAGGATTTCAAGTCCTGCCGCGGCGCTGGGTGGTCGAACGGACTTTTGGTTGGCTGGGTCGATATCGACGGTTGGCACGCGACTATGAACATACCGTCTTATCTAGTGAAACCATGACTTACATCGCCAGCGTGCGCCGCATGCTAAAACTGGTCGCTACCTGACTTATAAAACACTCTCTAAGGCTTGTTTGTCGTTTTTTGTGCGCATGTGCCTATTATGGCACATTTACCGCAATACATGACTTTCAATTTTCAAAGTTCAATAGCTGTGTAAATGATGCTCAGTATAAAGATCCTGCTGCAATGAATAGCGTAATCTTCGCGCCTATTGCGCCGTATAGAATTCCACCCAGAATGGGACCGATAATCCTGCCGATGGACGTGTAAAAATTGTAAGCGGACTGGCTGAGTCCCTGTTCCTCAGCAGGGGCATGCTTGGAGACCAGGGTGATGTTTGCAGGACGGATCTGGGAAGTTGTCACCGACAGCACCAGATTGATCACCAGGATCGTCCAGAACCCGTTGGAGAAGGGGATGATCATATCGAAGATTACCACCGCCACCATGCCGATGACGATATCCACCAACTCGCCGAATCGTTTCATCGGTCGTTCCACAAAAATGACCTGGGCAATGATGATGGCGAAGGTCCCGGCGAAGAAAATGATGCCCGACAGGCTGGTAGTCATCCCAAGGTCCTCGATGTGGAGGGGCAACGGTGTCTCGAGGAACCCGATGGGGAAGGCGATGGCGAAAGCGATTACCAGAGCGGGTCCGACCGCCATGTTCAGGTATCCGAACAGCCAGGAAAAGGATGTTCCAACCACTCCAACCATCGTCTTGCCATCCGAGTTGGCTGTAGGAGGGCTTCTTTGGTCAGGGTTTCCTTCAGGAATAAGCACAGCACCAGAGCCAGCAGGGAGGTGCCCATCATGGTGAAGAACGGTAGGGCGATGCTTTTTTTCCGCCAGAATCCCGCCCACCAGCGGAGGCAGGAACGCCCCGAACAGGTATGACCATGCAAGTTATAATCGAGTAGTCATCCTTTGTAAACGAGAGCTTGCCGAGGTAACAATGGAAAATACTTTCAATGGCTTGGGTATGCATCTTGGCGACCTATCTTGCCTCTCCGGTGCCCAGAGTCGATCGATCAGTGCAGAGAACCCGCGCGGAGAGAAGGGAGCAGGTGGATCGGCTACGGAGGGTACGGGGGCTGTGCCAGCCCGGGAACTAGGCCGAGGATGGAAAATCTCGCCCAGCGTTAATTTAGCTGGCTATCAGATTTTCACTCTGGCTGATATAGAGGGACCTGGCGCCATTCAACATATGTGGATGACAGTCGATCCGACATTTTGGAGACGATTAGTGCTACGCATGTATTGGGATAATGAACAGACTCCCTCTGTCGAGGTGCCAATTGGTGATTTTTTCTGCAATGGATGGGGAGTGCGTTGCAATGTCAATTCGCTGCCTGTCGCCGTGAACCCAGCCGGTGGTTTCAATTGCTACTGGGACATACCTTTTCGCCAGCATGCTCGTATAACTATCGAGAATTTGAGCCCAGAGGATGTAAAGGGTTTTTATTATCAGATTGACTACACCCTGACCGATGTGCCCGTAGATCGTGCATATTTCCATGCACAGTGGAGACGGAGCAACCCGCTTCTACATAAGAGTGTGCACACTTTACTGGAGGGTGTTCAAGGTCAGGGACACTACGTAGGTACCTACCTAGCTTGGGGTGTACATAACAATGGCTGGTGGGGCGAAGGGGAGGTGAAATTTTACCTAGATGGGGATAATGATTGGCCTACCATCTGCGGTACGGGGACAGAAGATTATTTCGGTGGCGCTTGGGGTTTTGAGCATCCACGAGGTGAATATGGGCTTTATACGACACCTTTTCTGGGTCTGCCGCAGGTGATCAAACCCGATGGGCTTTACCAAAGCCAACTGCGTTTTGGCCTATATAGGTGGCATGTTATGGACCCAATTCGTTTTAAGAAGGATATCCGGGTTACGATTCAGGCACTCGGTTGGCGCTCGGCGCTTGAGGGTAAACCCAGGTATGTTCCGTTGCAGGACGATATCGCGTCCACGGCATTTTGGTATCAGACGGAACCTCATATCTCATTCGAACGGGTACTCAAAGCCGATGATTTGGAAGTGATTTAACTTCACAATCCAATTTGATATCGATGGCTGCGGATAATTAATCGCCTCTATCCAATTCCATTGATCGGGGAGTGGACGGAAGAGAAAGATTCAGCTTAGTCAGCCAAACTGGCCCTCTTCTAACCAACGCGGTTGAACCGGATGCTTTCATCCAGCATTGCGAGGAAATTGACTACTGGAACGTAATTGGTGATACTGTTACCACTTCCCAGAACACACGCTTTACTCTGTGAGCAAGATTCAAGTAAGTGGCGAGTACGCAATCGGACTTGTTCTTCGCTTCCCCGCACGAGGAGATCGATATCGACTCCTCCAATGGTGCAATCAGCATCAGCAGGGGATCAGCATACTCTGGCTAACCAGGAATACATTTTGAATTAGGTGTTCCCTTGACGGTTTTCCATTATGTTCGATATAACTTACATTATACAGAACGTCAGTTCTACATTGTGCTGATCGATTAATAGACAATCGAAAAGCGGGAGATTGACTATGATATAATGATTAATTAATATGATGTAATGTAATCGGAGGCGAAAATGGTGAGAACACAAATTCAACTGACCGAAGAGCAGTATCTCAAGTTGAAGCAGCTGGCATTAAAGCGAAGACGTTCATTGGCGAATCTGGTCCGGGAGGGGGTGGAAAAGGTGATCAACGAGGCCGGTGAACCCAGCCTGGATGAAGCCAGGCGAAATGCACTTTCCGTGGTGGGCAAGTATCACTCCGGAAAAAAGGATGTGTCAACTCATCATGACAAATATCTGAATGAGAGCTACAAGCCATGATCTACATTGACACATCTGCTTTCTATGCGATCTTCGATCAGGATGATGCCAATCATCCACGGGCTCAAAAAGTCTGGACCAGGCTGATCGAGAGCCAAGAGGCCATAGTTTGCAATAACTATGTCCTGGTGGAGACTTATGCACTTCTTCAACACCATTTCGGGATCCGTGCGATCACCGATTTGCAGAAAATTATTCCTTTGATCCAGATCGACTGGATCACATCAGAACACCATCGCCTTGCCGCCGCCGCTCTGCTGGCTGCCAATCTTCGCAGCTTGAGCCTGGTCGACTGCAGTAGTTTTGAGACCATGCGGCGTCTCGGGATTGAAAAGGTGTTTGCCTTTGACAACCACTTCCGGCGGCAGGGATTTGGCCTGGTCGCATGATCCAGGAGGAGAAGAAACAGCGGGGGAGTCGACCATTGGCTTCCATGAGGCATAGAGGAAGTGTATTGGGGTCCGAAGCACCTGGGTCATGATTGACCCGGCCAACCACAATTACGCAGGTGCTGCAGTTCGTGAGAAAAATTTATTGGGCAGGGAGGATGAAACCGGTATTCCCTTGACGGTTTCCTCTGATGTTCGATATAATTTATATTAGGTCGAACAATGAATATCCAAGAGAAAATTGCCGATTACCTGAAGATGAACCGCTCGCCGCACACGATCCAGACCTACGGTGAAGCGCTGAAGGTCTACGTCCGGCTCGGTCGCTCAGGAGTGCCCGACCTGCCCGACCTGCCAGGCGGTCCAGGCCGCACAGGCATCCGTTCAAGGTGCGCCAGTCCTTGCGAACCCATCCTTTGAGATCCTCGCCCCGGGTGGGGTGGCGGGTTCGGTGGTGGAGATCCGCGTCACGGCCCACATCCCGTTGATCGTCCCCGGCGGCGCGCTCTTCGGCCTCGAGAGCGTCCTGAACGTCTCCTCACAGGCGACCTTCCGGCAGGAGGGGTGGTAGCCATGCACACCGCATCGCTCCCGCGACGGGAGCACGGCCAGTCCACCGTCTTTTTTGCGTCGTTCGTGGTGATCCTGGCCGTCCTGACATACGGATGGGAAATTAGAAAGTATCCTGTAATCCCTAATTCACAGCTTTCAATCTCCCACCTGACATATCATGAACCCTTGCGGGTTGATACTGCTGTCCTAACCGCACCCACTGGCTCATTTGGGTTAGTCCTTGTTTTTCACAGCCGAAGGTTGTGAGGTAAACTAAAGAACGCATGTCTGAAACCGTCTCAATTTCCCGCGCGGAACTCGTCTCCCGGACAGCTCTTCTCCTGTTCGGGATATTTTGTGCCTCGACAGCTACCATCTTCGTTAAAGCCAGCCGTGAACAACCCCTGCTAGTGGCAGCGGGCCGTTTGCTGATCGCCGCCCTGGTCCTGACCCCTTTCTTCCTGCGCGAGCTCAAGGCCGCACCCAACAGCTACGGCTGGCGGCAGTTCAGCTGGGCATTTCTGCCGGCGGCGTTCCTGGCTGTCAACCTGTCCAGCTTTGTGGTCGGCGCCCGGATGACCCAGGCTGCGAATGCCAGCCTGATCATCGGGCTGACGCCGGTGGTCATGCCCTTCTACCTGTGGTGGATGATGCGGGAAAAAATTAACCGCCAGGAAGCCCTCGCCACACTGGTCGCGCTGGCTGGTCTCTTTGTGTTGGTCCTCGGGAATCTGAACGTCTCCCGCACCAGCTTCATTGGGGACATGATCGTGGTGGGATCGATGCTCGCCATGACGGGCTACATGGCCCTGGGTCGGAAGAACGCCGCCCGCCTCAGCCTGTGGCTGTATGTGGTGCCGCTCTACTGGGCGGCGGGGCTGATCTGCCTGACCGCCGCCTTGTTCTTCATAAACCCGATCAAAGCGTATGCAGTGCCTGACTTGCTCGCCATCTTAGGGCTGGGGCTGATTTCCACGGCTGTTGGGCAAACCCTTCTAAACTACTCCTTCAAATATTTCCGCGGCCAGACCGTCAGCCTGGCAAACCTGACCCAGCCTCTTTTTGTGGGTGTGATGGGATATGTTTTCTTTGGGGAAGTACCCCGACCCTTCTTTTATCTCGCCGAATTTTTAATCGCGGCTGGGGTTTTCGCGGCGCTCCGTTCTGGGCCGGAATGAGCCACCTGGCGCCAGCTATTTTATCTCTGTCTTGGTGAGCGGTATCCGTCTCGACGACACCATACGGATGGTGGCGTTAAGCAGGCGCGGATTTTTTGTCGCTCCTGCTGTCCTTCCTAATAGGGAGCGTAATCGTTACTGTGACCGGCTGTGCCCCAGCGCCTGGATGGTAATTAATCCGACACGACGTACATTCCATCTGGAATTATTTCTGATACCATTCCACTTTGGCGGATAAACCCCTTTCAAAGGGCGTTGTTTCCAGCTGGTGGATTGATCCCCGACCGGCGGTCAAAGAAAGTTATATGGTTATTTTTTTAAACACTCGTCAGCCAGTAACAACCGATCAGGTTGTTGATGTCGGAGCTGGTCAGCAAACGGGCATAATCAAGTTGAGACCCTAAGTCTCATAGATGTTTTTCCGTAATATCCATCATTCCTTGACGGATTCAACCAATGCCTTCAAATTTTGAATGGGTGTTGTTAACGGGACGGCACATTCTGGAGAAAGTATTTGCACGCCCCCTTCGATAGCCTTCTGACATGCCATTAGCACATCCTCGCGGTTGCCATTAAGCAGTATCGTGGGGTTGTTGATATTCCCAATCAGGGTCATCTTTCCACGTGCATCTGTTACCGCTGAAGCCAGGTTGACCTGGGACTCGAAGTGGTAGCAATCCACCCCAGTTTCAGCAAAGTATTTCACCCTGTCTGTTGTGTTACCACAGCAGTGCAGGACGGTAGGGGCACCGATTGCACTGAAGATTTCCTGGTGCAGGGGCAGCAGCAGGTCGCAGTACATGCGAGGGGAAACAATACCGCCGCTGGCGTGATCCGCCAGGCAGATGATATCCGCGCCTGCCTGGATCTGGGCCTTGGCGAATTCAATGCTGACCGATGCCAGAGTCCGCATTGAGCGGCGCGCCCGGTCTGGGTCCAATTTGGTGGATACCAGGAACTCTTCCATTCCCATCATATGGTAAGAAAGCGTCCAAGGGCCCATCACCTTACCAACGATCACTACCTGGTCGCCAAATCGCTGTCGTAGTAGTCTGAGAGACTCAAGAACAACCTGGATCGAAGGGGCTTTGATCCAATCATTTGGAAGGGCAAAGTCATTTGTTTGAGCGAATGGGTGGGAGCGAACCGTGGGCATCATCTCAGGACCGCCCCAATCGATCTCGCAACCCAATGCGGCAGCTTCCTGTATCACACTGAATACCGGCATGATCGTATCATATGCGAGAATCTCATAGCTCGCTGCTGCCAGACGCGCCATCACTTCCGGGTTGGAATGGGCCTCTGGGAACCAGGCATCGACCATGCGCATCTGTTCGATCGTTGCCACCGAAACCACATTGCCAACCGGGATACGGTTCGGTTTTCCTCCCAACATCGCGGTTAAAAACCGACGTTTGGGCGACATGGCCCTACGATTGGAGGCTATGCTGTTTTCAACCATAATGGTTTGCCTTTCGTTTTGCGGAATGCTCAGCGGACTTCATCAAATTTCCAATTCTTCCACCCGTCGTGCAATCCAGCGCACCCTCTCGATCTCATTGTTGCTCATAACTGCATCGCCAATTCCCAGAATAATCGGGCGCCCCCGAATTAGCTCAAGGAGAGTCTCAATATGTTTCTGAAATTCCTCCTCGGGCACGCGGGTCTCCAGATAATAAGAAGGAATCCCACCCCAGATCAACGGTCCTTTGTCCCAAGCCGCCCAGGCTTCCTCAAAAGTGCATTCCGTGATTGGAGCCGGGGTGAACGACTCACATACATCAAGTCCGCTCTCGGGTAGTAATGTGACCAGTTTTTTTAAATTTCCATCGGTATGGCTGCCTAGTTTTTTGCCCTGGCGGTGCAGGATTTCACTGTAGCGTTGATAAGTGGGGATCAGGTATTTTTGAAACAGGCGCGGGTTGGTCATCGAACATTCCAGATTGTCCCCGAATTCGACATAAGGGACTGGAAACTCGGAAAGATGTTCCAACATGTCTACGATTTGATGGTCAACTATTTTTAATAACCTGTCGATCAACTGGGGTGTGTCGTTTAACGCATAAAAAAACGGTATTTCACCAACGGCTTCGATTAATAAAGATTGAAATGGTACCCTGTTGAGCAGCGGCACCAAATATCCCAAATTCTTTAATTCCTTTGCACGCCCGAAAAACATATCGAAGTAGGGGACAAACTCTGAATGTTCAATGATGTATTCATAGATTTGGAAATCATCCGGAGTTCGAATCGGGTGTTCTATCATTTGCGGGCGTGTAGTGCCTGAGCGGATGCTCTCTTCCAGGATTCGATGTTTGAAAACCAACTTCCCTACTGGTGTGATCATCTCTGTGGTTGTTTCACCGGCCCGGTCAATAGGGACTTTTCCCCACAGATCTGGAAAGTAGCTGATTTCTGGCTCGTACTCGTGTAGGATCTCCTGCCCCTCAAAATATAAGATCAGCTCCATTTTCTTGTACTTGTATGCACAAGGACAATACCAGTCTTCCCGGCCAAATCCAATTGCCTGATGGACCTCGGACAGATTCAACCCGCGGTACGGCTCTGGTATCTTATCCTGAATGTTCAGCCCCCTAAACCAGAAGTCCATTCTGCTGATAAATGGAATACGATCTGGTTTATTCCCCTGCAGTGTCAATAACACTCTTTCGGGAAAATTTAGCTTTCGATCAGGGTTCATAGATAATCTCCACTAGTTACATCCTTCCCGGTGAGCATTGTTTGAGCCTTACTTGGAATGACTTGATCGCCCGGTTATATAATTTCATGATCAAAAGATGGCGCTGTCCTTACCACACAGATGGTATGCCTCGTGCGGAATAAGCAGCCAACTGAGCAGTTTCCCGAAGAGGAAGGCCGTACTGCTTTTTGTTTAAGCTCGATATTTAATAATAGCCGTATTCTTTCCATGCTTCCCACATAGCAATAATATTCTCCGGAGGAACATCGGGCTGGATATTGTGCACGGAAGCGAATACAAAACCACCTCCGGGTGCCAGATCTTCCATTCTTTTCCTCACCTCTTCTTTTACTTCCTTTGGAGTTCCTTGAGGCAAAATGGTTTGCGAATTAATTCCGCCTCCCCAAAAGGTGATATCTTTGCCAAATTCTTGTTTCAACTTTTTTGTATCACCCATGTTCACTGCACCTAATTGAATAGGGTTGAGAATATCTACACCCGCCTCGATCAGATCGGGGATCAGCTTGTAAATAGCTCCGCAGCTATGCAAGAATATGGCAGCATGGGAGTGGCTTTTGATAAAACGGAATAACTCTTTGTGGCGTGGTTGTAGATATCGCCTATACATTTGGGGGGATATTAAAGAACTGGTTCCGTGCCCCAAATCATCATATTCCACGACAACATCAATCAGATCCCCTAATTCTTCGAGTGCTTTTCCCCAATATCCTAAACGGAATTGAAGGGTCATATCAAGTAGTGTATTCACCATAGCAGGGTCATTTCCTAAATCCAAATAGAACTGCTTATATCCTCGCAGCCAAAAAGCCGATTCAAAAATTCCCCCGTAAATTGGCAGTATGGTTATGGCTGCATTCGTACGGGCAGATATTTTTTCTGCATATTCCCTTAGCCCTTTAAATCTACCCTCATTGGCACCGTCTGGGCTTTTATACTTCGCTAGGTCACTTACCTCAGTACAATTCGATAATGGGTGGCTGATCATATCGAAATACAGCCCTCCCTTTTTTGGCATAGCCCATCCGACCCCCCATTCATCTACTAGTTGATTATATTGCCCCGAATCTTTAAAATCCGGCTCCCAATTATCTGGATTATTTGGAAAGATAGGCCGGACATCCACCTCCAATTTTTGGAGGAGTGTTTCTTCGGGGAGAGCTACTTGTTGGAATATTTCGCAGATAGGCACATCTTCCTTCAATTTAAAATAACGAGCTAATTTTTTATAAGCGTCTCGATGAATACCAGTAACGTCCGAACCTCCGATATCCAAGGGAACATGATCTGGTTCACGATGGGAAATACTGCATAATACCCGCTCACGACTGTTCATCGACTTTCCCCTTTCTCGTTCACCTGTAAGTTCAGAACCTCTAACATGGCCTCATGCAGGAACCGATTGGTAGCCAGGATGTTTTTTCGATACGGACTAAAAGGAGTGCCGGAAATCAACGATATTCTTCCTCCTGCCTCTTCCACGATCAAGGCTCCTGCTGCCATATCCCAGGCTTCCAGACTATATTCCCAATATCCATCGAAACATCCGGAGGCCACGTGACAAAGATCTAAGGAGGCCGAACCATCGCAGCGAACGGAGATTGTCTTCTGGAGGAATTGTTCCCATTCATACAAGTTATTTAACGGACTTGACCAGACATCATAAGGAAAACCAGATGCCAAGAAGGATTTGCCCAATTGGGCGGTTTCTGAAACATGGATGGGCTGGCCGTTCAGAGTTGCTCCAAGGCCTTTCTCGGCCGCGAACATTTCATCTGTAAGAGGGTTATACACAACACCTATTACAATTTCGCCGTTTTTTTCCAGGGCGATGGAAACTGCAAAAAGAGGGTACCCCTTGGCATAATTCGTGGTTCCATCTAACGGATCAACAATCCATAAGCTTTTTTCGGAACCGCTTACCTCGCCGGTTTCCTCCCCCAGAAAGCCGTAATTTGGATATTCCTGCTTTAATAATTTGTAAATGAGACTTTCGGATTGATAATCGATTTCGGTGACTATATCAATAACATCCTTGAAGGATACGCTGTGAGGTTTTTGATAATATTGACGCAAAATCTGCCCGGCAGATTTCGCTACTTGGATTGTTGTTTGATATTCAGGAAGCATATTATATAAGTTTCAGCTATTCGCGTCTTGAGCGTCAAAATAGACATCTTCGAAATGATAACGATTCGATAAGGATGTCATCGCCCAGCTCCTGCCATATCCCGTTTCATAAGGACCTGCCAGGAAGGACGGCTAATTTGAGGATATGGCTTCATGAAGCGGTCGGCTCGGCGCTATGGGCAAATAAATCTGCTGGTATTTCAGAGGTGGCAGTACACTTCGCTGTTAGGAGGCTTTCCGTGCTTCCGTTCGCCGTTATTTCATGATCGGTACCGTCACGACCATTTATTTTTATTGAATGGCTTCAAATAGATTGTCCGGCCATGTGGCAGGCTACCCAATGGCCTGGAGTCATCTCCCGGAATTCGGGACGAACCTGAGTGCAAATTTCAGCCGCTAGGGGGCAACGCGTTCGAAAACGGCAGCCGGATGGCGGATTCGCCGGTGAGGGGATTTCTCCTACAAGGATATGCCGTCGCCGTTTTTTTTCTGTCACGGGGTCTGGGATCGGAACCGCCGATAGCAGCGACTGTGTGTAGGGATGGAGCGGACTGGTGTATAGTTGATTTTGATCAGCCAGCTCGACGATTACACCCAAGTACATAACAGCCACGCTAGTGCTAATATGCTGTACCATCGACAGGTCGTGAGCAATGAATAGATAACTTAGATTAAACTGCTTTTGGAGGTCTTCTAGAAGATTAACCACCTGAGCTTGGATGGAAACATCCAGGGATGATATTGGTTCGTCGCAGACGATCAGGGAGGGTTGTAGAGACAACGCACGCGCCACGCCCACACGTTGGCGTTGACCACCTGAGAATTCATGTGGGAAGCGGTTTGAATATTCAGGCTCCAACCCAACCAGCCGGAGGAGTTCTTGCGTTTTCGCTGACGCCTCTTTTCGGTTTGCTGTCCCGTGAATCAGCATGGGTTCGGCGATAATTTCTCCCACGGTCATGCGTGAGTTCAGGCTGGCATAAGGATCCTGGAAGATCATCTGCATTTTAGAACGCATTTTGCGTAGCTCTTCGCCTTTCATTGTGACCAGATTCTGGCCTGCTAAATATACATTCCCTGATGTGGGGCGGTAAAGCTGCAGGACAGTGCGCCCGGTGGTAGATTTTCCGCACCCTGATTCACCTACCAGGCCAAGTGTTTCACCCTGCTTAATTTCGAAAGAAATTCCATCTACGGCGTGTATATTCCCCGTCTTACGGCGAATGATGGCTCCCTGAAAGATGGGAAAATATTTAACTAGGTTCTCAACCTTTAATAAGGTTTCATTTCCGTTGAGGGTCATGACCGCTCCTTCCCGGTTTTCGGATCCACCCAGCAGGCAGCGGTATGCCCGACTCTTACCTGCATTAGAAGCGGATTCTCGGTAGAACAATGTTCGATACGGTATTTACAGCGGGGAGCAAAGGGACAGGAAGTCGGTTTTTCATAAAGCACGGGCGGCTTACCCTCAATGGATACGAGGCGCTTGCGCCCGCCTGCATCCATCCGGGGCAGGCTGCCTAATAATGCGATCGTGTAAGGGTGCTCCGGATGAGCATACAATTCTTCAACAGAGGCCTCCTCAATAATAAGGCCAGCATATAGTACGAGGACCCGATCTACCAGCCCGGCAGTGACTCCAAGGTCGTGGGTGATCCATATGATCGCCATCCCCAGTTTATCACGCAGCTCTTTGACGAGCTCAATGATTTGAGCTTGGATGGTTACATCCAGAGCCGTGGTTGGCTCGTCAGCAATTAATATTTGCGGGGAGCAAGCGAGTGCCATGGCAATCATCACTCTTTGGCGCATACCACCTGAAAATTGGTGAGGGTAATCATTAAAGCGGTCCTTCGGATTGGGAATGCCCACTATTGTCATTAATTCGACTACGCGTTCGTATACCTGGCCACGAGTCAGAGACAGGTGAGCTTCAAGTGGTTCAGCGATCTGGCGACCGATGGTTAAGACGGGGTTGAATGAAGTCATGGGGTCCTGGAAAATCATACTAATCTGCGAACCGCATATCTGGCGGAATTCCTCATCCTTCATTGCGAGGAGATCCCTGCCTTTGTAAAGGGCCTGGCCCGCCACTACTTTTCCGGGGGGTGCAGGAATTAACCTCAAGATTGACATCATTGTGACGCTCTTGCCACAGCCACTTTCCCCCACAATCCCAAGGATTTCCCCTTCATTGAGCTGAAAGGATATCCCATTTACTGCCCGGATGGTCCCTTCTTCCAATCGAAATTGTGTTTCCAGACCTTGGACATTCAAAATAGGGGCCATCATATAAAATCCTCCTTTGTAAGTAAAATGGTCTGCAAATCAGGGTTGGAGGCTGATCTAGTAGTGACAAATAGAATAGTCATGAGCATTTATTTGATACCAACGGCCTATAAGTATTTGGACCAGAACTCTATGCTTTGTTTGTGGTCCTCTAGAATATGTTGATCTGTAGCATCGAATGCGTGGCCGAGTTCGAAGAACAGGGGAATTTCGGGAAAAGGAGATTCTTTTGCGATCTCAGCAATTCTCTTCGGATCAATGATCCCAATCTTATTGAACTCAGGCGTAAAAGGCCAGTGATGATCCGCTTTGCCATCGGTCTGTTGCAAATGAATTACACGAGTCCACGGGAGCAGTTTTTCCAACCATTCATAGGGATCACCTGGCTGGTTAAAGTCAAATGAATTGCAGTGACCGACATCAAAACAAAGATACACGGGTATCTGGGATCCCTGATTAACTTCCTCCATCAATTCAATTGCCTCATGCGGGTCATGGGGTATTTCTCTTGGAGTAGGCATAGGTTCCCAAAGGAAATATTGGAGCCCCAGCTGCGCTGCCAATTTCGTCAAACTACGCACGGCTTCCACTTCTCTATAATGGATAAATGCCCGTCTCTCGGGATCCGCGTAGTCTAACGCACTCATCGCACCGATATGACCACCATATGCCTGCGCGTTGAGTTTTTTCGACACCTCTAAGGCGCCTTCAGACCAATGGTAAGCGGATTCCCTAACAGCGGCGTCCGGATGGGCTAGATGGTTCTGAGAATAAATGATTAATCCAGTAAATGTTGAATGCAACACCAAACCAAATTCGTTGATCGCGCTTCTGATCTCGCCACACAGGGAGCTGCGATTTGGCTCTGGCAGGGTTGGATCTAACAGATCGAAAGAAAACTGTACGTAATGTAATCCCAGCTCCTTGGCGATGATTCGGGCCCATTCCCTCGGTTCCGGCCAGTTTTTGGCAGCGAAACCGTTATTAACGCCTATACCTATCCTAGATGACATATGGTCTATCCTTCATCTTGACCTTCTGTGCGTTAATCCATATAAGACCCGCCATTAATACTGATTGCTTCACCGGTGATGAAATCCGAAGCCGGAGATGCAAGGAAGACAACTACAGCCGCGACATCATCGGCAGTTTCCAGCCTGCCCAAAGGGGTGTCATTGACATAGAGCTGGCGCACCTCATTTTGGCTGATGCTGCGCAGAGTTGATTCCCAACCAACCTCACGTTCTTGCATGCTGGTGCGCACATAACCCGGGCAGACCGCATTCACGGTGATTCCGTACGGTGCCAGCTCACCTGCTGTAGCCTGCGTGAGTCCGATCACGGCAAACTTGCTGGCGACATAATGGGCAAGGAAAGTTGCATTCCCTCGTTTTCCAGCCATGCTAGCTGTGTTGATGATCTTCGCTCGCAGGCCATTGCGCGGACCCGTATCCTGCTTGATCATTTGGCGCGCCACTATCTGAGAGCAGAAAAACACACCTTTGGCATTGGTGTCGATATTAAAATTCCATTCCTCCTCGGTGAGATCAATAAAGGGTTTCATCGAACTCACACCTGCATTATTGCACCAGACATCAATCTTCCCCCATTTAGAAACTATCGATCTAACCGCATCTTCGATCTGTCGGCGGTTTCTAACGTCCATTTCAAGCGCGATCGCCTCCTGGCCGTGGGCCTTGATCTCTTCTGCGACCTGTCTGGCTGTGTCCGGGTTTATGTCCGTGACGGCCACCCTCGCGCCTTCCGCAGCCATCGCTTTGGCGATCGCCCTCCCTATCCCGGCTCCTGCACCGGTAACGCCCACAATCTTATTCTCTAATATCATACTTCCTCCTGCTTATGGTCTCTCTCTAAAAGAGATTATGGAAGTTACAGATGATGATCATCACTTTCAAATGCCCATTGGGCGACTTCGTAATGGCAAAAATGAATAGGCGAGTCATTCGCTTACCGTTGCTCTGGCCAGTTTAGGATATGTGTCCTTTAAATTTTCGTAAACCTCTCGATAAATCGTGAACAAGGCCTCGTAACGCTCGTGATTTTCCGGGTTGGGATGTGTGACTTGGCTTATTTCGATGAATTTCTCGATCTCTTCCCATTCCTTAAAAGCTTCTACTCCCATGCCAGCCACAAATGCTGCCCCCAGTGATGAACCGGGGTGATGGCCTACCAATTCCAGAGATAATCCGAGAACATCCGCGGTGACTTGACGCCACAACAAAGAATGCGCACCACCATTCGTCACCCGCACGCGGGAGGGGGTATATCCATGCTCGGCCAAAACCATCAAATGGTGTTTGAATCCGTAAGAAATCCCTTCCAAAATTGCTCGATAGATATGCGACCGGGTATGGGTGAGCGACAATCCAACCAGCGTTCCGCGCGCATATGGATCATTAAGCGGTGTCTTCTCTCCCAGAAAATAGGGCAGCAACACCAGCCCTTCCGATCCGGCGGGTAAGGCAAATGCCTGCTCGTCCAGAGCAGCATAATCCAGATTGGGAGCAAACTGATCACGGAACCAACGGATCAAGCTTCCGCTGGATGCCATGCAACCATTGATCATGAATTTACCAGGGATCACATGATAGTCCAGGAAAAGCCTCGGGTCCATTTCGGCCCGATCCAGGCAGAAAAGAATATCGCCTGCACCGCCCAGTTTGACGAGTAGGTCACCCTCCTCTCGCAAACCAGCAGAGAATGCCGAGGCAATATGGTCGGCGCTGCCTGCAACAACAGGCGTGCCCGCCTTCAATCCGGTTTCGCGAGCGGCTTGCGCAGTAACTTGCCCTACAATCTCCGCTGGCCAATGCACATCTCCCAACCAGGAGCGATCGATTGAAGCCAGGCGCAGGAGATGTTCATCCCAGTCCTGAAGGCGCAGGTCGAACAGCCCACTTTCAAGAGCCCAATTCCGTTCGATCGGGAAGACTCCGCTTAACCGGTATGCAATGAAGTCATATGAACCCATCACATGTACGGCTTGATCCATTGTAGCGGGCTCGTGGCGTCTCAACCACAAAAGCTTGGGGCCGATGCTTTGCTGGGTAATCGCGCTCCCTGTTCTTGCCAATATATCCGGCTCTTCGGTCTGGCGTTTTTGTTCTCGGATCTCATCGACGGCTCGGGCATCGCTCTGTTGAATAGAGGGACGCAACACCTCGCCTTCGGAATCCAACAAGATCATCGCGGGAACCATACCACTCGCTCCCACGCCCTCCACATCCGCTGGCCGGACCCCCGCTTTTGACAATACCTCGGGGAGGAGCGCACACACGTTCTGCCACCACTGTCCGGGATCCTCTTCAGCCCAGGTAGACCGGGGAGAACTCAACAAGGACGGTCGAGTTGCATTTGCTAAAATGTGTCCCCTATTGTCAATAACGACCGCTTTGGTGGATGTTGTGCCGATGTCAATTCCCAACAGACAAGGCGGCATGATGTTTCCGCTCTTCTTTCACCTTAGCCATGAAAGCTTTTACCCGACTCTCATCAACTGGATTCCAGGTGTATCCATCTACCTTCAGGCTGGACCCTAGAATAACACCATCCGCAACCTTGAGGAATTCACCAATATTATCCACATTCGCGCCGGTGTTAAGAACAACGGGTACTCGGCAGTTGACAGCTTCTTTGGCCTCGCGGAGACAGTCAATATTAGGCTCTGCACCTGCCATCGAGCCTGAGATCAGAATAACATCTGCCAGCGAGGAGACAACCGCACTGATAGCGCGCTGCCCGACTGAACGAGAACCGAGTGGAGAGGCAAATTCTGGTGTGATATTATAAAAGATGTGAACATGATCAGCGTGGATGTTATGGCGGTAGCGCAACATGGCTGCAGCATCGGTTTGCCACAATCCCATATCACTTTCATAGACTCCGGTGAATACTTCCCGGACAAAGCTAGCACCGGTCGCCATGGCAACAGCAAGCGGGGCTTTCGGGTCCCAAAGGAAATCAACACCGAATGGCCTGTCATGCGGTGCAATTTCTGTGATAACTCGAGTCATCACAGCGATGGCCTCGAAATCTGCATGCAAAGAGTAAGGTCGATCGCCTTCGTTGCAAAACAGGATCCCATCTACTCCATTTCTGGTCAGCAATTGTATATCGGTCTTCATCAGCTCGATGATTCTGTCTATGCTCAGATCAGGATCAAAAAGAGGCGTACCGGGAAGCGGTGGAAAATGGGCCATTCCAATAATGGGTTTTGAAACACGAAACAATTGATCTAACAGTGTATCGGTCATAAATTTATTCCCTCTCTGATTTAGATTCTAATTGGGGGTTATCAATTTGGTCAGAAATATGAACAGATATATTTAACTGTGCAAACGCCTCAGCATATTTGGCTTCCAAAGGTTTATCGGTAACTATTTGGTGAAGAATGTTTAACGGAGCAACGCGTGCGAACGCGATTCGATTGAACTTGGTCGAATCAGCGACAAGAATGACCTCCTTGGCAGAACTGATCATTGCTTGCTTTATAAGGGTATCCTCCCAGTTATATTCGGTCAAACCTGTATCAATATCTATCGCACCCACTCCCAGGAAGAGCCGGTCAACGAACAGACTCTGATAAGTCAATTCTGCTAATTTACCGATTAAAGAAGCTTCTTCTTGACGAATTGTCCCTCCGGAGAGAATGAGGCGGATGCCCGGCTTGTTGAATAGCAAGTTAGCAACATAAAGGTTTGAAGTGACAACGGTAAGATTCCGGTATTCGATGAGATTTTTAGCGACCTCGAGTGCAGTACTTCCAGTGTCAATGGCAACGCTATCGCCTTCGGCAACCAGGTTGGCTGCTGTTTTTCCCATCCTCCTTTTGGCCTCCAAGTTCTCTGAGGCCCGGATAGTCAGAGGGGGTTCATAGCTGCGCCCCCGAGCACTGACCGCACCACCGTGAGTACGATGGATGATCCCTTCGCCGTCGAGATCGCTTAAGTCCCGGCGAATGGTCATTTCGGAGACGTGCATTTGAACCGCTAACTCAGCGACATTCACCGAGCCGCGTTCTTCAATTTCTTTAAGAATGAAACTACGCCTGTTTTTTGAGTCCATATGTTTGTTTGTTGTTCTAATTATACATATAAATGTTTGAATGTCAATATTTCTATTGACAAACGCACAATATTCGTGTAATATCTTGTCTAGTACTATCCTTCTCGCTTAATGCTCGCTAAATACCTCGAAGAAAATATCGTTATCGGTGAAATGCGCAGAATAGAAATTCCGTAATCAGGAAACCTAGTAAGGGCCGAGGGCGCAATTGCCAAGATGGTGAAGATCAGAGGAGGATCATCATGTTAGGAGCTGCTGTTTGGGGAGCCGGTTGGGTTTCAGGGCAACATTTGAAAGCTTATATTAATAATCCAAACACAGAGGTTGTGGCGATTGGCGATAAATCCAAGGAGATTGCAAGAGCCAAAGCAGATGAGCTGGGGATTGAATGCGAGGTTTATGACGACCTGGACAAAATGCTAAAACGGAACGACGTCCATGTCGTCTCCATCTGTACACCCCACCACATGCATGTCCCGAACCTGGTAAAAATTGCTGAAGCCGGGAAGCATGCATTGATTGAAAAACCGCTGGCTCTCAATGTGGAAGGCCTGAAAAGTGTCTATGAAGTTGTCAAACGGACGAAGATCAAGACCCTGGTAAGTTTTGTAGCGCGCTGGAGCCCGTATGTTCGAATGCTATCCAACTTGGTGAACGATGGAACTCTGGGCGATCTAGTGTATCTGGAGTGCGGCTATTTCAGTGAAGTGGGGAAATGGTGGCCCGGCTATTCTTGGGGCACCACAAAAGCAGAGGGCGGATCGGTGATTGCAGCATCCGCCTGTCACGCGGTAGATTTATTGCTTTATTTTGGTGGCGATGTGGAGGAAGTGTTTGCTTACCACACGCGCAGATATAAACAGGATTTTGAATACATGCCCACCATTGCTGGCGTTTTGAAATTTAAAAATGGTATTCTCGGAGTATTGACATCCAGCTTTGAAATTCATGCGCCATATACGTTCCCTATTGTTATCGGCGGCAGCAAAGGGGCAATTCGTGATTACAAATTGCATGCGGATCGCTTCTTAGGGCAGACTGACTGGATGGATATCCCGACCGTGCGGGCCGATACAGCTGATGTAACACACCACTCGTTCAACGAAGAAATCGATCATTTTGTTGACTGCATCTTGAATGATCGTGAATCCCCGCAGAATGTATTCAAGGCGGGCCGAAGCACAGAAGCGGGTTTTGCCCTCGATCTTTCAGCGGAGACCGGCAAACCGATTCGCTTACCCCTCATTTGAGGCTCTAAGCTATGGACATTACAATTACCCCAAGAAACCCAAAACAAAAGAAGGAGGTGTTGAAAAAGTGATATTTCGAATCCTTTCGAAGCAACTGCGTAACACTACATCAAACCCTTTGCTTTGATTCTTTGGAGGAGGATACCATGCACGCTTTGCGTAAGAATTTCCCATATGCGCTATTTGTTTTATGCCTGCTGGCGATGATTCTATCTGGTTGTTCACCCGCCACTCCAACCGCCGCGCCCAACGCTCAACCGACCGCAGTACCGGCGACACAAATGCCCACCGCAGTACCGGCGACACAAATGCCCACCGCAGTACCACCGACGGCAACGACCGGCCCGCAGGTAGGAGGAACTCTGACTTGGGCTTTGTTGAGCTCGCCAGATACTCTGGATATCTATGCTGCTGGGCAAGTTTATGCGGGGGATATTTATTACTACTTAAATGCCACTCTGGTGACGTTAGACCTGAAGGGCGCGGTTGTGCCCTACCTCGCTGATAGCTGGACGGTTTCGCCTGATGGTATTACCTACACATTTAAATTGCATCCGGGTGTCACATTCCAAAATGGTGATCCGCTCACAGCGAACGACTTTGTCTACGCTTGGGATCGCGCTAATAACAAGAATTTTAAAGCGCCCGTTTCTGGCGGCCTGCTTGCGCCCATGGCAAGTTATAAAGCGATTGATGATGCCACCCTTCAAATCACTTTAAAGCAAGCCCAATATTCCTTTATTACCAATTTGGCATCACCTTTTATGGGGCCTGTTGACAAGAAGGCTGTTGATGCAGCAGGTAGTTCGTATGGCCAGCACCCGGTTGGATGTGGTCCATATTCGTTCGTCGAGTGGGTGCCGGATGACCATATAACTCTAACCCGGTACGCGAATTTTAATTGGGGACCCAAATATTATGACGGCGCGTCCACTGGGCCTGGCTATATTCAAACTCTCGTCTTCCGAATGATACCCGAATATAGTACCCAGTTGGCCGGCCTCCAATCAGGTGATATTGATTGGATTGTAGCAGAGGGGAAGGATCTGCCGGCACTTCAGGCTGCTAATAAGTACACTGTCTCCATATCTCCATCCCTGTTGGAGGAGCGCTTCATTTTCAACAACTCCATTCCTCCCTTCAATGACCTCCGTGTACGTCAGGCTTTCACCCTTGCAACCGATCGCGATGCGATCGTGAAAGTTTCTTTGCTTGGAAATGGTGTTGTAACAAAAGGCCCCATAGGCCCGGCGATGCTCGGATATTGGCCCGGGGTTGAGCAGTATGGTCCAAGCTTTGATCTTGCCAAGGCCAAGCAATTAATGCAGCAGGCGGGTTATACCTACGATGCAAGCGGTATGCTGCAGAAAGATGGGAAGCCATTCCAGGTCACTGTGCTCACCGAATCTATTGACCGGACCAGATCTTTCGCCCAGATGGCCCAACAAATGTGGAAGGCGTTAGGCGTTGATGTCACTTTACAGGAGATGGATTTCGGTACTGAGTTCGCTAGAGTTCAAAAGGGTGACTACACAATCGGTACCTTTGGAATCCAATGGCCTGAAGCTGACCTCTTGAACATCTTGTACCTCACAGGCTCGACGGGGCAGACCTCGTGGATGCGAAATGCAAGCGATCCAAAACTGGACGCGCTCTTGAATTCGACACGTAACGAGACTGACCCCACCGCGCGAGAGAATGATGTTATTGCGGCTGAGAAATATATAGTAGATAATGCCTACGAGCTGTGGCTCTATAGTTTCACCCAGTTTAACGTGGTTAATAGTAGAGTCAAAGGCCTCCAGTACAATCCTTACTTTACTGTTTTTGTCGTTCCTGATGCCTATATACAGCCGTAAAGCTTTACTTGCGCCTGTAGATTTCCTTCCATAAAGAACGCGGAACTGATACCTGAAGAGGCGCAAAATAAGTATCCAGCCTGCATCATTTTGATGCAGGCTGGATATGAAAAACCTTATTATAAATAATAGCCATCGAACAGTTTGATGTTATCGATATGAACAATGAAGAGTAACGATCGAAATAAAAGGCAAGGGCCAGCCTTCTTTATAGCAGAGCGCAGGCTGATCTGGAAGAACCATAAGTCATGGCGATAGAAAAGGTGGCATAAATCTGCACGGATCATGCGGCCCGCCGCCAAAGATCCGCCAGATATAAATATCTGCCAATGTTAGGGTTGAATGAGATGATTGCACGAAATCATATAACATCGTACTTTCCAAATCGAAGATGAGCGTTTTCAAATCACGCAATGTTTATTTGATCCACGTTCTGCAGCAGTAGTAGATCAAGCCTATCTCTCGATCGACCAGGTGGGTGGGCAGACATAAGGTTTTGTCCTCGCCGATCTGCTAGTGGATCAACAGATTTGACGGGTAGATCTTCTTGGCAGTCAGGCCAGCCATGACCGAACCAATGGCTCTTATCGTTTCACCCAGGAAGCTGCCGATGGGTTTTCAATCGTTTTGGCGGTTGAACCAGATGCATACGTCTGATTTTTGTTGCAGAATATCGTAACAATACCATTGTTTCAGCCTTGTCAGGAGTTCCGTAGCGCCGAATTCGCGGCCTCCAACCCCAATATGACTTCACCAACCGGCAAAACATTCTAACGTAGTTTATGTTCACGAATCTGCTACCACCAAAATTTGTAGAGGCGATTGTCCGGCCTTGAGTTGCTCCGTTAATAGAATGATTCCGACGAACCTAATATATGAGACAATCTGTGCCATATAACTTTAATTTTATTAGAATGACAGGTGACTTGTAGTAAAAATACTGTCCTAATTGATAAGGATAAAGGTCATGGGAACGTATATTTTAAGACGCATATTCCTGATTATCCCGGTTCTATTAGGTATTTCGCTACTAATTTTTGCAATTGCAAAGGTCACTCCTGGTGATCCAGCTGCAGCTTTGGCATTTCCTAATACCACACCTGCGCGAATAGAATTTCTGCGGCACCAGCTTGGGTTAGATCAACCAATTTATGTCCAGTATGGTCGTTTCCTATGGAATGCGATCCATGGAGATCTCGGAGTGTCTTACCGTGGGAGCATACCAGTTTTAAAAGCTCTTTTGGATCGATTACCAAATACTCTCGAATTGACCTTGGCGGCGCTAGCGATCACAATAGTAGCCGGCATCCCTCTTGGGGTTTTGGCTGCGAGCAATAAAAATAAACTGATCGATAATACCATCATGGTAACGGCTCTCACTGGCCTTTCGATTCCATCTTTTTATCTCGGGATCATATTAATCATCGTTTTCGCCGTTCACTTGAAATTGGTCAGTGCCACTGGTGGTCCAGGTTTAAAGAACCTGATTCTGCCGGCGGTCGCGCTTGCAGCCGCACCAACAGCGGTTATGATCCGACTCACTCGCGCAAGCATGCTGGAAGTCGTGAGTAAAGATTATGTTAGGACAGCACGTGCTAAGGGCCTTAAAGAGAGGATCATCCTGGTCCGTCATATTCTGAGAAACAGTCTGATCCCAATTGCCACTTTCCTCGGTCTCCTGACAGGCAACCTGGTCGTAGGAGCAGTTTTTATAGAAGCCGTTTTTGCCCGCCCAGGTTTTGGTCGTTTTTTGGTCGATGCGATAATCGCTCGCGATTATCCTCAAGTGCAAGGAGCTGTATTGTTTTCTGCTTGTGCATTTGTAGGATTGAATCTGCTTATTGATATTCTTTATGGAATTATTGATCCTCGCATTCGATTAGAGGACAAGAGAGTCGAGTAACTGAATGTGGCAACGAAACCACCCGACCAAGCTTCTTCATCCCTTTTGTCTGGTTGAGAGCAAATGACCACCATTGCTAATATCCAAGATCACAAAAGAAAAAGCAGCAGCCTACTTTCCTTAGGTTTACAACGACTAAGAAAAAACCGTCTCGCAATGGTCGGCCTGGGGGGAATTACGTTTTTGATTGTACTGGCAGTCCTGGCAAGCTGGATTTCACCATATTCTCCGTCAACCCAAAATTATAATGATATCCTGAATGCTCCTTCAGCAAAGCATTATTTTGGTACAGATGATTTGGGGAGAGACACTTTCAGCCGGGTGATTTGGGGGGGGCGCGAGTCGCTCGGAACAGGTTTCATCGCCGTGCTGATTGGGGTTATAGGCGGGACTGCTCTTGGCACTATTGCAGCATTCTATGGGGGAGCCGTTGATACGGTTATTTCCCGCGTGGCGGAAGTTTTTCAAGCCTTTCCAAGCATCCTTTTGCTGTTGAGTATTGTTTCTGTTTTGGGCCCCGGGTTAGGGACTGCGATGTTTGCGATTGGCCTTACCTGGATTCCGGGGTATGCACGTCTAGTCCGAGGTCTTGTGTTAGCTGAAAAAAACCAGGATTATGTTATAGCAAGCAAACTCATCGGTGCCAGGGATGGCCGGATTATGTTCCGCCATATATTACCCAACCTGCTATCGCAAATCGTTGTTTACGCTACCGTTGACCTCGGAAATGCTATTATATTAACCGCCGGACTAAGTTATATTGGTCTGGGCGCCCAGGCTCCTTCGGCGGAATGGGGGGCGATGCTCGGTTATGCTCGGTCCTATATCTATTTGGCACCGTGGCTCTCTATTTTTCCCGGGTTGGCTATTCTTATTGCAGTTCTATCTATTAATCTACTTGGAGATGGTCTACGAGACGCTCTTGACCCCACCTCAAGATAATCACAGATACGCCAAACATGTTTTATAAGAGCGATCCGATATTTTTGGATCGCCAAAAAGAAGGGATTAATTGTTCGTAAGGAGAATTTTATGACCAAAAAAGATGGCCGTCGCGTGATGGAATTGGAAGATATGTATAATCTTGAGAATTTGCAGGATGCTCGTCTTGGTCCGGATGGGCAAACGGTTGTTTACGTTGTATCGCATGTTGACAAAGCTACCGAAACGGAGATGGCCTCTCTGTGGCTCCTTACATTAAAAACCGGGGAAGCTAAACAGCTCACTTGGGGCCAGGGGAAAGACATGAACCCGGCCTGGTCTCCGGACGGAAAGCAGATTGCGTATTTATCCAGCCTGTCGGAGAAATCGCAAATCTACGTCGTTCCAGCCAATGGTGGAGAGGCACAGCAGTTGACCTTTTTGCAGCAGGGTGTTGCAAGTGGTCCCGTATGGTCCCCGGACGGCAAAGTATTAGCATTTACGGCCAGATCCGACAAACCTGCCCGCGACCCTCGAAGACCATATCGCATCACCCGGCATATTTACCGTTATGATGGTTTGGGTTATCTGGATGACGAAGCCCAGAGTATCTATGTCGTTTTTATCACAAGTGGGGAAATCAAGAAGATTACCAGCGACGAGTGTCATAATATTTCTCCTCTCTGGTCGCCAGACGGACAAGAAATCCTTTATACTTCCCTCTTCGCACCCCATTCGCACGACATATTCATGACGTTAAAAATTACGAATCTCAACGGCGAGACTCATGAGGTAATCCGAAATATCGGTTACGGACAAGTGGCGAATTGGATGCCCGACGGGAAGCGGATTGTTTTTACTGGTACAGCAGAGGCACGAGATTACCAGACAAAATTGGACCTTTGGGTGATCAATCGGGATGGAAGCAACCCCCAATGCAGAACTGCCGGGCTGAAAATGGGTGTGAATGGCGTTATGCAGGGTGATTCTCCATCGATGTGGATTTTCCAGGATCGCCCGGTGCAGGTAACTTCAGATGGTGCCAAGGCTTTTGTCAACGTGCAAGATGGCGGCCTTCGGCATATATACGAAGTAGCTCTAGAAGGTCCGGAAAGTTGCCGCCCTATCGTGATAAGCAAAGATCGAACAGCTTGGCTGCTGGATTCGAATGGGCGTCACTTACTATTTGCTGTCAGCACGTATAATGACCCCGCCAATCTTTTTATCAGCAAACTGGATGGGTCAGGTGAAACACAGCTGACCCACATCAACCAGGAATTTCTTTCTGAGATCGATCTTCCAGAAATAGATCAGCTTGAATTCAAGGGAAGTGATGGGGAACCAGTTGAAGGTTGGCTTATGAAGCCGACAGGAGGGAAAGCTCCTTACCCAACGATACTCTATATACACGGTGGCCCCTTCGTTGGTATGGGATACCTTTTTGGATTTGACTATCATGTTCTGGCTGGTGCTGGATACGCCGTATTGATGATCAACCAGCGTGGATCCTCAGGTTATGGCGATGGGTTCTCGACCAAGATCTTGAAGGATTGGGGGCATCTTGACTATGAGGATCTGATGGCGGGTGTTGATCACGCCATCACGAAGGGGCTTGTAGATCCGCTCCGTATGGGGGTTTGTGGCCTTTCGGGTGGTGGATATTTGTCCTGCTGGATTGTTGGCCATACGGACCGCTTTAAAGCTGCTGTGCCTGAAAATCCAGTCACGAATTGGTTTACGATGTATGGGGTAAGTGATATTGGGCCATATTTCTCGGGAGTTGAGGTAGGTGGAAAGCCGCATGCGGCTTATGAGACCTATAAGTCTACATCGCCAATTACATACGCCCATCAGTGTAAAACTCCAACTTTACTATTGGTTGGTGAGAGGGACTGCCGCTGTCCAGCGGAAGAAGCCGAACAATTTTATAACATACTAAAGGCGAATGATTGTGTAGTGGAGATGGTGCGTTTCCCTGCCAGTTTCCATCTGGAATCTGTTATTGGCTCCCCGATCATTCGTCATGCACAAACAGAAGCTCTCCGGGATTGGATGAAGCGCTACGTGTAAGCGAGATCTGGTGATATCTACAGAAAATATACATTTTCTCGTTAATGGACAGCCTTACCCGTCGAATGAGTAGCTCAGTTGGCAGATGGCTGTCTCATGGCTGAAAGCACTCATGCCAATAAGATTAAGGAGAGCGACTGTGTATATCGACCTCCCGCTTGAACAGCTGAGAGAATATAAACCAGATCGTCAGGAACCAACTGACTTTGACGCATTTTGGCAAGAGACAATTGATCAGGCGAGGAAGTTCCCATTGGCGGCGTATTTTGAGCCAGTGGACTATCGGCTGCAAACACTCGAAACGTATGATGTTACTTTCAATGGTTATGGCGGTCAACCGGTGAAGGGCTGGCTCTTGTTACCGCGTCAGCATGATAAGCCACTCCCCTGCGTGGTGGAATACATAGGCTATGGGGGAGGGCGCGGCTTTCCTATCAACTGGTTATTATGGAGCAGTGTCGGATTCGCCCACCTAGTGATGGATACGCGCGGACAGGGGAGTGAATGGCTTCCGGGCGATACCCCCGATCTCCCGGTGGATGGCTCCAATCCCCATTTCCCTGGATTTATGACCTTGGGCGTGCTTGATCCGAAGGCCTATTACTACCGCAGGGTTTTCGCCGATGCAGTGCGTGCGGTCGAGGCGGTATGTGACTTCCCATCTGTCGACAAGGCACGCCTGGCTGTCACTGGAGCCAGTCAAGGCGGCGGCATCTCCCTGGCTGTAGGCGGCCTGCTGCCAAACCTGGCAGTGGTCATGCCCGATGTGCCTTTTCTGTGCCACTATCGTCGTGCCACCGAGATCACAGATGCCAGCCCTTACTCGGAAATTGCCCATTACTGCAAGATTCATCGGGATCAGATTGATACCGTTTTTAACACCTTATCCTATTTTGACGGCCTTAACTTTGCCATTCGAGCCAAAGCCCAGGCGCTTTTTTCTGTAGGATTGATGGATCTTACCTGTCCCCCTTCCACAGTCTTCGCAGCTTTTAATCATTATGCAGGCCCAAAGAAGATTAATGTCTGGACATATAACGATCACGAAGGCGGAGAAGCATTCCAAGCGGTTGAAAAGATAAAATTCCTGACAGATCTGTGGAATACCTAACGGTTTAGCCCACATTCCGCTTCCCTAACAGTGAATTTCAGGTAATTATTTTCTCACCAGAATTGATACAAGACGTTTGATGTGAATTGAGCCTAAAAATGGAAGCGGACACCCGACCGATCAGCGTGGCCCCTTGAGGTGCACATGTACGATTTTCTAGAGGAAGCCCAAGAGCTCTTTGAATACACTCGCTCATTGCGGCGGGATTTCCATATGCACCCTGAACTCGGATTTCAGGAAGTCCGCACGGCAGGGATCGTCGCAAAGCAACTGACCGCCCTGGGATTGGAAATCCACACCGGAGTGGCCGAGACCGGGGTGATCGCGATCCTGGAGGGGAAAAAGGCCGGACCGGTCATTCTTGTCCGGGCCGACATGGATGCCCTGCCCATCGTGGAGGAGACCGGTGCCGAGTACGCCTCGCAAAACCGGGGTGTGATGCACGCCTGCGGGCACGATGCCCACACGGCGATCCTGCTGACCGTGGCAAAGATGTTGACCGCGCACCGCGACGAGCTGGCCGGAACGATCAAACTCGTTTTTCAACCGGCCGAGGAAGGTCTGGGAGGCGCCGAACGCATGATCCAGGCCGGCGTATTGGATGATCCGAAACCCACAGTAAGCCTGGCCCTGCATGTGTGGAATGAACAGCCTCTCGGCTGGATCGGCATCTCCAACGGCCCGGCATTGGCCGGCGCGGAGATATTCAAAGTCACGCTGCATGGAAAAGGCGGGCATGCGGCCGCACCGCATTTCGCCGTCGATCCTGTCCTCGCTGCGGCAGAGACCGTCGCTGCGCTGCAATCCATCGTGGCCCGCAACGTGGCGCCATTAAAACCGGCTGTCGTCAGCGTCTGTACGATCCATGGAGGTGAAGCCTTCAATGTCATCCCCCAATCGGTTGAGCTGACCGGGACGATCCGTACGTTCGAGCCCGAGGTGCGGAGTGTGGTCGTGAGTCGTTTCCAGGATATCATCCGAAGCACTGCCGAGGCGCTGGGCTGTCGGGCGGAGATCGATTTGAAGCAGCTGACCCCTGTAACCGTCAACCAGCCCGAGACTTCGGCGCGGGTCCAGGCTGCCGCCCGCCGCCTTTTCCCCGAGGCGCCCATCGAGACGGGCAATTACATCACCATGGGGTCCGAGGATTTTGCTTACATGCTGGAGAAGGTGCCGGGTTGTTTCTTTTTTGTGGGTTCCGCCAACCACGAGAAGGGCTTGGACGCCGGCCATCATCACCCGAAGTTCGATATCGATGAGAGGGTCCTGCCGCGGGCCGCAGCACTGATGGCGACCGCGATCGTCGAGCTCACCGGAGCCTTTTGAGAATGGCCCGGTATCTCCGGGTCAGGATCCATATGCCGGGATATAACCTCAAACCGCGAATTTAAGGTGCGGAATGTGCATTTTAAGGTCCGCAGTTAAAAAGGCTTTCAATAAAAGGTGTTATGTGCTGGCACTTATTCACTAGGACTCACCACCTGTGTTTCAGGCATCTGAGTAACACCAAGCAGATTGAATAAATCGCGCATCATCCAATAAGGAAATGAGACATGACAACTAACCTCATCCCAAAAAGAATCTTGGCAGTGGGTGCCCACCCTGACGACATTGAAACTTCTTGCGCCGGAACATTGGCCAAGTATATTCATCAAGGCGCCGAGGTTTCTATAGCGGTTGTAAATAATGGCGATGCCGGGCACATGACCATCCCACCGAAAGAATTGGCTGATATCAGGCATGCAGAAGCAGAAAAAGCGGCAAAAATATTAGGAGCAGATTTTTATTGGCTTGGTCTCATCGACGGTATGCTGTTTGAAGATATAGATACTCGTCTTCGCTTCGTCGAGTTAATTCGAAAAGCAAAACCCGATCTTATTATTACTCACAACCCGGATGACTACCATCCAGACCATAAAGCTGTAAGCCGCCTGGTATTTGACGCCTCCTTCTTGTCGGGGCTTCCAAACGTCAAGACCGATAGTCTATTTCATCCCGGGGTGCAGCCACTATACTACTTTGATACAGCCGGTGGCGCCAATTTTAACCCCACAGAATTTGTGGATATCACCGATACGTATGAAATAAAACTGAAGATGCTTTCCTGTCATATGAGCCAGCTTAAATGGGCGAAAGACCATGACAATGTTGACCTTTTGCATATGATGGAAACTTTTGCAAGAGCTCGTGGTTATCAATGTGGGGTGACCTTTGCGGAAGCTTTCCGATCAGAAACCATGTTGCCACGCCCTCGCCCATATCGACAGCTGCCATAGGTGAGCCAAGATCATGCCTGAACGAAAATCATAATATGCCAACACCCCCTTTTAGAATAAATGTGGTCCCGGACTGGCAAGGCTTACTGAAATGCCTGCGGCGAGAAGGAACCCCGGCGCGTGTGCATTTTATCGAGCTTTTTTTGGACCCGGAGGTACAGGAAGAGATTTGCAAGCGCTACGACCTGCTGACCGGAATGGATGCCGGTGATCCTTTCTTTCTGCATCGCCGCCAGATCATCTTACAGAATTTCTTGGGATACGATTATGTGATGTACCCGGAGAGTATTGGGGAATCGGTGGACTCGAGGTTGACCCTTCCAGAGCGCATTACCGCTGACAGTGCAGGCCTTGTTCGTAAGGGCGGGCGTGCTTACAGGGAAGAGCATAAAGGGCCTATTACCTCCTGGAAGGAATTTGAAGCCTATCCATGGCCGGACCCTCAGGCTGACGGCACCCGTTCGCTGGACTGGTTCCAGGATAATTTGCCTGAAAATATGTGCCTGATCGGGGGTCTGGTTGGCTCCATTTACGAAAACCTGTCCTTTCTCATGGGCTATGAGACCTTGTGCTATGCTCTCAAGGACCAGCGGGACCTGGTTGCTGCCATCAGCCAGCGATTGATTGAAATGTACTGCAAGGAGGTAGAGCGTTTGCTGCAATTCGATCGAGTGAAGATGATCTGGGCTTCTGATGATATGGGTTTCCGGTCAAGCCTATCGATCAGTCCCAAGGATCTGCGAGAGTTTATCCTTCCAGGGCACAAGCGCCTGGCGCAGATGGTGCATGATGCAGGGCGTTTGTATTTATTGCATTCGTGCGGAGAACTTTCTAAGATCATGGAGGATTTGATTCGGGATGTAAAGATTGATGCGAAGCATTCTTTTGAAGACACTATCTTAGATGTGTGCGAAGCTAAGAAACTCTGGGGAGACCGCCTTAGTCTCCTGGGCGGCCTGGATATTAACTTCCTTTGTCTTGCCACAGCAGAACAAGTTCGAACTCGTGTGAACGATACTCTCGACCGCTGCTTTCCGGGAGGCGGTTACTGCCTTGGGACCGGGAACAGCGTGGCTAATTACATTCCCCTGGACAATTATCTGGCTATGTTAGATGCAGGGCGAAACTATCTTTAGCTCTTTTTCACCCGTACGAGTGTATTCTGCCCAATACCTTATACGTCAGGAGAATTAAACCAAATGGGACAAATTGACACAATCTACAAAGCTGTCCTGGAGGGCAACACCAGGGAAGTGCAAGTCGGCGTGGAAGCCGCCTTGAAGGAAAAAATAACCGCCGACCAGATCATGCAAAATGGCCTGATCGCTGCGATGAAAGAAGTTGGCCGTCTATTCGAGGCGGGCGAGTTTTTCGTGCCGGAAATGCTCATCTCTGCACGGGCCATGCAATCTGCCCTGGTGCTCCTTAAGCCATTCCTGGCTGCCAGCGGTGCCAAGGCGGCCGGTCGGGTGGCTATCGGGACCGTACAGGGAGATCTGCACGACATCGGCAAGAATTTGGTGGGGATGATGCTGGAAGGCGCCGGCTTTGAGATTATAGATTTGGGTACCGATGTGCGGCCCGAGAATTTCGTCGACGCCGTGGAGGCCAAACATGCAGATATCATTGCCCTCTCTGCACTATTAACGACGACGATGCCGAAGATGCAGGAAACGATCGAGGCGCTCAAAGCCGCCAGCTTGCGCGATAAGGTAAAGGTGATAATTGGCGGTGCGCCGGTGACGGAAACCTATGCACAGCAAATAGGCGCAGATGGTTACGGCCCGGATGCCAGCGCAGCATCGCGGCTGGCTGCAAAATTGATGAAGGCAGGACACGCTCCGGAGGCGGCCTAGCCCGATTCGGCTTTAGAAAACTCTTAACTCGCTGGAGGCCTCATTATGATCAAGAAGCAACTGACCAAGCAAACAATCGGCGTGGGTGTCGCCGGAACTGGATTTATTGGCCCGGCCCACATCGAAGGATTGCGGCGGAACGGAATCCAGGTCATGGGGCTGGCTGAAGAAACCCCAGAAAAGTCAAAGCAAAAAGCTGCCGAGCTGGGCATTCCTCACGCATACAATTCGCTCGAAGACATGCTCGCGGATCCAAACATTGATGTTGTGCATCTCGCCACGCCTAACTATTTGCATCATCCCCACGCCAAAGCTGCGCTCATGGCGGGCAAGCACGTTGTTTGCGAGAAGCCTTTGGCAATGAACACGAAGCAATCGGGCGAACTGGTCAAGCTTGCGGCGGAGAAAAAGCTTGTCAATGCGATCAATTTCAACATCCGCATGTATCCGCTCGTCCAACAAGCGCGCAGCATGGTGCAAAGCGGCCAACTCGGCGACCTTTTCATCCTGCAGGGTTCTTATTTACAGGATTGGCTGCTCTTTCCCACGGACTGGAACTGGCGCCTCGAACCGGACCTCGGAGGAACTTTGCGCGCCGTCGGTGACATCGGCTCTCACTGGCTCGACCTGCTGACCTTTATCACCGGCTTGCGCGTTGAAGAAGTCTACGCAGATTTCAAGACCTTCCATCCCATTCGCAGAAAACCTGCCAAACCACTGGAAACTTTCACCGGCAAACTCCTGACGCCCGAGGATTACATTGACCAACCAATCAATACTGAAGATTATGCCACTGTGCTCTTGCATTACGAAAACGGCGTGCACGGTGTGTTGACCGTCTCACAAGTTTCATCAGGGCGGAAGAACCGCCTGTTTTACGAGATCAATGGTTCCAGGTCCTCCCTGGTGTGGGACTCGGAAAAGCCCAACGAGTTGTGGATCGGTCATCGGACGGAACCCAACCAAAGTCTGATGAAAGATCCGTCGCTGTTGTCGCCGGCAGCACGTGCGGTTGCATCTTATCCCGGCGGCCATAACGAGGGCTTCCCTGACACGTTCAAGCAGCTCTATGCCAAGGTTTACGATTACATTCTGGCCGGGGATTATGATAAAACCCCCGATTTCCCGACCTTCGCGGACGGCCATTATGAAATGCAGTTGTGTGAAGCCATTGAGAGCAGCGCACGCGAGAGAACCTGGGTCAAAATAAAATAAGGAGTCAAAATGAAACTCGGTTTCTTCACCGCCGCATTACCCGACAGCACCCTCGAACAAGTCGCCAAGTGGGGCGCAGAGAGCGGCTTTCAGGCCATCGAAATTGCATGCTGGCCGTTGGAAAAGGCAGCACGCCGTTACGCGGGCGTGACCCATATCGATGCGGCCACCCTGAATCACTCCAGGGCGAAGGAGATTCGCAGAATGCTCGATGACAACGGGCTGACGATTTCTGCGCTTGGTTATTATCCAAACCCACTTCACCCGGATGCGGATCACCGCAAGATGGTGATTGGCCACTTAAAGAAAGTGATCGAAGCCGCGGCGCTGCTGGAAGTGCCTGTGGTGGGAACCTTCATCGGCAAGGATAAAAATAAAACCGTACCGCAAAACTTGGAAGACTACACAAAGATCTGGCCGCCGATTGTGAAGTTCGCGAAAGATCACGGCATAAAGATCGGCATTGAAAATTGTCCGATGATCTTCTCGTACGATGAATGGCCTGGAGGCGACAACCTCGCCAGCACGCCGACCATCTGGCGCAAGATGTGGGAAATTATCCCGGATGATCATTTTGGGCTGAATCTTGATCCATCTCATCTTATTCTGCAGATGATCGATTATGAGCGTGTGGTGCAAGAGTTTGCCAGCAGGATCTTCCACGTGCATGCCAAGGATCTCCACATTGATCGCGAGGGTTTATACAATAACGGCGCATTGTCGCAGGGGATGGGCTGGCAGGTGCCGCGCCTGCCTGGACTGGGTGACATGGACTGGGGAAAGTTCTTTGCAGCGCTTACAGCCGCCCATTATGATTATGTGATCAGCATTGAGCATGAAGACCGCGCCTTTGAAGGCAGTGAAGAGCTTGTCAAGCGCGGCTTCTATCTCTCGCGTGATGTACTCAAGCCATATATTCATTGAGATGATTATTGCCCGGTTGCAGGAAATTCAGTTTCTGATTGGGCCGCGATCGTTAATTTGACCATGTCCCAGGGTCGTATTTGCTGCTCCAGCACGTGATTGCATTGGGCTTCATTGTCAGCTGCCAATTCGCCCGGCATGGACAGCCTCTTAGGTGCTTCGTGTTCCTCGCCCGGAGGTGAGTTTCCGGCTTCCTTCTGTCCACACCTCACGAGGGCGCCTTGCCTTCCGCTCATGGTTAATGCAATCAACCTCCCTAAGGATCTTTCACCCTCTGGCCAGCGCCTGAGGTGGGGCGCACAGCAGTATCGGGATCACCATCATTGAACCAGAAAATTCAGGGCGTCTGCATCGAGGGATTGCGCCGCGGTACCCGATCCACATCGAGGCCGCGAGGCCGGTGATAATTATGTTATCACCCTACTAACCCGACCCATATTGTGAATGGCTTTCACATCATTCCGGTTCTGAGCAATCCTGGCTGGGATATCCAGTCCGGTGTCCGCATCATATTTGGGATATACACGCTGAAATTCTTCGCCATTCGAATTCTGGAGGATGGGTTGTTTTATGGAACTTTTGCCTTCTACCGTTGAAGCAATTGGAAACACTCCACTGGTAGAACTTTCGCGCTTTACCAGCGGACTGGATGGCCGCATCCTGGCCAAGCTGGAATATCTCAACCCGGGGTTTTCCAAGAAAGATCGCATAGCCCGCCAGATCATTGAGGACGCCGAGGCCGGCGGTGAATTAAAACCCGGACAAACCGTTGTTGAGCTGACCAGCGGGAACACTGGCACTGGTCTGGCAATTGTCTGCGGTGTAAAGGGGTATCCCTTTGTAGCGATAATGTCCAAGGGCAACTCGATGGAGCGGGCGCGTATGATGCGCGCCCTGGGCGCAGAGGTGATATTGGTCGACCAACTGCCCGATTCCCTGCCTGGCCAAGTGTCGGGCGGTGACTTGGAATTGGTGGAGAAAACCGCTCAGCAGATCAGCCAGCTGCGCGGCGCATTTCGAGCGGATCAATTCCACCACCAGGGTAATTTCCGAGCGCACTATCTTAACACCGGGCCGGAGATCATTGCTCAATCGGGTGGTTATTTTGACGCTTTTTGCGATTTTGTCGGGACCGCCGGTTCATTTGCTGGCTGTACTGCTGCCTTCAAAGAATTTCGAACAGAAATTCGTTGTTACCTGGTTGAACCAGCAAGTGCGCCGGTTCTGGCTGGAAAGCCGGTGACCAACCCTAACCATAAGATTCAAGGGGGCGGTTACTCGATGACCGACCTGGTATTTGTTAACTCCGAACAGGTGGATGGCTGTCTTCAAGTTAGCGATGAGGAGGCGATCAATGCAGCCCGCCGCCTGGCGCACACGGAAGGCATATTTGCCGGGTTTTCTTCAGGAGCCAACGCGGCTGCGGCAGTTCAACTATTGAACGGCGAATTAAAAGGTAAAACGGTGGTTATTTTGCTGAACGATTCCGGGCTTAAATATCTGAGTACAGACCTATGGGAGTGACAGGCAGTTCTGCACACGCAATCGATCTGCTCAAATTCAACCTCAATATACCAAGCCGGGTTTCGCAGGAAATACGAGTGCAGCGACCTGTCCATCGAAGACAAACCAGACAACCAACTGGGCAACCCTGATGATAAAAACTTCCCTCGCCTGGACCAGGAGTGAAGCCATTCGGCGGACGTTAGGTTATTATTTGTTATTTATCTGCCTGGGACTCAGCATGGCAATCATCGGGCCAACCCTGCCTTCCCTAGCAGCCCAGACTCACACCCGGCTGGGCAGCATGGGGCTGGTATTCCTGATCGGAGCGGCTGGATACTCTCTGGGAACGATCATTGGTGGGCGGGTCCTGGATCAGGTGCGCGGGCATCCTGTTCTGGGCATTGCCGAGTTGTGTGCGGGCGCATCGATCTTCTTCGTCCCCACAGTGTCCTGGTTCTGGCTGCTTCTGGCAATAGTAAGTTGTAAGGGCTTTGCCGAAGGCTTCATCAACAACGGCGGGAACCTCCTGCTGATTTGGACGCACGGCGAGAAGGTCAGCCCATACCTGAACGGGCTGCATTTTTTCTTTGGTCTGGGGGCGGTCGGGGCACCGTTCCTGGTCGCACAAGTGGCTGGGGCAGCGAATGGGTATCGCTGGGTGTATTGGGTACTGGCGGCTTTCATGCTGCTGGTCGGCTTGCGCATGCTGACCTTGCCAGGCAGTCCTCATCCGGCATCCCATTCCAAAGAAGGAAACATGGGGATAACCGATGCCCGAAAATACTATCCATTGGTGATCACTGCGGCGCTGTTCTTATTTTTCTATGTGGGAGCAGAGCTTACCTTTGGCGGTTGGGTATACACCTATGCGGTCATTCTCAATTTAGCAAGCGCTACCGGGGCAGCCTACCTGAATTCCGGGTTCTGGCTCGCTTTTACCCTTGGCCGCCTGATCTCCATCCCGGCCGCTACCCGCCTCAAACCAAGACAGATCCTGACGGCCGCTCTGTCCGGTTGCCTGTCTTTCCTTGCCCTGGGAATCCTCTTTCCCAGCTCGAGGTCGATTTTGTGGATCATGGCCCTGGGACTGGGCTTCTGCATGGCTCCCATCTGGCCGACAGGCTTCACCCTGGCAGGTCAATCCATCAACATGACCGGACGTATCAGCGGAATAGTCCTGCTCGGGGATAGCTTTGGCACTATGGTCCTGCCTTGGCTGGTGGGCCAGGTGATCGGTACGGCCGGTCCGGGCGCCATGGTGCCCCTCATCTTTGGTAGCCTCGTACTGTGCTTCCTGGCCTTCCTCACCCTCCTGCGCCTTGGTCAGAAAAAGGCCCCGTTGATCTCTCTTGGATCGTAAAAAGCCACAAAGTTCGCGTCTCCGGTTCGTCAACAAACATGATCTTTAAAGTGTTGCCAAAATTTTAATTTCCGCTATTTATAAAGAACCGATCCTAGAGTTGAAAAGCTGAAGCGTTTACGACTATGATTATTCATTTACCTTATGGGAAGAAAAACTTGGTTTTTGATATGCCGGATAGCTGCCATTCCGTCATTATCGAGCCCTCATTTTCACCAGCTCTCGGTGATCCGGTTAATGCATTGAAGGAGGCCTTAAAAAAACCAATCGGTTCCCCCTCTCTCCATAGCATTATCCAGCCCACTGACCGGGTCGGCATCATCTTTAATGACATAACCCGCCCAACACCCAGCAGCCTGATTCTGCATACAATCCTTCAAGAGCTCTCAAATATTCCGCACGAGAATATTTCTTTATTTAACGCCTTGGGAACTCACCGGTTCAACACCAAAGATGAGTTGCGCCAAATGTTGGATGATGAGTTAGTAGACAATTATCGAATCATTCAGAACAACGCCTTTGATCCAGCCGCCCAAATCCACCTGGGAACTACTAAACGAGGCCATGAAATCTGGCTCAATCGTGAACTGTTGGATTGCGACGTTAAAATCCTTACTGGTTTTATTGAGCCTCATTTCTTTGCGGGTTTTTCGGGCGGCGGCAAGGCGATTATGCCAGGCATGGCAGGTCTGGTGACGATACTGGGCAATCATAGTGCTCAAATGATCGCCGATCCAAACGCGACCTGGGGCATTACTTGGGGCAACCCGATTTGGGAAGAAGTACGCGAAATAGCTTTGATGGTAGAAAGAATATTCTTGGTTAATGTAACGCTTAATAAGAACAAGGAAATCACGGGTATGTTTTGTGGTGAATTGGGTGAAGCGCATTCCAGAGGCTGTGAGTTTGTCAAAAAGACTACATTGGTACGGGTGTCCGAACCTTTTGACATGGTTATCACAACCAACTCGGGCTACCCACTCGATATTAATCTTTATCAATCGGTAAAAGGAATGAGCGCAGCGTCCCAGATTGTCAAACAAGGCGGGGCGATCATCATCGCGACCGAATGTCGAGATGGAATTCCTGAACATGGTATGTACGGAAATCTCCTTAAGGCGTACAAGCATCCTAAGGATTTGTTAAAAAATATCCTCAGTTTTGAACCTGCCTGTTTGGACCAATGGCAGGTTCAAATTCAAGCCATGCTGCAGCTAAAAGCAGATATTTACGTTTACAGTGATGGTCTAACCGACAGTCAAATCCGGTCAACCATGCTTCTCCCATGTAGGTCAATTGAAGCCACGCTAGCGGAGCTTCTTGCAAAATATGGTCCGCAGGCCAGGATATGTATTTTGCCCGAAGGGCCTCAAACGATACCTTATATTACTTGATCACCGAAACAGGGTATCTTGATTTGCCCGGTGTGTTTCTCATCACTCATCAAGGCGTGGTTTCCCTCAAGAGTATTCGATGATTGCATACCAGAATTATCATGTGGCATTTCTTTGCATTGGTTTGCCTCTTGTATTGTGGATTAGCTCGTGATAGGTTAATTAAGAACAGTTAGAAAATAAATCCATACTAAAAATCCTTCTGTTTTAGTGAAAGGTACTTGCTTTGAGTAAACGCGCTGTTTCTGCCAGTCTTCTCCGAGGCATTAACCGGTCTTCGGTACTGGATTATATGCGCCAGAATGGACCCACCTCTTGTTCGGAGCTTGCCCGCCGGCTGAACATAAGTGCACCAACCATTGCACGCATCCTGAACGATCTGATGAAGTTCGGATTAGTGCAATCAGTCGGGCACAGTCCAGAGCACCTGATTGGAAGGCCTGGGGAGCTGTTCGAGTTCGATGGGTCAAAACATGTCGTGATCGGATTGGACCTGGGCGGGACTAAATTGCTCGGCGCTGTGACTGATCTGGAAGGCAATATTCAGAAAGAGATCCAGAATGACTCCTGCTCTGGCGACGCACAAAAGAATCTCAACCTGGTCCATGAAATGGTGCAGGAATTGATTGACAGCAACCGTCCATCCGGGGTCGATATCTTGGGAGTGGGGGTGGGAGCACCAGGAGTAACCCGCGCCGAAGAGGGGATTGTTAACTGGGCACCCGGTCTGGGTTGGCGTGATTTTCCACTGGCCACCCGCCTGAGCGAGTCCTTTCACCTGTCGGTGTTTGTGGAAAATGATGTCAACCTGGCAACAATAGGCGAGCTGGATTTCGGAGCAGGTAAGGGTGTGAAAAACCTTGTTTGCATCGCTATTGGTACAGGGATTGGCTCGGGCATTGTTATTGACGGGGCACTGTACCGTGGCCAGAACCAGGCTGCGGGCGAGATTGGTTACCTGCCACCAGGAATCGAGTATCTGAATCACCATTACGAGCAATTCGGTGCATTCGAGAGCCTGGCATCCGGTAAGGCGATAGGTGAGCGCGCCCGCCAGCTCTTGGTGGATGGAGGCCAATCCTCTCTATCCGAAAGGTTTGGAGCGAAGGAGGTGTTTGAGGCTGCCCGGAGACAAGAGCCCTGGGCCTTGAAGATCGTGGGCGAGGCAGTGAATTACCTGGCATTGGGGGTCGCGGCATACGCCTGTATGCTCAACCCGGATATGATCATCCTCTCCGGGGGAGTCTCGCGCGCCTCTGATCTGCTTATCGCTCCGATCCTGGAGCGGATCGAAGGGGTGGTGCCTTTTATACCCAAACTGGTGGCTTCATCTTTGGGCAACCGGGCTGCCTTGCTGGGCGCCATCACCCTGATCCTCAACCAGGCGATGGAGCATTCAGCGGTAAGAACACTGCCTTGATCGAGTCATGAGTGGAGATTGGAAAAAATCCGATCTATGAGCTGCGACTTGCTACTCCAGTAGACTGTCAAGCATGCTTTGATGGGTGAAATTGTATAATCCTGTCTTTACTAAGACGACAGCTGGGGCCAAGAAATATGTGGTCAACTTGGGTGAAGAGGAACAAACGTTGCTCAATAATCTGATGACCTCCGAAACGCAGCGAGTTCGAAAAATTACACATGCGCGCATTCTGCTGAAAGCCAATAACGATTGGGTGGATCAGCAAATACACGGAGCTCTATAGGTTAGCATACCCACGATAGAGAGAGTGCGTCAGCGATATGTCGAACAAGGCATTGAAAAAGCCTTGAACCAAGTCGGACGAGACGAAAATATCTGCGGCTGTTGGATGGCGTTCAGGAAATCTGTTTGATTGTCCTGGCATGCCATCAACCCAAATGTGGTCACCTTGAGCCAAGAAACCAAAGCCTGAGAAACCGACCGAAAGGCAACTGGTGCAACAATCGATTGGCGTTTCACGACCAATGACGCTCACATAAAGCTCAAAGAACTCTACCCATCAATCCGTGTTTGACAGTCTACTCGGGCAAAAAAACACAAAGGTCATATACATCCTCCCTCAGAGACATCTTATGAAAACCTCTCAATTGCACACTGAAATCCTCGAACAACCAGCCGCCCTGCAGCGACTTCTGGATTCGCAGAGTGAAAATATCAAGAAGGTGGCCGCAGCCATCCTGAAACGGCCGCCGCGGTTCCTCGCGCTGGCAGCTCGCGGCACGTCGGACAACGCCGCCCGCTATGGGCAGTATATCTTCGGGGCCCGCAACCGATTGCCAGTAGCCCTGGCCACCCCCTCGCTGTTCACTATTTATCAGCGTCCCCCAAATTTGGTGGACGCCCTGGTGCTGGGTATCTCGCAGTCCGGGCAATCGCCAGATATCTGCGCCGTGGTGGAAGAAGGCCGTCGACAGGGTGCATTGACCCTGTCGATTACCAACGACCAGGCCTCGCCGCTGGCGAAATTGGCCGAGTACAGCATCGACTTGAACGCCGGGCCGGAGCGCGCTGTAGCTGCCACTAAGACGTACACAACTTCCCTGCTGGCCCTGGCTATGCTCTCCGTGGCGCTCAACGGAGGTAAGGACCAGCGCCGCCTTCTGGGTCGGGTCCCGGCGTTCGTGGCCCAGGCTCTGCAGCAGGCTGAGGCAGTCGTTTCTGCCGCAGCCGATTACCGCAAAGACAATGCCTGCGTGGTGCTTGGGCGCGGGTATAACTATGCTACCGCCTTTGAGATTGCCCTGAAGCTCAAAGAGCTGACCTACGTCCTGGCTGAACCGTATTCTTCCGCTGACTTCCAGCATGGACCGGTGGCACTGGTGCAGAACGGCTTCTTGGTCGTGGCCGTTGTGCCGGAAGGTAAACCCGCCGCGGAATTGACGATCTTTCTGTCCGGGATTCGCCAGAGCGGTGCGGAGCTGGTGGTCATCTCCCCGAAAAAGGAGGCTCTTTCCCTTGCTCGAACTCCAGTTCCTATGTCAGCCGGCATCCCCGAATGGCTCTCGCCCATCGTCGCCGTAACTCCAGGTCAGCTGTTTGCCTTCGGGCTGGCACAGGCTCGGGGTCTTGACCCAGACAAGCCCCGCGGCTTGCACAAGGTGACTCTGACCCGCTAGATGATCTTCCCGGCACTTCTAAAGCCCCAGGCGCTTTTAGGAGGCAGTCGCCTTGCCCTTGCCATAGCTATCTCCTTCGTGAAGAAGGATCGTACAATTTCATCATCGAGCAGTTCAGTTTCCCATTCGGGTCGATAGAGCCTGCGGGGAAAACGTGCTACGAGGTGGGCTACCAAGGGACGCTGGTCTGCCAGCGAGGCACAGGGCAGATGCTCATTAAGGAATATCTGGCGCTGGCCTAACATGGTCTAGAGCTGCCGATAGGTTTCAAAGCAGCTCCCATGGAGCACCTGTTGGTCCCAGGTTTGATGGGAACGTTCTGTCACGGATTGATCTTTGGGTGTTCGCATGCGTCCGAAGGTCAACTCAATCCCTAAAGCGACCAGCCAGAAATGGAATCGGGTTGGGAAGGGGGACTTGCTAGCCTCATCATAGAAAACCCGATCATGATTGGTCGCCAGACGATTTGGCAGGCCTCATTGGATGAAAGCCAGCCGCAATGCATTTTGATGATCTTCGGTAGCCGGGAATCTTTTGTGCCGTTCATCCCCTAACCAGCGCAGGTAACTAAAAACTTCACTCGGCCGAAGACATCGTTGATGTCGATCAGGCTGATAATTCCTGCACCGGAGATATATTCGTAGCCATATGCATCCATCTCCCACACTTTATGGCAGGCTTCACAAGGAGGTAAAACCTTCACGGGAAGCTGAGACTGATGCTGAAGAAATGCATAAAAGAATGCTAAGGGCTATTGTGTGGTGGAATATGCGGATGAGCACGCTCCGCTATAATGTAGGGGCAGTATAAATGCGCATAGCCATTACAACTCACCGCCAAAACAATAGAGGAACTCCCATTCAAAAGAGAACTCCGCATTCAATTATCCATACATCTCCACACAGCGGGGGAGGGAGGTAAGTCTTATATCTTTGTCTCTTCAGGCGCTTCCGGACCGAGCAATGCCGGCGTACTTGGTGATGTGCTGATCTGCAGGCTGGTCAGGTTGCTCGAGGCCTTGCCGATCTGCACACACATATCGTCGCGCGAATTGGCGAGCATGGTGAGTGCCTTTGCAAACCTCCCGTCGAGTTCGTCCTGCATGGCCTGGATGCTGTTTTGCACGGCCTGCAGATAGGCATCCAGCTTCTGCATGTCGACGGTCTGCATGGTCTTGAGGGTGGTCTGTAAGACCAGCATCAGGTAGGGGATCAGCATGCTGTAGCTCACCAGGACCACATTCAATTTATACACGTCGGCCAGCACGCCAGACGACAGATCGAAAACCGAGTCCAGCACGACCGGGATCCCAAAGGGCATCGTAAGGTCCGGGTCAATATACTTCCCGACCTCCTTGGCCTTCTGCAGGACCAATTTTTCGATCTCGTCTTTTAGCCGCTTCTGCTCTTCCGGATCATGGGCAGCCGCAAACTGCTCGAGCAGGTGCGTGGCTGGCCACTTGCTGTCGATCGGCAGCACCAGGTTGTTGGGCAGCCTTAGGCCGAACTCGACCGTCTTCCCCTTCACGTTGAAATTGCGCACCTGCCACTCTATGGGCAGCTTGGCCAAGACTACTTCCACGATGTTTTCGCCGGCTGACCCCTTGGACTGGGTGCCGGCGATGATCATCTCCAGCCGGCCAACTGAATCTGCGGTGCGCGCTTCAATCTCCTGCCTGGCCTTGACAAATGAATCCAGAGCAGTCAACCCCTGCTGCACCTTGGCCAGTTCCCCCATCAAGGAGGTCTGGATGGCCTCGGTCGCGGGTTCGAGACGAAAAACCTTTTCGTCAATCAGCGCAATCGGGGCCAATTGAAAAGCCCGCTTACCTATCCAGGAATCTTAGCACCTGGCGCGGGGTGTATGCTGTATATTCCGTTAATTGGGTTGTTTGGATTGCGGATTGGATTAAAGTTGGTTTCCAGTCGGCTTCCATCGGACAAATGCAAGGTGAATATTTCACCAGAAACTATGCCCGGAAGAATTCCTGGTTTTAGTAATTCTTGTTGGCTGATTGTGACCGTCCCTGAAACAATATACCCACCAGGTATTTCTTGTTTATCACTTAAAGACTCACTGATAATTATTTCCTGCGCGACCTGAAGATGATAAGTACAGTTAGCGAAATGCTTACCCGCCTTACGAATTTCGCCATTGCCGCTAAGTGTCTTTATAGGTTTTAGTTTTTTCCTATCCATCTTCCCTCCTCTTTCTATCCCTGCCGGGTCACCCAACTAAAAACGTAACCAGGACATTGTTTTGGCTGGAGAATTGGCCTATACTGAATGTGCAAGCGCTGAATGCTGCTTCTATACTAAATTATAGGACGCTTCAGCTCTTCCCACACAGACAGCTGATTTTATTAAACGCGGAGGCGGATTTGCCTTGGGCGAGAGGCCGGGCTAGGCCGCCGTGATGGTTCTCAGGTGGTACTCCTGAAGGAGGAAGACTATGCCAAAGGATCTAACTATCGTTCTGGAAGACCGTCCAGGCGAACTGGCGAAGGTGGGCGAGGCGCTTGGCAGGGCAGCTGTGAACATTGAGGGGGTGTGTGGCATGACCGTTGGAAGCAAAGGTTTCATTCACATCCTGGTGGAAGATACCACCAAGGCTCGCCGGGCACTCGAAGCCAGTCACATCGAGGTTGGTAAGGAGATCGAGGTACTGGTGCTGCCAGTGGAAGACCGCCCCGGTGTCCTGGGAAACATTGCCCGCCGGCTTGCGAATGCGGGGGTGAGCATCGAGTTTGCCTACCTGTCCACCTCGAAGAGTGTAGTGGTAGCCGTCGACAATCTGGCGAAAGCCCAAGCCGCGCTAGAGTCGAAGAAAGCGGCGTAATTCTTCGGAGCTCCCTTCTGCCACAGTGCCCACGGGATCCAATCCCGTGAGGGCGGGTCTAGTCGCGCTTGCGCCTCCAATGCGACAGAGGCAATGACCGCAGATTGAAATTCAAAGCGCAACGCGGCCGGGCTCTCTTAATATCCAAAATATCACCACAAACACATCCTTGCGAGCCCCCTGAAGACCGGGCGGCTCGCAACCGGTCCCCATTCACGAATACTCCCACCATAGACTCTGGGTTTCCGAGCTCAATATCACCTTTTTAACAAGTTACATGGAACAGCCCGATGGTGTGACTTTCCGCTTTATTCCAGCGGCGGATCGCCTCAGGCGTGGGGAGCATCTCCACCGCGCACTTTTTAAGCTGGAAAAATGCAATCGCTTCTTCTGAAAGTTTCACCATACCAGACTGACCGGTGCCAATGATAATCCGTGCGGCGCCTTCTTCGTAAACATGCTCCGCTTCAGGGAGAGAGATCACATGCGAAGTACCAAAGATCTGCTTGGAAAGTTTTTTCTTGCGCTTCTTCACCGTCCCGTTCATCCGGATGATGACGTCGTGTTCATACTTTTCGCCGGCAATGATGATCGAGCCGAATATCGTATCATCAATCATGGGTTTCATATATGAATCTCCTCCAAACTGCTCCTCGCTTGAAGTTAGGGGGCTGTCCTCATTCATTCTATCGGCACGCGCGGTGTTTGCGCCGATAGAATCTGATTGGATCCTGCCACATTCCTTTTGCCTTCCGTTCCCGATGAACCTGGCGGCCTGGCCAAGCTTGCCCTCGGCTGGATGATCAGACCTGCTCAGCCTCACCCCTGGTCCTGATTGATCCTTGGCACTTACGATTTTCCGGGCGTCTCCTGGTAGATCACGAAGATCTGTAGCCGGCCCAGGCGGACCTGGGCGCCACTCTCGAGGGGATAAGGCTTTTTGGGGATCAGCGGTTTATTATTTAGCCAGGTTCCATTGGTGGAACCCAGGTCGAGGATGTCGTACCCGCGGTCGGTCCTGCGTATCAGGGCGTGCTGTCGTGAGACCCCGTTCTCAAAGCCGTAGTAGGATTTTAGGTCGACGAAAGCCTCCGCGAGGTCTCCGGTCAGGAGGCGGCCGAGGGTGAACTCCTTCTCTTTGCGGATGCCGATCGGTGCGTCGTTATCCCTGACGTAAATCGCGATTCCTTCTTCGGGTGGCTTGAACGCTTTTCAGAAGGGTTCCTTTGTCACCTGAGGCAGTGCATTCGTTTCCTCTCCCCTGCGATTCACGGGCCGGGTGGTGGACGGTTCCTCCCGGCTGAATTCGAGAGGCGACCCGCAGGTGGAACAGATTATCGCGCCGGGTTGGTTCTTATGCTTGCAGACAGGGCAGAATTTGCCAGAAACAGAATCCATTCGTTCCTCCGAGGAAATCAGGCAATGAGGAGGATTTAAAAGCGAAAACAACCATACAGACCATGAGAATCTGTAAGTTACCTTCATCTTACATATGATGATCGGAATCAACAATCTTAATATCGTAATAAATCCGGGAGCCGAGCAGCCCTTCAACCAGTGCTGCCCTCCGGTGTCCGCTCTTTACTATACATGGGTTGATGAACCGCTCGGCGCGTTTTGCGGTTGAGACGAATCAGGGGAAAGATGGGCTAACGCACAAAACGTCCGGTCGTTGATGAGTTCCCAACGGGAACGTTGGAGGGCAAACGGGCGAAAGTCGCTCCTCTTCATCAATCTCCAAGCCTGGCTGTGGCCATTGACATCTGGGAAGGTTATTGTATAATGTTACGCAACATAGTTATGTAATAAAGGAGGAGTAAATGCGACAGGTAACGCGTGTCACCATTGCTTTACCCAACGACCTGTGGGAAAAGGTTAAACACACTGTCCCAGCCGGCCAGCGTTCCAGCCTGGTGGCTACTGCATTGGAGAGTGAACTGCGTCGCCGCCAGCGACTCGAACAGGTCGCGCAGCTGCGGCGGTACCAGAAAGCCATGATCAAAAAATATGCGGCGCTTCCCGCAGGCGCAGGGATAATCGAACAAATGAGGCAGGAACGCGATGATGAACGCAACGGCTTGCGTTGATGCCAGCATCATTGTTGCGATGTTGTTGCCGGAGCGGTACACTGCCTCGGCAACAGATCTATGGGAAAGCTGGATCGCGGATGATGTGAATGTGGTCGCACCGACCCTGCTCGGATATGAAGTGACCTCTGCCATCTATCGCAATGTTCTGCAGGGGAAAATTGCTTCAAGGGACGGCCAGAAGGCACTGCAGCAGTTCCTGACCCTGGATATCCAGGCTTTGTACCTGCCCGAGCTCCATCGTGCTGCCAGTGCCCTGGCGAAGCAATTCAAACGGCCCAACACTTATGATGCTCATTACCTTGCGCTAGCAGACCATCTTGCCTGTCCTCTCTGGACGGCCGACGAGCGCTTGTACAATACCGTCAGGGAGAATTTCGCGCTCATCCGCTGGGTGGAGGAAAAGGAAAAAGCATAGGGGCTGGTTTCTCTGATTAACCTGAGCCTGTCCAATACAGCTGCCTGAACCTTGAGCAGTCCTTGGTGGGGGAGGGAGACAGCATTTTTGATCTTCCGGACGAGACCCCGAAACCACCCTTTTTCTTTCGTTTCGATGCTCGAAAAGTGAGCGATCCTAGTTTTTTGATGTGGCCGACCGATGGGGAGGTGTAATCGGAAGTCCCTTGACGGTTTTCCTTTATGTTCGATATAACTTACATTATACAGAACGTCAGTTCTACATTGTGCTGATCGATTAATAGACAATCGAAAAGCGGGAGATTAACTATGATATAATGATTAATTAATGTGATATAATGTAATCGGAGGCGAGAATGGTGAGAACACAAATTCAGTTGACCGAAGAGCAGTATCTCCAATTGAAGCAGCTGGCCTTAAAGCGAAGACGCTCCTTGGCGAATCTGGTCCGGGAGGGGGTGGAAAAGGTGATCAACGAGGCCGGTGAACCCAGCCTGGATGAAGCCAGGCGAAATGCACTTTCCGTGGTGGGTAAGTATCACTCCGGAAAAAAGGATATGTCAACTCATCATGACAAATATCTGAATGAGAGCTACAAGCCATGATCTACATTGACACATCTGCTTTCTATGCGATTTTCGATCAGGATGATGCCAATCATCCACGGGCTCAAAAAATCTGGACCAGGCTGATCGAGAGCCAAGAGGCCATAGTTTGCAATAACTATGTCCTGGTGGAGACTTATGCACTTCTTCAACACCGTTTCGGGGTCCGTGCAATCACCGATTTGCAGAAAATTATTCCTTTGATCCAGATCGACTGGATCACATCAGAACACCATCGCCTTGCCACCGCCGCTTTGCTGTCTGCCAATCTTCGCAGCTTGAGCCTGGTCGATTGCAGCAGTTTTGAGACCATGCGGCGTCTAGGGATCGAAAAGGCGTTTGCCTTTGACAACCACTTCCGGCGGCAGGGATTTGACCTGGTCGCATGATCCAGGAGGGAAAAAAACAGCGGGGGAGTCGATCCTTGGCTTCCATGAGTCATAGAGGAAGTGTATTGGGGTGCGAAGCACATGGGTCATGATTGACCCGGCCAACCACAATTACGCAGGTGCTGCAGTTTGTGAGAAAAATTTATCGGGCAGGGAGGAAAGCGCAGATCTTCTCTTGACTCCTCTTCTTTATGTTCGATATAATATACATTAGGTCGAACAATGAAACTCCAGGAGAAAATTGTCGACTACCTGAAAATGAACCGCTCGCCGCATACGATCCAGACCTATGGCGAAGCGCTGAAGGTCTACGTCCGGCTCGGTCGCGCCGGAATGCCCGACCTGCCAGGCGGTCCAGGCCGCACAGGCTTCCTTGCAGGGTGCACCGGTCCTAGCTGATCCGTCCTTTGAGATCCTCGCCCCGGGTGGGGTGGTGGGGACGGTGGTGGAGATCCGCGTCACGGCCCACATCCCGCTGATCGTCCCTGGCGGCGCGCTCTTCGGCCTAGAGAGCATCCTGAACGTCTCCTCACAGGCGACTTTCCGGCAGGAGGGGTGGTAGCCGTGCGCGCGGATTCACGAGCGCGAGGGGAGCGCGGGCAGTCCACCGTCTTCTTTGCGTCGTTCGTGGTGATCCTGGCCGTCCTGACGGCCGTTTGCTGGAGGTGGGCCGGCTGGCCTACGCCCGCGGGGAGGTGGCCAAGGCCGTGGATGCCGCCGCCCTCGCGGCCGCCTCGCGCGTGGATATCGCCCAGTACCGCGATACTGGCCAGATCCTTTTCCTTCCGGATGTATATGCTTATGCCCAGGGATTTGCCAGTGCGAACTCTGCCTACCTGGCCAGCCGTTCGATCCCCGTCTCGGTGAGCGGCATCCGCGTCGATGAGGCCTCTCGGGTGGTGGCGGTGAGTGTAACCGCGGACCTCTCGCCGCTCCTGCCTTCCCTCTTGCAGGGAGGAGGAGTCGTCACGGTGACCGGCTATGCACAGGCGCGCTTGGACGGGAGGTAAATGGAAATGGCGTTCGCCGGCACCAGTGCAGTGCTGCAGACACAGGCGAGCAGATCTGCGCTAGGGTTCGTGATCCGGAAGGCCTATTAGGATGCTTCTCAATATTTTGCTCTCCGGCATCTTGTCCGGAATGCATCGGTCAATTCTGGTTTGATGTGATGCCTCATCACAGCTCCTTCGGCAGGACGGGATGTCCGCCTCGGGCGACATTCTTTTTGAAGCACCGATTTGAACCGAAGCACGATTCTATATAAGGCAGTACAGACCACTTGACTCCGTCCTTATTATCACGTATTATAAAACAGGATTTGGTCATTTGACCTAACTATAGCATTCTTTATTTGTACTTCTTTTTTCTCACCCGTTTACCTCACCGAATATTAATTTATATATCGCAACCCAACCACGATAGAAGGTGTAAAAGCGATGCATGCGAATTGGCTGCCGGAAATTGTGAAAAGGTCTGAGATTGGCCCCTATATGAAAGAGGCTGATTTTGATCGGACTTTCTCCAGGAAAGTCAAAGAGTTGGTCCAGAGATACCAGCTCAAATATGATCCCAAGCTCCTGGTTCCGACCGATGAAGAAATGATCGACCACCTGTATCGGGCTGCCATCGACCTCTTTGTTGATCTCGGTGTCTACAATCAGAGCACCGAACGCCGGGTCATCTTCACCCGTGAAGAAGTCGAGCAGGCCATTGCCGCTGCTCCCAGCAAGTTGGTGCTGGGAACTGGCAAAGATGCCGTGGTCGAGCAGTATCGAGGAGTAGAGAGTAATATTCCCTGCCGGATGCACAGTGGGCCCACAGGAACCCCTTGCAGTGAGAACTACCACCCATTGATTTTACAGAGCTGCGCACAGGAACCGTTGGTCGATTGCCTGGGGCACGGATCGATAGCCACCTATATGGGCCTTTCGATCATCCCGGGTTCTCCTCTGGAGATTCTGGCAGCCCGCAGTGAGGCCGCCTCGGCGCGGGAAGCCATCCGCATGGCCGGGAGACCGGGCATGCACATTGAAGACAACGCAGTCTCGCTGACCTGCGCCGGAAAAATGGCCAGCATTAATCAGGAGTCCGGCTTGCGGGTGACGGACGGGCTGCTGATCTCACAGATGCCGGAATTCAAAACCAATTATGACCAGCTTTCCAGGGCGGCTTACTTGCAAAGCATCGGAATGCACATTGTGGATTTGATGACTCCCCTGGTGGGCGGGTTGGGCGGCGGTGCTGAAGGGACGGCGATCGTAACGGTTGCCAGCCATGTCCTGGGTGTGATCTGCTATAGTGCCTCTTACCACTTCATGGGACACATGCATTTATTATCCAGCATCAATACAGACCGGAGAGGCCTGTGGGTCCAGGCGATGGCTGGGCAGGCACTGGCGTGCAATACCCACCTGGTGTCTGTTAATGACCTCTATACTGCGTCCGGGCTGGGAACCAAGGAGCTGTTATGGGAAGTTGCAGCCGGCGCTATGGTGGGCGCCGTCTGCGGGTTGCATCAGCATGGGGTCGGAGCCACGGCAGGCAATGAGAAAAACCATACCAGCGGTTTGGAAGCGCGCTTCCAGGCTGAAGTAGCATATGCGGCGCTCGGTCATGGACGCGCAGAAATCAATGAGTGGATCCTGGAATGTCTGAGCCACTACGAACAAAGTTTAAGCAACCCCAACCTCGGTAAACCCTTCCCCGAGGTATACAACATCGACTCCCTGGAGCCAAACGAAAAATGGCTTGATTCATACCAGCAGGTCCGAGAGAGTCTAAAAGCAATGAAGTTGGATATGGATAATGCCTGGAGGAATAAACGCCATGACTGAGATCTCCGAGCCATTGTACAGTGATTTGCGAGAGGCGTTGCGCCAGGGCTTGGAAGAGGAAACCAGGACAGCCACGCGCCAGGCTCTGGAAACCGGCGCCGATCCGCTCGAGCTGCTCCAAAATGTGCTGGTTCCTACCCTGACGGAAGTCGGGAGGCAATTTCAAGCATTTGAGGTATTCCTGCCAGAACTTATGGCCGCTGGCGATGCAGCCAAAGTCGCTACGCAGATTCTGGAAGCCGCCATCGTTGCTTCCGGAAGAAAATCCGCTTCATCAGGCACCATCGTATTAGGCACCGTCCAGAGCGACATTCACGATATCGGCAAAAACATCCTGGGCACGCTGCTCAGCTCGCATGGTTTTAAGGTGGTGGATCTTGGGCGCGATGTCGCCCCCAGCAAATTCCTGGAGGCGGCTGAAACGGAGAAGGCAGATATTGTCGCTCTGTCGGCTTTGATGACGACCACTCGCCCTGCCACGCGCAACACGATTAACCTGTTCTCGGAAATCGGGGCGCGCAGTAAATACAAGATCATCGTCGGGGGCGGTTGCATCGATTCGTCGTGGGCAAAGGAAATTGGCGCCGACGGGTACGCTCCCGATGCCGCGGCAGCGGTAGATCTATGTAAATCCCTTCTTGAAAAGAAAGCAGAAAAATGATTGCAAAGTTTGAGGAATTGGAGAAGGCGATCCGTTCCAGAGATGTTGAGAGCGGGAAAAAGGAAGCAGCCCGCCTGGCTCAAAAAGGAGATCGAGGTCCCGCATGTCCCTTTACATGAAGATGTTGAACTTCACCTGATCCCCGACCTCCCTCATCAGGCCCTGGAGGTCCGCATCTGGTTCCAGTATAAAATGGTCCATTCCCTGATTTTGCCCTTAGATCCCCACCTGGCCACTTTTCAACTTTTCCTAACAACGTTTTGTAAATTAGAATTGAGTGAGAAAACAGGTACTGAGAGGATCTAACCTAATCCTCAAGAATAGCCCATACTCAGTATGCAGTTCTTGGGCCACCGCCTCATACATGTCTCTCCATTCGTCTGTTGGTTGAACAAGATCAAGATTGTAGATATCTAAGAATGATTTCCCCTTCTGCAGCTCTTTTTGCCGGTTTGCATATTTCGACACAAGAGAGCGTACAATAAGATTGGCATCTGCCGGTGTCATTCCCTCGCAGGAATGGGCAACTTGTGCAGCAAAGCGTGCTTCAAGGCCACTACTTATGGAGCGAAGGGGGTGGGAGAAATCGCTGGTGTCCCCACAGCACCGGCAATCATCAATGCCATCGACAACGCGGTTGGTGTTCGGGTAGACCAATTACCGGTCGATCACGAATTTGTCTGGAGATCAATGAAAAAAAGGTTAATAAAAAGGGATTTCCTGATAAATATTATTATGTGAAGCTGAGATATTCGTTTATTATGGTCTATGCTATCGGGTGACTTTCATAGCCTTATGTTGATAGTTAATATTGGATGCAATTGCCGGATTCCACAGATGAGATCAATTCGTCAATCAATAGGTAGACCCCAGCCGATCATCTCCTCTATTGTTTCATCATACAACCTTTGCCACTCCGATAAAGGTTGTATGGTATTAAGATCGTAAACTTCCTGGAAAGGTAAGCCATGAGGTTTTTTATCCAGCTGACCTTCATAACAAGCATAAGCACGTTGGACTAACTCTTCTGCCCGCATACGATCTAGTTTGGATGCTGCATGCAATATTTTTCCACTAAAGCGAGCCTCCAAACCGCTGCAGTGCGCTGGAAATGCACCTGTTGCTGCACGCGGGCCCAAAATGCGACTAATTCCGGAGACCGTGCTCATAATTCCAAATGCTGCGGTTTCGTAGAGCAGGGTTTTCGTTCCCGGCCCCCCTACCGGCGTTATAGTCAGGTTCGTTAGTAAATGAGAATTACGGGCAAGTGCCTGGAAGGCCAGACTAGTAGCCTGCATGACTTCTTTTCCTGTGTCATTGAAATGGAATGGATGCGTTGGTGATGATCCGCAGCAGGTTGCCATGAAAACCACGCTTAGTGCAATCATAGCGGCTGTGATGAGAACAGCTTGACCTTCTATTCCTCCGCCGAAGCCCCCATAGATTGGGTTGGCATAGGGATCGACGATCCCGCCCATGCGAATGCTTTGGGTTAGTTTGTTAAGGATCTCAAAATTTGCCTTTTGTTCCGAAATAATCCCAAAGGTATGCATATCGCTGGATTTCAATCCCAAGGGGTTGACTGCCGAAAGCTGGCCAGCATCGCTCATGCTCAGCACTAAACCTGTCCATGCCATACCGGGACGACCAGCACGAACCAGGGCGATGCGCATCAAATCCACCTCTTCCCAGGCAGCTAGAATTTCCAGGGGTGAGCCAACGCGGATCTCCTGCCCCTGGACCGTCATTAGGCTGCCTGGGCAGGCAACATCCACTAGAGGCTCTTGAATATAGCTTTGCATGATCGGGATAAATAGCTCTTCAGGGATTGCCATCCCGATCGGACTTCCCATGTTAAGGGGTACAAGGGCATCTTCTACTGTCCGGCAACGCTCGAGGACAGCATCAGTACCGCTACCCAACCAGACCTGATCTGGGGCGCTTGATAGAGCACCCAGTATCTCTTTCTGGCTATGCAGGATCACCCTGCCCGTTGATTGGTTATAGACTCCACAGGTGGCAAGAAAATCAATAGCTGCCTGCCAGGTTCGGTCTGCAAGCTTGTCATCTTGATTAATAATATGTTCGGAATGGATTTGGATTTGATACTCTTTCACCACTCGCCGGATACCTTGGGTCACCTGCCGATTGAATGCGTCTTCTTCAACTAAAGGGCCAGACAGACTGCGGTTTACAATATCCAATAATCTAGTCGTATTCTTCATAATTTTTCTCCCTTTCTAGTGGATCCACTCAGTTAGCAATCAAGTGGGTCGCTTGCGTCACGGCTTCGATCGCGTCGTCGCCATAGCCATCCGCCTGAGCCTTTTCAGCCCAATCACGGCTGACCGGCCCACCACCAACAAGAATCTTGAAACGGCTGCGGTAGCCTTCATTTTGCTTGACCATTTCGATTGCGTCTTTTACATAGGGCAATGATGTGAGCATCAGGGAGGATATCGCGATGATGTCAGCGTTGAAATTTTTAGCAGCCTGGATGGCATCCATCGGACTGACATTGACACCCAGATCTTGAACCTCAAAACCATTTACTTCGAGCATTGCTTTCACAATGTTCTTACCTATATCATGTATGTCTCCCTGGATGGTGCAAAGTACAATCCTACCTTTCTGCGTCTGGGCGACTTCGCCGGCTTTCAGGTAGGACTTTAATGATTCTTGCACTGCCTTGACTACATCTGCTGCCTCTATCAACTCCGGCAAGAAAACCTCCAATCGGCCAAATTTATCGCCGATGTCTTTCAAGCAAGGTTCAATGCCTTCATGGAAGATAGAAAAAACCAATTCACCACTTTCTGCTAACCGGGACGCCTCGGCGATCCCACCAGAAATATCTCCTGAGCGAATGGCTTGCTCCAGTATAGTGAATTTCCCATTCATATCTCCTCCTTGTCATCCCACTTCTTGACTTATGTATTATCAGTTTTCACAAAAACCAGTGTTTTTCAAACGTTTTGTAAATTAGAATTGAGTGAGAAAACAGGTGCTGAGAGGATCTAACCTAATCCTCAAGCAATAGCCCATACTCAGTATGCAGTTCTTGGGCCACCGCCTCATACACGTCTCTCCATTCGTCTGTTGGTTGAACAAGATCAAGATTGTAGATATCTAAGAATGATTTCCCCTTCTGCAGCTCTTTTTGCCGGTTTGCATATTTCGACACAAGAGAGCGTACAATTAGATTGGCATCTGCCGGTGTCATTCCCTCGCAGGAATGGGCAACTTGTGCAGCAAAGCGTGCTTCAAGGCCACTACAATGTGCTGAGTTAATACCACGAGCTGATTGAACGCCCTCAACGAGCGAAATCCCCGAAGCAACTGATGCAATTGTCAAGGCAGCTACTTCATATAGGATGTCTTTTGTACAAGGACCAGCTACAGGTCTGATGAAATTAGCGATCAATAAATTAGTATTCCGACTGAGCGCCTGAAAAGCCAACGCCTGTGCTGGTAATAGATCCGGATGGGTGTCACAGCTTAAGTGGGGATGGCTAGGCCCAGCATTCATCGTTGTTGCCCCATAACATGCTCTCATCAGGATCAAGCCACCAACGATAGCGATAGAAACCCCTTCATGACCACCAGCATAGCCTCCATAGATCGGGTTGTAAAATCCATGCGACCTGCAACCAATTTGGGTGTACTGAATTGCCCGAATAAGTTCAGAATAGGTTGTCTTCAACTCGCTGATTAAAGCATTATGGTGCCAATCGGTTAGGCGAAATCCCCCATATGTCGTTGTAGCTATCTCTCCGAGTGCGGTAGGTGCATTCTCTGCACACCCAATTGCCAACCCAGGTCGATTTGCGCGTTCGAGGACTTTAAAAATCATTTTGGCCTCTTGCCAGCAGCCAACTACTTCCCAGGGGGAGCCAGCACGTATAGGGCGTCCATGCGTTCGAAGGAGCGATGCATCATCGATTATATCTATGAGCGGTTCTTGGGCATAACTTAGCATAATCGATTCAAAAAGATCTTCTGGTACAGGTATCCCAGAGGGTCCACCTACGACGCTTACTCGAATCGTGTCACCTGGACGACGCTTTAGAATCGTCACCGAGTCCTTACCACTTCCTAACACCTCGGTTGAGGGAGTGCACTTGATAATCCAGTCTAACTCATCGGCGTTCCATCGCATTTGCCGTTGAGTATCGATACAATAAACGCCTGTTTCTAGAGCCAACTCCATACCAGCCAGGAATAACCGATCAGCAAGTCGTTCATCAGCAGGCACACTTTTTTCTTTTTCAAAATGAATATCGTATTTATCAACTAGCTGCTTAATCTTTGAGTGGATACAAATATTGTCAAATTCCTTTTGGTCAATGATCGGTCCACTCTCAGCTTTATCCAAGACATTGAGCATATAGGTATACTCTTCTGGCGTTCTCTGTCTCATAATACTAGCCTCCAGCAACAATAATGCCTAAAACGGTTTTACATACTTGAATTGCGTCTGCAGCCGTTCGTCCATATCCATCTGCGCCAATTTCTTTTGCAAATTCAGGAGTAACTGCTGCTCCACCAACGATCACAGCGAACTTGTCACGAAGACCGAGACCGACAAGCAAATCGACTACATCTTTCATATAGGGAAGAGTAGTCGTGAGTAGAGCTGATAAACCGATAATTTTAGCCTCTTCACGTCGCGCTTTTGCAATAATATTTTGTGCAGTCACGTTTGTTCCTGCATCGATTACTTCAAACCGATTCACTTTTAGCATCGTGGCGACTATGTTTTTACCGATGTCGTGTAAATCCCCTTGAACAGTTGCCAAAAGGACCCTCCCTAGGGGTAATAACCTGTTGGCTGGATCAGAATCGTGCACTGTTTTCTGGATTTCGGGTTGTATAATCTCACGGTTGATATTTTCCACAATGCTCGCAGCCTCAACCATCTCTGGTAGAAAAATATCAAGGTTTTCGAACCGAGCGCCTATTTCTTCCAATGAAGGTGTTATACAACGATCGAAGAACTCAATCATTGAGACGTTGTCAGATAGCACGCGGCGTGTGATTTGAAAGGCTTCAACTTGATTCGAGGCGAGTAAAGCCTGTAAAAAATCGTTTTGTATCACATTCCAGTTTGTTTCTGGCATAATCTCTCCATATAAAAATTCTTATTATCAATCTTCTCGATTGTAAGGTGTCGAGAGCCAACCCGGTGCATTGGATCTAGCTCGACTACTCATCATTACCAGTATTGCAAAAATATATGGGAGGGCGAGTAAAAATTGATAAGGAAACTGTACTCCAACTCCTTGAATTTGAAGTTGTAGTGCATCAAGAAAAGCGAATATAAGAGTTACAAGTAGAATGCGATAAGGTTGCCAGTTGCCAGCAATAATAATCACAATGGCCAACCAACCACGTCCTGCAGACATATTAGGTATAAATAGGTCGGAGGATCCTAGAGTTAAAAAAGATCCCGCCAGACCAACTAACATTCCGCCAAAAAGTACGCTGAAATATTGCAGCCGATTAACGTGCAGCCCGCGCATATCTACCGCCCGGGGATACTCCCCTAAACTACGAATTTCAAGACCAAGCCAGGTCCGGTAGAGAAGGTACCAGATCGCAGGAACAAGAAGGAAAGCAAAATAGGTAAGTAGTTTTTGCGAAAAAAATACTTCCCCTATGAATGGAATCTTCGACAAGAAGGGTATTTTTACAACTTCTGCGGTCGCAATTGATGGATAACTTTGCGCCCCACCCACTTTAAAGGCGATTGTGTACCAAAAAACAGTTAAACCACTGGCGAACAGATTCAGGGTCATTCCAATCACGGTCTGATCAAGTTTAAGGGTGGTGGCCAAAGTTACCATGATTAATCCCATTAATCCACCAGCTACAATTGCTGCAAGTGTTCCCATGATTAGGGATCCAGTTTTATTTGTGACTAAAAAACTGGTAAATGCCCCCATGAGCACAGTTCCCTCGCAACCCATATTCCAAACACCCGATCGCTCTGTGACAAGTTCACCCATAGAAGCTAATAACAAAGGAGTAGAGATTCTCAACGTAGAAGCTAAAATATTGATTAAGATCGCAGTTTGAAGAAAAGCATTAATGTTCATAGGCAACTCTTCGAAGCCGATAATTTGCAATTACTTGAGAGCCGAGAATTAGGAAAACCACAAGTGCCTGTAATACGTCAACCAAGGATGTTGGAACGCCTGTCGTGATTTGCATCTTTAGCGAACCGTTTTCTAGTGCTCCAAAGAAAAGAGCTGCAGGAATGGCGATGATAGGATCGCGCCCGGCCAGCATGGCGATCATCATCCCGGTCCAGCCAAAACCAGGTGAAAGATCGGAACGTAATCGGTGACGTAAACCAAAGAGCTCAATAGCTCCTGCCAGACCAGCAACGCCTCCACTTAGTATTAAGGCAATCGTGATCGTTCTTGCAGCGTTAATCCCTTTAAATAAGGAAGCCCGGGGGTTCTCCCCGATCGCCCGGATCTTGTAACCAAACCGGCTCCATTTTAGAATAATATAAACAGCACCAGCCATTATTAGAGCAACGAGAAAACCCATATGGAGGGGGGGATTGTTAATCAGTAATGGTAGATCAGCTTTCTCATCAATGAGAGCCGTTTGATAATAAAAAGATCCAGGTACGCGCCATGAGCTTCCTAGTAGAAAATCGAGAAAGTAAGCAATCACATAATTCAACATCACAGTGCTGATAATTACATCAACCTGGAATTTGGATTTTAATATTCCTGGAATGAAGCCAAGGATGCCACCTCCAATAAAACCTCCTAGAATAATAATTAACGGGTAAAAGCCTGCAGGAATACCATTGGTAGAGGCATAAATCCAATAAGCGAACATCGCACCGGCATAAAGTTGTCCCTCCAAGCCAATATTCCAGATATTTCCACGAAAAGCAAGTACAGCTGCTTCACTGGTCAGCAGGATTGGTGTTGTCACTATTAAGGTGTTGATCAACGCTGTCTTGTCGCCAATAGCGCCTTGATATAATGATGCGAATGCAGCAGTAACATCCGCTCCTGCCGCATAGACAAGGATAGCGGTGATTAAAAGCGAGGTTGCTAAAGCGATACCAATGGCTGCTAATTGCCGGAGCCGGCCGACATGTTGCCGCTTCTCAAATCTAATCGGCAAAGTTCTGTTCCTAAACATCTGGCCGAATCCCCGCCATCATCAATCCGATCTCTTCTATCGTCTGCTCACCAGGCGCGAAATTTTTCAAAATCTCTCCCCTATACATTACTGCAATCCGGTCAGAAAGCGCTAAAATTTCGTCCAGGTCTTCAGAGATTAACAGGATTGCCGCGCCTTGATCACGAAGCTCCAATAGGCGCTTGTGTATGTACTCGACTGCTCCCACATCTAGCCCGCGTGTGGGTTGGTTTGCAATTAAACAATCGGGATTTTGTGAAAGCTCTCTCGCCAGGATGACCCTCTGTATATTTCCCCCAGAGAGGGTTTGTATCTGCTGTTGTGGGGAATTAGCCACGATTTCAAAGTCTGAGATGCATTGTTTGGCGTAATTGTCAATCGCTTGATAATTGAGAAAGAACAAACCTATGCGATATGCCGGTGAGTCCTGGAAACCAAGGATAAGATTCTCGCTAATTGTAAAATTGGGAATGAGCCCTTCTTGGAAGCGATCCTCGGGTACTGATCCGACACCAAGGGACATGATAATCGATGGAGATGACTTTAAAACCTTTTTTCCTTTCACACCTATTGATCCAGTTTTCTTCCCTCGGATACCGATAAGAACTTCAAACAGCTCTTTTTGCCCATTGCCGGACACTCCAGCAATTCCAAGAATTTCATTTGGTCTTAACCCTAAAGATATATGGTTGAGAGCAAGGACCTTTTGGTCGTTAAAAGCGCAGATATCAGAGAGCTCAACGATCGGCGGCTCTCTGGACTGGAATTCATTCTTTGGAGGTGCAATTGAAAACTCTCTACCAACCATCATGTAGGCTAGTTTTTTTTCTGAAATCTCATTGTTATTAAGAGTTACTATGTGTTTTCCTTTTCTCAGGATGGTAATTCGATCCGCTATCTGATTAACTTCTTTCAATTTGTGAGTAATAAAAATTATAGAAAGTCCCTTATTTTTCATCCGACCAAGCACTTGAAAGAGATCATTTGTTTCTTGTGGTGTCAATACCGCGGTGGGTTCATCTAGAATGAGTACTTCAATTCCTTCATAAATGGATCTCAGAATCTCGACCCATTGTTGTTGTCCGACAGATAACTGCGAGATCAGGCTGTCTGGATTAATGTCCAAACCATAGTCCTTACAAAGAATTTCGAATTTTGATTTGGCTTTTGAAACATCAATACGAAAACCTTTGTGCCTTGTACCTAAAAGGATATTTTCCAGTACGCTATGTGACCTGATCAGGACAAAGTGTTGATGAACCATCCCAATCCCAAGACTGATAGCGCTACGTGGAGAAGATAGAATGACCTTTTTTCCTTTGTAATAAATCTCCCCCTCGTCTGGCTGGTAATATCCATACAGGCATTCCGATAGGGTCGTTTTGCCGGCGCCGTTCTCTCCCAACAGGGCGTGGATCTCACCCTTTCTCAGGTCAAAATTGATGTGATCAAGCGCGAGCACCAGGGGGAACCGCTTTGTTAGGTTTATTGTCTTTATGATTTCGTATGATTCATTGCCAGGGTTGGTTAGGTTCGCCAACCCTGGCTCCGGAAATCCTTCTTGGTGATTTTCCTGTTTTATAAGTGTCACGGGGTAACCGGACTCTCAAGCCTTAATGGAACCACAAAACTTCCTGACATAATATCTTGTTTCTTTTGCTCTACCAGGTTCACAACGTCTTGTGGCAGTTTTCCTTCGAAATTATGGTAGGGGGCAAGTTCGGCTCCTCCCTGTTTCATTGAAAACCAGACTGGCGTTAATGAAGCAGCATAGGGTTTTCCATTGACCGTATGATCCCACCATTGATCGATTACGTAGTTGATATCTGGATCCCAATCAGCGACCTGACTTGTGATAATAACATTTGGGGCAAGGTAGTTAGAATCTGTATAATTACCAAAGCAATAAACGTTCTTCTCGTTACATGCATCATAGGCTTGACCTAATTGGAGGATGAAGTCTGCCCCAGCAGCGATTTGAGCGTAGGTTGCTTCCCCAGCTTTTACTGGGTCATACCAGCTTTGAATGAAGCTGACTTTGTATTGGACATTGGGATTAACACTTTTAGCACCATCGATGAAGCCATTGATCACGTCATTTACATCATCATACGGATATGTAGCTACGGCGCCAAGGATGTTAGTCTTGGTCATCTTGCCTGCAATGATTCCTTCCAAGTAAGCCGGCTCAAAGATCCGTTTATAAATCCAGTAACCGTTGCCTCCCAGTCCTTTATTGCCCGAGCCAGTGACAACGAAAAGGATATTGGGGTAATCATCTTTAATCTTCGCGACGAGATCAGCATAGGAACTATTACACCAGATGATCCCATACTTGTGTGTATCAGCATATGTGCGGACAACCTGGTCGAAGTTGTCCCATACATTTTCAGTATAATCAACGCTTAATGTAAGACCGTGTGGTTTTTGTTGTTCAACGCGTTCAAAGGAGTCCATCCAGGAGTGATCCCAAGGATTCTCCAAAGTGCCAGCAATGATAAGAGCAAATTTGAGTTCGGTGGGATTAGACACTGTGGGACTTGTGGGGACTACAGGAATTACAGTCGGTGGGACTTGAGTGGGATTAGACACTGTGGGACTTGTGGGGGCTTGAGTTGGAGTCGGCGTTTGAGTCTGCGTAGTTCCACAGGCAGCAACCAGTGCGAGGATTACAAGAATTGAAGCAAAACGCCAAATATTCTTAGTAAACATTTGTATGCCTCCTTGATCGACACCTGAATACGACAGAATGTTCGTGGGGGATATTATATATTTTGCCTTTATTCCCTCCTTTACGCTTTGGCATAAGAACTCTTGTATGCCAATCCTAACGAGTGACTAAGGCGCTTATGTAATTGTCTTGAGGATTTAAGTGAATATATTTCGTACATCTGTACGAAAGGATTCTATAATAAATAAATCACCCAATTCAAGTGGTAAATGGCACTTTCCAAATATGACATTTTACAATGCACTTGGGATTATTTGATAAAGTATAGCGTAAAATAAGAGAGGAATAAACAAACCTCTTATGCATTGGCTGTAAAGCGATGATAATCCAGAAAGGAATTTCAGGAGCAATCATGAAAAAGCAAAGTCGCCAAGATTTAACTACGCGCGAGAAGATAATAAATTCAACCTTGACAGTAATTACCAATAAGAAAGTGAGCGGTATGCGGCTTAGAGATGTAGCCCGCCAGGCAGGCGTAAGTCTTGGCACAATCCATTATCACTTCCCAACAAAATCCGCTTTATTAGTAGACGTATTAGGCTACATGAAACAGTGCTTTGATGAAGACCGGCAACGTGAGTTCTCCTGGGACATATTAGATCCTGATCAAAAATTATGGTCTTTCATGACTCAGGAGCAGAAACTTCTGCTGGAGGAACCCGATCGCGAGATGGTTTTTTTGGATTTTTGGGGTCAAGCATCCATCAATCCGCAAATCCAACAGAAGATCCGATTGGTTTACAATACTTGGCGTAAGGAAGCAGAGGAAGTGATTGAGGAAGGTATTAAAAGGGGTAATTTTACCTCCATTGACAAAAGACTGATCTCATATATTGTCATCGCACTCTTGGAGGGGTTTGCTGTTCAATTCCTCATTGATCCTGAAGCGTCCGATATTGAAGAGTTTTTTTTGGTTTCATACCGAATGATCCTACGAATATTAACCGACCCAAGATTTTGGTCTGACACGAAATCAGCCAAAGTCCCTTCATCGGAGGGCAGTCAGTAATAATTGTTCAATTTTTGTTCGGCTGGAAATCAACCGAAAAAGCGACGCTTGGTGGGTTTGATTACTGAATTTTAGGTTGGGTCAGTGAGCTGTGTATCCAGGAGCTTCGGAGAGGATGAATATAACTCCGATCCGGCTCGAAATTTTTTGGTTGCCATCCACAAAGTGTTTACATAAACCACAAATGATTTCAGAAGGGAGCATCAAAATAGCATCTATGTATTTGCTTCTCTCCCTCTTTGGACAGGGATGCAGACCGCCTATGACATGCCTCGCAAGCGCGCAGCCCGGGCTTTGCGCTTGGCAGATTATGGGATCGAGGTGGGTCGCCCGGCCAATTTCGTGTTTTTGGCGGCAGACGACGCCCAGCAGGCGCTGCGGCTTCAGCCAGCCCGCCGGATCTTGATGCGTAATGGGCGTCTGGTGCCTCAAGGATGGGAACAAGACCGTTTGAACCCGAATTGAAAACCCCGGCTCCGGTAAAACCCGGATCGATCGGCCAACGCCCTGGCCAGCGCATCTTCATCGGCTGGAATGCCTCTTGTACGAGTACGAAATGATCGCCACCGCCTCACACGTTTTTTCCTTGACATAAATATTATTATCCGATAATCTCAATTTGTACGGTCCATTAAAGAAATACCAAGAACTTACCCCATGAGGGAGGGATTATGCGAACAGGCCAACCAGATCAGAAAAGGGGAAAGATCCCTCTGGAAAAGTTGATTCTCACTGCCACCATGGAAACAATCGAGGACAACAAGATCAGCGGAACCCGCTTGCGAGAGATTGCAAAACGCGCCGGAATAAGCCAGGGGCATATGCACTATTACTATCCGTCGAAGGATGAACTTTTACTGCACTTGCTGGATTACCTGGAGGAAGTGTTTATTGAAGAGCGCAAAGGTGTCCTGGCCGATCAAAGTATTTCTCCGGAAGAAAAACTGCACGTCTTCCTGGAACAGGAGATTTATTTGATCCATCACGGTCAGGAAATGAAGGTGTTCCTCGACTATTGGGTACAGGGCACCGCCAATGCTGTGATCCGGGCAAAGATCGGGAAGATGTACGCGCGTTGGCGGGCAGATATACGTACTGTGATCGATTCGGGAGTCCAGGCTGGTGTTTTCAAACCCCAAAATGCTGCAATCGTCCCAGCAATCCTGTCTTCAATGATGGATGGCGCATCGCTGCAGTATATGATGGACGAAAACGCTCTGGATTTACAAGATTATTTCAACACCGTATATACAATCATTCTGCACTTGTTAAAGTCTTCCTGACTTTCCACAACCGTTCTCGTGCCTGAAATGACTGCTTTACTAAAGCGCCAAAAAGCAGTTCATAAATGGCAGGTTCAAAACGACAGTCTTCTTGGATGGTATCTGCTGAAGAACTATCGTAGGGAGGTTGCCGCGTTTTTTCCTATCCCGGCCCACGGGCGAAGGCTGGCAGGAATGGAAATGCCCTACGCGTCGGGGTCGAAACGGCTGGACGAGTAAAGGTAAATACCGCGATCGGCCGGTTCAGGTCGGAGGGACCCGATTGTATGGCGGAGGCTGTGCTGGTATGCGTACTGGCGGAGGGGGAGGACTTCTTCGGCCCGGGAACGAACGAGCTCGCACAGTATACACCTTGCCAAGCACCTGAAAGCGCCCCAGAAAATATCAGTTTAGGGCTGTTCCCAAATTCAGCATTGATTTTGAATGTCCAATCACAAAAGCGGAATTGTTCTTGACAACCACTATAAAACTCTATATACTCATTTTAGTTCGGTCAGTTAATCAAAATATTTAATCATCTCCATTCGCTCCCTGGTTTTCCATTTCCTTATTGTCCGGGTCGATGACCCTTTCAATGCCAACAGAGGCAGCCGCGTGGTTGATCACCAAACCGGGTGGGAGGCAGGCTGGGGTGGGGAGGTCGGCACAGCGACCGCAAGCAGCAGGATCGCGCCCGGGGAAGCCAATGAGATTGCCCTCAAACTGCCACCTTTTTATAAGGACACTTTCGACATCCCCAATCCGGGTAAAGGTTTCTCTGAAATGACGACTTCAAGCATTCAGCAAATGAAGCCGCCCCCGCACACTCTATTTTCGCCTGCTTATAAGAAGATACCGAGAGTCAGTGTGAAGTAAAAAATGAGCCTTTGCGAGCAGTACTGTTTGGCTGAAACCGTAGAGGACGCCCTGCACACCCTGGTCGATGCGCCGGGCCAGGCCACCATCATTGCGGGTGGGACCGACCTATGGCTGGAGACTCATCAGAGTTTGCGCCCGGCCGTCCACACCCTGGTGGATGTGACCCGAATTCCCGAACTGTGCGCTTTGGAGATTCGCCAGGGTGAGCTGTTCATCGGTGCCTCGCTGACCCACAGTCGCATTACCGCGTCGCCGCTTGTCCAGCAACACGCCCGGGCGCTGGCCGAAGCCTGCGGGATGATCGGCGGGCCGCAGGTGCGCAATACGGCCACGATCGGCGGGAATGTTGCCCACGCCCTGCCCGCCGCGGATGGGGCGATCGCACTGCTCGCCCTGGATGCCCAGGCAGAAGTGGCCAGCCTGGAGGAAAGACGCAGGCTTCCCCTGGCGGCATTGTTTGACGGGCCAGGGAAATCCACACTGCATCCCACGCGGGATCTTCTCGTGGGCTTTTTTGTGCCTCTGTCCAAGTCAGGGCAGACATCTGCCTTCGGACGGGTCATGCGGCCGCAGGGCATCCCCTTGCCGATCCTGAATCTGGCCATCTGGCTAGAACGCCGGGATGAAAAGATAGCCCTGGTGCGCATCGTCTCCGGCCCTTGCGGACCCGTCCCGACACGCTTATTCGAGGCGGAAGGGGTGCTGAAAGATAAGGCACCAGCCTCCAAAATTCGCCGGGCGGCCCTGCAAGCCATTTTATCGCAAGCCCAATTTCGCACCAGCCGCCACCGCGCGACCGCCGAGTACCGGCGGCATTTGGCGGGCGTGTTGTTCGAGGAAGTATTCCAAAAGGCCTGGGAAAGAGCCGCGGGATGACCGTCGAAAAGATGCTCAGGATGGTTGTGAACGGCGCAGAGGTTTGCCTGCCGCGCCTCCCAGACGAAAGCCTGGCTGACTTCCTGCGCAACCGTATGGGCCTGACCGGCACCAAGATCGGCTGCGAGGAGGCCGAGTGCGGTGCCTGCACCGTACTGGTCAATAGTGACCCGGTGTTATCCTGCTCTTACCCGGCGGCAAGGGCGGAAGGGATGGAAATCCTTACCATTGAAGGTCTGGCGGATCCATCCTCCACGCCGGAAGCAGAAGGGGGCCTGCATCCTCTCCAGCAGGCCTTCATCCAGCACGGCGCGGTGCAGTGCGGATTCTGTACGCCCGGCCAGATTATGAGCGCCTTTTCGCTCCTGCAGCGTCATCCCGATCCAACCTCTGTCGAGATCCGCCGGGCGCTGAAAGGCAACCTCTGCCGCTGCGGCAGCTACCCGGCCATCGAGCGCGCCGTTCTGGCAGCGGCTCGCGCCCTGCACAGCGGGGTAGCTATCCAACCTCCCCTGGCTGAGTGTGATAAACCCGGCGCCCAAGCGATCGGCCGGCGCTTGATCCGCCCGGACGCTGTCCAGAAAGTCACCGGCAGAGGCCTTTACACAGCCGACTTGAATTTCGAGGGAAGCCTCCATGCGCGGGTAAAGCGCGCCGGGGTGCCTCATGCCATCCTGCGCAGGCTGGATGTGACGCGAGCGCGTGCTCTGCCGGGGATCGCCGCCGTGCTGACTGCCGAGGATATTCCCGGCGAGCACTATCACGGCCTGGTCACCGCCGATTGGCCCATCCTGGTCGGCGTGGGAGAGCGTGTGCGCTATGTGGGAGATGCCATCGCCATCGTTGCGGCGGAAACGCGCGAGATCGCTTCCAAGGCGCTGGACCTCATCGAGGTTGAATTTGAACTGCAGCCAGTGGTGAACAGCCCTTTGGAGGCGCTTAGCCCGCAGGCTCCACAGCTGCACAAAACGGGCAACCTGCTCAAGCACATCCAGGTACGAAAAGGGAATGTGGAAACAGGTTTCGCAGAGGCAGACGCCGTTATTGAACACACCTTTAACACTCCGGCGCTGGATCACTTGTTCATGGAACCGGAATGCAGCCTCGCCCGCCCGCTTCCAGAAGGCAGAATGGAAGTTTATGTCGGGTCACAGATCCCTTATTCGGACCGCGAGCAGGTGGCGCGCGCCCTGGGCTGGCCGCTCGAAAGGGTGCGCATCATCGGCCAGCTTGTCGGCGGGGCCTTCGGCGGCAAGGAAGATATCGCCGGGCAAATTCATGCTGCGCTGCTGGCCCATGCTACCGGTAGACCGGTAAAACTGCTCTTCGACAGAAAGGAGAGCATGCTGGTTCATCCCAAGCGCCATGCCACGCAAATACGCATCAAGATGGGGGCCAAGCAGGATGGCGTTCTTACTGCTGTGGAAACCGAACTTTACGGTGATACGGGCGCCTATGCCTCTTTAGGCGAAAAAGTGATGGAACGGGCAACGACGCACTCCACCGGCCCATATGCCATTCCCCACGTCAAGGCAGATTGTTACGCTGTGTACACCAACAATCCACCCGCGGGCGCATTTCGCGGCTTCGGCGTTACCCAGGCGCATTTCGCTGTCGAGAGCATGATGGACATGCTTGCCGAGAGGCTGGGCATGGACCCGGTAGAACTACGCCGTAAGAATGCCCTCGATGTCGGTAAGGTCACCGGCGCCGGCCAGCTGCTCACTGAAAGTGTGGGTTTGATGGAATGCATCGAGAGGGTGGACACAGAAATGCGCAAGCGGGCAGGCAGCCGGCCGTTCCTCCCGCGCACAGTCAGGGATCAGGCGCATATCCGCACCGCCTGGGGCTTCGCGGTGGCCTTCAAGAACACCGGTTTTGGTGGAGGGGCCGTGGATAAAGCCAGTGCCGAGGTCGAGCTTTTTCCGGATGGGACACTGGAAGTACGCACCTCGTCTGCCGAACTCGGCCAGGGGCTGACCACTGTGCTGCAGATGATCGCCGCGGAAGAATTGTCTGTGCCCGCCTCCAGGATCCGCGTGCTGGTCATGGATACCGACCTGACGCCGGATGGCGGGGCGACCACTTCCTCGCGCCAGACTTACGTCTCCGGCAATGCTGTGTGCCTGGCTGCCAGGAAACTTCGCCAGGACATCGCAGATTGTGTGACGCAGAAGTTCGAAATGGAAGCCAAGCAGGTCAGTTTCGCAGATGGACGCGTGCAGGCAGGGAATCGCGATCTATCGTTGGTACAAATCTGGCACCTGCTGCAGGAAAACGGCCGATCCCCGTGCGCCCAGAGCGAATACTGTGCGCCTGCCACCCGGGCCTTGGGCGAAGGTGGCGACCTGCACTTTGCTTATTCCTTTGCCGCACAGGCCGCCGAGGTAGCCGTCAACCTGCGTACGGGTGAAGTAAATGTGCTGCAGGTCATCGCCGCCAATGACGTTGGAAAAGCGCTGAACCCGCTCGGTCTGCTGGGCCAGGTCGAAGGCGGCGTGATCATGGGCATCGGCAACGCCCTGATCGAAAAGTTCATCACCGAAGATGGTTACATCTTCACTGACCGCATGGCCCGCAGCCGGATGCCGTCCATCCTCCACGTCCCGCAGATCACTTGTTTTTTTGTGGAACACAGCGCTCACGCGGGCCCTTACGGGGCCAAAGGTGTGGGCGAGATCGTCAATGTGCCGACTGCTGCGGCTATCACCAACGCCATTAATCATGCTGTGGGTGTCCGCATAGACAACCTGCCCGTTGATCAGGAAGAAATATGGCGGTGTGTGAGCCAGGACCTAGGATGAATTGAATGAGGCCGGCAAGTGATTTTTATTTGGCGGGCGATGGCGAAAACGACCCGGTTTTGCCGGAATTTGCCTGTTGTTTCTTTGTCCCAGTAATCGCCCTGGAGATGTTGAAGGCCCGCAAAACCAGGCTTATTACTGACGATGCCGGATTATGTCATAGAAAATTCAGCTGACAGGAGACTTACATGTCTATTTTTACCCCTGGCCGACGATGGCAGCCCGCCTACTCACCCTTCAAGAAGGAAACCTTCGGCAGGCTGTTGCTGGCAAATATGGAATATGCGATCAAAAGCCCGCTGTTCGGCTGCCGCATGTGTGGGAACTGCCTGCTGCAGGAGACGGCTTTCATCTGCCCGATGGAATGCCCCAAGGGCCTGCGCAATGGACCTTGCGGCGGCTCCACCCCCGAATATTGTTACGTGGATAAGACGCGTCCATGTGTCTGGTACAAGATCTACGACCGGTCGTTCAAGATGGGACGTCAGGAGATACTCATGGAAGTCCTGCCGCCGCTCGATTGGGAGAAGGCCGGCACCGAAACCTGGGGCGACGTAGCCGGGCAGGTCAAGAAGATAGGCGCCGGAAAGGTCGCTCAAGGGCTGCTTTTTGGTTCGGCCGAAGAACGCTCCGGGACCTGGACCAGCATCTTCCGTCCGGTCCGCCAGCCGGACTGGTGGCAGGGGGATGACCAGTACCACGCCCCGAAATCGAGCGAACCCGTCTCGGAGCTGGAGCGCGCCTTGCGGGCTGGCGCGTTCGTGGCGGCCTGCGAGATCACCCCGCCGCTTTCGGTCTCGACCAACAAACTGATCAGCAACATCGCCACGGTCAAGCCATACGTGACCGCCATCAATTTCACCGACAACGCCTCCGCCACCTCGCGCATGACTTCCTGGGCTTGCAGCAAGATCGCGATCGAACACGGCGCCGAACCCGTGATGCAGATCGCCGCCCGAGACCGGACACGCGCCGGCCTGCAGGGCGAAATCCTGGGGGCCGTGGCGCTCGGGGTGCGCAACGTGCTGTGTGTCACCGGGGACAGCCCGGTGCTTTCGCCCCAGCCGCGCGGCCGCATGGACATCAATGACCTGGATTCGATCCAGATGCTGTGGATCCTGCGCCGGATGCGCGACGAAGGCCACTACCTGGATGGGCGCGAGATCAAGTTCCCGCCGAAATTCTTCCTGGGGGCAGCCGCCTCGCCCTTCGCCTCCGAGCCCAAATTCCAGGCCATGCGCGAGGAAAAGAAGGTTAACGCCGGGGCGCAGTTCTTCCAGACTAACCTGGTCTACGACATCGATCGCATGGAGATCTGGCTCAACGAGCTGGCCAAACGGAATATCCTGGACAAGGTCTTCATCCTGGTGGGCATCACCCCCCTCAAGAGCCTCAAGATGGCGCGTTATATGACCGAGGTGCCGGGGGTCTATGTGCCGGAGTCCATCCTGAAGCGCATGGAAGCCGCGGATGCCGCCGGGAACGCCCAGGAGGAGGGCGTGCAGATCGCCCTGGAGCTGGCCCGCAGGATCCGGGGCTACGAAAAGCAGGGCATCCACGGGCTGCACATCATGCCGGTGGGCTGGGAAGACATCGTGCCGCGTATCGTGACCGAAGCCGGCCTGCTCCCGGAGGGTTTAGTGCATCCGCAGCTGGCCCAAAAGCCATCCTGATCCGAAGGGAGAAGGATTTGTGTTCCTCGAAATCCGCATAGACGCATCGTTGCCATAAGCTATTTAGACTATCCACACGGAGCAAGAAATGGTCATTCAAAGGACTCGAGTCCGGCAGCCGCCGCTCACCCAGAAAATCGAAAAAATCATCAGAGAGCGCATAATAAGCGGGAAATACCTTCCTGACTCACACTTGCCCTCTGAAACTGAATTAGCTGTTGAGCTCAACGTGAGCCGGCCCACACTCCGCGATGCCCTGAGCACCCTGGCGACGCAAGGAATGATCATCCGCCGCCAGGGCAGGGGTACCTTTGTCACCCGCAATCCACACATCTCCTATCCTCTCGATCGGGCTATCGACCCCCAGAAATTAATCGGCGAGTATTGCTGCCAACCGTCGTTCGAGCAAGTGTATTGCGGCCTGGAAACTGTCAGCGCGGCGATGGCCAAGGCGTTGCAAATACCAGCCGAGGCTCCGGTGCTGGTCTCGCATGAAGTGTTCACCGCTGATGAGGAGCCGATGATTTTCTGTGTTAACACCGTGGCGGCAAGCCTGTTTAATCCTGGCTTGGCGGAGCAAGTGTCGTCCACGCCCAGGGTATTGGAACCATTCCTCAAATTTCTGGAGCGAGAGACCGGCCTTCGGGCAGAATACTATATTGCCAGCGTCAGTTCGGTGAGTGCCCGCGAGTGCCGATTTTATATTTCCTTGCCTATGTCGGATAAAACGCCGGTCTTGGAGATTGACGAGGTGGCCTATACCGTTGAAGGCCGCCCGATCTGTCACACCTACGAGTACCATCCCGGAAATAAAATGAGTGTTGAGTTGATCCGCCGCCTGCCTAAGAAGTGATGAACCCGCAGACTGCTTATTGGGAAGACGTGATGAGCGGTATTTTCTACTGCCCGATGGAGTGCCCCAAGCGCCTGAGCGATGGACCATGCTGCGGCTCAACCCCAGAATTTTGTGACGCGAACAAGACGCGCCTCTGCATCTGGTACAAGACCTGCGGCCCGCCGTTCAAGATTGGCCGCCAGCGAGATTGGTGGCAGGGGGGCGACCAGCGCCGCGCCCCGAAATCGAGCGAGCCCGCCTCGGAGCTGGAGCGCAGCCTCGGGACTTTTGGAACCGAAGGCGCTTCTATTCTGAGCTGCATATTCAGGGCTTGTGCCATGGACGCCTGGCATTAGAAGGCTCTAGATAATATTCGCACACAGGAGTGAGAAATATGTCCAATTCTACGAAACGTGTCTTCAATTTCAACCCTGGTCCCGCGGCCCTGCCGCTGCCTGTCCTTGAACAGGCTCAACAGGAGATGCTTGATTATAAAGGCACCGGCATGTCGGTCATGGAGATCAGCCATCGTTCGAAGGAATTCGAAGCCATCGTCAGCGAAGCCCAGGCCGATCTGCGGGAATTGATGGGCATCCCGTCCAACTATAAAATCCTGTTCCTGCAGGGCGGCGCCAGCCTGATGTTCGCCATGGTGCCGATGAACTTCCGCCCCGCAGGCGCTTCCGCGGATTACATTGTCACCGGCACGTGGAGCAAGAAAGCCTTCAAGGAATCGCAAAAACTTGGGGCCGCCAAAGCCGCGGCCAATCTCGAAGCCGACAACTTCAACCACCTTCCGGCCCAGGCCGAGCTCAAGCTGGACCCAAAGGCGGCCTACCTGCACTTCACCTCGAACGAGACCATCCACGGTGTGGAATATTTCACCGAGCCGTTGCCGCCTGCCAGTGTGCCGCTGATCTGTGACGCCTCCTCTGACTTCATCAGCTGCCCGGTGGATGTCTCCAAGTACGCCATGATGTATGCCGGCGCCCAAAAAAATGCCGGTCCGGCCGGTGTCGTCCTCGCCATCATCCGTGAAGACCTGCTCGAGAAGGTCCCGGCCAATCTCCCCAACCTGCTTGACTATAGGGCCCTGGCCGAGGAAAATTCCCTGCTCAACACACCGCCCTGCTGGTCGGTTTACATCGCCGGGCTGGTGTTCAAATGGGCAAAAGGCATCGGCGGGCTGGCTGCGATCGAGAAGCGCAACCAGGCCAAGGCCGATTTGGTCTACAAGGCCATCGACGCGAGCGGCGGGTTCTACCGCGGCCACGCCAAAGCCAACCGCTCGCGCATGAACCTGACCTTCCGGCTGCCGAACGAACAGCTCGAGGACCAGTTTGCCTCGGAGGCCAAGAAGCGCGACCTGATCGGCTTGAAAGGCCATCGGTCGGTCGGTGGGATGCGCGCCTCGCTTTACAACGCTCTGTCGGTCGAGGCGTCGGAAGCGCTGGTCAAATTTATGAAGGAGTTCCAGCAGAAGAACGGTTAGGGATTGTTCCAATCGAGAATCGGTTTCCTGATAGCAGGGGATATCCCTTCTTATCCCATTGTAAGATTATATTTGGAGGCGAAAAATGAAAATCCTGGTGTGCGACAAGACTGAAGCCGAGGCCATCGAACGCATGCGCGCCGCGGGGTTGACGGTCGATACGAACTTCGAGATCACCCCTGAGGATCTGGTCAAAGTTCTGCCGGCCTACGACGGGATGGTAGTCCGCAGCCGGACCAAGGTCCGCCAGCCGTTGATCGACGCCTGCCCCAACCTGAAGGTGATCGTGCGCGGCGGTGTCGGGCTGGATACCATCGACGCCGATTACGCCCGCTCCAAAAATATTACGGTCATGAACACCCCCAAAGCCAGCAGCGCATCCGTGGCGGAGCTGGCCATCGGTTTCATGTTCTCGCTGGCGCGCTCTCTTTACAAGGCAACAGCGACGATGAAGACCGAGAAATGGGAGAAGAAGAGCTTTGAGGGCGACGAGCTGGGTGGGAAAACCCTGGGCCTGATTGGCATCGGCAACATCGGTAGGGATGTGGCCAGACGTGCCAACGCCCTGGGGATGACGGTGCTCGCCTACGATCCGTACGTCAAGGAAGCAGAGGGTGTCAGACTGGTCAAGCTCGATGAACTGCTGGCCCAATCGGATTACATCAGCCTGCATTTGCCGAAGACCAAAGAATCCGCCAGCATGATTGGCAAGGCGCAGTTCGAAAAGATGAAGGTTGGTGTGCGCATTATCAACTGCGCCCGCAGCGGAATTATCGATGAAGCCGCCCTCTATGCTGCCTTGACCTCCGGCAAGGTGGCCGGCGCAGCCTTTGATGTGTATGCCGAAGAGCCGCCCAGTGATTGGAAGCTGGTCAAGCTGGACAACGTGATCTGCTCGCCGCACATCGGCGCGGCGACACACGAGGCCCAGGGGCGCGTCGGGGCTGAGGTGGCGGAAAAGCTGATCGAATTTGCCAAGAGCCTGAAATGATCCCGTAAGGGGGCGGCGCCGCGTTTGCTGATCGGGAGCTGATGGACATTGGCCATGACCCGTTGTGGGGCAGGGGCAGTATAAATGCGCATAGCCACTTGACACCTCAGCATAATAAACAATAGGGTTTCCCTTCAAGAGAAAGGGGTGAGACTTATGTCATTGTCTCTCGTGGCGCCTCTGGACCGGGCAATGCCGGGGTGCTTGAAGATGTGCTGATCTGCAAGCTGGTCAGGCTGCTCGAGGCCTTGCCAATCTGCGCACGCATATCGTCGCGCAAATTGGCAAGCATGGTGAGCGCCTTTGCAAATCTCCCACTGGATGCAATTTTGCACAGCCTGCAAATAGGCATTTAGTTTCTGCATGTCGACGGTCTGCATGGTCTTGAGGATGGTCTGCAAGACCAGCATCAGGTAGGGGATCAGCATACTGTAGCTTACCAGGACCACATTTGGAATTAGGTGTTCCCTTGACGATATTCTCTAATGTTCGATATAATCTATATTAGGTCGAACAATGAATATCAAGGAGAAAATTGCCGACCACCTGAAAATGAACCGCGCGCCGCATACCATCCAGACCTACGGCGAAGCGCTGAAGGTCTACGCGCGCCTCGTCGGCGATCGGGAATTGACCGCCGAAACTTACGCAGCGTTCCTGCAGAAGATCAAGGACCTCAACCCCTCCACCCAGGCGTTGTACCGCAGCGCCGTGCGCGGCCTCTATGCGGATGCCTCAAATGTGTCCATGGCCGAGATCAAACGGGCGGAAAAGAAATGGGTCCGAAGGCGCGGCCAGAGGCTGATCAACTTCGACCGAGCGGCGATCGAGCAGGTGATCAGCTATGCAATTGGGTTGAAAAGTGATGTCACCGCCCTTCGGGATCGGGCTTTTATCCTGACCCTGGCGGACACCGGTTTGAGGATCTCCGAAGCCTGCGCGCTGAGGCGCGGTGATATCGACCGGCTGGAGCAGCGCGCTCTGGTGGTGGGCAAAGGCGATAAACAGGCGGTCGTGCGCTTTTCCAGGCGTTCCCTGGAAGCGATCGACGATTATCTGAGGGCAAGAAAAGACGCCGCCTCAGGAAAGCCGCTCGCCTCCCTGCCGCTCTTCGCCCGGCACGATAAGGGCGCCGGAAAGAAGATCAAACCGGTTGAGTCAGGCGGGATGTGGAAAGCGGTCAAGAGACGCGCCAGGGAATCCGGGATCGACCCTACCTGCATCCGGGTCCATGATTTCCGGCATTATTTTGTAACGCTCCTGATCCTGGCCGGGGGAAAGACCGAAGCCGTGCGAAAGGCTGCACGCCACGCCAGCAGCTCCACGACATCCCGCTACATTCACCTGCTGGACTCTGAGGTGGACGAGCTGTACGACGAGGCGATCAACCGCGACGTATAGCGGACGGGCTTTTCGTGTGACATCACTGTTAAGGAAATTGCCATTTTATTGAACAATTATTTTTCCAACCATAACAACGATGTTTAATCAATGTCAGTGTTCTTCTCAAAGGCGTACTCCCCCTCTTTAAAGTGGTGGGTAGGATAAAGTGTTAATTTGTGGGATATTGGCTATGCGCATTTTCAAAATCATAGACCGCGTACCTGGCAAGCACCAGGTCTAGTTCATCATAATCGTATCTCTTAGAGCATCCCCTTCTCAAGTTTGATACCGATGATCAAGGAAAAATAATAACCCAACCGAACAACTCTCTAGGATGAACTGCGGTCCAAGTTCACAAAGTGATTTTTCCTTAAAGTGGTCGCGGTTCACGATTTCAAATAACAAAAGAGACATTGTGCTTGACAACCGCTGTAAAATTCTATATACTGATTTTAGTTCGGTCAATTAATCAAATGTTTTCTTCGCCCGCATCTATACGTTGGTTTTCCATTTTCGTCAGGAGGTTGTCATCCCAATCGATTGCTACTCACTTGCTTGACCATTCCTCGAACCGAAACCAATCAATAAGGCTCTACTGCCTGAAGGAGAATCATCAATGACCAAGTCCAAAATCCCCGAAGAAGTGGCAGCTCCATTAAGAGAAGCCCTGACGACGGGCGACAAAGATGCTGCCGTTGCTGCCACGCAAAAGGCACTAGACCACGGCTCCAGCCCGCTGGCGATTATCCAAGACGTGGTTGTGCCAGCGTTGACGCTTGTCGGCAAAAGATTTGAAAATTTGGAAATCTTTTTACCAGAACTGATGGCTGCCGGCGAAGCAGGCAACGCGTGTTCAGCGCTCATTGAAGAGGCCATCACCAAGAGCGGCAGTCAAATGCATACCGAAGGTGTCGTGGTGATTGGCACCGTCAAAGGCGACATTCACGATATTGGGAAGAATATTGTGGCCAGCCTTCTTAAAGCTCAAAACTTCAAGGTGATCGACCTGGGAAAAGATGTGCCCGCGGCCACCTTTATTGATGCGGCCGAGTCCAATAAGGCGGATGTGATTGCCGCATCGGCTTTAATGAGCATCACCCGCGCGGGCTGTCGCGAAGTCGCCGAGCTGCTCAAAGAACTGAAGCTCGATAAAAAGTACTTTTATATCGTCGGTGGCGGCTCGATCACCCAGGAGTATGCCGATGAGATCGGCGCCAATGGTTTTTCTGAAAGCGCAGGTGGGGCCGTTGAAGTGGCAAAGAAGTTAGTGGCAACCAAAAGAGGAGCATAGCTATGTATGGAAACGAACGCCTCCTAGAAATCTTCCAGCGCTCACGCTCTGGCAAGTTCATGAAAGAGGTCGAATTTGACCTCATGCTGGCCAAACGCACTCAGGAACTGGTCAAGGAATATAAGATTACGTTCGATGCCGCCAACGTTTGCCCGGCAGATGATGGCATGGCTGACCGGGTTTTTCAGGCAGGCCTGCAGCTTTTCTGTGATATAGGGGCTTATCACCTGGACACGCAGCGCGTGATCCGCTTCAGTCGCGAGGAGATTTTAGATGCTCTGCGGCAGGCTCCCGATACACTCTACCTGGGCGAGGGTCGCGATATGGTCATCGCCAGGCACCGTGGCGTGGAAGATCCCAACCCACCATGGAATCTGACAGGTCCGGCCGGGCAGCCCTGCAGTGAAGAGTTCTACCTTCCCCTGATGATCAGCTATGCCCAGGAGCCCTATGTTCACGGCATCGAATCCGGGGCCACCCTGACCTACAACGGTTATGACATTATGGCCGGGACGATGATGGAAGTAAAAGCTGTGCAGCGGGACTGCGCCACCGCCCGCGAAGCCATCCGGCGCGTCGGAAAACCGGGGATGCACATTGGCGACTGTGCCACTGGCATGACCGCCTTAGGGAAGATGTCTGCCAGCGATCCGGTCCATGGCCTGCGTCCCTGTGATGGCCGTTTAGTGGCCCAGATGTGCGAGATGAAGACCAATGACGACCAGCTCAGCCGCGTCCCTCATCTGCTCAATTACGGATCCCATATTATCAACCTGATGACCCCTCTGACCGGTGGTGTCGGGGGTGGACCGACGGGCGTTTCAGTTGTCTCGGTTGCCGAAACCCTGTTGGGCGTGGTATGCTATTTTGCCACCTACCACTATTTGAGCATCACCCATATCAAGTGGACCAACAACTCCGACCCCTGGGGCATGTATGTTCTGGCCATGACAGGGCAGGCCATGGCCCGCAATAGCCATATCGTCTGGACGGATGATCCCTTCAATGTGAACGGGGCCGGAACAGTGGAGAACTTATATGAAACGGCTGGCCATGCGATCATCGGCTCGGTATGCGGCTACCAGGAACATGGCGTAGGCAGCACCGGAGGAAATGTGGTTGACCACCATACCGGTCTGGAAGCTGGCTGGCAAGGCGAGGTTGGCATCGCAGCCACCCGCAGCGGCATCACGCGTGAAAAAGCCAATGCGATTGCCCTCAAACTGCTGCCGCTCTATAAGGACACTTTCAATAACCCTAAATTGGGTAAAGCCTTCTCCGAGCTCTATGATCTGAAGACGATCACACCCAAACAAGAATGGCAGGACTGCTACCGCCAAGCCAAGGACACCCTGACCAAACTTGGTTTGGAGTTCACCAAGGGACCCTACGATTAGATTGCCATTGGGTACTCCCCCTCTATATGTGGACGTGCCGCATATTGACCTGCGGCACGTCCACCATTCTGGTCTTTGATAAAAATGGTGTAAAGATGCAAACCATACTGAAAGGCAAAAGCAAACAAATTACCATCACAACGGACGCACCGGTGACCATCATCGGCGAAAGCATCAATCCCACGCGCCGCAAGAAATTGACCACTTCCCTGTTGAGCCAGGATTTTGCTTATGTGTTTGAATTGGCCAAAAGCCAGATCGAGACCGGGGCTGACGTGCTGGATATCAATGTCGGCGCCCCGGGAGTCGACGAGGTTGCTTTACTCCCCAAGGTGGCAGCGGCTGTCGCCGAACGGTTTGATGTGCCGTTGTGCCTCGATTCCTCGAACCGGCAGGCTTTGGCAGCGGCTCTGGCTGTCCTGCCAGGCAAGCCGTTAGTAAACTCTGTGAACGGTGAGGAGGCCACCCTGAACGCGCTGTTGCCGATCATCAAAGAGTATGGCGCGGCTGTGATCGGCCTGACCATGGACGAGAATGGCATCCCGACCGACCCCGAGGTGCGCCTGGCAATTGCCGAAAAAATCCTTGAGCGAGCAGCTAAATTGGGCATCCCGACAGAAAATGTAGTCATTGACCCGCTGGTTTTGACCGTGGGCGCCGATCAGAAGGCCGGCAGGGTCACTCTCACGACCATCGAGATGGTTCGAAAAGCGTTTGGGGTTAACATCAATCTAGGGGCTTCGAACGTCTCTTTTGGATTGCCTGACCGCCACACGGTTAATCAGGCTTTTATTGCTCTGGCGGCCGGAGCTGGAGCAAGCTGCGTCATCACCAATCCGGAGAAACTCACGGCCACGATCCGGGCTTCTGACCTTCTCCTCGGGCGTGATAATTTTGCGGGTCGCTACATTACCAATTATCGTTCTATGGTGAAATTGGGATTGATCGAGGATGCCAAGCCTGGAAAATCTTAATCCCGAATTCGATGTGGACGCAGTTTTACGAGGTCAAGGGGCAGACCCGGCCGCTTTACGCGCCCGCCGGCCTGCCCTGGTCCAGCTCGCCGAGCAGGCTCTTCAGGAGGGCCGACCTTTGATCGAGCCGTGCGTGATCTATAAAGAATTTACCGTCCAGGCCGTCAGGCATGAGCGTCTGATCTTTGAGGATGGTGGGCAATTGACCGGCAAATTGATTGCCCAGCACCTTGCACAAGCCCGCAAAGTCTATGTTTTACTCTGCACCATTAATACTGCGATCGAGCAATATGCCTCCGAGAAGTGGGGTTCCAGCGCGACGTACAGCCTGGCCCTCGATGGGGTTGGCTCCGCAGCGGTTGAAGCGCTTGCCAACCAGGCGTGCCGATCTCTTGAGATTATGGAGCAGGAACATGGTTGGCAAACTACGATTCCGTTCAGCCCCGGAATGATCGACTGGTCCGTTGAAGAAGGACAGCCGCAGATCTTTCACCTGCTGGAAGGTGAGAAAGTTCCGGTCGAGCTTTCGCCCAGCTACATCATGATTCCGCGAAAGTCGCTTACAATGGTCATTGGGGCTGGTCCAGATCTAAGCGATTCGGGCCGCACTTGTGATTACTGCAACCTGCGCGATGTTTGCCGCTACCAGGATCATTATGCTTGAGAAAAGCCGCAAGTCTTTGCAAAAATTCCTGACCAGTCAGCCCCGTTGAAAATGCATAAATAGTTTGGAGTATTTACCCCAGCAGATTTGCATCCTGGCGGATTGATGACCATTTCCCACCTGTTCTCTATTATGAGGAGCCTATGAACCAGATCAAGCCGGATCAGGCGGCAACGATATTAGATGCCGCGTTGGAGACTATTCTTGCGAATAAAATCAGCGGGGCCCGGCTGCGGCAGGTCGCGCGCAAGGCCGGGATGAGCCAGGGTAATATCCATTACTATTATCCAACCAAAGATGAACTTTATAAGGCGCTGCTGGATCATCTTTTACAAGTTTTTGTAGAAGATCGGAAGTCTGTTCTTTCCGATCGAACGATCCCTCCCCAGCAGAAACTACGCTACTTTTTTGATCAGCAAATCGAGCTTATCCGCCGACATAAAGAGGTGGTAATATTTTTTGATTTTTGGGTCCAGGGGACAGTGGATCAGGAGATTCGCAGGAAAATCAGCGGGATGTATGCAAAGTGGAGAGAAGACATCCAGTTGGTGATTGACGAAGGGATTCAGAAAGGGGTGTTTTCTAAAAAAGCCGCCCCTCAAATGCCCGCCGTGCTGGCATCCATTATGGATGGGGCCTCCCTGCAGGTCCTCATGGATGGGAAGGCCTTGGATTTGCAGGCTTATTTTCAGGTTTCATTTGATATGGTGCTGAAAATGCTTTCCGCGTAGAAAAAAGTCTTTCAATAATCGCACTGCACCTCTTTTTGCTGGGCGGGGATATACCCGCCCAGATTATTAGAAGAAGGGCCAGCGATGCCCCCAAAATTAGACGATCCGGATACCTTCACAATTGATATAGAGCCTGTCGGCCGACGGGTGCAGGTGACGTCAGGTAAAACGCTTCTGGATGCAGCGCGTGAAGCGGGCATAGGGATTGTATCCCTTTGCGGCGGCGAAGGCTGGTGCGAGAGCTGCCGTGTGCGAATTGAGGCCGGCACCTGCCAACCGCCTAACGAAACAGAACACCTGGTTTTCACCGGAGAAATGCTTGACCAGGGGTTTCGTCTGGCGTGCCAGGCAGTCCCCACAAGTGACATGAAAATATTCTTGCCGCCCGAATCGCTTTCATCGCCCCAACGCCTGCAGGTCGAAGGAGAAGAAGCTCAAATATTGTTAGAGCCGCCGGTTACAGCCGTCGACCTTGTCCTGGCACCTCCAAGTCTGACCGATCTGCAGGCAGATACCCAACGAGTCCGGAAAGCCCTTGCGGAGCGCGGTTTTCCAGACATTCGAATAGGTTTCCCACTCCTGGATTCGCTCTCAGATCTTCTGCGTGCTCAAGGCTGGCAGGCACGCCTGATCCTGCACGAGGATCAACTGACCGCCGTTCTCCCGCCGGGATCCGGCTTTTTCGGATTGGCGGTTGATATCGGCACGACGAAATTGGCCGCCTACCTGGTGGATTTAACCACCGGCTCTACAATCGCAAAATCCGGCGCCATGAATCCCCAAATAGCTTACGGCGAGGATGTGGTTAGCCGAATTGATTACTCCCTGCGAGGTGCCGAACAATCCCGGCAACTTCAAACCCGTCTCATCGATACCCTGAACGAGATGTTGATCGAACTGTGCCACTCAGCCAATATCATGCCAAACCAGGTCGTCCAGGCAATGCTGGTAGGAAATACAGCGATGCATCATCTGTTCATGGGATTACCGGTTAGCCAGCTTGCCCTGGCGCCATATGTGCCGGCAGTAAGCGAAACCATCTCTATCCAGGCCGACCGACTGGGGTTGAAAATAGCGCCAGACGGTGCGGTCCAGATGCTGCCTAATATCGCCGGCTATGTCGGTGCCGACCATGTCGCTGTGATCCTGGCAACCCGGCTGTGGCAAACAGATAACCCGGCAATGGTGATCGATGTCGGTACGAACACCGAGATGAGTCTGGCGGTCAACGGCAAAATCTATAGTTGTTCCTGCGCCTCCGGTCCCGCCTTCGAGGGTGCGCACATCCAAAACGGCATGCGCGCCGCTCCCGGCGCAATTGAACGCGTAAAGATCATCGATGATAAGGTATATATCTATACGATTGGTGACCAGCCTCCGGCAGGAATTTGCGGGTCGGGAATCTTGGATGTCGTGGCGGAACTTCTCAAAGCCGGTATCCTGGATGAGAAAGGGGCAATCCATCCAGTCCATCCTGGTGTAACGTCGGTGAACAACGGGTATCAGTTCACTCTGGTGCCCGCGAATAAAGCTGGAAGCGACCACGAAATCGCGATTTCTCGCCGCGACGTCAATGAAATCCAGCTTGCCAAGGCTGCCATCCGCACTGGGATCGAGATCTTATTGGAAACGGCCGGGATTAAAGCTGAGGATGTGAAGGTGTTCTTTATTGCTGGAGCATTTGGTACATACCTCAACCTGGAGAGCGCCATCCGGATAGGCTTGCTACCAAAACTGCCGCTTGAACGGTTCAAACAAATAGGGAACGCCGCCGGGATGGGCGCCAAACAGGCGCTTTTATCCGTTCAGCGGCTGCATGAAGCGGAGCAGATCGCTGAAAGAGTCCATTACGTCGAGCTAACCACGCATCCCGAGTTTGAGAGGCAATTCCTACAGGCGATGTTTCTAAGATAAAAACTTGTTGTGAGCACTCCCCTCCCCCATTGTTGGGGTGGCTGGTAGACGCGTAGTCTTAGTTCTACTTACGGGGACAACTCTTGTAAAACTACGGTTATCAATAGTTATTCTAGCACGAAAAAAAGGTGCAGTTCATCAAGCCGCGGAATTTTGTTTCTGAAGAAACACCTACGGCAAATTTATAGGTTGGTTCGACTGTCTGATCCGATCAGAATGCCGGCAGTACCCATAAGTCGCATATTAACCCACATTCACATCGGGTACTGCCGATGGGACGGCAGGTCTTGTCATGTCGAGACCGTGCAAGACGATTACTTTAACGACCTCGTGTCGCGCAGGGAGGTTTCAGGCTGTTGCACGACGGGCAGTTAAGTGCAATAATTGCCCCGGCAACGATAGGGAAGTACAGACCATCGGTTAGGATTGAACTACCGGTAGCGAAAGTTTGATGACGAGTCGGGTTCACTCGTATCCATTCTCTCGGGTTTGCCATTAGCAGAAAAATGAAACGTTACGCGGCTTCTGGAGAGGAGTTGTCCATGCAGGAGTACGACGAATTTCTCGATGAAATCCTGGTCGATGAGCAAGCCATCAATAAACGCGTGGCTGAGCTCGGCGCCCAAATCAGCCAGGACTACCAGGGCGAAGATCTGCTGATTGTTTGCCTGTTGCGCGGCGGGATTACCTTCACCGCCGACCTGACCCGCTGTATTACTGTCTCGCACACCCTGGATTGCATGTCGCTGTCCTCGTATGGCGTGGGGCGTTACACCTCCAGCGGGAACGTGCGCGTCAACTTAGACCTGCACTCCAATATTGAAGGTTTGAACGTCCTGCTCGTTGAGGACATCGTGGACACCGGCCGTACCCTGGCTCACGTGCTCGAAATGCTCAAGACGCGCCTACCTAAAAGCCTGAAAGTGTGCGTGCTGCTCGACAAGAAATATCGCCGGGAAGTCCCGGTGCCCGTGGATTACGTTGGTTTCGATGTTCCGGATAAATATGTATTTGGGTACGGGATAGACATTGACGAATATTATCGCCACCTGCGTTTTATTGCCTCGGCTGACTTGACCAGGTACCACAAACCGACTTAACGATTCCCACGAGGTAATTCACTCCACCCTGTTCGACATTGCCCTGGCCATGTCCCGGGCCCTGGCTGGCGCATCCCCGACGTTGGCCTGAGAGGCCATCAGGGCACGGATTTGCGCCTCGGGCAGATATTGGGTGAAAACGGAATCTGCGCACAACGCCTCTATCAGAGGGTTTCCCCTCCCGTCCTGGATCGCCTGCCAGGCGGCCATGGCCTGTCTGCGGATGGCCTCGTGCATCGCCTGCCGGTCGGCGCCGGCCTTGACCAGCGCCATCAATACGCCCTCGGTGGCGGCGAACGGACCGTAAATGGCGAGGTTGCGGGCTATGCCGGCCTTGTCCACATGCAGCCCGGCCAGGATGCTGCCGGCGGTGCGCAGCATTTCCTCGGCCGCCAGGCAAGCCTCTGGCAGCAGGATGCGCCGGTTGGCGGAGTCGTCCAGGGTGCGCTCGAGCAGCGAATGGGCAGCGTTTTCCCAGGCCAGGCGCGGCAGGCCTGCCAGGAAGCGCCCTAGCGAATTGATCTTCTCGGCGCGGACCGGGTTGCGCTTGAACGGCATGGCCGACGAGCCGATTTGTCGCTCGCCGAACGGCTCGGACAGTTCGCCCAGGGGTGGGGACTGCAGCAGGCGTAGGTCGAAGGCAAATTTGTACAGGGAAGCGCCCAGGCCGGCCAGGGCGCTGATCACGGCGTAGTCCTGTTTGCGTGGATAGACCTGGGAGGTGACCGGGTAAAACGGCAGATCTAGTTTCTCAGTTAGGCGTTTCTCGAACTCGGCCAGGTTTTCGCCCCCAAGCAGTGCAGCGTACCCGGCACCGGTGCCGACCGCGCCCTTGAAGCCCTTGCCCCGCAACCCGGCGTATACCGCCTGGAGAGTGTTGTAATCCTCGAGCAGGTCCTGTCCATAGAGTGCGAGGCGGTAACCCAGCGTGGACGGCTCCGCAGGCTGGAGATGGGTAAACGCGATCAGCGGCGTGTCGGCCCATTTCTGGACGAGCAGGCCCAGGGTCCTCACGAGCGCGGCGAGGTCGGCCAGGATCAGGCCGAGCGACTCGCGCAGGCGCAGCACGTCGGTATTGTCTTCGATATCCATCGAGGTGGCGCCCAGGTGGAGGATGCCGCCGCCGAGGGGCGCCTGTTCGGCGAAGACTTTCAGCTCGGCCATCAGGTCGTGCTGGATCTCGGCCTCGATCTCCAGGGCGCGCGGGATGTCAATCTCTTCGCAGTGAACTTCCAAGTCGGCGACTTGCCCGGGTGTCACAAGACCGAACCTGGACTGGACATCGGCCAGAGCGACCCACAGCCGGCGCCATAGCAGGCGCTTGTGCCGTTCGCTCCAGATCTCGCGCATGGCTGGCGTACCATAGCGCCAGGAAAAGGGTGACAGGTAGTTATCATAATCGGGCATGGCTTCATTCCTATCATTAGTTGACCGGGCAGTGGAACGAGCGCTGGACGTCGTAGGCTGGTTGCCAGCCCCACTCGCGCCGGACGTCATCGCCGTTCGGGTCGGCCGGGCACGAGTCGACGACGCGCTTCAGGTCACGGCGCCAGGATGATTTGATCCCGCTCCGGCCCCACCGAGACCAGGCGGACGGGGACGCCGGCCGCCGCGCTGATGTGTTCGAGATAATTCCTCGCCGCGGACGGCAGCCTATCCCACTTGCGCACGTCTGATATGTCCGCCTCCCAGCCGGGAAGTTCTTCGTAGAGCGGCTCATAAGGGCTCAAATCGGACGGACCAAAGGGCAGGTCGGCGAAGGTCTTTCCACCGTCCCGGTAGGCGCTGCATAGTTTGACCGTTTTCAGCCCGCTGAGGATGTCCATCTTGGTGACGGCGAGCTCGGTCAGGCCGTTGACCCGCACGGCATAGCGCAGCAGGACGCCGTCCAGCCAGCCGACACGGCGTGGGCGGCCGGTGGTCGTGCCGTACTCGTCCCAGGGATTGGCGCCAGTGCCACGCAAGCGCACGGCCAGGTCGCCGGAGAGCTCGGTGGGAAATGGGCCGGAACCGACACGCGTCTGGAAAGCCTTGACCACGCCGGTGACGCGGGCGTCCCGGGCGGCGGTCAGTCCCAGGCCCAGGCCGGCCAGAGCGCCGGGCGCGACGGTGGATGAACTGGTCACGAAAGGGTAGGTGCCGTGGTCGATGTCCAGCAGGGTCCCCTGGGCACCTTCCGCCAGGACGGCCTTGCCGGCTTTGAGCGCTGCGTCCAGTTCGCTGGAAACGTCGGCAATGTACTCTGCCAGCTTTCGCGTGTACTGGCGGTACTCGGCTCCGGCCGCGGCTGGGTCGAGTGCGGGGGCACCGAGCATGTTCAGGGTCTGGTTCGCCTCGGCGATGGCCTCGGCCAAGCGCTCGTCGAAATCCGGGCGGAGCAGGTCAGCCATGCGCAGGCCGCGGCGGGTCGCCTTGTCCGTATAGGCGGGGCCAATGCCGCGCCCGGTCGTGCCGAGCGAGTCCTTGCCGCGGGCGGCCTCAAGGGCACCGTCGAGCGCCTGGTGGGCTGGGGTAATAAGATGGGCGGCATGGGAAATATGCAGGCGCTGCGGTGTCACCGCAATCCCCACCTTGCGCAGGCTTTCCATCTCATCGAGCAGCCGTGCTGGGTTGATCACCATGCCGTTGCCCAGCACGGCAACGACCTGCGGATGGATAATGCCCGAAGGGATCAGGTGCAGCTTGAAGATTTGCCTGCCCACGGTTACGGTGTGGCCGGCATTGTCCCCACCGTTGTAACGGGCGGTAAAGTCCACCTGGGCGGCGAACCAGTCCACGATGCGGCCTTTGCCCTCATCTCCCCACTGTGCGCCAACAATCACCTGGAGCGGCATTTTTCTCTGCTACCTTTCTGGTGTGTTAATGTGATTACCTCGACCATGTGAGATGGGTCCAGAGCGATGACAGATGTTTGAGCACCGGGTACTTCTGCCCCAGCTCGTAGGTGGTGAGACCCTTGCACTCTTTGACCACTTCGGCCGCCAAGACCGTCGGCCCCACTTGCACAAGGAGGAGAATGTGATCCGGTTAGACCGACAGTTCGAGGATCCTCCAGCCTTGTTCGGCGCATACTGCCGATTAGTTTGCGACAATCGGCTGCGATCCCCTCGTGAGCACGGCTTTGCGCCATTTGGGAGTCCAGACCAGATGATGGGCGATCAAGTGGATGTGATGCTCGTCGCGCTGATACTTCAATTTCATGCTGTCATTATATAACAAGGGTGAGTCTACTATAAAAAGGTGGCGCTTCATCGCCTCAGGGCAGGTGCTCTGCGGCGGATTTCTGGTAAGGTAACACCAATAATCGGCTTTGGTGCATGATAAAAAACGGATGGTCTCCCTAATTAGTGTTCTAAGCCTTTGTTGGTAAAGGCACAGTCAACAATAGCTCTTTAACAGTCCAAATATGATCGGTCAAGCCAGCAGCCACTGCCGGAGTTCTGAGGGATCCATCTAGCAAGGGTCTTTTGGCGGGCTCGTAAACGCAAGCTCTTAACGCCGCTCATTGTCAATCAAATAGCCAATTTTCTGCCCAGATGGGGAAAACGATACACTACTGACCGAAAAGGATGATGCCAGGATGGCTCCAGTTAAAAGCCTGCTCTGAACATCTGAATTGCTAATCGTGTGTCAACTGATAATTGGGCGCTTCCCGGGTGATGATGACATCGTGCGGGTGGCTTTCGATGAGCCCGGCGTTGGGTTGCTTTGCTTGTCGCCGGCCGCAATCGATTTCATCGTCCGGGCAGATGTCGTAGTGGGCTATTGATTTTATGCTAGCGTGACAACTATTTCGGGGACAACTCGTGTAAACCTGGATTATCAATTGTTATTTTGGAATGAAAAGGGGGGTTTTTGCTTTTAAAGAGCCGCGTGACAGGATGGTCAATCTTCCAAGAAGTACAGGGGTGCCTACGCAGGGGGGGTGAACGCTTGTCACTATAACTTACTAAACTGCGGCACCATTCGCCCGTCTTGCTGTCCGCTTCTCTGCTTAAAAAGACGCAAGTATAAATGAATCGCGCCTCGTTTGTTTACGAGGCGCGATTGCATTGGGACAACTATCGTAAATGACGCTTTTCGATAGTTATTCCAGCACACAAAAAGGAGCTGCGAAATGCGGACCTGCGCACCTTTCCGGAGATTACCGTCGTTCTATAAGATGTGATACAATTGCAGTACATTTATTATATGGAGGTTCCCATGAACAAAACTGCTACAATCACTGTCCGGTTGGATCCGCGAGTCAAGAAGAACGCTGAGGCTGTGCTGAAATCGCTTGGTTTGACCACTACTCAGGCTGTGAATCTATTCTTTACTCAGATCAGCCTGAATAAGGGGATTCCCTTCGATGTGCACATCCCCAACGAGGCAACCGCAAAGGCCATTGAAAGCGGGCTTGCAGGGCACGGCTTACATACGGCAGGAAATATGGATGATTTGATTGCCCAATTGGAAGCATAGATGCTCGTCCTTCGCTATACCGCCTCGTTCAAGAAGGATTACAAGCGCTTGCAGAAGCGTGGCTATGATATGGCGAATTTGCGCCAGGTGTTGGAGCATTTGGTTAGCGGCGAAACGCCCAAAGGACAATATAAGGATCACCCTTTACGCGGCAGTTATACGGGTGCGCGGGATTGTCATGTCGAGCCGGATTGGGTGCTGATCTATGCAATCGTGGGGGAGGAATTGCGTCTGTTGCGCACTGGGACACATGCCGACCTCTTCAAGAAATAACAGGAAGAGGATTTATTTTTCGTTCCAATGCTGGGCATTGAAATGAGTTGCTTTTCCTGAGAAGCACTCCCTTCGTCTAACTACGTGGTCATTGGCACGCCACCCGTCTAAGTTTTGTTTATCGGGACAACTCTTGGAAATGCCCGTTATCAATAGGTGTTCGAATACGTACAAGGGGGTTTCGGAGACCAAGTTGGAGCAACAGACAGCACATTGTTCAAATTAATATTCGATACAGCTATCTGTAATTCGAGGTTTACCTTGACATTCCTCGACAAAAATATTATGATTACCTGAGTTATCAAAATATCAGAAAAGGAGGTGAAGGATATGTCAGATTTTCTCCAGATCCGCAGCAATGGACAGATTACTCTACCGGCTGGCATGCGGCGCAAGGCGAACCTAAAAGAAGGTGATTTGCTGGAGGCAGTCGTTGAAGAAGACGGTTCAATTCGGCTTGTTCCGAAAATGCCTGTCGATCGCGCACTGGCGGAAAAATACCAATTGAAGGATATTGCCTGGGCGAAGAAGCAAAGGGGCTCAAAAAGTGACACTCCGGATCGTTTGTGAAGCAGGCCCTTTGCTCCATTTGAGTGAGGCTGGCATGACCTTCCTGCTGCCGCAGGCGGGGTTTGCTAGAAAGGTGCAATTATTGAGAAGGGGTCTTGCCGATCCCGCCGCTGCCGTTGGCTACACCGTTGGATGCACCCGCATGAACAAAAAAGGATTTTGCATGAAGGAAATTGATCGAGACGAAGAGCGTGAAAATCGCATCGAATCAGAAGCCGTTGTAGATGCCTACGGCCCAGAAGAACAGGCTTTGGGCTGGTATTATTACATCGAAGATAAAATCACTTTCCCTTTTACCGCGAGTTGCATTGAAGAAAGACGCATCTCTCCACTAAAAAAAGGGGAGCAGGTAACAGTGACGAGTATGGCTCCTGAAGATGATTGTATGCACGAGATGTTCGTCGAAATCGAATGGCAAGATCGAAGTCTTGGCGTCCCACTCGCTCAATTGGAGCCCCTAAAAGTTGATGCTTCGACTTTGGAAGCAATAGCCGATTGGCATTATTGGATCAAGCGCGGATACCAGCTCGGCTGAAACTGGCTTTCGAGGCGCTCATCAACATTCGCCCGCGCCAGAGCAACCCTTCGATGGAAATCCTCGATCCACTACGGTGCGACCGCGTGTCTCAGATTGCTCGGCAACTACTGGAGCACCCATGAAAGATTGGATCCCCATCCAAGAGCGTTATCTTCGCGATAGTATCCCTGTTCGTCTGGGAGGCTTGGCCGCCAACTTGCGCCGCATCAAATCCTTCGCAGCCCAAGAGACAGGCCGCGATGCCGTGGCCAGTCTGATCGAGGAGTCTAAGTTCTTTATCGAGTGGACGGCACGGGACATGCCAACTGACACTGCTGCTGAACTCATTGAATTGCAGATACAACTTGCTCGTTGGCAACACAACTGGCCGCAAATTTGGTCCAATCCGACTTGGCGGCAACAGATGGCCGAACAATCGCTGGCGTGGTCGGACCGTGTGTCGGCATTGTCGGGCCTGCTAAAATCATAAGCCCCCTACCGATTAAACGAGATCCCGATTTCTTTGACCTTGCATCTCATCAGCCGTTTGGGGCATTGTAAATTCTTTGCAGTGCCCCAACAATTTTTAAGATTCAAAATTGGAGTATGATAAACCTTGTCATGGAAAACTGCATGGAACCCTGTTGGGTGAAATCCCCCAAAGCGCACATCCGCCTGAAACGGTGGCGTACTATTCTCCCCTCAACGGGGAGTTATTTTAATTGAGGATTCGATGGACGATAGCGAAGATCATCTAGTACTTCTTTACAACGAAGACGGCCCAATCGCCAGGGGCGATCCGCAGGATTTACTGGCACTCCAAGAAACGGCAACGACAGCAAACGATTTATATGAGGCTTTGATCAGCCTGAAGTATCCGATCACAAAGCTCGCGGCTCGGGGAACTCTCGAAGAACTCGAAGACCTGCTTTGTTCGTTCTCCCCAAAAGAAACTTTCATTTTCAATAACTGTGATGGCTTTAACGGCAACAACCTTGCAGCTGTGGAAGTCATTCGCCTGATCGAGCGCATGGGATTCAGGCACACCGGCGCACTGGCGGACTCCATTGAGCTGTGCATCGATAAGCCGCGCTCCAAAGAGCGTCTGATGCAGTTCGGGATTCCCACGCCCCGATACCAGGTTTTCCTGCAGGCCGGAGGAGAGTTCCATCTGGAGTTCCCGGTCATCGTCAAGCCATCGGTCGAAGATGCCAGCCTGGGGATCGACCTGGGTTCGGTGGTCTGCGATCTGGACAGTCTGTACGCCAGGGTGGGTTATATCCTTGAGACTTATCGGGAGCCCGCTCTCGTCGAGGAGTTCATCGCCGGGCGCGAGCTGGAGGTCTCCATGTGGGGAAACAAAACCATCCAGTGTCTCCCCATCTCCGAGCAGGACTTCTCGTTAATCGCGAGCCCCTTGGAACAGTTCCTGACTTATGATTCCAAGTGGGTGGCGGGATCCTTCTATTTTGAAAATATCCCCGCCCGCGTTCCAGCGCAACTTACCCCAAAAGAAGAGAAGATCGTCCGCAAAGCCGCGGAAGAATCGTTTCGGGCGATGGGTTTGCGTGACTTGGGACGGGTGGATATCCGCTTCAAAGACGGCATCCCCTATGTGATCGATGTCAATGAAATCCCCGACCTCTCCCCCGATGCAGGGTTTTGGAACTGTGCCCGCGCGGCCGGGCTGACCTATCCGCAGATGGCTGAGCGCATTCTCCTCACCGCTTTGACGAGAGAGGGAAGGCGCCATTCCTTCGGTCGGGGTCTCAGCCGGCAGCCGGTGGTTTCGCACCTGCGCGCTCGCTACCCACGTTTGCAGCCAGAAAGCAGCGGAGTACAGGGATAGGAAACGACACACGCCTTTCAAAACCACACTGCCTCGAGCGATCCGCTCAATGCACGTCCATCCGTCATTCCCACGGATTGATCACCTGTACTCCACAAGGGAGAAAATCGGTTACATTTCGGGTGGCTATGATTAGCTGGTTTTGAAGCGCGGTTGCAGCGATGAGCGAATCCATAATCGCCATTGGCTGACCTGTACTATCCATGCGTGCGGTCAGGGAACCCCACAAGAACATGGTCGGCACATCTAAAGGAATAGCCCGTTCCCCAAAGCGCTTGATCAGGCCATTGTTCATCCAGACCAGCAATTCGGTCTTGCGATGAGATTCGGGCAGGCGTTCGATACCACGCTGGATTTCGCCAATTGTGATAACGCTGATGAAGAACATTTCTTCATCGATACCCTCCAGCCAGTGAACCACTTTCTCTTCCGGCTGACGGCGAGTGAATTCGGATAGAACGCAGGTGTCGAGAAGATAGTTCATGGCTCAATCTCGATGATCCGAGGCAGGCTCTTGTCGCGTTCGATCGTCAAATCCGAACCGGACAGGGGTGAAGCCATCAGGAATTGAGCAAGACTGCCAGTCCGGTGGGTCAAGCGTTCATATTCATCAAATGGCATCACAACCACAGCCTTCTTCCCCCGCCGGGTGACAATCTGCACGCCTTGAGCGAGAGCACGATCAACCACTTTGCTAAACTTGCTTTTTGCCTCCTGCAGTTGCCATGTGTTTTTCACGAGTCACCTCCGTAAAAGACTAGTCTGACTAGTTTTTTTGATTATACGGCATAATGAGATAAAAAATCAAGAGGCTGTTTCCCAGATGGCATACAAAGACGTGATTAACCCTAAAATTATTCCAGGGATAGAAGTGGGGAGATCAAAAAAAGCCAAAGGCGGCTCATCACGAGTCGCAAGCGATAAACGTGAAGCTGAGGTATCTCGTCTTCACGTTCCTGTGCGGTGGCAGAAGGTGGCGAAGGAACGTTGGAGGCAGTATGGGGATCCCAAAAGGAAAAGCAGGAATGCCTAAGCCAGGGAAGCACTCCCCTCCCCCAGCGGTGCGGTAAGTGGTAGACGCGCGGTCTTGGCTCTTATTCTCGGGGATAAGTGTAGTAAACGTAGATTATCAATAATTCTCCTAGCCTACATTCGGCACCTAAAACGCGGATACCTGTGAATTGGCTTTATTGCGCTTCAGCCCTTCGTTGGTTAATGCTTCCGAATCTTCCCGAATAACTTGATCCATGATCAGGTCATACGTGCCGTCAATATCGTCTAGCAGCGCCTTTCGGGCATCTTCAACATCGTGCGCCGCTAGGGCTTCCGCGATCCTCTGGTGCGTCGTCAGCATGGACTTTCCAGCATGACGCAAGACCATGAACCGCGCTAAGCGATCATGCAGTCGCCCCACCATCTCGGTCAATTCATTATTGCCGGAGGCGCGTGCCAGCAAATAGTGGAATTGTCGGTTCTCGTCCGTATAGCGGTCATATGAAACATCGTCATCGCCGGTGTAACCGGCATGTACAGCGAGCAACTCCGCGATTTGCTCTTCGGTGATGCGAAGGGCGGCTTTCTCGACGGCCGCTAGTTCCAACACACGGCGCAATTCAAGCAGATCTCTCAGTTGTTTCAGTGTGGTATGGGTCGCGAAATACCCCGAGCGCGGCTTAATTTTGACCAGACCCTCCTGGCTTAACATCTGCAGAGCATCCCGTACTGGGGAGATGCTAGTCCGATGCTCGTGGGCGATAGTTTCGATATCAAAGCGCTCACCGGGCTTGCAATGTCCCATGATGATGGCACGTCGCAATTCCCGGTAAATTATATTTTTTGAGGTTTGGTCTTGGCGATCTGGAAACATGATCCCTCCATGGTCACAATTTCTTCTCTTATGATATATCAAATTAGGATAATATCAATTAACAAATAGTTTTAAAATCGTACTTCTTGACATCTGATATATTTATGCTATTATGATAATGGCATAAAGACACACGGGGGTGTCCTGCACATTACTCTTACTCCTCAAACTGGTTAGAGTACAGGAGGCGGCGATCAGCGAACTGACATAACTTTGTGCAATACGACCGGTAAATTCGGCCTTCCTATTTTTCCCAATCTACATCGAAAGAGCCGGGAGGAGGACGAGATATGTCAGACATAAACAAAAAGAGTGAATTGGGGGAGTTTCATGTGATCAGTCGGCGGGATTTTCTTCGCATTGTGACCTGGACTGGAGGCAGCGCGGCTCTCGCGTCATTTCTTGCCAGCTGCGCTCCCCTGACTGCCACAATGGCGCCGACTAGCCTGGCAGCCACGGTCGCGGCACCCACCGCAACTGCGGTGGCCATGACAGCCACGCCGAGCGGCCCCAAAATATTGACGGTTCGCATGTCCACCGACATTGCCGGGATTGATCCGGCCTTCATGGTCGGCCTTACCGACAGCTTGGTTTCCGACTGCGTCTTCAGCGGCCTGGTCAGGCAGAAGTTGGGTTCCTACGATTGGCTCAAGGATCTGGCGACCGATATTTCACAATCGACAGATGGCCTGACGATTGACTTCACGCTCAAGCAGGGCGTGATGTTCCACAAGGGCTACGGCGAGGTGACCACGGAGGATGTCAAGTACTCCTTCGAGCGGATTGCCGATCCGACAACCCAGTCGCCATATTCTTCAGACTGGCTCACCCTGGACCATGTCGAGGCGACCGACAAATATAATGGCAAGATCATCCTGAAGTCGCCCTTTGCGCCGCTCTTCACATCCACCCTGCCGGTCAACAGCGGCCGTATCGTCTGCAAAGCCCAGATCGATAAAGAGGGTGAGAAGACCATGACTTTGAGCCCAGTTGGCACCGGACCCTACATCTTCGATTCCTGGACGCCCAACCAGAAGATCGTCCTCAAGCGGAATCCGGATTATTTTGGCGATCCGGGCTATTTTGATGAGCTCGACCTGATCCCCATTACAGATGACCTATCAGCGGAAACCGCCTTGCAAGCAGGAGAATTGGATCTCAGCACCATCAGCCTGGGTGATACGCCACGCTTTATGCAAAACACCGACTTCACAGTCACTAAGCAAGATGCGCTGCTCTATTACTGGATCGGCATGGATGTTCAAAACCCCAAGCTGGCCGATATCAATGTGCGCCAGGCCATCCGCTACGGAGTGGACGTCAACCAGATCCTGACCGCTGTCTTTTTCGGACAAGCTACGAGGGGCAATGCAATGATTCCACCAGGGTTGATTGGCTACTGGCAAAACGCTCCGCAATACGATCGGGATGTAGCGAAAGCCAAGGATTTCCTGGGGAAGGCCGGCCTGAAAACATTGGACCTCACCTATACCTGCCCGAACGATACGCTCAATAAAGCCCAGGCCGAGGTGATTCAGCAGAATCTGGCGGATGTAGGCATTAACATCACGATCAATCAAATGGATGTGGCAGCCTATGATTCGGCTGGCGCTGGCGACAATGGCAAGAACCTCCAGCTCTTTGAGGGCCTCTTTTCCATGTATCCTGATCCAGCCTGGGCGACCATGTGGTTCACCAGCGACCAGGTAGGGGTATGGAACTGGATGCGCTGGGCCAGTAAGGATTTTGACGCATTGGCCACTCAGGGCATCACAACTTTGGACTCCGCCAAGCGCAACGATATTTACATCCAGATGCAACAGCTGATGGATAATGATTGTATCGCCATCTGGATCACTCACGGAGCTTTTGTTCACGCTTTTAAGAAAAGCGTCACGCCGGCCTTCACTCCCAACGGACAAGACCAGCTGTGGTATGACAAAGGCGCCTAAGACCGTAGGTCGCTGGGTGTGCGATTTCTTTAATGATTCAGATGCCGGGGTTCACGGGGAGTGAACCCCGGCATACTCTAAGCAGGGAAGAACCCTCTCGCCAGATTGATCTCTCCCACTGCAACTGGGGAGAGACGTTTCTTACCCGATCGGAGACGTCCGCCCTTCAGAAAGCGCAATCTCAATAAATTGGAGGCAGATGAAGCACGGTCTGCCGATTGGATGACAAGAAGACCTTCGACGGCTTACTTCGCAAAGATTGAGACAGGCTGATGTATATCTATCTGCTAAAACGTTTAGGGATGACGATGATCGTCATCCTGATCGTGATGATCTTCCTAGGCCTGCTGGTCCAGATCATACCGGGCGATCCAGTACGGACATTGCTCGGGCCGCGCGCCACGCCGGAGCTCGTGGCTACTGTTCGCAGCGAGATGGATATGGACAAACCGGTCTACGTCCAGGTGGCTCTTTTTATTTGGAATGCACTCCACGGCAATCTGGGGAATGATTTCTGGACCGGACGACCAATCCGTCAAGCCATTGGTGATGTGCTCGGTCACACCATCATCCTGGCTTTGAGCAGCCTGGGCCTGGCAGTGATCCTGGGCGTCCCTCTGGGTGTATATTCAGCAACCCACCCCAACTCCTGGTTGGACCATATACTGGCAGTCACCTCCATCTCCTTCATTACCATTCCTTCTTATGTAGCTGCATTATTGCTGATGCTGTTGTTTTCCGTGCATTTTCGAATCCTGCCGGCTATCGGCCTGGGGAAGGCGGGAGACGTGGCTGATTATCTTCGCCATTTAATCCTGCCCTCGGTTTCCCTAGCCATCACCTGGGTCGGCTACCTGGCCCGATTAGTGCGGACTAGCCTGCTTGAGGTGCTTAACACCAACTACATCCGGGCTGCGAAGTCTTTTGGTCTGCGGGATAGAATCGTTTTTTACAAGTACGCCTTGAAGAACGCCCTGATCCCAACTGTGACCGTACTGGGGGTAGGCCTGGGCAGCATGATGGCCGGGGCAATGTTCGTGGAGGTCATCTTCGACCGGCCTGGCATGGGAACGCTGATCTACAACGCGATCAATGATCGTAATTACCCGACGGTGCGGGCAGGGGTGCTGGTGATAGCCGTTTTGTTCATCCTGGCCAATTTGATTGCCGATTTTATCAACAGCTGGCTGGATCCACGTATTCAACTGGTAAAGAGTCAGGGCTAACGCCATGGAATACGTCGCCAGATCCACCAGCCGTACCACCCGCTTCCTGGAGCGCATCCCTGTCCTGGGAGCTGTCTTGCAACGACCGTTGGGTGCGCTTGGATTCAGCATCGTCTTGATCTTCGTCCTGACCACAATCTTCGCTCCCTTGATCGCACCGTACAGCGATACTAAACAGGATTTTTCAGCCATTTTCCAACCGCCAAGCAGAGCACATCTCCTGGGTACAGATAACCTGGGGCGTGATTTATTTTCGAGGATCGTCTACGGCACACGGATCGAGATGAGCGCTGCGCTACCCGCCGTGACAATCGGCCTGACCTTTGGCCTCTTACTTGGCCTGTTGGCCGGTTATCTGGGCGGAGGAGTGGATAATGTCATCGTGGTTCTGCTCGACTCGATCCAAGCTTTTCCCAGCCTGGTGCTGGCCCTGGCGATCCTGGCGGTACTCGGGCCCTCGCTGACGAATGTCATTCTGGTCATCGGGTTAGCCCTCATTCCCGGCTACGCCCGGGTGACCCGCTCCCAGGTGAAGTCGGTCAAAAATAACGATTATATCCAGGTGGAATACAACCTTGGGGCAAGCACGGGTCGTATCATCAGGATGCACATCCTCCCCAACATTATCGCCCCATTGGTAATCTTGATCTCAATGGATCTACCGGTAGTCATCACGTTTGAGGCGGGCCTCTCCTTCCTCGGGCTGGGCGTCCGCCCTCCGGCGCCCTCCTGGGGCGTGATCCTTTCGGACGGGTTCAAATTCATCTTCAACTCGCCCTGGCCGGTCATGAGTGCCGCCTTCGCCTTGATCCTGGTGACCCTGGGTTTCACTTTGTTCGGCGAAACCCTGCGCGATGTGTTGGATCCGCGCTTATCAGGGACCGAAGGAGGGTAATGGCAGATCTACTGGAAGTAAAAAACCTGGAGGTTAAATACCGCACAAGGAATGGGGTGCTGACTGCCTTGCGGAATATAGGTTTTTCCATGCAGGAAGGGGAGGTCCTGGGGGTCGTTGGCGAATCAGGCTGCGGCAAGTCGACCATAGCCGGAGCGGTCATGCAACTGCTTCCTTTGAACGGTTGGATCAGTCAGGGACAGGTGCTCTTCAAAGGCCACGATCTGGTCCAGGCCGGCCCGGAAGAACTGCGTCGGCTGCGCGGCTGTGAGCTCTCGATGGTCTTCCAGGACGCCATGACCAGCTTGAATCCGGTTTTCAATATCGAAACCCAGATGCTGGACATCCTTCAAGCTCATAACCCCACCAAAAGCCGGAACGAGCTCCGCAAGATCGCACTGGCGATGTTTGAACGGGTAGGCATCCCAGATGGTGTGCAGCGGATCAAGGATTTTCCTCACCAGTTCTCGGGAGGCATGCGCCAGCGCATCATGATCGCTATGGCCTTGATGGCCAACCCATCCCTGTTGATTGCCGATGAGCCGACTTCATCGTTGGATGTCACCCTAGAAGCCCAAATCCTGGAACTGCTGAGAGGCTTGCGGGATGAACTTGGCACGGCTATCCTGTACATTTCCCATGATCTCGGTGTGATCGCGCAGTTGTGTGATCACGTCATCGTCATGTACGCTGGCAACATCGTTGAGCGCGGGGACAGCCGGACACTATTCGAGCACCCCCGCCATCCTTATACCCGGGCGCTCCTAGCAGCCCATCCCTCGCATAAACGCCATTTGAACCGTTTGCTTTCAATCCCCGGACGCGTTCCGAGTTTAAAAGATCTTCCCGTCGGGTGCAAATTTGCTGATCGCTGCAATTTCGCTCAACCGGAATGCTATCAGGCCGAACCAAACTACATCCCGCTTGAGGAGGATCACCTGGTTTTATGTCACCACCTGGTAGGAGAAATTCCCCCGGGTGGCGCAGAGCTCCCTGCTCAGGAAGTGATCCCCTTGGTTTCCGGGGGAAGAGTTATTGATCAGAACGCAGTACCCCTGATAAAAGCCCAGGATTTGCAGACGTATTTCAAGGATCGAGTCGGAATCATTGGCCAGTTGCTCGGACGGAAAGCCGGCAGCCTGCCGGCCGTCAATGGCATCGACCTAGACATCCAGCGCGGCGAGACCATAGGGCTCGTTGGGGAGTCAGGCTCTGGAAAGACCACGCTTGGCAAAACTCTGCTGCGGCTGATCAATTCCACAGGAGGCAGGATTCTGTTCGAGGGCCAGGAAATCACCCACTTGAACGAAAGAAATGTGCGTCCCATGCGGGCCCGTATGCAGATGATTTTCCAGGATCCGTTCTCAAGCCTGAGCCCGCGCATGAAAGTCGCGGACCTCCTCTTGGAGCCCTTCAGGATTCAAAAGATCCCGGTTGATCCCCATAGCAAAGTCCCCGAGCTTCTGGAGATGGTCGGGCTGGCCGGCGAACAGGCGGATAAATACGCACACCAGCTTTCCGGAGGTCAGGCCCGGCGGGTCGGGTTTGCACGGGCATTGGCGCTCAACCCGGAATTTCTAGTCGCTGATGAACCCACATCCGGGCTGGATGTGTCCGTTGCGGCGGGCGTACTCAACCTGTTAAAGGATCTGCGGGAAAAACTAGGCTTGACCTATCTGATCATTACGCACAATCTCAACGTGATCGGATTCATCGCAGACAGGGTGGGAGTGATGTATCTGGGTCGGCTGGTCGAGCTCGGGCCGACGGAAGAGATCTTTGATCACCCCTCCCATCCTTACACAGAAGCTCTGCTGATGGCGATCTCAAATCCCGATCTTCAGCAGGTCGCGGAAAGAGGGAAACGCTTGGTGGTCAAAGGCGAAATTCCCAGCCCCCGTCACCCGCCGTCCGGCTGTCCATTTCACCCGCGCTGCCGCTACGCGGATGCAAGGTGCGCACGGGAAGTGCCAGTTGCGGTTGTTATCAATGCTACACACCGCAGCGTGTGCTTTTATCCGGAGCGGGTAGGGGAAGCAGTTTGATAAGAAGAAGTTACTTTGCGGGCCCGGTCTCGATGGACCGGCAGCATGCCCGGTCATTGCTTATAAGAACCCATGCCAAGGAGGGGATATGTCAACCATATTGTCGGATTTTCGGCATCCAGTTAAGCACTTGCGAAATGTTCGCATTCCGATGCCGGACGGGGTATCACTTTCGGCCGACCTTTATCTGCCGGAGGCTGCAGGGCGTTTTCCAGCCGTCTTAAATTACATTCCCTACCGCAAAGAGGATGCTGCGTCCTATACAGGCGCGATCTGCCAGTATATGGCCGCCCGCGGATTTGCTGGCGTCATCGTAGACATCCGCGGTACAGGCGAATCTCAAGGAATCATTCTAGACGAGTATGCTCCTCAGGAGCAGCTGGACGGCTGCCAAGTGATCGAGTGGCTCAGTCGCCAGCCGTGGTGCAATGGGAAGGTTGGCATGTGGGGGGCTTCGTACAGTGGCTTCAATTCGATCCAGATCGCAATGCAGGCTCCCCCCGCATTGAAAGCCATTCTTCCAATGTATGCCACCGACGACCGCTATAACGACGATGTCCATTATTATGGCGGTAGTCTGATCGGCATTGAGCAGGTGCTCTACCCAGCCATGATGGTAACCATGAATGCGATCCCCCCCTATCCCGAGACCGCCGCAGGCGAGTGGGCCAGCATCTGGCAGCAACGCCTAGAAGGGAATCAACCCTGGCTTATGAACTGGTTTCGCCATCAGAGCGAGGATGAATACTGGAAGCATGGATCCTTGAAGACGGATTACGCCTCGATCCGTTGTCCAGTGTATAACGTCGGGGGTTGGGCGGACGGTTATACCAATCCCCTCTTCCGCATGGTGCAGAAACTGGAGGTCCCACATAAGGCGATGGTGGGCCCCTGGCTGCACAACTCGCCGGACAGTGGCATCCCTGGACCGAATATCGATTTTCTGCATGAAATGTGTCGCTGGTGGGCACAATGGTTGAGGGATGAGGAAACAGGCATTATGCAGGAGCCGGGTGTCGCTGTGTATATACAGGATGGAGCCGCCCCGACCTCTTACGAGACCTACATGCCTGGAAAGTGGCGTTTCCTGAATCAGTGGCCACCGGAAGGCATTCGCGAACATTCCTGGTACCTGACAGGAATGGGCGGACTTGGCGAGAAGGTAGAGAAAGAGGGCGAGGTGGACGTCTATCGCTACCGGGCCACGGTCGGAGCCTCGGCCGGGGTTTGGTGCGCGGTCAATGGGTTTGATAGTCTGACACGAGACCAGTCTGCAGATGATGGCCGTTCTCTCACGTATACAGGCCCGGTCTTAGAGAGTCCAGTGGAGATCCTGGGTGCCCCGAAGGCAGTGCTACATGTTTCATCTACGGCGGAAGTGGTCTTCTTCTGTGTCAAGGTAGAAGATGTTACTCCGGACGGAGCTTCGCGGCTGGTCTGCCGCGGATTGCTGAACGCCACCCACCGCCGTTCGCATTCCGCTCCCGAACCAGTCAAACCAGGCGAGATCATGGAACTTGAGATACCGCTCAAAGAAATCTCTTGGACCTTCCCAGCGGGTCACCGAATCCGAGTGGCGATCTCCTCTTCTGATTGGCCCTGGATCTGGCCATCACCCTTCCCGGCGCTAAACCGCATTTACCGGGGAACCACCCATCCCTCCCGCATCCTCCTTCCGGTTGTCGAATCTCAATCCGCCGTCTCAACCGATTTTCATTTTCAGGAATCGGCTCTTGCGTCACGGGGTGCAGAGGATATTGCCAGCCTATTCGGCGACCGGCATGTCTGGCGGTTTAGCCAGGATGTTATCAATGATTACTCCGTACTGCAGGTTAGCAACCACAGCCAGCACCATCTGTTCCAAGGGGCCTATACAATAGATAGTGATAATCGCGCGGAATCCGGGGCCTCGGACGAGCATCCAGAGGCGGCATACACCAAGGGGATTTGCAAGACCACAGTTGTGCAGAATGACGGGCGAACCGAGATTGTCGGGCGCACTTCGATTCGCAGCACCAGCTCCCATTTCTTTATCGATGTTGAACTGAAGGTTGAAAAAGACGGGGATCCTTTCTTCAGTCGCAAATGGTTGGAAACATTCCCTCGAGAGCTGTTGTAGCTGAGTTAGTGGAAATTCACAAAATCCGCCTTCCTCTTTTGGAGAGAGCGGATTTTTTATTAATTGGTGGTGGAATGGTCAACGAGGATATGGGGGAAAAATATCGTAAACTCCTCTTATCAATAGCTGTTCTAGCGTAGAAAAGGGGGCTGTCAAGCAGGGGAAATTTTGCCATTAACAAAGCGCCGATTTGCAAGTGCGAGGCTACGCGCAGGATCGCGGGCGTCTCATCCTTTTCTGTCGAGATGAGGTGGAATTTCTAATGACCAGCATCGGAAGGATTAACTGCCGGTGGGACCTGAACCATTTAAATTGGCTAGAAATTGTTCTATCGCTTTCTCCCCGGCGATAAACAAAGCGCCCGAAGCCATCCCATTCGAGCTGAACTGAGAAAGAGTTACCTCGGGATGGAATGGCAATTGTTGATCTAATAGTTTTTCCACTTCAGCCAATAAAATTTCCTCACCAGCACCATAATTTGGGCCTAGTACTATCAAATCAGGATCAAACATAACCGACATATTTGCAACGGCGTATGCTAAGCCTTTAGCAAGGTCATTCGTGACCTCAAGTGCAAAAGCATCGTTTTCTCTAGCATTCGCCAAGATATGACTCAAAGTCATTTGGTCTTCATCCGCAGGTGAAATTTCTTCGAGCGAACTCCTTCGGCCCCTGCGCAATTCTTGTAAAATATTCTCCCGAATTACACCAATACTGATTATATTTTCCAGATATTTTCGCTCGATGGATGTATTTCCTGTACTTCCCAAATTTGTGCTCAAATAACCGATTTCTCCAGCTAAAAAGTGTGAGCCATGGATTAGGGCTCCATTAAGTATGATTGCAGATCCTATTCCCCCACATAATCCAATATATACAAATGATTTGTGCCCCTGCGCAACGCCATAGGCAAATTCGCCCAATGCTGCACAGCGAATATCATTTTCAACAAAAACCGGGATTCCTAAAGCAGATTGGATTAATTTACCAAGCGGAACTTGATGCCAGCCTAATAAATGTTTTGCGAGAACAACTTCACCAGTTTCCGAATTTACTATCCCGGGAACAGATATGCTTAAAGCCGATATATCCGACAACGGTATTTGACTTTGAATAGACAATTGTTTTACCAATTCTACACATTGATCAATGGTTTCACTTACAACCGCGAATCTATTTCGTGGCTCTCGAGCGACTTTCAAGGGGGTCCCTCTAAGCGTCGCATAAGTGGCACGAATAAAGGTGTAATTTATTTCAAGAGCAATCACATAGCCAGCATGTTCATTAAATTCCACCATTTGAGGAGGCCGGCCTCTATCGCTCTGATCTTTATCGGTGCCTCTTACCAGCTTGGCCGTTTCCAGTTTAGCAACCAACGACGACACGGTAGGCGGACTTAATTTCACGAGGCGCGCAAGGTTGGCTCTTGATATCGGGCCATTGTTTTTGATCGCCCTAAGAATCAATCTAAGGTTAATTTGCCTTGTATATTCGAGGCTCGCGCCGCTATTTAATTCTTCCATATTGTTATTATACAACCAGATTATTTATGAGTCTTTAATTAATATACTTAATAATATAACCAAAACCCTCAAATTTTCCAATTATTGTAACTATAAATATCCGTGCTATAATGTAAATGCGATTAAGTTAAGAAATTATCTAAAATAAAAGCCAATCAATACCCAAGAGGAGGATGCCATGTCCTACAAGAATATTATTCTCAATCTTGTGTTGGTACTTAGTCTCCTTATCTCCCTTGGAGCCTGCGGCGTTACCGCTTCACCCACTGCGGCTCCAACTGCGGCTCCAACACAACCTGTCGTAATGACGTCTGTGCCAACCGTAGCACCAACAAATACCGCCACCCCACAAAAAGTTACACTTGAGGTCGCGGTTGAATCGGCCGGTTATGGCCTTGACCTTTACACAGCCATTGCGCGAGATTTTGAGGATCTACATCCGGGAGTAACAGTCAATCTTTGGGGGGTGCCCGAGCTGTGGAAACAACTGCAGCCTAGATTTGTCGCTGGTGATACGCCAGATCTGGTTGCGGCAGTACAGGACATTGATCATGCGGCTTTGATAACAGAAAATCAAATAAAGCCACTCAACGATTTATTAAATACGCCGGCCGATGGACAACCTGACAAGAAATTCATCGATACGGTCATCCCAGGGCTGTTAGATGGCGGAAAACGGGCCGGAAATTATTATCTGTTTCCTTGGAACGCCGTCACGTACGGCGTGTTTTATAACGAAAAGTTGTTTAAAGACCATGGATGGAATATTCCTCAAACATGGGACGATCTCTATTCCCTCTGTGATCAAATTAAAGCAACTGGCATTGCCTGTATTGCTTTCCCCGGGGTGTATCCGGAGTACTTCACCATGACAGCTTGGTGGGACTTGGTTGATCGGATTGGAGGTCGGCAGGATCAACTCAACATGGAAAACCTTGTGCCAGGTGCATGGAATACCCCCACGGTTGTTGAGGACAATACCATGCTCCGGAAGCTGGTCGTTCAGGGCGATTTCCAGAGTGGATGGCAAGGGCAAGACCATACAGCTTCTCAGACGCTTTTCGTAACCGGAAAAGCAGCGATGAATTTCAATGGAACTTGGTTGGAATCTGAAATGAGAAATATCACTCCCCAGGATTTCCAGATGGGATTCTTCCCAATCCCGGGAGTAAATGACGGGAAAGGTAATAGTACCGATATGCGAGTCGGATCAGACTGGTGGTTCATACCAACGGCCGCCAAGCAACCCGAGCTTGCGGGAGAATTCTTGAAATTTGTGTTTTCGATTGATAATGCACGCACCTTTGTTCAAACAACTCAGTCACTGTCTCCTATTGTCGGAAGCTCACAAGGAGTAAAAGCGTCCATCCCCCTGAGTGAAAGTATGGCTGCGATGGAAAAAGCCAACTCGGTGGAGCCCTGGTTCTGGGGAAATAATTATCCTAGCCTTTATGATCTTATGGCCACCGATATTATGGGTTCTATGTTGCGTGGTGAGATCACCCCACAACAGATGGCCGATAAGTTAGAAGCTCTTGCAGAAAAGATCCGTAACGATCCTTCAATTACAAAGGTCCCAATAACGTATTAAGACTGTCTTGTAATTTTTAGAGTTAAGACTATATGGCAATCTCTTGTCATTGCGAGTGGTTGAAAAGTATTTTTAGCCGCCGGGTGGCTTGTGTAAACAGGCCACCCACTTATTGTTTAGAATTAGGCAAACTTAAGAATAGATATTTCGGACAGCATTAAGTAAAGCCAAAGGCTATTCAATGTGTGAAATATTGTAATTCAACTGCTGCACCTGTCTCAGTAGTCGCTTTGCCGTAGCTTATGGGCGCGGTTGATTGGAATAATTGCTACCCAGATCCCGATAAGGTTTTTCGCGCCAAACGATATGACTAAGAAATCACGAGAACTGGATGAGGAGCGTGAACCAGGGCAACCTTCAAAATCTTGTCACCGTGGCAGGTCCCACCGGAGGTACACTTCCCCATACTATGATTATTCCCAGGGGCGACACCCACGCAGGCAGCCAGATGGTCTGCTCTCAGGAAGCAGCTCCTAGCGCTTCCAATCTCCGAGATAATTTCAATGCGGTGGGCTACTCCGGGAACGGTGTCCAGCAGATCCACTGCTTGTTTAAAAGGATAGCAGGACTTCTCGATCTCTGCATCGAAGCGTGCAATGGTTTCGCCCTGCTAGTTGATCTGACAAAGCAATTCAGATCTCAACTCTACCCCAAAAGCTCTATTTGGTCAGTTCAATTTTGGCGAAGGTGTTGATATAAACAGTTCCCTGTCCGCCCGGGCGCCCACCACTGAGGCCCGAGATACTTCGGTTGTAAAGGGGTGGGGCCTTGTGATTTTCTGTAACGAACTCATTCCATCGGTCAATCATCCCATGGGTATATACTTTATCTGACGAAACTCGGCACATCCATGCATAAGGCTATTCAAAGAGAATAATGGGATGAAGAACTACTGGAGCATATAAAATCTATGTTCCCTAAACGTTATTACAAATTGGTCTTCCTTTTTTTAACTCCCGGGCTGGTCTTATATCTAATATTTGTTGTTTATCCAACTATCAACGCATTCATTATATCGTTCTTTAATTGGCGCGGGGTTTCACGACAAATGACATTTGCCGGCCTGGGAAATTATCGAGAATTGTTCCAGGACCCTGTTCTGTGGAAAGCTCTAGAGCACAATGCGTTTTTTGCTCTTGTTTTCCCCATAGCGATTCTTGTGCCAGCCTTTATATTTGCTTTAGCTTTTCAAAGTAAGGTTTTAGGAGCCAATCTTTACCGTATTGTTTTTCTTTTTCCAAATTTGATGTCCGTAACGGTGGTCGCTATTCTATGGTCATTTTTATATGAGCCCACCATGGGTCCCATCAATTCTGGTCTGCGCTTGATTGGCCTCGATTCACTTGCTAGGCCCTGGCTAGGCGATCCCAAAGTCGCCTTACCGGCACTTGTTATGCCAATTGCATGGATTAACATAGGATTCTACGTCTTAATCATCCATGCTGGCCTCATAAACATACCCCAAGACTTATACGATGCAGCAGCAATGGATGGCGCTTATGGTTGGAAACGATTTTGGTACATCACGATTCCTCTCCTCTGGGAGGTCATCACTATTGTAACAATCTATGTTGTGGCAGGAGCCCTAAATGAGTTTTCGATAGTATTAATAATGACGAATGGTGGCCCCAGTCGTGCTACGGAATTATTGACAACTTATATGTACAAAATGTTTTTAAGCAGCGAATATGGATATGGAACGGCGATTGGCGTACTTCAGTTTGTGTTATGTGTATTCGTTTTGGTATTTGCTCGTCGGTTGATGAACCGCGAGGCAATTGAATTCTAGACAATGACAACTACAAATTCAAGTTCTCGATTCTTCAAGTCGGTCGAGCCAGCCAGGCGCAGGAGACTATCCTTGCTTCTCTCTCGGCTTCTGAGAGGTTGGCCGTACCAAATTCTGTTGCTTCCATATCTATTCGCCGTTGTCTTTCCGATGATTTGGTTAGGCTATAGCTCCCTGAAAACCAACCTCGAATTGTTTACCAGTGCATGGGCATTGCCTCAAGCACCCCGATGGGACAATTATGTTCGAGCGTGGTCAAAAGCTGGAATAAGCCAATATTTTTTAAACAGTGTTTTAGTAACAGGGTTTTCCTTAGTTTTTACACTCCTCTTGGGTGCAATGATTGCTTATGCTTTAGCTCGCTTTAGTTTTCCTGGAAGTCAGCTCCTTTACAGTCTATTCGTTGCAGGGATGTTCATCCCCTCGTTTATTGGCATAATCCCCCTTTTTTTTCTAATGAAGGACCTTGGGTTGCTCAACACACGGCAAGGCCTGATAGCCGTATATATAGCCACGAACCTCCCATTTACAATATTCGTCCTCCATGGTTTTTTTCGAACTTTGCCATCAGAGCTGGCGGACGCAGCCGAGGTCGACGGGTGTTCGCCAATTGGAGCGTTTTTTAAAGTAATCTTACCCTTGGCTCGATCCGGCTTGGTTGTAGTCGCTATTTTTGACTTCATGACAATCTGGAATGAATACTTATACGCGTTAGTTTTGATCTCAGATGCAAAGTTGCGGACTCTGCCTGTGGGCCTTGCTAATCTTTATGTCCTAAGCCGGTATAACGCTGATTGGACAGAAATGTTGGCAGGTTTGGTTATTTTAATGATTCCCACGCTCATTGTTTATATTTTTTTCCAGAATCAATTCAGAGAGGGTGTAACTTTAGGCGCCCAAAAGGGATGATGAAAATATGAATGGGAAAGAGCGAATGAGAATAGCCCTTTCAGGCGGTACGCCCGACCGCGTGCCCGTTGGTTTTTTCTATAATTGTGATTACAAAGCTAAATGCGCTGGCATTACCTCTCAAGATTATATTTTTGGCACCAATGAAGATCGTTTTAACGCCATGGCATCCACATTTCAATTGCACCGGGAGGATTGGATCCATTCAGATTCTGGAATCAACCATGATTGGGAAAAGAAACATAAAATTGTCTGGGATGAAAATAAAGCTTTTGTTGAAAATCTTTCAACGGGCCAGCGCGATGATATTAGGTTGGATCTTACCCTGACTTCTGCCCAAGAAAGAAGCAATGGACCTGGACTAGATTATGGCTACAGCTATATTAAATTAAACAGGCCTCTCGATAGTATTAAAGAGAGCGTAGACCTGAGAGACGCCCAGATTCGCTCAGCAAATGAATTGATTGAGCAAGGATTTCTGGATCCACCCAGGCGCCTCGTTCAATTGTATGGTCGTGATACTTTCATTACTCTTCCAATGAGTAATCTGTTTTTTAATAGCTTGGTGTTTTTCGGCCTTGAAGAAGGACTGATCGCCACATTGACAAAGCCAAAACTCTTCACGTCGCTTCTTGAGATGAATGCCAGGCAGGAATTTGAGGTTGTACGAGCAGCATCAATGGTCGGCCTGGATGGGATCTGGCTGGCAGAAATGCTTATTTCCGCAGATATCATACCCCCAAAAATATATGTTGATACAATAGCACCTCTCCATCGCCAAATTGTAACTGAGGCTCACCGACTCGGTCTAAAAGCAATTGCTTATTTAACTGGCAATTGTCTGCCGCTCCTGAGCACAGCGAGGGCCGTAAGTTATGATGGGGTGGTCGTTGAAAGCCAAGACAAGAGCGGGAATCGGATAAATGTTGAAGATGTTCGCAAGAGCCTGGGCCCAGATATTTGTGTGTTTGGGAACTTGGACCCCATTGACCTGTTGATTTATGGGAGCGACGAGGCTCTTCGACAGGAGGTAAGACGGCAGGTTATGGTGGCAGGAAAAAACGGGTCTTTCGTGACGTCCTCCAATATCATTTCTCTGCCAGTAAAACCCGAACAAATCAACAGGATTATTGAGTTGAATCTGGAATACGGACAATACCCATTGAAGGGATAAGTGATTAGATGATAGATCTAAGAAGTGATAGTTCTTCGACGCCGACAGATCTCATGCGGCAAGCGATGGCGACCGCAGCTGTAGGAAATGATGCGTTCAGAGAAGATCCAACAGTTAATGAGCTCGAGCAGCGTGCCGCAGCATTACTGAAGAAGGAGGCGGCTTTATTTGTTTCAAGCGGGACGATGGGCAATCTGTTAGGCACCCTGACGGTAGCAGCTCCCGGGGAAGTTGTTGTGGCAGGCAGACAATCACACCTGGTCCGTTTCGAAGCAGGCGCTCCAGCGCGTATCGGGGGAGTAATGCTTTTATCCTTTTCAGACGAAAATGGGAGAATAAGCCTTGAAGAAGTAGAGGATTACATAACTCGTCCGACGAGTTTGCGACAACGTGTACTCGCTATTGAAAATACGCACAACAGTTCCGGTGGCCTTGTGCTAGATAAGAAGGAAATGGAACAGTACTATTCTTTTGCATTGAAATATAATTTGCATCTACATTTAGACGGTTCTCGAATCTTCAATGCGGCTACTGCCCTTGGTGTTTCAGCCGCGGAGCTTGCCAGCTGTGCCGATTCAGTAACGTTTTGCTTGAGCAAGGGTTTATCAGCACCAGTGGGATCTGTACTTCTTGGGAAGCGAGAATTTATCGATCACGCACGCGAATATCGTTTCCTGTTAGGCGGGCAAATGCGGAAAGTCGGCATTTTAGCGGCTGCTGGCTTGGTAGCACTTGACACAATGATCCCTCAAATTAAAATCGATCATCAAAACGCAAAAATACTTGCGCAAGGGCTCACCAAACTCAATGGCATCAAACTGATGTTAGATCTGGTTCAAACAAACATTGTACTTTTCGATGTATCGGACCTTGTCAAAGATGCTCAGGATTTTGAGAATCTTCTAGAAACTCGCGGAGTTTATGCCAGCGTATTTTCCTCAAAGCAGATACGGTTTATAACGTACCGCGACATCACTCAATCAATTGTGGAACGGGTCCTGGAAACATGTGAGAGTGTGGTGAAGGAGATACGCTCACAATGAGCCTAGTCTGCTCTATTGAGCAATGTGGAGGTGTACCAACGGTTTTTGTCAATGGAGAACCAATTCTGCTGATTGGCTACAAGGATGGAGCGCAAAGTACCCGGACATATCAAGATTTTTCACAATCGGGCTACAAAACCGCTTACTGCAATATTAAGATTGATGAAATATTGGTGGGTCCAGATAGTTTTGATTTAAGTGCTTTGCATCGCAGCTTAGATAAAATACTTGAGACTAACTCAAATTGCTATATCATTTTAGAATTGCACGTAAACGCTCCCGACTGGTGGGTAAGTGCTCATCCTGGCGAACAACAGGTCGATAGTTCTGGTCAGCGATATGGGCAATCCATGGCTTCTCCTATTTGGTTCAAGGAGGCTTGCCAATTCGTCCGATTGGTTATACGGGAAAGTGAAAAGTATTATGGGGATCATGTTGTTTTATATTTGGTAGGCGCAGGACACACGTGGGAATGGTTTTACCGGACTCCGCTGCGTTATGTTACCGATTGCAGCCTGCCAATGATCGAGGCCTTTAGAAAATGGCTGCGGGAAAAATACGACTCCGATGAAAACCTGATAAAGGGATGGGGAATAAAAACTTCTATTGATGGGACAACGATTCCCGAATGGGCGGAGATAATTACAGGTGATCTTGGCTCGATACGAGATCCGCAAAAGAGGCGCTATATCTGCGATTTCTTTGAATTCTATAATGAGCTATTAGCGGACTTGATAATTGGATTTGGTAAAGTTGTTAACGAGGAATGCAGGGGGAAGAAATTATTCGGGGCTTTTTATGGGCACATACTCGATTGGCTCGACAACCCATTGACAGGTCAGCACTCGGGTCACTTTTGTTTAAAAAAAGTACTTGAATCTGACCTTGTTAACGTCCTCGCGGGCCCCAATAGTTATATGGATCGGTCGTTGGGGCACGAAGCTTCATTTACATCTATTGTTGACTCTATCAAATTACACGGTAAGTTATGGCTGGCTGAGACGGATACACGGACCAGTTTGGCAGATCCAATTCAAGACTTATGTGGCCGTCCTGAGACTTTGGGCGAGAGTCTAATGCTCATTCAGCGCGATTTTTGCCATGCCCTGGTGAGAGGCGTCGACATGGCCTGGTTCTCCCTCTTCAAAGGGTGGTTTGATGACCCGGCCATTATGAGTTTCATGGCACAGGCTCGCGTGATCGCTGATTATGCATTGAAAACAGATCGCAGTTCGGTCGCCCAAGTCGCTGTTTTTGTCGACGAAAGGAGTATCTTCGCCTCAACAGGGCGAGAGGCTTACCGGGTTGATCCATTTATCTCTCGTGAACCAAGAGCCTCTGATTTAATGGCTCATCTTGGCTGTCCATATGATATCTACCTGACATCGGACCTTGATAAGATTGATATTAATCGTTATAAGGTTTTCTGCTGGATAAATTCTTATTGGGTGGATGAGGAAATGCGTAATTTTATCAACGCCCGAATAAAAGGAAAAAATAGAACTCTGGTGTGGTTCGGAACTCCCGGGATTGTGAAAACCAGCGTGGATCTGAATAATGTTTCGGATTTGATTGGTATGGATGTATCCTGTATTGAAGCACCCTCCGAAATGTTCATCAAAATATTGTGGGACGCTCATCCCATTACATCAAAAACCAACCTGGGGAATCTCCAACCGACTTGGGTAGACGGAGATTTTGAAGAATACTTCGGTACAAACCAGCTTTTAAGCCCACGTATATGTATCGAAGACGGTCAAGCAATAGCCCTAGGTCGTTATAGCCGGGATGGGAAAATCGGGTTTGCCTTACGAAGCCGTAAATCGTGGAACTCGGTTTTTATAGGCGCACCATTTGCCCCGCCAGCTATACTGCGCCAGATTGCCCGCTTTGCCGGAGTGCATATTTATAATCAAAGCGAAGTTTACCTCCCTGGAAACCAAGAAGAATTTCAGCGGGCCGGCTGGAATCCTGATGGCATTACCAATCCGGGCGATGATATTTTATATGTAAATGATTGTTTCTTGGCTCTTCATTGGAAACATAAAGGCCACAGAAGAATCGTTCTCCCCGAGCCAAGGCGGGTTTTTGATGTGCTCGGAGGATCGGTCTATTCTGAGCTTACGGATACTATTGAAATAGAAAGCCTGGGTAGCTCGACTTGTTTGTTTTACATTGGTCGAGCACCTTGGGAGGAGTTACACTAAATGACCTCTTTAAACTGGAGCGGATTCGATAAATATAAGAAACTTGCCTCAGTCTTTGGTCCGCCAGGGATGGAAGGGGCAGTGCGGGAGGAATTAACACAACTCCTTACGCCTTATGTTGGGAGTATTGAAACCGACCGAATTGGGAATCTATATGCAGTAATGGGGCCGAGTGATGGCACAGTCATCATGATCAGTGCTCATATGGATGAGGTCGCGCTTATCGTAAGCGGGATCACCACAGATGGCTACCTCCAGGTGAAACCTCAAGGCTATCTTCATCCCGAACAGTTTTACATGCAACCTTTGGTGATTCTCGGCGCCAAGGGACCCGTACGTGGTCTTTCAACAATTATCCGGGATGGCGAGGATACAACAATCTCTGACATCCGGATAGATATAGGAGCGGTTTCTGCAACGAAAGTAGGTGAGCTTGGCATACAATTGGGAGATCGGGTGTGTTTTTCCTCCCAGATTGAACCATTAGGACCAGATATGATCATCGGAAAATCGGCTGACGATCGCACCGGATTATTTGTTCTGTCAGAAATTGCGCGCCGTTTAGTGAATAAAACTTTACCGGTAAAAGTAATCTTGACAGCCACCGTTCAAGAAGAGGCCATTGATACGTATGCGGCATGGGTTGGCGCCGGTGTTGCAGCCCAACGGATTAATCCGGCCCTGATGCTTGGCATCGATACGGTTGATGTACGTGATTGGGTACCCCCTAATACCGTTGACGGCGAAAGCCAAACCCGTCTCAACGGCGGCATCGGTATATTGCGGGGCGCACAAGACCTCCACCTTGGCCTTGTTGACCATGTATTGAGTGTGGTTCAAAAAAAAGGTCTGTTGCATCAAATTGTCCCACTTCCGTCTACGGCAGCGGACTACACAACAGTGATCCGAGCGAGAGCAGGGGTGCCTTGTGCAGGCCTTGCTATTCCAATTCGACACTCCCACAGCAGTAGCGAAATTTTTGTTTGGAAAACACTAGAAGATTCCATAAGCTTGATGATGGAGTTATTGGATGACCCATTAGAGCTTGTTCGGATTGCTGAAAAGCTATCCTGATGGAAACACTCCCCTACCCCATCGTTGTGGTAACTGGTAGACGAGTCGGCCTTGGTTATTCCCATTAAGGACAACTATGGTAAACCGGTCTTATCAATAGATAATATGGGGGAAATTTGAAAGCGTGGGCCGTTTCTGGTAAGCTCCTTTTAGGCCAAAACCATTTCAGGAAAGGAGCTTATATGAAACCAGAAACATCCCACATTGGAAAGGATACCACTTTTCCACCGAACCTTTACATAGCGATCGAACTCAGTAATGAAGCCTGGAAGCTGGGGTTCAGTATCGGATTTGGGCAACAGCCCCGCCTGCGCAACCTG
>Ga0187877_1000114_pt1 | contig 108552 bp, 96 predicted proteins | sample June2016WEW_17_1_3_FD_132430 | JGI IMG/M metagenome (GOLD analysis project Ga0187877, IMG submission 132430) | Peatland microbial communities from SPRUCE experiment site at the Marcell Experimental Forest, Minnesota, USA - June2016WEW_17_100 | ecosystem: Environmental > Terrestrial > Soil >...
AATGGAGATATCTTCCCTTCTGAGCGTATATCGGACATATTAAAGGCAAAGAAGGGGATAATTCGACCCGTTTTCAGAGCGTTGGCTCTTTGTAAACAAGGGTTTCCGGATGGGCACTAATTAAGCAATCCACAATAAAGATCTGTTACTCATTGTTTTATTGATCACAATTAATGTCCCATTGAGTCGATAAATGTCTAGGAGATTACAAGTATATAATCTGAATAGGCCTTTTCATAACAAACTGGATTATCTAGACTGTTTTGATGTCATTTATATTCTTGATCAGATATCCGATAAGATATAAACTAAATGAACTAGGAGCATATCCGTGAGAATAGCCGCCACTGTATCGATAGGTATAATCGGAATTATGCTTTTTGCCTGTGGTGGAGGAGGAGGTGGAGGCTCTTCATCTTCGCCCACTTCATTCAGCATATCTGGTACAGTAAGCGGTGCTGTTTCATCCGACGTGTCCATGACCCTGAGTGGCACTAGCTCAGGAACTGTAAAAACAGATGCAAGTGGAAACTATACATTCACTGGACTGGCGAACGGTTCTTACACTATCACCCCATCACTTTCAGGGTATGTATTCAATCCTGTCAGCGAGGCTGTTAAGATCAACGGAGCCAACATAACCTCAATTAATTTCATAGCTACAGCTAACACAAACCCAACCTATAATATCTCTGGGACAGTGACAGTAAGTAGCGGAGGGGCATTACTGGGTGTGACAGCCACATTATCCGGCAATAATTCAGGAACGGGTACGACAGATGCAAGTGGCAACTACACCTTCACTGGATTGACTAATGGATCTTACACGATAACCCCGTCTCTTAAAGGTTATACATTCAATCCTACCAGTATAGCAGTTGTGATTAATGGAGCCAATGCAACTTCCAATAACTTCACAGCAACACCTGCTCCAACTCCTTCAATCTCAACACAAGGCTCGTTAGATTTTGGGGTTGCTCTTATAGGCGGTTCTTCATACCGACAATTACTAATATCGAATACTGGTTTAGGAACTCTTAACATCGGCCAGTTGTCACTGCCGACTGCTTCCTCATTTCATATTACCAAAGATTGTTCGGGTACGAGCATTCAATCGGGAGGAACCTGCAGTTTGACGCTGAGCTTGACTCCAAACAGTCAAAGCAATTTTAGTGACACGCTCACAATCCCTTCGAATGACAGCACAAAAAATCCTCTTAGAGTTACTTTAACTGGTAAAGGACGCGCCCTGAATGCATTAATAAATGGAGTAACAACAGATGGTTCTGTGGTAAAGCTCCTTGTATCCGTATCAAAGGCGGCAGTCCCAGTTGTTGGATTAATAGACACTTGCTTCACGGTAAAAGAAAACGGTATTCAACAAACTATCAATAAATTCATACATCCAATAACCACGCCTATTTCGATTGATCTAGTATTCGATTGTAGTAGTAGTATAAGTATTTCTTCTCAATCCTACATGCAAAATGCAGCCGATTCCTTCGTTGCAAAACTGGTGAATGGTGTTGATGAAACTGAGGTGATTAAATTTGCGTTATCAATCGGCGCTAAAACCGATTTTACAACTGACCAAAGTGTCGTGTTAGCGGCCATTGATGCGCCATATCCAGGGGATACAGGGCTGACGCTTCTCTATGACAGTCTCATCGTCGCCATTGACGATACCGCCCTCCGGACCAATAGCCGGCGCGCCATAATTGTATTCTCGGATGGCAACGATGAAGGATCTACCAATACCCTGACCGCTGTTATCGACCGGGCCATTCTAAAAAACGTCCCGATATTCACAATAACCTATACCAATACAACGTATCCATCAAAGCCCGAAGTCATGCAGCAACTGGCCCAGGAAACGGGAGGCGAGTTTTTCTTGACCGCAAGCCCCTCCGAGGTGGCAGGTATTTATGATAAAATTTCACAAATCTTATCTCAGCAATATCTGATTGAGTATGTTTCCTCATCAACTGGCGGCGCCACGATTTCTCTGGATGTTGAAGTTGATAACAATGGTGATCTTGGAGAAGCTTCAAAAGAAGCTACGGGCTGTTACTAATAAGTGCATAATAGTGATGTCCTCAGAAGGGCTTGATTAGGCATTTCCCATAGCTCCAGATCCTTGTCTAATACGCACTTATATTAGTACGGTCATATAGAATAAAAGACGGTGACCTTACCCCCGAAAACTAGGCCATGTTCATGGCGAGTACAACTTGTGGACGACAACTCCATAGTACACATAACTAAAAGCACAATCCAATCTCACAAAAGCAGAGATCTCTGCGATAGATACGTACTTTCTAAAGAGCTCAAAAACCGTTGATCTTGTGCCACCCACACGCTCTGATACAGAGCACCGTTCACCATAGATTTCAAACTGAGATCATCAGTCTCTTGTCTTCTCTAAACATGGCGATATCGAAGAGATTTATGCCTTTGTGACATTGAAGTGTACGTATAGACCTTTATCCCTATTGTTCAAAGTATGGATAGCCCCTCAGCCCTTCTTCATACATGTTCATTATTTCCCGGCGTTCCTGGGGCGTGATCAGGTTTTCCCGGATGGCCTGTTCCGCCGTGGCCCTGAATTGTTTGGTCATGTTTTTCGGTTCGTATTCCACGTATGACAGAACATCGGCCACCGAATCCCCTTCGAGTTCCCTGACAAAGCTGTAGCTCCCGTCTTCGTGCACACGGATGCTCACCACATTGGTGTCGCCCATAAGATTGTGGAGGTCCCCCAGGGTCTCCTGATAAGCCCCCACCAGAAAGACGCCCAGGTAATAGTCCTCATTTTCCTTTACCGTATGCAGCGACAAGGCACGGCGGACACCCTGTTTGTCGATGAAATGATCGATTTTCCCATCGGAGTCGCAGGTGATATCCGCAAGGATGGCGTTTCTCTCCGGCATCTCATCCAGACGGTGCACCGGCATCACCGGGAAAAGATATCCAATGGCCCAGGAATCGGGCAGGGACTGAAATACACTGAAATTGGCGTAATAGGTATCGCACAGGGCAGTATCGATATCTATCAGATCCTTGGGTACGACTTTCAGGTTTTTGACATTTTCGCTCAAGGCCTTGATGATGTTCCAGAATATCTTATCACCCAGGGCACGCTGCCTCATGGTCAGGTCTCCGATTTTGAACATCTGGCGGATCTCATCCCGGTAATACAGGGCGTCATTGTAACACTCCTGGAGATTCCGGACAGTCAACGATTTGAGTACCTCCAGCATGTTCAGGATGACGTCCGGGGTGTCTTCGGGCAATTCCTTGGGCACAGAATCCGTATCGATGGAACTGGTGTCGAAAATATTGAACAGCAGAACCGAGTAATAAGCCACGGTTGCCCGGCCGGATTCGGTGATGATGGTGGGGTGAGCGAGGTCGTGTTCATTCAGGATTTCCATGATGGCTTCGATTACGTCGGCGCAGTACTCATCCAGGGTATAGTTACGCGAGTTCAGGTAATTGGTGTGGGAGCCGTCATAATCAACAGCTAAGCCGCCGCCCAGATCGAAATAACCCATGGGGGCGCCTTCGAGCACAAGGCCGGCATAAACCCGGCAGGCTTCCTGTATGGAGGCCCGGATATCCCGGATATTGGGGATCTGGGAGCCCAGATGATAGTGGAGAAGCTGGAGGCAGTCCAGCATATCGACTCTTTTGAGTTTCTCGATTGCTTCGATGATCTGAAAGAAAGTCAGGCCGAAAATACTCCGGTCTCCGCCGGATTCGGTCCAGTGCCCGCCTGCCTGGGTGGAAAGCTTTAAACGGACACCCAGAAGGGGTTTTATTCCCAGTGCCTTTGACCGTTCAAGGATAAGGTCCAGCTCTCCCGGCATTTCCAGCACAAAGAAACACTTGAATCCCATCTTGCAGGCATACAGCCCAAGATCGATGAATTCCCGGTCCTTGTAGCCATTGCATACCAGGCAGGCTTCCTTGTCATCCAGAAAGGACAGGGCCGCGATCAGCTCGGCCTTGCTGCCGGCTTCGAGTCCGTGATGATAGAACTTGCCGATGCGGGTGATGGTTTCGATCACCTGTTTCTGCTGGTTCACTTTGATGGGGTAGACCCCCTTGAATTCCCCCTTGTAATCAAACTTGGCAATGGCGGAGCGGAAACTCTCATGCATTTGGATAATCTGGGAGTCAAGGATGTCTTCGAAACGAAGGAGCATGGGCATGTCATACCCACGTGCTCTGATCCCGGATATGATTTCAGGAAGATTGACGGATACATCTTTTCTGTCTCGGAGAGGTGTGACCACCACATCCCCTTTTTCAGAGATACTGAAGTATCCGGCTCCCCATTCCCGTATCTGGTACAGCTCAGCGGAATCTTCCACCGTCCATCGTTCCATAGTGTGTTTCAGGTTCATAGGTTGCTCCCGTTCTCAATAAAGCCAAGATTTTTTTATTTTACCCGAGTCTGCCTTTGAAATCATCGTACCCGAACCGGCGCACGACCTCGTAGCGGCCGTCTTCGTGCAGCACTGCGAGATCGGGCAGGGGTGTGCCGTTGAAGGTGTTGTTCTTCACGAAGCTGTACTGGAGCATATCGCCGAACACGAGCCTGTCGCCGATCTTCAGGGGCTTTTCGAAGGAGTATTCGCCGATAATGTCGCCGGTCATGCAGGTATTTCCGGCCAGGATGCAGGTGTAGGGCAGCACTCCGGGCTCGGCTGCGCCGAACAGGGGAGGGGTGTAGGGCACCTCCAGTACGTCGGGCATGTGGCAAGAAGCCGAGGTGTCCAGGACGGCGATGTCCGTCTCGTTGTGCACGATATCGAGCACCGTGGCAACCAGAAAACCGGCGTCCACTACCAGTCCGCTCCCGGGTTCCAGGATGACCTCCACATGGAAGGCGGCGCGGAAATCCCGAACCGCTTTGATAAGGGCCTGAACGTCATATCCAGATTTATTGATGAAATGCCCCCCGCCGAAGTTGACTGCCTTGACACGCCTGATGTACGGACCGAATTCTTCGGCGATATGGCTGATGAGTCCCACGGACCCGTCAGCAAGTGCTTCGCATAGGGCGTGGGCGTGCAGGATATCGATCTCGTCCCATGGAAGCTTATCGAGTTCTGCACGGACGACGCCGAAGCGGGAGCCTGGTGAACAAGGGTCATAGAGATGACCGCCCAGCGTTGCCTTTGAATAGCCGGGGTTGATACGGATGCCGACCTTCTTGTCCGCTCCTGCGGCCCTCACCCTGGGAAGAAAACGTCGGATCTGGTCATGGGAATTGAAGTAGATGTGATCGCTGATCTTTAATAGTTCACGAAGACTGTCTTCAGTATAGGCCGGTGCATAGACATGCACTTCCTTGCCGAAGATCTCTTTCCCGAGCCGTGCTTCAAAAAGGCCGCTCGCCGTGGTACCGTCGAGGGAGTCCTTCATGACAGGGAACACGGCGGGCAGGGCGAACGACTTGGTTGCCAGGAGAATCTTGCATCCGGTCTCTTTTCGTATATGCGCAGCCATAACCATGTTCTTCTTGAGTAGAGCCATGTCCACTACGTAGGCTGGTGTGGTGATCTTGGAGAGTGCTGCCTGGAGAAGAGGTGGCAGGGCCGTGCTCATAATGATGCTCCCCTGAAGCGCGCAGTATAACTCGGGGTGAAGAGCCATGAATATGTCATTCCCGCGGAGGCGGGAATCCAGGGGATATAAAAATTCCTGGGTCCCCGCTTTCGCGAGGACGACAGATATAATTCCTGTTTGCTGAAGCCCCCTGGAAAGGCTGTGCTGCAGTCTGGAATCATGCCATTACGAACGGATGTGAGGAATCTTGGAATGCTCAAAATAGTGCTCATCAAGATTTCTCCCTTCGGTCGAAATGATATAAATCGTGTTGCGACAGACTCACTTAATGGCAGCGAGTTCCTCATACGCATCCGTACTAAGCTTTTCCGCATGCCAGGGCAGACCCTGCCGGGCGACCTCTTCAAGGAAAGGCTCGGGGTCAAGCTGCTCGACATTGAACACGCCGTGTCCGATCCAGATCCCTTTCATCATCATCATGGCCCCGGTCATGGCCGGTACGCCGGTGGTGTAGGACACGGCCTGGGCGTTCAGCTCGCGGTTGGTTTCGGCATGGTCGCACACATTGTAGAGGATGTACGAAGTCTGCTTGCCGTCTTTCACACCCCGCATAATACACCCGATGGATGTCTTCCCTGTGTAGTTCTCGGCCAGGGAGGACGGTTCTGGGAGAAGGTGCTTGAGGAACTGCAGGGGGATGATCTCTACGCCGTTGTACATGACCGGGTCGATCCTCGTCATGCCGACATTCTGGAGGACTTCCAGGTGCTTGAGGTAGTTGTCCGAAAAGGTCATCCAGAAGCGGATCTGCTTGAGGCCTTTTATGTTATTGATCAGGGACTCCTCTTCTTCGTGGTAAATCAGATAGGATTTGCGCGGACCCACGTGCGGGTAATCGATCATGCAGGAGATGCTTAAAGGGTCGATCTCGATCCATTTGCCTTCTTTCCAGAACTTGCCACGCTGTGTTACTTCCCGGATGTTGATCTCAGGATTGAAGTTGGTGGCAAAGGCCTTGCCGTGGCTGCCGTCGTTGCAGTCGATGATGTCGATGGTGTCGATCTCATCAAACAGCAAATTCTGTGCATACGCGCAGTAGATGCTGATCACCCCCGGGTCAAAACCGCAGCCTAAGACCGCCATAATGCCTTTGTCGCGGAAGCGGTCCTGATAAGCCCATTGCCACGTGTAACTGAATTTGGCCTCGTCCTTGGGTTCATAATTGGCGGTGTCCAGATAATGTACGCCCGTGGCAAGACAGGCATCCATGATAGGCAGATCCTGATACGGCAGGGCCATGTTAACCACCACATCGGGCCTGACCTCTTCGATGAGGTGGATAACCTGGGACGCATCGTCCGCATCAACCTGGGAGACGGTGATGGGGGATACGCATTCCTTCTGGATCTTGATGCATTTGTCATAAGTCCTGGAAGCAAGGTGGATCTTCTTAAAGACGCCTCGGTTCATGGCGCATTTCTTGGCCGCTACCGACCCGGCGGCTCCGGCGCCGATGATGAGAATGTTGTCCATGGCTGTGCTCCTATTTGTTTTAACTTCTTGCTTTCAACGTGCGGTCAAGGGTTATGAGGCATTCGCGGACCACCTTTGCAGCCACCACGGCCGAGACGCCCGTGGGGTCGAGCTGTGGTGCGAGCTCTACTACGTCAAGGCCCACGATGTGCTGTCTCGTTAGGATGGAGGTCAGGATGTTCACGAGCTCCGGGAACATAAGGCCGCCGGGTTCGGGAGTGCCGGTGCCCGGCAGGACTGACGGGTCCAGAATGTCGAGGTCGCAGTTGAGGTAGCACGGCCTTGTTCCGGCCCTTAGTGCGATCTGTTCGGGAATGGACTGCAGCTTGACGGCAATTTCATGCTCCTGCTTGGTGCATGATCTAATGCCGATCTGCAGGATGCCCTCAGGCCCCAGTAGGTCCATCACCCGGCGCATGACGGTGGCGTGGGAGAGCTTCATGCCCAGGTAGTCGTCCCGCAGATCCGCATGGGCGTCCAGGTGGATGACCAGCAGGTCCGGAAATTTCTTTTTCACTGCGCTGATTGTCCCCAGGCTCACCAGGTGTTCTCCACCAAGGAGAAATGGGGTCTTGCCATGAGAGAGAATCTCTCCTGTGAGCTCTTCGATTAGCGTTAACGCAGGAGTCGGGTCGCCGAAAGGGAGCTCCAGGTCGCCCTTATCCATAAAGGAACAGTCTTCCAGGTCACTATTCAGTGCTGGAGAGAAGGTCTCCAGCCCGTAAGACGCCTCACGGATGGCGCCGGGCCCGAAGCGCGACCCGGGCCGGAAGCTTGTTGTGGAATCGAACGGAGCGCCGAAGAGGCATATCCTCCCGTCGGGTTGCGCAGCCATGTAGGTATTCATAGTGTGCTTTAAGTTTCCCCATCCGAGGGTGTTACTCATGGAGCAGCTCATGCCTATGGATCAGTCCCAGAGCACCACCGCAGCAAACGCGGCGCCGCACTCGTTGACGGCATGCTCGGTATGTGATGAAATAGGTGGTAGGTGTCTTGATAATCATGTATCTCACGCCCTTCTTGTTCTTTAGAAGCTCGGCGGGGCAGAGATCCATAGGATCTTTGCCGTTTTATCCGACTTGTTCTCAATCCAGTGCTTCTTGTTTGCAGTGTAATAAAAGGAATCGCCTGCCGAGGCCCTGAAAGTATCCTTGCCCACGCTGATGATGATTTTGCCCATCAGGACGAACCCGGATTCGTCGCCGTTGTGTGCCCTTTCCTGGTAGGTGCATGCCCCGGGTGAGAGTGTAACCAGGAGGATATCCATTTCCCGGTCCTGGGCACCTGCAATAAGCACTTCACGTCTGACGCCCGACTCTTCTTCATCTTCAATGCTGACCCGCTGTTTGCGGTTGAACACCACAACGTTCTGGCCCTCCTCTGCGAAGAATTCGCCGGCATCGGTATCCAATGCATTCAGGATGAGCTCCAAGGTGTCCAGAGAAGGAGACTGGAGATCGCGCTCTAAAAGCGATATGAACCCTTTTGTGAGGTCGGCCCTGTTGGCAAGTTCTTCCTGGGTAAGACCTTGGGCCAGCCTCAGGTTCTTGATCTTCTCCCCTATGTTCACATCTCTCTCCCAAGCCTACTAAAGTGTGTCAAGGAGTTTATTGTAGTAAACAAATTCAACGCGATTCATTATGATAAATGAACCCCTCTGTCAAGAAAAAATTTGAGGGGGTTGAGGGTGGTGGAAAAAGACTATAATGCTTTGAATTGGTTTTTGACTCTATCGATGCGGCTCACGGGACGGTAAGGGTCGTGTTCATAGACGAGCTGCCATCCTTTACGGAAGGCTTCATTGAGGATCTTTTTCTTTGTCTCTAAGATCTCCAAGGGATAGAGGTCGTAAGCCATTATGCAGGGCAGGTGCACATGAGCGGCAGTAGGGATGAGGTCTCCCGGATAGAGTACCTCATCGTCGATGAGGACGCTCATGTGCCCCCGTGTGTGTCCCGGAGTCGCCAGGACTTGAATGCCCTCGGCTACGGTGCAGGGCGGATCCACCAAGTGCAACTTTTTGCCGAGAAGATCAAGGTCGGCTTTGCGGTAACCCCCCTTGCTCAAGGGGCTCTCGTCGTGGGCGTCTTCCCATTCCGGGCGAGAGATGATCACCTCGGAAAGAACAGTCATATCCTGGATACCGCCACAGTGGTCAAAGTGGAGATGTGTGCAGATAAGACAGTCCACCGGTTCTTTGATGAGCCGAACCTGATCAAGGCTGGTGCCGAGGATTTCCCAATCTTTTTTCGTGTAGAGCGACCCAAGGCCGGTATCCACAAGAAAGAATTTTCCGCCCTTGTGGATTCTAAGGATATTGGTGGCCATGATAATGCGGTTCAGATCATCGGGCGGGAACCACTGCTCCCACATGACCTTGGGTACCCGGCCGAACATGGTGCCGCCATCCAGCAGAAAGTTGCCGCATTTGATGATCTCAATCGTTGTACCGTGCTTGGTCGTGATTGTCATATCCACACGTGTGCCCCTATCATGCTGCGGGGTAAATTGTAAAGATAGGGAACCCATGAGAAGATATCTGGCACGGCATTGTTTTTCGCCTGGGTATACCTTATACATGGTGAAGAAATCGCTATGGGTACAAGAAACATAAGCCATAGGGCATATTACACGGGTAAGTACCACTTGCTGTTCCAGACAGCAGTCATCCTTGCGGGAATGGGCGGTTTATTCGGTCTGCTCGGTTGGATGATCTTCGGGACAACGGGGTTGGTTTGGGCCCTTCTGGTGGTTTCATTACTCTTCCTTTCAACGCCCAGGGTATCCCCCTGGATGGTGCTCAAAATGTACAGGGCACGGCAACTTTCATATGATGAAGCCCCCGGACTTTTTGAGATTGTTTCGGATCTCTCCCACAGGGCTGACCTTCCGGCTTATCCACTCTTGTACTATGTGCCAAGCCGGATAATGAACGCATTCAGTGTGGGCTCAGCCAAGAGTTCTGCCATTGCAGTGTCAGACGGCATCCTTAGATACTTAGATCGGCGTGAGATTTCTGGTGTGCTGGCCCATGAGATAACCCACATCAAGAATAATGATCTCAGGCTCCATGCCCTGGCTGATCTCATGACAAGGGTTACGAGCACATTTTCATTTCTTGGGCAGGTGCTCATCATTATTTACCTCCCTTTGGCCATGTTCGCAAAGACGGATATCCCGCTTATCCCGATCCTCCTGCTTATTTTTGCCCCTTCCTTGAGCATGTTGCTCCAACTTGCCCTATCCCGGACACGCGAGTTTGATGCCGATCTTGGGGCTGCAGGGCTGACAGGTGACCCCATGGGCCTTGCCTCTGCCTTGCAGAAAATGGACCGGCACGAGCGGAGCATCTGGGATTTCGTATATCTACCGGGGCGGAAACAACCACATCCGTCATTGTTAAGGACACACCCTCATACGAGGGAACGTCTCGAGAGGCTCTCATCTCTTGCTGGCTATGATGAAAAACACATAATCGATAAAGATACACAAGGTAAGATAGATAACAGTATTTTCCGCCTTGAGCGGATGCATGAATAGAACCCATACAGAGCGTTGTATTGACCAATGGGGTATAGGTGAGATAAACTCGCTTATCAACACCATACAGCCCGGTTTGACATGAGAGAGCTTTTAATGCTATGTCTTGCCGGACTGTTTTACGAGGTCCTCACGGAAATATTCCAAGAAATTCAAAGCAAAGGGGAGGAAGGAATGAAGAGATCACTGATATTCTTAATGGCAACCGCTTTCATACTGTTCACTGGTTCGGCCTTTGCGGCCGATACGGTCAAGCTCGGTGTTGCAGGGGCTCACAGCGGAGATCTTGCATCCTACGGGCTGCCTACACTGAATGCAGCGAAGCTCGTGGTGGGTGATGTGAATGCCAAGGGCGGTGTCCTGGGTAAGAAGGTAGAGATCCTTCCGGCGGACGATGTCTGCAAGCCCGAGGTGGCTGCCAATGTTGCAAGCAAGCTCGTATCCGATGGCGCGAATGTCGTACTCGGCCATATCTGCAGCGGCGCTACCAAGGCTGCACTCAATACCTACAAAGAGGCCAAGATCGTGGTCATATCGCCTTCCGCCACGAACGTTGACCTTACCAAGAGCGGCGATTATCCGAATTTTTTCCGCACCATATCCCCGGATGATTCCCAGGCAAAACTCGAGGTTGACTTCGCCTTGAACAAACTCAAGGTAAAAAAGGTCGCCGTCATCCATGACAAGGGTGACTATGGCAAGGGTCTTGCCGAGTTTGCCAAGGCGGATTTTGAAAAACGGGGCATCAATCCTGTGCTGTTTGAAGGTATAACCCCGGGTGCGGTGGACTACTCTGCTATTGTTCAGAAGATCAAGAACTCCGGCGCGGATGCGGTTATCTATGGAGGATATCATCCTGAGGCAGCAAAGATCGTCAGCGCCATGAAGAAAAAGAAGATGAAGACCTTTTTCATCTCTGATGATGGTGTGAAAGACGATACCTTCATCAAGGTCGCCGGCCAGTTTGCCGAGGGCGTCTATGCCACCGGGCCCATGGATACATCCAAGAACCCCATGGCTATAGCAGCCATCGATCAGCACAAAAAAGTATACGGTTCAGACCCGGGCGCATTCTACCTGAATGCATATGCCGCCACCATATGCCTGCTTCAGGCCATTGATAAGGCCGGATCTACCAATATAGATGCAGTATCGAAGGCACTGCGCACCAACTGGTTCGAGACACCGCTTGGCAAAATCAGCTTCGACGAACGCGGCGATGCCAAAGGGATAGGCTTCTCAATGTACGAGGTCGAGAAGGGCAAGTATGTTGAGGTCGGCAAGTAACATATAAAAATCTTAGGAAAGGGAGCAGTAAACCTGCTCCCTTTCCTTTCCTCATAAGAGCTTATCATCCAAGGCATACATGGACTACTTCTTAGAACTCTTCGTCGGCGGACTCACCCGGGGAAGCATTTATGCGCTCATTGCCCTGGGCTATACTATGGTCTACGGCATCATCGAGCTGATCAACTTTGCCCACGGAGAGATCTACATGATCGGTGCCTTTACGGCACTGATTGTGGCCAGCGCCCTTTCACTCTTAGGTATGAGCGGCTGGTCTTTACTTATGCTTGCAGGGGTTATAGCCGTAATATACTCGGCCGCCTATGGATTCACCCTGGAGAAGATCGCTTACAAGCCTTTACGCAAGGCCCAGAGGCTTTCACCGCTCATCAGCGCCATCGGCATGTCCATCTTTCTGCAGAACTATGTATTATTAGCCCAGACATCCGATTTCCTCTCGTTCCCTGCGCTTATCAAAGAGTTCTCGTTTATGGAGAATGTCACTATCATGCGCTCCTCAGAACTTGTGATTTTTATTACAACGGCAATAGCTACTATACTGCTCAGCCTTTTCATCAAATTTACCCGCATGGGTAAGGCCATGCGCGCCGTGGCCCAGGACAAGACCATGGCAATGCTGTTGGGGGTGAACGTGAACCGGGTCATCTCCGTTACCTTCATCATCGGAAGCGCCCTGGCAGCGGTAGGCGGTGTGCTCATCTCGTCGCACATCGGGCAAATCAACTTCTATATCGGCTTTATCGCAGGCATCAAGGCCTTTACCGCAGCCGTATTGGGCGGCATAGGAAGCGTCCCCGGAGCCGTGCTCGGAGGTTTGGTGCTTGGGTGGACCGAGAGCTTTGCCACAGGCTATGTATCGAGCGACTATGAGGATGTGTTTGCATTCGGTCTGCTTGTGTTCATTCTCATCTTCAGACCCTCAGGCATTCTCGGAAAGACCTCTTCGGAAAAGGTGTAGATAGATCATCCATGGATACCGACCTGAAGCCTTTTTTGCAGCGTATCCTCAATGAGATACGAAAATCGAGTGCTGTTGCACTATGGTTTATGTTTCTTACCTTCCCCATCATGGTCATGAAGGTCAACCCCCTGGATAAGACACTGAAGTGGCGCTGGATGAATATGGTGTATGTGGGTATTGGTGCCTTTTTCCTCTCATTTATCTGGCGATACCTTTTAGAGCGCAAGGAGATGGGGGCAGCCAAGGATGAGGCTGAGACCTGGCAGAAGAGGGCAGGCAAGCTCATCCGGTCGGATAAGCGAATTTCTATACCATGCACGGTCGGCTTAATCATCTTTGCCGTGAGTTTCCCGTTCCTGTTTTCAAGCTACCAGACCTCCATCATGATCACAGCGCTCATGTATGTGATGCTGGGGTTGGGACTCAACATCGTGGTGGGGCTGGCCGGCCTGCTCGATCTTGGTTATGTGGCCTTTTATGCCGTGGGTGCATATTTCTATGCCTTGATGAACCACCATTTCGGGCTTGGTTTCTGGGTGGCCCTGCCGCTGGCAGGGGGCTTGGCAGCCACATTCGGTATCCTCTTAGGCTTCCCGGTGCTCCGCCTGCGGGGCGACTACCTGGCCATTGTCACCTTGGGCTTTGGTGAGATCATAAGACTTATCCTGGAAAACTGGAATGAGTTATCCTACGGACCTAGTGGAATTGCCGGGATATCCAGACCGGCTACTTTTGGCATAAATCTGACCCTTCAGCAGCATATGATCTACCTCTATTATATCATGATCTGTTTAGTGATCTTTACGATGCTTGTGGTGAGCAGGCTCAGAAATTCCCGGATCGGCAGGGCATGGATAGCTCTTCGTGAAGACGAAGTGGCCTGCCAGGCCATGGGCATTGACAAGACCAAAACGAAGCTCACGGCCTTTGCCCTGGGGGCAACATGGGCGGGTTTTGTCGGCTGCATCCTGGCTGCCAAGACCACCTTTATCAACCCGGCAAGCTTCACCTTCATGGAATCGGCCATGATACTGTCTATCGTGGTGCTGGGCGGTATGGGTTCCATTGTGGGGGTGGTAGTGGGCGCCTTCATCCTTATCCTTCTGCCGGAGTATTTGCGGGCCTTCTCGCAGTACCGCATGCTTGCCTTTGGTGCCAGCATGGTGCTCATCATGGTATTCAGGCCCCAGGGCATTATCAGCGGCATTAGGCAGCGCTATGAGTTCCATAAAGGACTCAGTAAGGGAGAGGCGCTATGACAGCCACGATGCCGGTGCTCGATATCAGAGGACTCACCATGGACTTTGGTGGGCTGCGCGCGCTTGATAACATAAGCATCCAGGTGAACAAAGGTGAGATCGTAGCCTTGATAGGGCCCAATGGTGCAGGCAAGACGACCTTTTTTAATTGTATCACAGGAATGTACGAGCCCACAAAGGGTGATATGATCATCGCCCCCCCCGGCAAGGCAGAACAGAGACTCAATAAGCTCAAGCCGAACATAGTAACGGCGCACGGACTGGCGCGAACCTTTCAAAACATAAGGCTCTTCCAGAGGATGACCGTGCTTGAAAACGTTATGGTTGCCAGGCATTGCAGGACCTTCTCGGGCATTGCAGGCGCCATACTTCGGGACAAGAGGACACAAAGGGAAGAGAACGACATGGTAGAGTTCTCTTACAAGATGCTCGAGAAAGTTGGCCTGAGCAGATATGTAAACGAGCTGGCCCATGAGCTTCCCTATGGTGCCCAGAGGCGGCTCGAGATAGCCCGGGCAATGGCTACCGAGCCGTTTCTGCTCCTGCTGGATGAACCGGCAGCTGGAATGAATCCCAAGGAAACGAGCGAGCTCGACCAGCTTATCACCAAGATCCGGAATGAAGAGGGGATAGCCATCCTGCTCATCGAGCATGACATGAAGCTTGTCATGAGTATTTCAGAGAGGATCTATGTGCTGGACTACGGGCAGATGATCGCCCATGGAACACCGAAAGAGGTCTCGGATAATCCGGATGTGATCAAGGCATATCTGGGGGAGGCCTTTGATGCTTAAGATAAAAAATCTTCACACCTACTATGGCGGCATACATGCATTAAAGAGTATTTCTCTGGAGCTTACCCAAGGCGAGATCGTGACCTTGATCGGGGCCAATGGTGCCGGCAAGTCCACGACCCTCATGTCCATCTGCGGCATTGTCCCGCCGCGCTACGGTGAGATCCACTTCATGGGCCAGCCTATCCAGAATATGAACCCGGACAAGATATTTGCACTCGGCATCGTGCAGGTCCCGGAGGGCAGGAGGATATTCCCCCAATTAACAGTCACGGAAAATCTTGATATGGGGGCATACCTCAGGAAGGACAAGGCAGGCATCAAACAGGATATGGACTATATCTTCAATCTCTTCCCGCGCCTGGCCGAACGGCGCCACCAGTTCGGAGGAACACTAAGCGGCGGCGAGCAGCAGATGCTCGCCATATCGCGCGGGCTCATGAGCAGGCCTAAGCTGCTGCTGCTCGACGAGCCGTCGCTGGGCCTGGCGCCGGTGCTCGTACAACTTATCTTCGAGACGATCCAAAAAATCAATAGAGAGAACAAGACCACGATCTTCCTTGTTGAACAGAACGCAAACATGGCGCTTCGCATAGCGCACCGCGGCTATGTCATGGAGAGTGGCACCATTGCACTTGAGGACTCCGCATCAAATTTGCTGAAGAGCGAGAAGATCAAGGCGGCGTATTTGGGGTTGTAAATGTTGCTTGTAGGAGCGGCTTCAGCCGCGATTTTTTCCTAATCATGATCACATGATGATCGCACCTGAAGATGCTCCTACAGATGTTGTATTACCCACCGCGGTGTACAAGCGGATTTGTCCGCGACTGACATGAAGTGATCGCGAGAAACATAATCGCCATTAAAATCGCTCCTACGAATGCAGTCCATTCCCCGTTCGATTTGCTTTTGAATGCCGCATACGTTATGATTGCTGAATGATGCGAAACAATAAGCTGCCGCCGGACATTCTTGATAAAATCCCGTCCTTGATCGGGAAGCTTCAGGATATCGACTCCATTGATGCGCTTTATCTTTTCGGAAGCGCGGCAAAGAAAAACCTGAAACCATTGAGCGACATTGATATTGCAGTTCTCATTAGTGATGAGCTTAACAAAGATGAGATTGAAAGCATCAAGCTTGCATTAATAGGATTGATAGCAGGTACACTTTCGACCGAGGAGTTTGACCTGGTAATTCTCAACGATGCCCCCATCAGATTTTCATATATTATTTTGAAGGATGGGGATCTGGTTTTTGTGAAGAATGAAAGTCACCTCATAGAGTTCCGGGAAAAGGTTGTGAAATATTACCTGGATTTTTCATACTATCTCAAGAAGTTCAACAAGGCGTTTCTTGATGGGGTGGGGTACCATGGATGAAAAGATTATGGAATGCCTTAAGCTTTTGAAGCGGTATGTCCATTATCTTCAGAACATATCAAAAGCTGAGAAGGACAGATTTGTCGATGATTATCTGCTAAGAGGCAGTGCCGAGAGGTATCTTCAGCTTGCAATAGAATGCTGTATAAATATTGGCAACAGGCTCCTCTCCATATTGCAGATGAAGACACCGGTAAAGACACCGGAGACTTATGGAGATATCTTCCGTGAGATGGCACACCTGGATATTATACCAACGGATTTTCTGGATATCATCATCAACATGGTCAGGTTCAGGAACAGGATTGTTCATATGTACTGGGATGTGGACCCTGCCCAGCTTTACGATATACTTCAGGAACACCTTGTTGATTTTGACAGATTCAGCGAGCATGTCATCGATTATCTGAACACAGCGAAAATATAAAAGCCTCCCCCCCGTAGGAGCGATTTTAGTCGCGATTCACCCAAGACCATAGCATCTCCCATGCCGCATTGTAGGGTCGGCTTTAGCAGCGATTTTTTCCATCACCGGGGGAGGGCATGGGTAATGGGGATGTCCCAGTTTATTGATATTCTATCTCAATGAACCATATTCGCTAGTAACAGCTCTACCTTTTTCACAAATCTAACAGCAAATTCAAATGCCTGAGCAGCTTCGTCTTTCGATATCAATCCGGTTACTTCATAGATGACCCCGTGTCTTTTGCTCCGCATCTTTTCAAAGAGGTAGATTTCATCCTTGAATGACTCACCAGGGTAGTCTCTGCAATAAGTACGACGGTCTTGTGTTGTGCCGGTCCGGAGGCCGGTTGGAAACCTTTGGCAAACATAAGTGCATGCGTTGCCTGAAGAATGGCATTGTATGCCATGCTGAATGCCCAGTTCGAATCTGTAGTGGCCATGGTATGCGTCTGCCCAATTAAAGATCGTTGGGTCTAAAGTAACCGGGAGAAGCAGGATGTCTTAAAGACGATCAGGAAGGAGCTTAAAAATCTCTTCCCTGCCGGATAGTAAAAATTTAGAAGGAAATTCTCTCTTCATTTTGTAACGGTAATGCCGTGCTTCTTGATAAGATCATGCAGGGTCGGCCTGCTTACATCGAGATCTTGAGCGGCCTTGGATATGTTACCTCTATAGCGTGTAAGGGCGTACCTTATGGCTGAGATTTCAGCCGAATCACGGAATTCTTTGAGAGTTTTCATAGCTTCATCTTTCTCCGTATCGCCAAGGTCAATGTCCTGAAGCTGGATGTAGTCACCCTCGGCCATTACCACGGCGCGTTTGATCCTGTTCTGCATCTCACGGATGTTGCCCTGCCAGTCATGCATCATCATGGCCTCTATGGCGGCGGTACTGAATCCTTTGAATCTCGGGCCGATCTCCTTGCTGTATGTATCCAGGAAGTATCTTGCCAGTACCGGGATGTCGTCGGGTCTATCCTTGAGTGCGGGCATAATAAGGGGAACCACATTGAGCCGGTAGTAAAGATCTTCTCTGAAACGGCGATCCTCCACAGCCTTCTTGAGGTCTACATTGGTGACGGCGATCACCCGTGCATCTATTGAAAGGGGTTCCTTACCACCGATCCGGTCAATAGTACCCTCCTGGATAAACCTCAGGAGCTTTACCTGGAGCTGCAATGGGAGGTCGCCTATCTCATCGAACACTGCGGTGCCGCCCTGGGCCCTCTCCACTTTACCGATTTGACGGGCATGCGCCCCGGTGAATGATCCTTTTTCGTGGCCGAATAGCTCGCTCTCCAGCAAATTCTCCGGGATGGAGCCACAGTCGATGATAACCAGCGGCATCTCGGATCGGTCGCTCATGGCATGGATGGCCTGTGCAAGTCGCTCCTTACCCGTGCCGCTCTCACCCTGGATGAGAACCGGGTAGTCGGTGCGCGCAACCTTCTTGGCCTGCTCGAACAGATCCATCATGGGCTGTGAGGTGGCCACCATACCGTGAAACTGGAATTCTCCGGAAACCATGCACTGAAGCTCGGATACCTGACTCTCCAGCCGGGACAAATAAACCGCCCTCTTGATTACGATTCTGAGCTCCTCAAGGTCCACTGGTTTGGTGTGGTAGTCGTATGCACCAAGCGAAACGGCCTTGACGGCATTGTTTTTGTCAGTGTTACCGGTGATCACGATGACCTTCGTGTGAGCCTTTTTTCCGATGATTTCCTCGAAGAGCCTTAAACCTTCTTCGGCGCTGTCCGGATACGGCGGAAGTCCAAGATCCAAGAGTACCACCAAAGGGCTCTCGGTGTTGAGGGTATCCATCGCATCTGCGGCATTTTCAGCAACATAGACATCATAAGTATCGCTCAAGCCCCACTTAAGCTGCTTTGCCATACTTGCTTCATCCTCAATGATCAGTATCTTTTCCTTCATAATTTTAAGCCTCTGGTGCTCAGTCATTTTTGCTATGGATAATGGATATCCTAAAGCGCCCAATAACAGCGTGGTCTAACCCTTGGATCCAACAGGGAGAAGCCATATTGCCATGGTAACTCCATGTTCCTGATTCGGCTTCACATCGATTTTTGCCCCGAGTTGGTCGGCCATGTTCTTTACCTGCCACAGCCCGAGTCCTGTGCCTTTCTTCTTTGTAGTTTGGAATGGTTTGAATAGCTTCTCCCGGATATACTCATCCGTCATCCCAACACCATTGTCAGTAATGGAGATGAATGGTAAATTTTCCCCTATACGGGCGGTGATTGTTATCATCCCGTCATTTCCAACTGCTTCAGTTGCGTTCACGATAATATTCTCCAGGATCTTTTCAAGGACATCCGGGTCGGTTCTCATCTCGCAGGCACTTTCATAATCACGTTTGAGCTCGATTCCTTCCAATCTGGGTCTGAGCCGGTCAAGGAGATTGTCAAGGAATGGACCGATATTGAGGGTCTTCAGGTGGATTTCCTGAGGTTCCGGGATGGCCTGAAGCTTATTCATGACCTTGTCGATCCGGGCAAGGGCATCGGAGATGGTTTCCAGCATGTCATGACGGAATTCCGCCTGGTTCATATGTCTTGGGGCATTCTGGAGGATAAGAGAGAGGTGACCTGCTGCGTTCTTGAGGTCATGGAGGACGGTTGCAGACATACGGTTATAGGTGTCAATCTCTTTGTTTTCGGCAATCCTCTTGGCATAGCGTGCACTCATGAGGGCGGCGCTTGACTGCGATGCTACCGCACTCAGCAGGTCGATATCATCCTGGCCGTAGGGTGTACCCGGGTTCTCCTGGCCGATAGCAATAAACCCTATCATGGTTCCTGCCGTCATACCTACGGCGAGCTCCAGCTTATTCCGGTCAATGAAGTCGCGGTGATTCTTTACAATCTCCTCCCAAGTAGTGTCGTGTGTCTTGCATGGTGTTCTCTTCAAATAATAGGGGTTATTCCCAAGGTAAGTGATAATGGGGTGGTCATCTCTGATGAATTCGTCTCCGGAGGCGTCAGGAAAGGAAAAGGCGCGCCTGTAAACTGATCCTTCAAGCAGCCAAATGGAAAGTTCCCTGATATACATGCTGTCGAGGATCACTTGCGATGTAACGTGGATAATCTGTCTCTCGTTAAAGGCAATCGACAGGTATCCGCTTAGCTCTATCCATTCTTTTCGATAATCGTACTTGTTAGAGAAGAAGTGCGTGTTGATGAAGAATCTTATGCGATTCCTAGCTTCTTGTGAGAGGATCAATATGGAAAGAAAAATGAGTGAGAGAAAAACAATAAATCCCATGGTCGCCAATGATAGCTTTAAACCAAACTGCCCGATCCATATGAGTACCAGCCCCGTGAAGAGAAGGTATGTGCCGATACTGATAAAGGTGATGGAATGATAAACCACATAACGTGATACGAAGATATCCATCTCGAAGAGCTTAAAACGGATGGAAAAGAAGATGAGGAATGTGACACCCACGAGGGTGATCAGAGAGCATAGTATAAGTATGTCGTTGGTTATGGAGTTGGTGCTGAGGCGGTATATGGAGGCCATACACAGGGATGCCCCTATTGATATAGAGCCCAATGCAGGATACTTGAGAATCCTCCTGCTGGCACCTTCTGAAGATCTGAGGATGTTCTCCATAATCCAGATAAATGCAATTGCACCCAATATGAGCAGCAAAGACTGGATACGGCCGAGCCAGTCAATGATCACTACTCTATTAAGGGTTATATCTGCATAGGCTTCCGGGTAGATGAAAAGCGTAAGTCCGTAGAGTGCACAGATCAGGGTGAGTCCACGCCGTGTCCAGATAACGAGGTGGGCCCTTCTTGATATGTTCTTCTCCATGAGAATAACAGAAACGATAAAAAAGCTGATGGATGCCAGTTCAAAGAATGATGCGGCTTGGAGTGCTGATAAAGACTCGCTGAGATAATAAGTAAGATGACAGATCTCAATGGCTGCAATGGAGATTAGGCCGCACGCAATGGCCTTTCCGTGTGCGGCTCCGCTGCGGGATAGAATGACCACCCCTCCCAGCAGACTCACCAGTGCAGTTATTCCATAGAAAAACAGAATCATAATCTGCCTTTATCATCATCAAGTGTAGCAGAGATCTGACAAATTGTCGAAAAAATTAACAGTTGGACACATTACTGACCAAAATAACTCCAAATTCTAATTTGAGACAAGACAAATCAATACGTTAGCCATACGATAAGCGATTTTCCGTAAATGCGTACCTCACCGGATGGATCGGCTATTTTGGGTATTTCGAAGCAACATCAGTCTTGCGGGACCTTGATAGCTGGATCAGGCATCGTCTGCGCTGTGTGCAATGGAAACAATGGAAGGTATACAAAAGAGCTACATATGTGCTGAGGAGATAGTACCGACCAGCAAAATAAGTTTTTCATGCGCTTGAGTGGGATCGCCAACGGGGTTATACTTGGATTACATCATCGGCCGAAACGTTTTGCAATTGGCTCTATTATACAACATTACGCAACATAAGTGCGGCCGTCACATAAACCATCTTATGTGCTGCAGCACATAAGATGGTTTAACGCTCCTAGTCCGGTTCTGCGAGGGGCGGGGAACAACGTTGGTATGGTTGTAATAGTGTGGCACCGCTGGGAAACCAGGCGAAAACGGAGAAGACAAATTTCAACCTGCAACCATCGGAGAACCCCGTCTACTCTCCTAATCGGGGATGCACAATTGTGATAACAGTCCGTCTATTTCATTTACAAGATATTGGGGTTGGTGGAGCTAACCGCCCGCCCCCCTAAACTTTTAATGTATTTCTTAGGAAATCTTCCGATAAGATAGTTAGTTAACAAATCCTAAATAATAGGGTTTCAACATGAAGACGGAGTATAACGTTTTTAATGATAGAAGAAATAATCTTAGAAAAACTTACAAGGCATTCGAAAAAGAATTGGTAATTAGTATATCTCAAATATCAAACCCCAAAAGGTGGATGTGGCTTGGTTATAAGGGAGATGTTTTAACTTTAGCTTGATGAAAAAATCATTAGAAGATAATCTCTTAATCCCCTCAAACTTCTGTGAAGAGGTCAATGAAGTCGTTCGTGAGCGACGGAGAGAGAAACGGAAAAAGGTCAATATATCAATCTCGATCAAGTTGGGGAATTTGTTCAGTGGACATGGTATCACAAAAGATATCAGCAAGCATGGCCTCCATCTTAAATCTCTCCAGATCATCAGATACTATAGTAACATCCAATTCAAAGACTTAACCGGATTCTTAATCCGGGTCATGATACCCTCTGAAGGTATAACGATTAATGGTGTGATTGACTGGGTGGACCTGAAAAATGGCGAAGGGGCAATCAGCATCTTGAGCACCTCCGATGACAACCGCTGGCAGAAACTCTGTGAACAGGCGCAATAGGAAAGAATGTTCTTATTTCTCTCTCTATTTTTGTCTCCCTTCTTAAAGTAGGATTGAGATTCCTTCGATTTCATCTTGTTTTTATGATGCCTGGAAACTGAAGATCTTGGTAATGTTTTCCTTAGAGTCTTTTCAAATCCTCTGGCATCGAGGAGTCATTTAGGCTGCCGTGACCGCCTTGGTCTCCAAGAGCAAGGGTACCTTCTTCAGCGGTTCACTTACTTCTTCAGTCCTGATTGGAGCTTTGCGAGTAATTCTAACGCCTGCTGTTTCTCTGGGAACTGTTTTTTACTACTGGTCGATTTCATCAGGTACTGCACAGCCTCTTTGCCTCTCCCAAGGTCCACCAAGGCCAACGCTGTGTGATAGAGAATAGTCGGGTCGTCCGGGTCGTCCTCCTTCAGTTTTTCCAGTGCCAGCTGGAATTGGCCTAGTGCATTCTCGGGTAGGCCCTTCTTGAGATAGACATAACCCAGGGTATCAGCAATCCTTGGGTCCTCAGGGTACATATCCTTGGCGGTTTGGGCATATTTCAGCGCATTCTCAAGGTCTTCCTTTTTTCCACTCTCTGCGAGAAGCCACGCCATATTATTTGCAGCAAGAGCATTTTTAGGGTTCTTATCGAGGATATACTGATAGTACTTTTTCGCATTGTCGGTTTTTCCCACCTGTTGATTAAGAAGTGCGAGCATATTGGCGGCTTGAAGATCATCAGGATTCTTTTTTAAAATCTTTTCATATTCATCAAGGGCATCTTTCAACATATTGTTTCGGGCGTAGAATTGTCCCAATGCATGATAAAGCGGAGGTTTGCCAGGTTCCATGCCAATAGCCTTTTTGATTTCAGCAAGTGCCTCACTTTTCTTTCCCGATTCTTCAAACAGTGCTGACAAAATCATGTGGCATCCCGAAGATTCTGCTTTTGAACAAATACCGTTTAACCTTGTGATGGCCTCCTGCAGGCCGATGTTTCCAGGTGCAGTGTAGGCATATAACGCAAGCGCCTCATCATTTCGCGGATAGAGGGTGATGGCCCGTTCAGCAATAGCATAGGCATTCTTCTTGTCTTTTTGACTAAGTAAATACTGTATCTGTGCATGGAGGGTTATCCACTCATTCGGAACAACCTCTTTGAGAGATTGAATATAAGCCGATGCATCCTTTGAATCGGAGGTTCTGAGTGCTGAGAGCGCTCCGATATACATAATATCAGGGGTCTTAACTGAGTGCTTGACAAAGAGATTGGTCTCTGAGAGGGCATCCTTGAATTGTCCCTGGAGGAAATAGATCTTTGCCATCATTTCATGGAGTTGAATATTCCGATCATTTTTCTTTAGAGCATTCTCAACAAGCTCCTTCGCCTTCTTCACATCACCTTTCAGAAGGTACGCCTGGGCTGCGGTTGATGCAACCATTGGATGTTCTGGGGCAATTTTCAAAGGTTGAGCCATCATCTCGATGGCCTTGGTGCTGTCTTTTTCCCCTAGGAATATCTGAGTAAGAAGGATTTTTGATTGGATATCTTCGGGATCTTTTTGCACTGTCTCAGTGAGGAGCTTTTTTGCTTGTGCGACATCATTTTTTTCCAGGAGTATCTGTGCAATTTGGGTGCGTACCTGCGTAGTGTCCTTTAGCTCGCGGGCCTTCTGGGCAGCCTTCAAGGCTCCATCCAGATCGCGATTCTGATGGAGTATTGATGACTCAAGAAGATAAGGTTCAGGGCTGGTAGGATATTTTATCTTCATGGTAGACAGCTGGCTATGGTAAAGGGCATCCATCTTGTGACGGGCATAAAACACGGTCAACTCAATGCCTGTATTTAAATTTCCATCTGAAACCCGATATGCCTCCTCAGCCCATTTTTTTGCATTGTTGATATCATTCATAAATGCATAGATATTGCTCGCCAAAAAACGTATTCTGGTAGATTTGGGGAAGAGGGCACATGCCTTTAAGACCAGGGCAAGAGCATCCTCACTCTTCCCCACGGTCATGTACATTTGGATTGTGTCAAAATACATGTCCTCTGTTGGGCTGGATGACTTTATCAGTTCCTCCATGACCTTGATACCCTGCTCCCTTTTACCGCCCATAAATTGAGATTGAGCGAGGATCTTTTTTGCCAGGGTATTTTTCGGGTCTTTCCCGAGAATGGCATATGCTTGCTTCTCCGCCATGTCGTATTTCTTTGCAAGAAGGAGCATGGAAGCAAGGTATTCTTGGGCCTTCACATTTTTGGGATCAGCTGTAGAGGCCTTGAAGAAAGCCACATAAGCCTCCCTTGGGCGGTTGAGTTTGAGCTGAGCCTCACCTAGGCTGACGAGAGTCTTCGCATCGTCAGGGGCTATCTTCAGAGCATTCTGATATTGGATGGCCGCCTCGGCATACTTCTTCTGAGTAACATATTTTTGTGCACTGGTGAGATAATCGTGCCGCTTTTGTTCCGGGCTTTTAATGCATCCGACAAGAGCGACCACCAAGAACATCATAACAAGCACATGGAAAAGATTAGATCTCCTCATAAACCCTCCATTCAGAATTAACGCATCAATATTATGAATATTCCAATATCATAGTTGATCATGGAGGGAAAGTGCCCAGTACTCCTCGCCGGTCTCCCGAAGCACTAGGATCTATGGTTTCATCTCCCAACTTCATATCCAACAAGGCATTCCTTGATGTGGTGGGGTACCATGGATGAACAGATCATGGAATACCTTCAGCTTCTGAATTGTTATATATATTATCTTCAGGAGATATCGAAAGCTGAGAAGGACAGATTTGTCGATGATTACCTGTTAAGAGGCAGTGCCGAGAGGTATCTTCAGCTTGCAATAGAATGCTGTATAAAAATTGGTAATAGACTCCTCTCCATGATTATCTGAACACAGCGAAAATATAAAAGCCTCCCCCCGTCGGAGCGACTACAGCCGCGACTACAATTTACTCGCGAACTTTCAACCTGAAATTATCAAAATATGCCGTTCTTGGTTCCTTTAACTTATAAGTAAAGATACAGATATTAGTTATTTCAGCCAAATCCATTGTACGTCCTTTGGGCGACCTCATTATATCCATAATATCAATGCTTATGTGATTAGGCCCGGGGAGAAGCTGAAAGCCTTTATTGAACCTGTCAGTATACTCATTATTATGTTCTTTGTCATTGACCCGTACAGTGATTTTAAGGGGTGAAGATCCTTCCAGGAAGACATCGAAGGCAAGTCTCTTGTAGCCTCGCCAGTCATGCTGCAGATAATTCATTGACATGCCGGGGTACTCACCTGGATGAAAGAAGACTTTAAGGGAATATTCCCCATCGGTTGGATGGAGCTTAGTACGGACTGAATCACTTTCACTGTTTGTCCACCTTGACATCTCAAAATATGTTTCGGATGAGCTCAAAAGAGGAAAATTCATTTCCATTTCCCAGGTGTCAAGGGTTGCTGCAAAGATGGGGTATGCCCGCATGATCATGAGTACAAATGCTATGCTTCTCATCAGTACTATATTTTTATGACTGGCGCTTTTTGGGAATGAATGGGAAAAAATGAGGAAGACGGCTGCTCCAAGGGAGTCAGTAAGGATGTCTCCCACTCTGAAGTAGCGGTATGGGATGAATGCCTGGATGCATTCAGTGAGTGCTCCAATAAAGGTTGTTATTGTCCATACCTTGATGTATAGATTTTTTTGTCTGATCTGCCATTTCCCATTGTTTAGAACCCAGAAGGTCACAAGGGCAATCACCCCGAACAACAGGAGGTGTCCAAAGCTTAAAATAGCATCAATAATACGTGAATCGGAATCCCCGAAGTTATTGAAGAGAAGGAATGAAGTGATGGCAGCAGTGAAAAGAATAACAAAAAAAGGCCTAGGTTTTAAGAATGTCTCCATCGTGTAGCTTTACTTGAGGATAGGCACGACGCGCAACAAAAACAAACATATGCTTATATTTAAAGATATTCTTGACTTACATGAGAAAATCTTAATCATTTCTTTATCAAGTTTGAGTTGAATAATGACGAGGATCTATTATATCTAAGCTTCTAATTGATAACCTTTTTGAATACGAAGTATTGTTATCATTATTTTCACCCACTATGGCGGAGCTGTGCATAGCTTTATAGAATCAGGCAGAGTTTCTGAAAACAACACACCAATGTATCGGCTGGCAGAAGAGAAGGATGCCCTTTCATGGGATATGTTCGCGCTTTCACAACAGGAGGCCGGCCCGTATCATCTCTATGCTTGGAGACGCGCTGTTGAATCGGCCTATGGACACAAGGTGTACTATGTTATTGCCGAGGATCATGGAGGAACGGTCCAGGGTATACTCCCCCTTATCCTCGTGAAGCCCCCGCTGATGAAAGGGCGGCTCGTATCGCTACCTTTCTGCGATTACGGCGGGGTCATTGCAGCCGATGAAGGCATAAAAAATGCGTTATATCACTATGCATGTGGCCTCTCAGAATCACTCAATGCAGGGCTCGAACTGCGTTCCAGAATAACGGAGCCAGGGCTGAGCACGGAGAACCGGCTCAGGGAATTTACCCACAAGGTACGGATGGTGCTCGATCTCCCGGAGAATTCGGAAGCCCTGTGGAACAGCTTCAAGTCAAAGCTGAGGAGCCAGATAAAAAAACCCCAGAAGGATGGCTTTGAGTTTACTATTGGGTCCGCGGATCTTGTGAATGACTTCTACCGGGTCTTCTCAACCAACATGCATGATCTCGGCTCGCCTGTTCATTCAAGGGCATGGATTGAAGCCGTGGTGCGTTGTTATGGCACGAGGGCCCACGTGGGAGTCATCTATGCCGGGAACAAGCCTGTGGCAGGCGGCATCATCCTTGAGGGAAATGGAATAATGGGCATACCCTGGGCCTCGACCCTGAACAAATACAACAGTTCAAGCCCGAATATGCTCCTGTACTGGGGCTTCCTCGCATATGCATGCGACCATGGATTCAAGTGCTTCGACTTCGGCAGGTCATCACCGGGGGAGGGAACATACAGATTCAAGGAACAGTGGGGGGCTGTCCCGTGCCTCCTGCACTGGTACAAAGACGGTATTACCGCAGGTCCGATGCAAGGAGATGCCTCAGGCAGGATACGGCCCATGATCGAAAAGATCTGGGCTCGCATGCCCCAGAGGGTTGCAGACACCATCGGCCCCATGGTCAGGAGATTTATCACCCTTTAAATAAGTGGATTGATCGAGTGGCATATTCCCGAACATTCGATATACTTTCTCCCTGGTATCCGCCTGCAGAGGCGGCCTTACCGGTGTCGACCATTATCAGGTCGGCCCTTTGGGGTGGAGATGACTTTACCCTGGGGATCAGGAAATATCTCAACACAAGAGTTTGCGTTCTGGGCATCAGCGGCAGGGCGCTCCTGAGTCAGCTGCTCATAGCCTTGAAGGGCAAGGTGGATTCCAAAAGGAAACAGGTGTTGATACCGGGCTACACCTGTTATTCCGTGGCCGCCTCGGTGGTTAGGGCAGGGTTGAGTATCGCCTGCTATGACCTGAATTCCCAAACCTTCGAACCAGATATGGAATCCGTTCATGCCATGGCCGGGCCTGAAACTCTGGCTATCATCGGCCAGCACCTCTTCGGGATCCCCGCACCTATGGAAGGCCTCATGTCGGCTGCAAGGCGCATTGGGGCATACCTCATTGAGGATGCGGCCCAGGGGCTTGGTGGAACGCTCCGAGGGAAACCGCTCGGGACCTTGGGCGACTTTGGGTTTTTCAGTTTTGGACGGGGCAAGCCGCTGCCTTTGGGTACTGGCGGAGCACTGGTGGGTGATCCGGAGATGCTGAGATCATTGGTCCTGGAACAAGGTGATTTCGGGTACCTGAGCCTGCTCATTACTGCATTAACCCGTATGCTTTCGAATAAGAGGGTCTATGGTATCCTTGAGGCATTGCCCCTTGGGCTTGGGAAGACCATATTCGATCCTGAATTTCCCATTGAGGGCATGCCGCGGGTTGTACAGAGACTGGGTGCGAGCTTTCTGAACGATATCGAAACGCTCAACAGTCACAGATATGCCGTGGCACAGACCTATCACGAGGTGATCGGCAATTCAATTACCCCGGGAGATCATCCCGGAGCCCGGGCCGTTTATACGAGGTATCCTGTGATGGCGGGCAGGGATGCTCTACCGAAAACCCTGTTCAGGCTTGGAGTGAGGCGCATGTATCCGAAGGCGATCATGGATGAGCCTGCCATAAAACCCTATTGTGTGCCCGGCAACGTATCCACCTCAGGGGCATCCATGATGGCCGAAAGGCTTATCACGCTGCCCACCCACAGTGCCATCTCGCACGAGGTAGCACGAGACATAGCACTGAAGGTGAGAGAGGCATATCAGTGACAGCACTCTTCTGGGGCTCGATCATGGGTGTTGTCTATGCCTATTTCGGCTACCCTGCTGTGCTGTCCCTGATATCACTCTTCAGAAAGCCCAAGGAAGTGCATGGTGATAAGGTGTCCCATCCCAGGGTGACCCTGATCATTACAGCCCACAATGAGGAAAAGAGGATAGACAGGAAAATTCAAAACACCCTTAAGATAGATTACCCCAGGGACAAGCTGGAGGTACTCTTTGCATCGGATGCATCCACCGATGCCACCGATGAGATCGTAAGTCAATATGCACACAAGGGGATCGGCCTGGTCAGGGCCCCTCAAAGGAGAGGCAAGGAGTTTGCCCAGAAATGCGCCATAGAAAAGGCCACAGGTGATATCATCGTGTTTTCGGATGTGGCCACCGTGATCGAGCAGGATGGAATCTCAAAGATCGTGTCCAATTTCGCAGACCCAACGGTGGGTTGTGTGAGCAGCGAAGACAGGTTCATCGACGAGAAAGGGAACGTGAGCGGTGAAGGGGCCTATGTGCATTACGAGATGTGGCTTCGCTCCCTTGAGACGAAGGTGAATTCCGTGGTGGGCCTGAGCGGGTCGTTCTTCGCCGCCCGAGCAGAGGTATGCAGGGACTGGCCCACAAACATACCCAGCGACTTCAACACACTCCTCAATTCCATCCGCAGGGGTTTCAGGGGGGTCACCGATCCGAGCAGCGTCGGCATTTATACCAATATCAAGGATGAAAAGAGAGAGCTTGACCGGAAGGTGAGGACCATAACCAGGGGGATTTCAGCCTTCATGGAGAACGTCGAGCTTATGAATCCTCTGCGTTATGGGATTTTTTCCTGGCAGCTTTTCTCGCACAAACTCATGCGATGGTTAGTGCCCTGGTTCCTTATTATTGCGATCTTCGCTCACTTTGGTCTCTCCGTGCGTAGTCGTTTCTACCGTGCATTGCTTATACCTCATGCGTGTTTTTATATCCTGGCAGTTTTGGGCTCATTGACTTCTTCATGTTCAGTATTTGTAAAAATACCCTTCTATTTCATCCAGGTGAACCGTGCCATAGCCATGGCCTGGATAAAATTCATGAAGGGCGAGCGATTTGTTACCTGGACACCCTCGGCGAGATGAATTGATCTTGAAAATATATGTTATGGTTCTATTGCTCAAAAAGGATAAGACCGATATAAGAACAGTAGGGAGGAAAGATGTATTATCCCTTGCCCAACTCAAATAAGGCCGGAGTCTATGAGTAATTCTTCTGAAAGAGAAACATTCGAAAATTCAAAAAAACATCTGCTGCTCTGGGGTCTGCTCACCCTGAGCTTCATTGCGTGCTATTACACAACATTTATGTGGCTGAATTACAAATACCAGGGGCAGGATTCCTACTACTCTCACGGCTACCTCATACCTTTTGTCACTGCTTACCTCATTTACCTGAAGCGTAACGAAATAAGAGAAGCACCTGTCGGGAGTTCTTCTTGGGGCCTCGGGGTTATAGTGCTTGCACTGGTGATCCGCATCTTCGGGGCCCTGGGAGACATCAACTTTGCTTCCGGTTTCTCCATAGTGCTCTATTGCTTTGGGTGTTCATTATTCTTGTTGGGCTCCCAGATAACGAAGATATTGGCCTTCCCGCTGTTATTCCTCGTGTTCATGTGCCCCATCCCCGAAGCCTATATAAACATCATCGCCCTGCCATCCAAGTCGATTGCAACAAGCTTGGCCTTGTTCATCATGGATATTTTCAGGGTCCCTTATATCAGGGAGGGTTTCATTGTTCATCTCGCCCAAGCCACCTTCGTGGTTGGCACGCCATGCAACGGTATGCGGTCTCTCATATCCTTTGCCGCCCTCGGCGTACTGATGCTCTACCTGTTCCGGGCATCGTTATGGAAGAAGATCATCTTCCTGGCTATGATTCCCCCACTTGCGGTGTTGCTTAACGGGGCTCGCATTGCCCTGCTGCTCTGGATCGCATATGCATATGGTGAAAAGGCCGCCTCCCCTGAGAGCTACCTCCATGATGGGTCGGGGCTTTTGGTCTTCATAATCGGGTTTGTAACGATGATGTTCTTGGTGAGGAAGATCAATGAACAGAAGAATAGTTAATTTTGTTGTAGTGATTGTCCTGACCCTCATCGCTGCAGGGCTCGTGAGTGCAGCGAAAAATACTGGCCCAATAAAGAACAAACACTTTTTCGATTTCCCCCTTGTCATTGGTGATTGGACAGGCAGGGAAATACCCATGAGTGATTATGTGTACAAAGGCATTGAGACACCATACCTGTTTCTCCGAGATTACAGCTCGCCACGTTATCAGAATCCTGTGAATCTCTCCATCGTCTGGTTCGACGACACCAACGTTGCCTTCCATGCCCCTGAAGCATGCCTCGGCGGGGTGAGCAACGAAGTGAAAGAAGAAGGTACCCTGAGTGTCAAGCTGGACAGAGAATATGAAATAAGAAAGTTTATCACGAACCTTGGGAGTATCGATTATCTGGTTATTTACTTTTTCGATGTGGATGGATTTATCACCACAAGCCAGTCCGATATACGCATGCAGGTGCTCTCCAAGAGGCTGCTTTTCCGCAGGGCAAGCGCATCTTTCATCCGCCTCATGGCGCCGGTCCGGGCAAACGAGCAGGAGACTTTGATACCCCTTCTGGATTTTTTACGGGTAATGTACCCCCTTGTTCCCGAGTATATGTATACAAAAGCAGCCATGCGCACACGATAACCCCTGTTATGAGGTGCATATGGATGATGGCATGAAACCTTTGCATAACCCACTGGCCTTTAGACGTAGATCTGGAGCTGAAATCTAGCCGCAAACGCTATTAAACTATTGATATTAATTATGATAAGTGGTATTCTTTCTGCATCATTACATATGCAAAGGTCTTGTATTATCTGAATTAAGGGTCTGGTCGTGCAGGGTGAGATGGATAGAGTACAGGAACAGCTCGGAATGGTGTTCAAACCCCCGTTCCTGCTCCGATTACTGACCATCCTGACTGGTTCCTTGATGAAATCCGCATTGCCCTCTATCGGTTCTTGAAAATGGAAAGAACACTAATGTCTGGAGAACGAAAACCATGAACATTCTGTATACTCTGCTACAAAAGACATACCATAGGTTCAGAAGGATAAAGACAGAGAAATATTTCCAGAGTCTCATCGCCCGGGGGCTCACCATCGGTGAAGGCTGCATATTGCCGGATATCGAGAGTGTGTACTGGGATGTATCACATTGTTACCTGATTTCCATCGGAAATCACTGTGGCATCGCCTCCAATGTCCGGTTTATTGCCCATGACGGCAGCACAAAACTGTTTCTGGATTATACGAAGTTCGCCAGGATAGAGGTGAAAGACAACACTATGATAGGCGATTCAGCCATGATCCTCCCCGGGGTGACCATCGGCCCCAACTCCATCGTTGCAGCCGGCGCGGTGGTCACCAAAGATGTGCCCCCCAATACCATCGTGGCAGGAAACCCAGTAAGGGTCATCGCAAAGCTGGATGAGTATCTGGCAAAGATCGAGGCCATAAGGAAAGGGAAAAAGGTCTTTGACGAAAGCTATTACATCGAGAATCTCACGGAAGAAAAGAAGAGAGAACTCCTCGACTCCATAGGCCCCAACTTCGGATTGATCATATAAATAAATTCCCCCAAGTACATATAAAAGGACTCATGAGTTATCACATAGAAATAACAGAAAATCCTGCCGGATATAAAGACCAGATCATCCGCATGTGGCAGGAATACCTGCCAGACACCATGCCGGAACGCTACGAGTGGCTTAACATTGGCAGCCCTGCCGGCAAGGCCTGGTGGTTTCTTGCCCTGGATGACCAGTCAAAGATTCTTCTCGGTTTCATAACCCTCCTGCCGAGGCAGATTATCTGGAAGGGAGAGAAGCTGCTTTCCGGCATCATGGGTGATTTTGTGGTGGATAAGCCGCACCGGGGCTTCGGACTGGGGTTACAGCTCCCGCGGCATGCCTTGGATAAGGCGCTCGAGCTCGGGTTCAGCCTGATATACGTGATCCCGTACTATGGATCCATCAAACATTTCGAGCGGGCGGGGTTAAGACACAAGATCCGCCTTCGCTGGCTCATCAAGCCCCTGGATTTCCGTCGGTACGTGAGGAATCCCATTGCAGCGCGAACATTGAATATCGCGGCGCTCCTCTTCGACCGGGTCAGTCAGTCACTGTTTCTGAACCCGTTTGTGCTCAGGGGCAGCTATTTTGAAGAGGTAGAAAGCATCGGGCATGATTTCGATAACTTCTGGGCGAAACTAAAAAACGGGAGAGATGACATCCTTGGCAGTCGGGATTCCCGGTATCTCACCTGGAGATACCTGCAGAATCCGCTGATGAAGTTCCAGGTGCTCACTTTCAGGCAACGAGCTTCAGAAGATCTGCTGGGGTATGTGATATTCACCATCAATGGTGGCAAGCTGGATGTTTATGATATTCAATACCTGCAGAAGAAGGTTAAATATCTCCTTGTCCAGAAGTTGATCCGGATTGCCAAAAGAGAAAGATGTGAAGCCGTGTACATCCTTTTATCAGCTGGCGACAATGCACTCTCAACCCTGAAAGTATTCGGGTTCATCCCCAGCGAGGGAAAAAATCCCCTGTGCTATGCTGCAATGGATCCGGAATTGAACCTCGACACCTGGCGGTTTTTCCAGGGTGACCGGAATGTATGAACACAAGGAAAGGGAATTTTAATCTCAGCCGGGTTAATTCCTCGCAGCTTGCTGCGGGGTAATTCATTGGATGCCTTTTCCAGGGGGAAGCTCAGGGTCATGATCCTTGCCTCCGGGGATCTCTGGGCAGGGGCCGAGGCGGTTGTGTACGAGCTGTGCTCGGGCCTGAAAGATCATGCCCTGGTGGAGGTCACGGCAGCGTTCCTGAATGAAGGCGTCCTGGCCGGCCAGACTCATGGAGGACAGGCTAGCAGCCAGGTCGATGGGGATGCAGGCCTGGCAGAAGATCGAACGGGAATTTTTATCACGAAAAATGGTGCAGGACTATTATGAGCTCTACACCTCTCTATTCTGAGGGAAATCGATGACCAATCGAAGATACACCTTGATGCAGGTAACCCACGACCTCGATATCGGCGGTCTTCAGCAGGTTGTGGTCAATATCTGCAAGTCCATTAACAGGGAGAAGTTCGATGTCTCGGTACTCTGTCTGAGAAACCTGGGGGCCTATGTCCCGGAAGTAGAGGGCCTGGGGTTGAAGGTGCACTTTATTCCTCAGAAAGAATCAGGTGTGGATTATTTTTCCTTTGTGAAGGCTGCAGAGGTTTTCAAAAGGGAAAACGTGGAGATCATCCACACCCACAACACCCAGCCTTTGATAGACGGTACCCTGGGCGCTCTTCTCTCAGGCGTGAAAACCATCGTCCATACCGATCATGCCAGGAATTTTCCTGATAAGAAGCGCTACATGTTCGCAGAGTGGTGTATGTCGCATCTGGTATATAAAATGGTGGGAGTATCCGATCACACTGTAGCCAATCTAAGGAAATATGAAAGGATCCCCCATAAAAAATTAACCACCATTCCCAATGGAATTGATGGTGGAAAATATCAAGTATCTATCGACAAAAACAGGAAAAGGAAAGAACTTGGCATTCCCCACGATGGCCCTATTATTGGGTTGGGTGTACGGATCGCCGAGCAGAAAGGCATCACCTATCTTTTACACGCCATGCCCGCTATCCTGAAGCGGTTTCCCGATCTCTCCCTGGTCATTGCCGGTGATGGCAATCTTGTGGAGGCATTGAAGCAGGAGGCAAGGGAGTTGAACATCGACAGCCATGTGTTTTTTGTTGGGCCCCGCCTCGATATGCCGGAGCTTCTCAAGCTGTTTCATCTCTATGTGCTCCCCTCGCTGTGGGAAGGCCTTCCCATGGTGCTGCTGGAGGCCATGGCAGCCGGTTGCCCTATCGTGGCCACCCATGTGGGAGGCAACGCCCAGGCCATAACAGATGGATACAACGGGACCCTGATCGAGTCGCGGAATCCACAAAAACTGGCTGAAGGAGTGGTGGACCTTCTTTGTCGGGAAGATCTAAGAGAAAAGTACATTCGTAACGGTCTCCAGGTTTTTAGGGACAGATTCAGTGCGGATATCATGACGCGGCGGTATGAGGAGCTATATCTTAGAAAAGGATGAGGGAGTTTTTTCTCAATGTTAAAAACAGAGGTAGGCACGAAAAGAAGAATCCTCTATATCGAATCGAACACGGATGGAACCATCGGCGGCTCCTATTATAGTCTCCTGTATCTCCTGGAAGGGTTGAACAAAGAGCTCTATGAGCCGCACGTGCTCTTCTGCCAAGATAACATCCTGGTACCCAGATTTAAGGAGGTGGCGGAAGAGGTCATTGTGCATAATTATGACCCTTCAGGCAGTAATCCGTTCAATTCCTGGAAGGCCATCCCGAGATTCATGAAGCACATCGTTCTGAAACAGCTGGAATTGCGGAAGATCATCAAAAGGGTCAGGCCCGACCTTGTTCACCTGAATAATACCTATGCAGCAAACCACGAATGGATGCTGGCATGTCGCCTCAACAATATCAGGATCGTGGCTCACGACCGCGGAACCAGGCCCCCTTCAACATGGCAGACGAGAGTTTTCATCCGCTTCTTGGAGGCTACGATATCCGTTAGCGAAGCGTATAAAAATATAGTAATTGAGCAGGGGCTAAAACCCAAAAGAATCAGAAGGGTATACAATGGGCTGGACGCCGAAAAGTTAAAAAAATATCGTTCGATACAAGACAGGCGCAAGGTCAGGGAAAGCCTAGGAATAAATGAGAACACCATCCTCGTGGGTATGGTGGGGAACATTGATTACTGGAAAGGCCAGTTGGTTTTCATCAAGGCCATGGATATTTTGGTCAAGGAGAATAGGGATATTCATGGAGTAATCATTGGGAAAACCGCAATTGGCGCAGAAAGTTATGAACAGGAAATTCAACAATTTCTTAATGATAAAAAGATCACGGGTAAAGTGAATCTGTTGGGGTTCAGACAAGATATCCCGCAACTTTTAAATGCAATGGACATATTTGTTCATGCCTCTGTGGAACCGGAGCCCTTTGGGAGGGTGATTTTAGAGGCAATGGCCATGGCAAAACCCATCGTAGCCACAAAATCTGGAGGTACCTTAGAACAAATAGAGCATGAACATTCGGGCTTGTTAGTTCCTATGGGCGATCATCAGTCTATGGCTAATGCGATTAAAAAATATACAACTGATATGAAATGGGCGAATAGCATCGGCGATAATGCCTTAGAAAGATTAAATGGATTTTTTTCTATAGCAAATATGGTGAAGGGCGTTGAAGACGTTTACGAAGAGATATTCGACTCCAGGAAATAGAAAGCTGAGCTGAGCATCAAAGTTTCTCAACACTATGTCTGTTGAAATGAAAGCAGCTAAAGGCGCCACCTGGCTGGCCATATTCCAGTTTACCGGCCAGGTCGTCTCATGGGTGGCCACTGTTATTGTGGCGCGGATCCTTGTCCCCGCTGACTATGGGTTAATGGAGATGGCCACCCTTATCACCGGCTATGCATTCATCTTTAACGAGCTCGGGCTCGGGCAGGCCATCATCCAGAGCCCCACCGCATCAGAGGGTCAACTATCCTCGGTCTTCTGGTTTTCGATGCTGTTGAGTCTCTTCTTTGCCCTGTTCGCCGTGGTCATTGCATACCCGACTGCCCTCATTTTCAATGAACCCCGGGTTATTCCATTGACACAGACAACATCGATCCTGTTTATCCTTTCAGGCCTGCAGATTGTTCCCCAGTCCCTGTTAAACAAGGAGATGAAGTTCCGAAGCAGCGGCTATATCTATATGATGGGGGTTCTGGTTTCATGCATATGCATGGTCATAATTGCCACATTGGGCGGTGGTGTATGGACCCTTATTTGGGGGCACATTATCAGGAGCTTCACACAAATGGTTCTTGTTTATTATACCACTGGGTGGCGACCGAAATTTTCTTTTCATTTTCAGGAGGCGAGACAGTTCATACACTTCGGGGTATTGGTGGCGATCGGAAGGTCTCTGTTTTATGTATATCAAAAGTCCGATAAGTTTTTTGCAGGCAGGGCCTGGCCGGCGCAATCACTAGGTCTTTACACCCTTGCCCTGCAGCTTGCCATGATCCCGACAGACAAGATTGTCACCATCATCAACCAGGTTTCATACTCTGCATTCGCAGCCCTTCAGTATGAAAAGGAGAGGTTCAATGCATTGTATTTAAATATTTCAAAAATTACCGCAACGTTGGTTTTTCCGATTTTCTGTGGGGGATTCTTAGTTGGTGATGACCTGATCAGGGTACTCCTTACTAAACAATGGTACCCCATGATTCCCCTGTTCCGGTACCTGTGCCTGGTACAGATTTTTGTTGCAATGAGCGCAGTGAATGGATTCGTTCATTCAGCCATGGGAAGACCCGGGAGGAATTTGATCTTAAATGCAACCCTGGTCGCATTCATGCCGATATCGTTTTATTTTGCAGTACAGTATGGATTGAACGCTATCCTGGTGCCCTGGTTTACGATATACCTGATCATTAATTGTGCATGGTTGCTTTATTCATTACAGAAGACTGAAATACCCGTGGTTTCATACCTGAATTCAATTAAGATCCCCTTTATGGCTACTGCAATAATGTTATTCGCAATTATCCTGGTGGAACATGGCTTGGGAATTCTCTATCCTTACCTGCCAATATACGGGTCATTTGCAATTGATGTGCTTGTTGGTACAGCAGTGTACGTGTTCTTTCTCTGGAAAATTGACGGTGACCTGGTGAGAATGTTGAGAATGTTGGTGAAAAGATAACGACTGAGGAGATTGTCTATGCGTCCGGTTCGATTGCTCTTTCTTGGTGGTGGCCCTATGATGCCCACCACGCAACCTATGGAGATGCTGAAACATGAATACTTCAGCAAATATTTCAGTGGCGATATCATCACGTCCATTATACACCCCAAACACAAGGTGATAAAATCCATCGGCAATTTTCAATATCATCCGTTTGTGGTTTCAGGAAACACCCTGGTGAAAAACATTAAATTGATAGCAATCTATATCAACAAAGCTTTGGAGATGTATCGAAGAAATGGAAAGTACGATGTTATTATTGCGCCCAATCCATTGCTTACCGGTTTGATCGCCTTGTTAGTAGGCAAGATAATTGGTGCTCGTGTAATCATTGAGGTGAACGGCAATTTTGAATCTGCATTCAAATATGGGAGAAAAGGGGAGATTACACCAGCCCGCATTGAGTCGTTGAAGGAGATATATTCCAGGATAACCATTCCTTTTATCCTGAAGAGAGCCGATATGGTTAAGCTTGTGTCAGATAACCAGTTGAAGCCCTTCAATATCAAACCAGATTCTATTCGGAGAAGCTCTTTCCCTAATTTTGTTCCAATTAAAAAGTTTATTGAAAGCCAGAAGAGCGATAAAAAGTATATTCTATTATTAGGGTATCCATGGTATTTGAAGGGGGTGGATCTACTCATAAAGGCATTCAATATGATAACAGTTGAATTCCCTGAATATCAACTAAAGGTTGTCGGTTGGTGTCCTGAGGGAAAGGAATATTATGAATCATTGGCAGGTAACAATTCAAGAATAGAATTATGTGATCCCGTGTATTATGAAAGCGTGATCCCTTTAATGGCAGAATGTTCCCTGTATGTTCTTGCATCTCGGACAGACGCCTCACCACGGGTTTTGAGGGAGGCCATGGCATGCAGAAAACCGATAATCGCATCAAACATCGATGGGGTGCCGGATTTAATTAAAGACGGGTATAATGGCCTGTTATTTGAAAAAGAAAACATTGATGATCTTGCGGAGAAATTGAAGCTTCTTCTGGAAAATAAGGAATTGGCAGACACATTGGCTGAAAATGGTTTTCACTATGTACAGGAAAACCTATCAGAAGAGTGTTACATAAATAATTACAGGAAAATGATTGATGAATGCTTATCAATTCATTGCGCTAATGAGATTCAAATATGAAACGGGGGAATATACCCGAGTTTGATGTAATGAGGGCTGTGGCCATACTGATCATACTCTTTCACCACCTTCCAGAGCACAGTGCTAATTTCTATAATCTACATTCCTTTGGCCTGAATGACTTCTCTTATGTAAATGTTCTGAATAGATATTTTGCCCTTGGTATCTTTATATTCATTTCTGGTTTCGTATTGTCAAAAACAAACAGAGGGTTAGAAACAAGCAAGGGGGTGAGGAACTTTATCGTAAAGAGATATATTAGGATTATTCCATTATATCTTATTGCATTTTTGATGTTTTTAAAAATATTCGGCAATCTCCTAGCCCCCATGACCCCTTTTTCTTTCATAGTACATATCCTCGGCCTACAAATACTCTTTGCTTCTAAATATTGTGAGCCGGTCTTTACTCTATGGTTTGTTGGTCTTATTATGGCATATTATTTCGTGTTTGTAGTACTTGAGAGATTTGGCAAACAAATGATATCCCTATTAACATTGTCCATTATCATTCCCCTAATCAGTATTCTATTGATCTATTACTTCGGTATTATAGATAAAAATTTTGTTTTGTATTTCGGGGTATTCATCGCCGGTATCATCTGTGCCAAATATGATATTCTTGATAAGATCAAAACATACCATATAGGGCTGGGAGTGGTTGCTTTTCTGGTTTCAACATATACTTATTCTTTTTTCATCTATCCTGCGATCACAGTTCAAGGTGCTAAACCAAGTTTGTTCTCTAATATAGGATTAGCTGCATTTCTCCTTACAAATATAATAATGCTGTCAACTGTTCTTATTGCATATAAATTGGCAAGGTGTATTGTTGGTACTGGGCATTATCATCTCCTGAAAATGATTTCATATGCTTCATATTCAATATTCTTGTTTCACAGACCGCTGTGGTGGCTTATGGCTTTAATATACACCCCAGAGAATAGTCTATTCCGGATTGCTTATATGATCCTGCTTGGTATTCCCATCATTATTGGGTGTTCCTATTATATTCAGAAGGGATATGATACGTATCCAGCAAAATATTTATCCAAACTCCTAATAAATTAGACCGTATTCATAATCACAAAAATCAGTTACAACGGCTATCGATAGTTTAAATAATATCATGACAAACATTACAGCATCAGATCGAGACGAATATACTATTTGGTTTTATCTGTTAATATTGTACTTGGTGTTCGATTATGGAAGGATTCATGATACGTTACATCTCGGATTCGCAAGGCCCTTGCTGATACTTATTCTGATATTCATTGTAATGATCATACAGAGTGGCCGGTTGTTTGATCTAAAAAATAAACAGGTAAAGTTGCTATGGATGTTTATCCTGCTTACCGCCCTGTATGTCCCTTTTGCACGGAACAATTTTTTTGCATACGAAACCACAAAAACCATGTTTCTCTACATGACGTTCGTAATCTCAACCATCATCTGCATAAACTCCATCGAACGCTTGAAGAAGATGATGTTTTTCTGTGTATTAATTATGGCATATATCTCGATCTATGCCATAACCCACAATGGGCATGGGCCCGGAAACTACTTTCTGGATGAGAACGATCTGTCCCTGTATATCAACATATGGATCCCTTTTTGTTATTTCCTATTTTTTGCTGAACAGAACAAGACTAAAAAGATACTCTACGCCGCATCAATGGCCCTGGGCCTGATGGCCATCGTAGTTTCATTCTCCCGGGGCGGATTTGTCGGGTTGATTGCAGCATCTCTTGCTATATGGCTATTTAGTTATCGGAAGTTTATATCAATGATCATCATAGCCTTGATGTTTCTCCTGGTTTCTCTTTTCAGCAGCCATTTGCCTTCGGATACATCATCTGTGCCAGTCAGTAGGCATCATGCCGGTCATACGTTTTGGGATGAAATGGCGACAATATCTGATACTGGCGAGTCAACTAATAAAGAGAGAATTGAGTCCTGGAAATCTGCGTGGAACATGTTTCTGGCCCATCCACTTGGGGTTGGTGGTAACAACTTTCCTATGCGGTTTTCAGAGTACCAGACCAATTACTTCAAACGGGGCATGTGGGGACGGGAAGCCCATTCTTTATGGTTTACCCTGATTACGGAGCTTGGTATCGGGGGTATTATCATTTTTAGTTTGTTGCTCTATTACAATATCCGAGATATCTTCTTTTTGAAAAATATGGATTCTCAGGTGCAGAACCAGGACACAATCTATCTGAAACATGTCGGCCCCGCATTCATAGCCTCGCTGGCAGGGTTTTTTGCTTCAGCCACATTTCTCTCCGTGCTCTACTACGCACATTACTGGTACATGACAGGGTTCATTGTCGCTGCAGCCAATATTGCCAAGCAGATGGAGGCAAACGAGGGAGGCTATTCGACACAATACAAACCAATCTCGGGAATCGATCAATAATGAACATGTTGAAAAAACTTGTCTCTATTTACTTTAAGTATTACCCCAAAACGTTTATTTTCTGCTACCACAGGGTCATTCCCGAATCAATTGCACAGGCTCAGTTGGTACACAGGGCGCTCTTTGTTACACCGGAAACTTTCGAAAACCAAATAAAATGGATGTTGCAACACGGTAAGATCATAAGTCCTGATGAGTTGTATCAATATACATCCCGTATGCGATTTATCATTACATTTGATGATGGATGGAAGGATAATTATACCTATGCTGTAAAGATTATGAAAAAATATAATATTGCTTCTACTTTTTTTATCACCACCGGAAATATTGATGATCGTGAACTTTTCTGGTCAGAAAATATCGGATTCTTGATAGCTGATGCTTTAAAAGCAAGCAGTCAAGAGCATGTAATAACAGTAATGAAGCACCTTATTCGTGATATTATCCATGAATATAATCTCCAGGGAAAATTATATGTGAATGAGAAATCGAAGAATGTATATTATATTTTAGATAGATTCATTGAGCATGCCAAGTATTTATCTGCCAACGAAAGGAAAATGATGTGTCTTACATTATGTAAAAATTTGAATATAAGTTACCATAATGAAGGAGAAATAAATTTACTCAGCTGGAATGAAATAGCATCAATGGCAGAAGAAGGCCATAAATTCGGATCGCACACACATACACATGAGTTATTAGATAGAGTTGATAACAGTATTATTGATTACGAATTAAAGCAGTCAAAATTCATATTAGAAAAAAAATTAGGGAAAGAGATTGATATGTTTTCTTATCCAAATGGAAATTACTTGAGAATATATATTCAAGAGAGTTTGAGGAGACATGGATTTAGGTACGCATTCACCTTGGGGGCTCAAGCCTTTCAATACAACGAAAGGTATCTAATACCCCGAGCTATACTGTTTGAAGACATATCTAGGTCTATGGATAGATATATTTTAAAATATATGTTAATTAATAGAACCAAGTCAATATGGAGAAAGAACTGAAAGATCAATTGTGTGTGGAATGATGCAAGAACAACAATATGTTGAAATAGTTAACCTTGAATCTCAAGTGTGATTAAAGGCCATGTTACAAAATTGGTAGAGTCTGGCACAATAATGCAATTCTTGTTTGTGTGTTTTTTGAAATTACAATGGGTTAAAATTTGGTATGCCTTCTGCAAGTAAGCTTAAATATCTTCAGAATGGAGGATAAGAGATGACATTAACTATTAAATATAGCTCAGTAGTATTGTTTTTAGCTTTATTTTTTTCAACTGTCCAAGCAGCGAACCTCTATGTAGATCGTGGAGGCCATCAAGCTACTTGGGATGGCACGAATGGGCACACCTATACATGCTCTCAGGGGACAGGAAAAGGTTACTCCACAATCCATGCAGCGGTTACAGCTATGGCTAGTGGCGATGATGTTTATATCCGAGGAGGGACTTACAATGAAAACGAAATATATCTCGGAAGTAGCGTTAGTGGGACATCGGGAAAATATTCTTCAATTCAGTCCTATCCAGGTGAATGGGCTATAATAGACGCTCAATACGCAGGTACGGGGAATAATCGTTCTGTGATTTGGTATGCTCAACCTGTATCTTATATCAAGTTTGAGCGTCTTGAGATTACAGGTGGTGGTGAGGCTGTACCTACTACTACGAACTTATATGGGGCGGGGATCATGTTATATGGGGCCTCTCATATAACCATGCGCTATCTGTATATACATGACAATTATGCAATGACGAACGTAGGCGCATCAGCCGGCATTCACCTGGCAAACGGCGGCGGTAATGGCGGCGGTTCCAACATAATCATAGAGTATTGTTACTTGAAAGGTAATGGCAATCCTCTCCCGCCGGGAAATGCGAATGCCAATAGAAATACAGCTAATGCCCAGATTGCTATTTATTCTGACTATATATATGGTACAGCACCAGTAAACTTAACCACTTGTACACATAATAATATAATCAGATATAATCTTCTGGACGGATCTGCTGCCACTGGGGGTAATGCCTTTATAGGCTTTATGCACAAGGCATCACAAAGGCTGACTGGGTGGACTTATGGAGAAACCGGGAACGCAGCAGACTATACCCCTAATGATACCACTGGTCGCCCATATGGGGACGACATCGAACACAATATAATAATAAATTCCCCAGAGGGTATGCGGCTCCAGCAAGATTATGTCCAAGCACATCATAACATAATGGACCTTACCATTGGAACCGATCTCCCTGGTCCCGCAGTAGAAACCAGAGACTTTTCCTCCGATGCTAGAGGACTAGATCAGGGTGTGCTGTATAACAATACGATCCTAGCCGGTGGTCAATACGGTTTTTCTATCTTGGTTCCTGCCTATCACTGGGACTGCAATACCAATGGAACATCTGTTCTTTATGATTATACAACAGTCCTTAATAATATAATTGGCAACACGGCATCGACTGCAGTTAATGGAGTAAACGCGCTAGTTCTCGGTTCTGGGGAATATAACAATAACTGCACTGGGACTCAGCCCATTACCCGTGCTTCAAATCCAAGTCCTGTATCATCGACGGCGTGGCGCCAGAATTTCAGCCGGAACCTCTTTTATAATTGCGCGAATCCGGCTTTTTCTATAGGACAAACATCCTATCCACCATCCCAGCTTGTATCTTTGGGTGTGGCGGATTATGTGTGGGCTTCAAGCTCTTCGCCTTTCGTCGGAAGTTCGAGAATGAACAAATACATAACCATGGGCAGCTATGCCCTTGATGGGAGCCATACGATAGCCAATGGGGGTCTTGGCGGGAGTCATCCGTATCTTTCAGGCGTGACATTACCATCCTATGTGGGGGCCGTAAATCCAAATGACAACTCATGGGTAGCGGGGGTACTTGGCCTCAATGCAACCTATTTTATAAGTGCCGTAGGTGGAAGCGTTCCGGCATGGATTGAGGGCGGTGGAGGTTCAGTACCATCAACTCCTCCAACAACACCAACAGGCCTCAGTATAAAAATTATCGAGTAAATCACAAGAAAATTTAAAGAACTCCCATGACTGAATGGTCACAACGAGGGATGAAAATTAGGGATTGAAGGTCATGGATCATCCCTCCAATATGAAGTCAACAGTCATTCATAAAGGAGGGAATCCATGACCAAGCGGAAAGATAGTACGGTAATTGAGGGAATTCATCCTGCGTGTTGTGGGCTTGATGTTCACAAGGAAAGCGTTTCTGCCTGCCTGCTGTATCCCGGAAGAAAAAGTGTTCAGGAAAGTGAGCTTCGATTGTTCGGAACGTATCTCGATGATATGTATGAGGTGCATTTGGCTACATTCCATCTTTTTCATTCAGTGAAGCAAAGATGATCATAGTACACTGGGTCAGTGATTATAATACCGACCCTCCTAACCAGGAGTGCAGCGATTACTCCCTGGCCAGCCAAAAGGGAAGATTAATCGCATTATTGGTATTAATCCCAGGAAAGTTATTACAATATCTTGAAATGTATTCGAGGTAATATTTGAAAAGCCTCCTGAGAAGTCCTAGAAACAATTGGTATATACATGCATCGCTAATTGCTCGACAAGGTATTCAGAGAATTCTCCCATGGTCGGGTATTTCTTGATCTCGTTGAGAAAATCTAAAATTATCTAATGAAAGGGATCATTGTGTAATGAAGAAAGTCATGATTGTTTTTGGCACAAGACCGGAAGCAATAAAACTTTGCCCCTTGGTGATAGCTCTGAAAAGAATTAATGAGAATTTCAAAGTGATAACGTGTGTAACGGCCCAGCATAGAGAGATGCTTGACCAAGTCCTTGGTCTCTTTCATATAAGCCCCGAGTTTGACCTCAACCTCATGAAGAGCAATCAGACTCTGTTCCAGATCACAGTGAGCGTTCTCACCCAACTCCATGAGATTCTTAGCAGGGAGCCTATAGACATGATGATTGTGCAGGGCGACACTACGACCACGTTTGCCGCAGCGCTCTGTGCATACTACCACAAGATATCCATCGGCCATGTAGAAGCTGGCCTCCGTACATGGAATAAGTATTCCCCATACCCAGAAGAGATGAACAGAAAACTCACGACCGGGCTTGCAGATCTTCACTTTGCACCAACGAAAAATAATAGTGAGAATCTTCTTGCCGAAGGGGTCCCGGAGGAAAGGATTATTGTCACCGGCAATACGGTCATTGACGCGCTTCTCTGGGTTAGGGAGAAGATACGCAACGAAAGGAAGGAATTCCAGGAACTGAATGGAATTGACTTCACGAAGCGAATTGTACTTGTGACAGGCCACAGGAGAGAGAGCTTCGGACAGGGTATTGTTAATATCTGCAATGCCCTTAAGGACATTGCTTTTAGAAACCAAGATATCGAAATAGTATACCCGGTTCACCTAAATCCAAATGTATGGGAGCCAGTGAATTCCATTCTATCCGGTATTGGTAATATAAAGCTGATTGAGCCGTTGGACTATGAGCCTTTTGTTCTTCTCATGGATAAGTCATATCTAATCATTTCGGATTCCGGTGGCATACAGGAGGAGGCACCATCACTAGGAAAGCCAGTGTTGGTGACACGCGACAAGACTGAACGTCCAGAGGCTCTAGCTACAGGGGCTGTCAAACTTATAGGCACGTCCAGGGAAAGGATCGTTACACAGGCACAGCAGCTCCTCGACGATCCTGAGACATATAAGCGTATGTCTATTATTCAAAATCCATATGGTGATGGCTATGCATGTGAGAGGATCATTGGAGCTATAAGCAACTATTTCTCGTTGCATAACGAATCATTATTATAGCAAATGAATGTACTCCATATAATATCGGGAGACCTATGGGCAGGGGCTGAGGTTCAAGCAAATTCACTTGTTCTTTCATTAGCAAAGATTGAGAATTTTAACTTGCATGTTATTACCTTTAATAAGGGTATACTTGCTTTAAAACTGCATAGAGAAGGCATACCAGTTACCATTTTTGATGAGAATAAGCATTCAATGATCGCCTTGATTTTAGGATGTTTACAGGTAATGAAGACCTTTCAACCTGATATTGTACATGTTCATGGATTCAAGGAGAATCTCTTGGGAGGAATTGCTGCTAGGCTTGTTCAAGACAGGGTTATGATACGAACCCATCATGGTAAGGGTATGATCGGTTCCACGCAAAAATATAACATGATTGAGCGCTTCAATGCTAACTTTCTAACAAATAAAATTATTGCAGTTTCTCATGATCTCAAGAGGTTCCTGCAGGAGCACGGGCTTCCTGCTCCAAAGATCACGGTTATACATAATGGTATAGAAGTGCATACCTCTGTCAATGATAAGATAATTAAGAAACTATGTGTGGAGTTGGGAATACCTGATGATATGAAGATTATAGGCACTGTGGGGAGACTTGTCCCCATAAAAGATCATAAGACTTTTCTGTTTGGCGCAAAATTGATTTTGGAGAGCGAACCCAATGTAAGATTTGTGATTGTTGGTGATGGACCTCTGATGGCTGAGCTTAAAAAACAGTCCTATGAACTCGATATAGCGACACATGTATGTTTCACAGGATTCAGGGAAGATACGGATATCCTACTAAACATGTTTGATGTGTTCTGCCTTACATCAATTCATGAAGGAATTCCCATGGCTCTACTCGAGGCCATGAGCCTTGGAAAACCCATTGTGGCCACACGTGTCGGTGGAATAAGTGAAGTGATTGATGATAATGGCAGTGGATTGCTGATTGACTCTGAAAATCCCCAATCTTTCGCTGATGCATGCATCAAAGTCCTGCGAGATAAAAACCTTAGGGCATCCCTTTCCGAACGAGCCGTTTCAGTGGTGAAGGAAAAATTTACCTTGGATGTTACTGTAAGGTTAACTCAAGATCTATACCGGAGGGTTGTACAATCATGAACATCCTCTATATCTGGGATGCAGATTACCCTTGGGATGTCCGGGTGGAGAAGATCTGTTCAACCTTGGCTAGTCATGGTCATAAAGTTCATATTGCTGCAAGGAACCTTAAAAGACTCCCGGAATATGAGATCAGTTCTGATCTGATGATCCATCGACTCAAAGCATGGCAAAATGCGAGAATGAATTATTTACTCTCGTTCCCTGCTTTTTTTAACCCAGTCTGGAGCCATTTCCTTGACAGGATCATCGGAGACAATGGTATTGATATTATCATCGTCCGCGACCTCCCCATGGCCATCGCAGGAATTTGGGCAGGAAAGCGCCACAACATTCCTGTTATCTTTGATATGGCAGAAGATTATGTTGCCATGGTATGGGATATCTGGAGAGCAAGGAAGTTTCAAGCGCTGAACTTTCTGGTAAGGAACCCCTATCTTGCAAAGCTCGTTGAAAATTACGTCTTCAAGAAGTCTGATCAAATTCTTGTTGTTGTAGAGGAGGCAAGAGACCTTGTCATTGCAAGAGGCGTGATGCCTGAAAAGGTGACAATAGTTGGCAACACTCCTGTCTTGGATGATTTCATTCAGGCCGATGTTGTTTCAAATGAAATTATTGATCAGATACGAAGCAGGCACTCTGTCATTTATACCGGAGGCATCCAAATGGGCAGGGGAATACAGGTGGTCTTCGATGCCATACCCGAGATTGTAAAGGAGATAGCCGATTTCCTTTTTGTGATTGTGGGAGATGGATATGCAACACCAATACTTAAAGAGATGATGAGGGAAAAAAAAGTTCAGGACCATGTACTTTGGGTTGGCTGGGTTGACCATAAGTTTATTTTTGATTACATCAGAGCCTGCAAGGCAGGTATAATTCCTCATTTTACATCTGATCATGTGCACACAACAATCCCGAACAAAATATTTGACTACATGGGATTAGGTTTACCGGTGGTTTCCTCTGATGCTGTACCTATGAAGAGGATTCTGGAACAGGAGATATGCGGTGTTACTTTTAAGAGTGGTGACCCAATAGAATTAGGAAGAGCTATCGTAAGTACATATATGTCTGATGTTAACTATGGGATGAATGGAATCAGTGCAGTAAAAGAAAAATATAATTGGGCGGAAGATAAAGATAGATTACTTAAGGTTATATCAAGCATAAAAAAGAAGAAGTTCAATTGATAAAATCATGACATCAATAAGACGAGGTTTCTATTGTTGATATTCAAGTTACTTTATTATCATGAAACAAATGAGGATTTGAAACCTTTGCACAACCCGGATAATTTGAGGTTTTTAAAAAATAATGCCATAAAGACTGTCAGAGAACAGTATTCAATTGATACAACCATTAGTAAACTCATCTCACTGTATGGTGACTGAATATTGGCTTATCCAGATATACAGTATGACTATGTTGATACCATTCCGATATTATTACGCAAAGGCCTTATGTGACATTAAGCCGAATGATGGACTGGAAAGGGTCGTTAAGCGAATGAAATGATCAAGATTCAGAAATGGGAATTCGAAGTACAAAAGATTCTCGCTAATTGACCGGGAAAGTCGAAGAACCAATGCGTGTTAAGAATTGGGAAATGAAAGAGCAATCAGATACCGTGGAGGTATCCGCAGATGTAGACGGCTTTCGCCTGTGGTTCCGATCACCAAAGTCCTATCCAGTTTCAAGAACAGGCGATCCCTTCCTGGCATCCGCGCTTCTTCCGGCGATGCGCCAAGGAGAGAAGCTTGAGTTTGACCCACGCCTGCCCGTTTCCCCGAAGTTACTGAGAAATGCTTTTGTGCTCCAGGAAATTTTCCATTCCTGGAATCCTGAAGAATTGAGAATGATCCCCGTCAGCGCTAAGACATCACCTGCCGAGCCGCTTAATACTGGCGCCATGTCCTTCTTCTCGGGAGGCGTGGACAGCATGTACACTTTTCTGAAGCGTAAGAATGAGCTCAGCCATGTGGTTAATATATATGGATTCGATTTCTTCTTCAACAGCGGGGATGCCTCGACATTCTCGGTTGCTGACCTCAAAGACTTGGCGCATTTCGCATGGAAGCTGATGTTACCGGTTGGCCCGGTGTCTGCCTACTTAAAGGGCATGCTCTCGAAAACAACGCTGCAAACTCTATCAAATTACGTAGATTCGGGCTCAGATCCAGGAGCAGTGGAAACAAGTCTGGTAGAGGATCTTAACAAGATCATCTCCGGGCAGTTGATCTACGACAGAAAGCGCTTTGCGGGTGTCAACTTGCGGCCGCAAACAAGACATTTTATGTCGCGGGACCTGAAGGGAGAGGACCTGAGCGGCCTGAACCGGCTTCTTCTGGAGGACGCTTATCCACGTGAAATATCGGGAAAGTATAATGGAGCCTACCAGACGGCCATCGAGCGCAACACCTGCTTCGTTCAAAGCTTTGGGAAGACCCTCGTCCCTGTCGAGAATAATCATTATGCTTTTGGATATCGCTACAATCTGAGTAGAAATTTAACACAGGGAAGTGCCTTGGCCAGTGTCGCGCTTCTCCTTGGGTTTCCTCAAGTCTATGTGCCATCTGCTTATACTTACAGGCAGCTATGTCCTTTGGGTTCGCACCCGCTGACGGATGGGCTATGGTCGAATGAATGTGTAGAAATCATACACGATGGCTGCGAGGCGGGACGGACAGATAAGCTCAAGATGATATGCGAATGCGAATCAGCTCTTACGAATTTAAGGGTCTGCTTCGATAATGTGAATATCAATTGTGGAAAGTGTGCAAAGTGTTTGCGCACAATGATGCCCCTAAAATTGCTTCGTGCCTCTGCCGCCCCTTTCCCAACTCTTCCTTCCCTCAAAGTAATTCGGAAAAGCCGTATCTCTGATGATATCGAAACGAGCTTCTTCAAGGAGACGGTCGACCTTGCTTTGCAGACAGGAGACCAAGAAATGCGGTATGCTTTATGCGCATGTATGAAAAGGAATGAACTATTAAAGCTCCTAATAGATCTCGATAAGGTGCTCCTGGGGGGATTCATCAAGCGTGCATATCGAAGAATAGTGCCTGGTATAGGGATCCGTCGAATTGATACTACCCCGAGAGATTGAGCAGGATTTTCAGCTGGTATGTTGTTGGCTGCATGGCCTCTGCTTTGCAAAATTGCATGAATGAAGGGGGAGTCCTTCCTGTGATCAATTTGGACTTGATCGCTATGAGCCTACCACCACTTGAGGCCCTTGAACAATTCCCATTGTGGCAAAACTTGGTTAGGAGCTGATATTCGACAATAATGGCATTTAATCCAATGATATCATTGCATTAAAATTGATATATTTTCTCTATCTTGAAATTCATGGGGAGTGCTGGAATGGGATATAAGGAAACTTTTGCACAGCTCACCGGTGATTAGACGCAGATTTGGAGCTGATAATCTGTGATAACAGCAATTATCCAATTGATATTATTAATGATAACTGGTAGTCTTACTTATCATTTAATCTCGTTTAGGGTTAATTCCCACGCTGCTTGCTGCGAAGGCATATTCTTTATAAAAAAATTTGAACCCTATAGCTTGCTGCAGGGTAGTTCAAAATGAAACAATTGAGGACTTATGAAAAAATTTACATTTAATCTGTTTCACGGGCAGAAGCCCTCCAATAATCAGGAATTTATAAAATGTTTCCCTACCTGGTGGTACTATACTGAAGGAATACCTGTAAAAGCAGGTGACTTAAATGGAAATGCTAAGTGGCTTCTGGCGGGTCGGCTCTTAAATGATCAGGATCCGAGTAAAATTATAGATTATTTTTATAGGCGACGTGATTACGAGTATCTATATCAAATTGATGGCCAGTTCATTTTTATTCTGTATTTTGAGAATGATGGAAGCGTTGAGATATATCGCGACCGTATTGGTACATTCCCAATTGCATATGCACAAGGTCGAAATGGTATTGCCATATCTGTAGATATTAATGACGTAAAGGATATGACCGGTATAGTTCCTTCACCATCAACCGGTATCTTTGAACAATGGCCATTATATCGCAAAACATTTGCACCGGTTTCACCATTTTATGAAATTCATACCCTTGCCCCGGAGCATTCTTTACGTATCACAGGCTCTTCTTTTAATGAGATCAGTCACCCCATGTGTTTCCCTACTGAAGAAGAATATCCTGATATGAATATATCGAGCCAGGTCTTAGGTGACGTACTTTCACGATCGATCCAGAAGAGAATTGAGATTTCAAAGAGAATGGGGGTCTTTCTCAGCGGGGGGAATGATTCCAGTTTGATTGTGGCAATTGTTAGAAAGTTCTATTTAAAAAAACTGAGAACACTCTTTGTCACATTTGAAGATAACCCTAGGGATTATGGTCATCATGCCCAGGAGGTAGCCGACAGGTTCGGCACCGATCATTCTTCTGTCACATTGAGCCCGAGAGACTATGTTGGAGTCTGGGCAGACACGATTAAAGTGCTGCAAACGCCTGTTCCTATGCCGTGTCATATAGGGATTCATCATGCCTTAAAAATGCTTTCAGGTGATGTTGATTTGATGATTGATGGCGATGGTGCTGATACGGTTTTTGGAAGCTCAATATGGCCAGAGATGATATTTTTATCACGTATTAATAGATTTATCCCAACATACCTGAAAGATGGTATCGGAAGATTGGCACATTCAATGTCTTGTAATACGACCATAGTGCGAATAGCGGAGATGATTAAGACGGCCCTTAATTCTTCTCTCTATGAATACCCCCATGTAAATGCAGCAATGATTTCTGAAAGTGAATTCAATCAGATCTTTCTAAGAGGTGACTGGCAACAGGCAGTTCATTTCAGACAAGGCTTCGCAAGGGGTGATTTCTATAAAGGATTGTTTTCTTATCTTATGTTGCATGGTATACCGGAAGATCTCGCCACCACTGTCCGCTTGGGTTTGTCGCAGGGCATTTTCTTTGCGTATCCTTTCTTGGATTATGGTTTATTGCAGGCATCAATGCGATTGCCCAATAAACATCGGTATCATTACCGCATCCGTAAGGCGCCTTTGAAAAAATATTCTTTGAATTATTTCGACAAGGATTTCGTATATAAACCAAAGGAAGGTTTCGGTGTTCCTCTTGCTTCATGGTTCACGAAGAAAGAATTTGAGCCTTTCCTGATGCTGCCTCTCGAAGAGCGCAGCTTAAAACGTGGGTGGTGGAAGGAACTCGAGTTAAAGAGGATAATAGATTTGCACCGGAGGGGAGAGGGCAATGACAGTTCAGCAGAGGCTATACCATGGATTGTAATCAATTTGGAATTATGGGCTCGTATATGTATCGATGGGGATTCTCCGAGTCAGTATAAATAAAATATGGAAGATAATTATAAAAAATCTTAAGTAGATACAAGGACTGCTTCTAGAAAAGGTAGATAAAATGAAGATTGGTATTATACGAACTTCGCATAAGGAAAATGAACGTCGTGTCCCGATATATCCGGAACACTTACCATGGATTGACCTTGAGTTGAGGAAACATCTTGTTTTCGAGAGTAATTATGGGCAGGATTATGGCTTTTCAGATGAATATTTTATTCGACATCAATCAAGTTTGTCTGACCGCCAGGGACTATTTAAGACATGTGATATGTTAATTCTACCGAAACCTATTCTTCAAGATTATGAACAGATGAAGGAATTTCAGACAATATGGGGATGGCATCATTGTGTCCAGGGTAGGAAAATTTCCCAGGCAGCAATTGATCGAAAATTGACTTTGATTGCCTGGGAGGCCATGCACCAATGGAGTAAAGGCGGAGAACGCCTTATGCACTCTTTTTATAAAAACAATGAAATAGCTGGTTACTCTGCTGTTCTACACGTCTTGGAGTTGCTGGGTGTTGATGGGCACTATGGACCGAGGAAAAATGTTATTATTATTGGATACGGTTCAGTCAGTCGCGGAGCAATCTATGCTCTTCAGGGAAGAGGATACAATAATATTCATGTCTATACCCGACGCCCAGTACATTTAGTAGCAGATCAGAATCCCGATGTGTATTATCATCATCTAGAAGTTGCACCAAATGGTCAGATGTTTGGGGTCCATAATGATAGATCAAGACGTCCTTTCGTTGAAGAACTTGCTGAAGCAGATATTATCTGCAATGGTATTCTTCAGGATACAGATAATCCTCTGATATTTGTAGATGAAAAAAATATTGATCTTCTAAAACCTCGGTCTGTAATTATTGATATCAGTTGCGATGAGGGTATGGGCTTTTCTTTTGCACGTCCAACGACATTTAAAGACCCCATTTTTTCAGTAGGACAAAATATCACTTACTATTCCGTTGACCATATTCCATCTTATCTTTGGAATGCGGCCTCAAGGGAAATTTCAAGAGTTGTGCTATCTTTTCTGCCGATTTTAGCCGGGGGAATTCAATCCTGGTGTGAATGTGAGACTGTTAAAAAAGCCATTGAGATACGTAATGGCGTTATACAAAACCCCAAAATACTGTCATTTCAGAATCGACAAGAGGAATATCCACACCTAGAAGTAATTACATAATAATGTGTTAACATCCCCAATAATAACCATATTTGATGCTATTGGGTGTCTCGCTGAAGACCATTCTTTTGCATCATACAAAATAGGGAATTAAGCAGTAGCCAAAGATATATGCATCCATTCATAGCCAAACATCTCATTTATTATCCAATCCAGCTCCTTAGGGGCCAGATAGTCAGAAGATATAAACACCGGGTTATCTCCTGCCAAATTGCACCTACCAAAGTGATTTATGAAATCCGTGATAAGAAGATATGTGACCTGATCAAGTATGCCTATAACTATATTCCCTACTATCGTGAAAAATTTGATGAGCGAGATATTAATCCAGACCGGATCAAAGGATTTAATGATCTGTCATGTCTTCCAATACTGTCTAAGCTTGATATTTTGACTAATGAACATAATCTCATTTCACACAATTGTAGCCAAAAACTGTATACCAGAAAAACCAGCGGATCGACCGGAATGACCCTCCACTTTCAGAAAGAGGCCAGGGCACTGGCGCTCAATGATGCCGTCATGTACCGCTGCTATGCATGGTATGGTATCGATATCGGGGATAAACAAGTTAGGTTCTGGGGGGTGCCGGTAGACCCCGCTCTGAGACGAAGGGAAAAGGTCAAAGACTTCATCCTAAACAGGATCAGGATCTCGGCTTTCGATATCTCCGAGCAATCCTGTCTGGCGCAGTACCAGAGAATAAAGCGGTTTAGGCCGGCATATTTTTACGGTTATACTACCGCCATCTACGGTTTCTGCTCCTTTGCACAGAAGCTCGGCCTTGACCTTAATACACTTGGTCTGAGGGCCGTCATCTGCACTGCTGAGAAGATGTACCCGCATCATCAGGATCTTTTCGATAAGGTGTTCAAATGCCCTGTGGTTGATGAATACGGTTCCAGCGAGAACGGCATCATCGCCTTCCAGTGTAAAGAGGGGAGCATGCATGTGATGGCGGATCATCTGGCCGTTGAATTTGTAGATGAAGCCGGGCAGAGGGTTAAACCCGGCGAGCTTGGAAGGATTGTTATAACGGATCTCAATGGATACGCCATGCCCCTTATACGGTATGAGATAGGCGATATGGGAAGGTATACGGAACAAGCATGTTCATGTGGAGTAACTTTGCCGGTGATGGACATCATTGAAGGGCGCAAAGAGGATTTCATCCGGACCCGGGAAGGAAAGCTCATCCATGCGGCCTACCTCTGTTATACCCTGAAGGATGACGCCGTCCATGAATTCAAAATGTATCAGAAGGATCTCAACAGGTTTCTTGTCCAGATAGTCAAATCGAATAAGTTTAATGCAGACTCCCAGAAGAAGCTCGAACATAAACTCAGGACAGCCCTGGGGGATAGCGTAGTTTTTGAGTTCCAGTTTCTGGAAAGGATTCCGAGAGAGGCATCAGGCAAGCTCAGATATTTCATCTCTGAAATCCGGTAACGATTACAGAGAATAATCCAGCAGGCAAAAGGCATAACCTGATAATCATATAAAAAGCTCAACAAGGCCATTGCGGATGACGTTCAAGAAGGAAAAAAGAGGAGCAGGGAACCGCGATGGAATTGTATGCCGGATTGGATCTGCATTCACAGTACACCTACATTGGAGTGCTTGAGAAAGGGAGTATGAGGAAGGTGTTTCAGATGAGGGTATCGAATGAACTGCAGAGGATTATCTCTGCACTGGAGCCATTCAGAAATGAGCTCCAAGGTATTGCGATAGAGAGTACTTTCAATTGTTACTGGCTTGTGGATGGGCTTATGGGTAGAGGGCAAAAGGGGAAAATCGGGCAGCAGATACAGCTCGAATTCATGGTGTTTGAATGAAGAATGAACCTAAATCACCAGATCCGATCCTGACCTGGAAATATGCAAAGGTCTCGTATGGAGTGTGGGAATACCACCGGAAAGAGCAGATAATGGAGGAAATAGGCAGTAAACTAAGCTTTATTTCTTGAGATTTTCATGAAAAAAGCACCAATCAGTTTCCTCCGATTCCTTTCTTGTCCTTGTGCAAAGGTCTCTGTATGGAGAACATCTCAAATGGACAGTGAAATTTATGATAGATATTCAATCGAAGTGGATAGCATAGGAGCAGAAGAATGGAACACTGTGCTCAGAGTATTCTCTGATGCGTCTATATTTCAAACATATGAGTATGGGGTCGAAAATTGGGGAAAGAACCATCTTAGTCATATAGTATTAAGAAAGGATAATGATATAGTGGCTGCTTCCCAAGTCTGGGTGGTAGAACTCCCGATTTTAAAATGTGGTTTTGCCCATATTCCGTGGGGCCCCATGTGGAAATGCAAAAATCGAGAAAGAGATGTACAGACTGTTAGAATGATGCTTAGAGCGCTAAGAGATGAGTATGTGGAAAAGAGAGGACTTCTGCTGAGGTTAAGGGGTTACTCGGTATCGGGTACGGATGAAGGCAATGAAGTTATTCAACAGTTGAGCGAAGAAGGATTTACGTTCCAAAAGAGGGAAGCCGCATATCGTACGTATCGAATTAATCTGACCAAGAGTTTGGAAGAACTGCGTACTAAGTTTAAAGGAAACTGGCGGAGAGATTTAATCAAGGCAGAGAGACAAGATCTAGAGATAGAAATAGGGAATAGTGTTTCCATGTTAGTGGTATTTTCAGAGATATATAAAGATATGGTTAGGAGAAAAGGCTTTAAAGAGTATGTTGCAGACATGAACAAATACATCGAAATGCAGAGAAGGTATCGGGATGATTTGAAGATGAATATCTTTTTATGTAAGCATGAGGGAACTTATGTAGCTGGCGCTGTTGTTCCGGCAATAGGTGATACGGGGATGTATTTATTAGGGGCAACGAGTACTATATGTTTTGAAAAGAAATTACTTGCTTCTCACCTGATCCAGTGGCGAGTTCTCAGTTGCTTGAAATCAAATGGATTCCGATACTATGACTTACGTGGAGGGATCGATGGTGACATGGAGGGAGTTAGGCATTTCAAAAGCGGTCTTTCTGGGGAGGAGATTCACTACATAGGTTCGTATGAGTGTTCTCATAGAGTGTTAAGTGAGGTTGCCGTACGTACTGGTGAACATATTCAAAGAATGAAAGCCGGTCTACAAAATTTTGTGTGGAAGTTAGCAAGTAAATAAGCAGATCTTTGAAGTCAATAGCTCTGATAGTGGCCTGGCAATGTCGCTTTCCTGGAAATAATCGTACTATTCGAGAGGATAAGTTAAACCTATGAAAGGGCGTATTACATTCGGTTACCCCGATGATACGAAAGATGTTATTGTTCGCCTTCAGGGAGAGATATGGTCGATCCAAGGACAGTCAACTCAGGGCATGGATATTCTTGAGCGGATTAAAATTGAATACTTGAATAAAGGAGTTGCTCTATTTGAAAAATTAGATGGATCATTTTCTCTTGTCATCGAAGATCATCAAAAAATGAAACTCTTTCTTGTACGAGACAAGCTCGGCACTATTCCTCTGTATCACGCAAAAAAAAGATGTACATTTACCTGGGGCAATCTCATAAGTGATATCCTTTCTGACCTGGAAATTGAAACGTCAGCCAATCATGATGTAATTCATGAATACTTAGTGTTTCGTTATGTTAGCGGGAGGAATACTCTTTTTCAAGGAATTCATGAGCTTTTACCGGCACATTATCTAGAGGTTGACCTTAGAAAAGGAGAAGTAGAGGAAAAGCAGTATTGGGATATTCCTTATCCCTGTAAATCTGAAATGATTAAAGATAATGATGAAACCTGTGTCGATAAAATAGAAGAGATTCTAATACGTATTCTCAAAAGAACTTTAAGTAAGAATTGTCGCTATGGAATCATGTTGAGCGGTGGGCTTGATTCAAGCCTGATAGCAGCTCTTGCGTCAAAACATGTTAATCATGGTTTCCCAACATTCTTTATAGGATTTACAGATTATGAGAGTGATCGCTCTCATGATGCCCAAATGGTAGCAGAAACATATCATATGATCCATTCAAATTTCTATGTTAACTCAAAACAGTATGCTGAAGGTCTTATAGAAGCAATCAGAACCAACGAGGAACCACTTAACCATCCCGGTCATGTAGGAAGGGTTCTTTTCGATTCTCATACAAAAGATAAAGTTGATGCTCTCCTTATGGGAGAAGGAGTCGATACAATGTTTTGTGGGGCAAAGGCTTACCCACTTCTTAAATATGGTTATATGTTCAATCCATTCAGGAAATTAACTAGGAGAATATTTTCATTGATAGACCCAGAAATAATTCCCGACTCACATAAGCGGTACTACACAAAGATAAGAGATGCATTTGTCATGAATGCTGATGAGTATATGATCCGAACTTTTGCAGCGGCAGAATTTCAAGAGGCAAGTGATCTATTGGAGCTTGAGGCTGATATGAGCTATCTTAACTATTATAAAAGCTTTATATCTGAATGTACGAGAGAAAATGTTCTTGAGAAATACCTTATGCTCAATCAGCACACATTTATAGTTGAAGTACTGAATTCTGATGCAAAGTATAGAGAATTAAACCAAATAATTAATTATTATCCATTCCTGGATGTCGAATTACTATCGTTTTCAAATCACATTCCATTTAAAATACGGACCAAGGGGTTCACGGGAAAATATCTCATCAAGAAACTCGCTGAGAGATATTTTTCCAAGCATTTCATATATCAGCAAAAAGAGGGCTTTGGTGTGCCTTTGAAGACCTACTTCCAGGATCCAGAGAGTATGGGGAGATATTTTGACCTCCTTTTGGAGAAGAGGACAATGGAAAGAGGAATTTTTAAAAGGAGAGAACTCTCTAATTTTGTTGAAGGATTTCGGAAAGGCGAAATGCCTTCTGAGAGTTATGAGTCTTTGCTCTGGACTGCAATTAACCTTGAGTTATGGTACAGGATTTTTATCGATAGGAATGGTGTATGACCAAGGTTAATGGAGGTTGAATGTACACGAATCCTCAGAAATTGGGAATTATTAAACCACTCAGTCACATGAATGAACTTTTCAAAATCGAGGATATGTGGAGAAATATATATGAAACGGTATCTCCTAATTCAATTTTTATTTCTTTTGACTATATTATGCTGTGGTATAATTGCTTTGCTAGGCCCGAGCAGGTGAGGGTCTATCCAGCATATGAAGGTGATAAAATTATAGGTTATCTTCCATTAATATTAAATAAAAAAGGGCCATTTCGGTTTCTGTCAAGCCTTACCAATCTACATTGCTTTCACCCTGCTGCACTAATTGCTGAAGGTTATGAAGAGACATTTTCTAACAGTTGCTTGCACGCAATATTTTCAGATAAATGCGGCTGGGATGTTTTTCAATACCGTAGCGGCTACTCCTTCCAATATGGTCTAAGTTTGAGCATACTAAGTCCATTAGCCTATCACTTCAAAGAAATCAAACTACCAACATATTCTATGCTTATACCAGGTTCTTTTGAAGAATATTTCAATAAGCATCTATCCCCTCAAATGCGTAAAAATGCAAAAAGCTCAAAAAAAAGGCTACAAACAGTTCCCTCATATAGATTTTGCCACTATACAGGAGATGATGCTGTTGCATCATGGCCTACGTTTCTATCGATTGAAGATTCTGGGTGGAAGGGAGTAAAAGGTTCATCATTAAAGAAGCTTCCTCAGAACTATCATTCATATTATGTAGGCCTCATCGATATGTTATCTAAAAATAACCAGTTACACATGTATTTTCTCGAAATCAATGGCCACCCTGTTGCGGGTACATTCTGTTATGTGGATCAAGATGTGTTTCACGCTTGGAAGGCCGGATACGTAGAAGAATTTTCCTCGCTCTCTCCCTCAACCCTGCTCTTACTTTATATCATAGAAGATCTCAATACTAATTTTCCAATGGTGAAACGTCTGCACATGTTTCCTGGTGATTTTGGCTATAAACACCGTTATGTTAACGAAGAATCTTTTTATTCTGAAGTCGTCTTGTACGATAGAACAATTCTCGGAAGTTCCGCACATATTCTTTCCCCGATAAAACAAAGAGTTGAGCTACTTCCAGGTATGTCTGCTGCCATTGGGTTTATTAGAAAGCATTTTTTTAGAGATGATGATTAACCATACAACGCAATGTGTGATTTGAGAAGTGTACCGCTCCTTATCTATTCCCTGAACTGAGCCCAGGAAAATAGAGACAGACAGAGATCAATCATCGTAATATCCAGTGTGTAAACATTCTGATCCAATTACCCCGAAGGATTTTCCGGTATAAAGCGATGCCTGCCTGCCAAGGCTTCGCTTAGGTTATTTCGATTAATGAGAACATCTTGATTTAGGCTGTCGGGAATCTTTACAATTCTAAATTTATCATCTTTATTTATGAATATCAAACACATATAAGCTATTATACCAACGAATTAATTAAAATTAATTCATAAAATTGTCGAAATACTTTACACAAATACTCCGATATTTATCTTGTCTGGAGTAATTAAAGCTTGTAAATCAAAGAGATACGTTAATTGGCATTAATATTGTATAACTATCATTAATAAAAATATACAGGAGGTCATATGAAAAAAACTTTCATGACAATCGCAGCACTTTTTATTGTGCTCGGATTCACAGCATCAGTAGGAGCAACTACAATTCAAATTGTCGGCAGCTATTCGACTCTGGATTCGCTGACCTTCACTCTTCTTGGCCACACCTACCACGACCAGTTGGTGGGTGAGTTTAATCTCCTTATCGATAGCAAGCCGGAAACAGGATATTGTGTTGACTTGGGTCATCTTTTATATGTTCCCAGCGGACCCTTTAATGTAAACCTTACTAGCGATCTGACCGATGAGGGCGATGTCCCCAACGGGTATGAAGCAGCATGGTTGTGGAACTATGTGGGTGATGCTCTAGATAAGGACCATAGAGCAGCGTTGCAGTTGGCAATATGGGATGTTGTGTTTGGGCCGGTTACCGGTATCTCCGAGCCGGCAGTCGCCGCAGAATACAATGCTTACTTAGCAGATCTTGCATTATATAGCTCATTTAATGGTGCAGGGTATGCTATTGCTGAACTAGGTGACCTACGCACACCATACCAGGATCTGCTGGTAAAAACCCCCGCCCCCGTTCCTGAGCCCATGACACTGTTGCTTCTCGGGTCAGGTCTTCTCGGACTGGCAGGATTCAGAAGGAAGATGAAATAGTAATACAACATATTGACTGGGTTTCAGAGGCAGGGCCATTGAAAGGCCCTGCCTTTTTATTTATTAGGATATCTTGTTCAAATATTTAAATTTTGATAACTGTCGATATTCTTTACAGTCAGATATATGAGAATCAATCCCATTCATGCTTTTATATGAACTGTAGATAACTGCGGTGCGCGATATAAATCTCAGATGACACTTTTAGGAGACCTTTGTATAACCCTATGTCAGTCATTGCGAGCGTAGCGAAGCAATCCCTGCATCTTGGCACATTCTAGGTTTGTCGAGATTGCCATGTCGCCTTTGGTTCCTCGCAATGACCGATTAGTAGGCTTTGCAAAGGTTTCAATAGGGAGATGACCAACCTGATGTTTTCATCGGGATTGGTCATCATTCTTTATAGGAGCTATTTTAGACGCGATGTGGTGGTGGGGAAGGCCTTGTGCCCGCCCTTTCTTTATTGTCACGCCATGATCGCGAATAAATTCGCTCCTACGGGGTGGTAGGGAATGCCGGGTGTAGATCATAGAATGAAGTCAGTCCCTTGCAGCACGATTACTTTTTATATCGCTTCAACAATATGTTTACACTATATTTATTCAAGAAATATACCTTTACTAAAAGTAAGATAGGTTTAGCTCCAAGTTTTTGCTTGAACCTCATTGCGGATATATTGAAGTATTCGGTTATACTATAGATCTTATAACAACCCATTCCATGGAGATGTTTATAAAACTGAAGTCTAAGATATGGTGCTATGCCCCTACCTCGGTACTCCTCTACTGTAAGAGCATTGGACAGATATGCTTCATCATGGTCCAACAGAAAAGGATAAAGGTTTGAATCACACTCCCGTGTATTACACCACATATGTGCGATAATACGAGTCCCGCACATAAGGCCAAGGCATAACCACCCTCTTTCCAACCTCTCCAGCAGTATCTCCTCTGTCTCCTTTACACCGGGTGTCTCTGATACCTGTTTCATATCTAAAGATCCCAGTAAGAGCAGATTAAATTCATCTGCATTCATCTTAATGCTGATGGCAGAGTGTGTAAGTGATCCGAGTCCTTCCTCCATCACATAAAAAGGCACTATACGGACCAATGACTTGGATATGTCATAGAGAGATTGTAGTAAAGAATGCTTATTAATAAATTCTTTTGTTCTGAATAAAGGGTTCATAATTCTATATCTGAAGGATCTCCCTTGCCTCATGCGGTGAATAAGGGCTGAAGCCCATTGCCTTTGCAATGGTCACCACTCGTTTTACCAACGAATAATTCGTAGCAAGCTTACTCCTATCGCTATCGAACCATATATTATCTTCCAACCCCACTCTCACACCACCTCCTGATATGATGGAGATTACATTCATCTTGAGCTGGGAATTTCCTATCCCACCTACAGACCAGACAGAATGTTCAGGTAATTCCCTTACCATAAGGCCGAGATGAAGTATATCTGCTTGAGCACAGGCAATGTTTCCCAGGATCAGGTTAAAATAATATGGAGGTTCAATAAGGTCTTTATTTATTAGGTACTTTGCATAATTAATCATGCCAAGGTCAAAGGCTTCAAGTTCTGGCTTAATCCTCTCTTTCATCATCTTCGCCGCAAGGGCTTGAATCATGTCCGGAGTGCTGATGCTTGCCTGCTTATTAAAATTTAGTGAGCTTAAGGTGAGGCTGGCAAAATCCGGCTTTAGCTCACCTTTAAGATCGAGGCAGTCTGATCTTTGTTCAAATGCATTAAAATCTCTTCCGCTTGTTGAAACCCCTAAAATCAGATCCTTATTTCTCTGCCGTATCCCATGGATAATTTCTCCATAAATCTCTTTTTTATAAGTTACTCTGCCTGTTTCGGGGTCCCTTGCATGAAGATGCACCATGCTTGCACCGAGAGTAGCAATATCAAGTACCTCTTGGACGATATCACCTGGGGTTAAAGCAATATGTGGTGTCATTTCTTTGGTAGGGATCATGCCTGTTGGGGTGAAATTTAATATAAACTTATTTGACATATGCCACCGCCATCGCAGACAATTCTTTTATTACTATCAAGCCAATTGCAAAACTCGCAGTTTGCGATAATATTGCAATAAGCCTGATAACTAATTGAAGATATGAAGACAAAACTCTATTCTTTTTGTGTAGAGCAAAAAGAAAGGAGTAAAGATGAGCAATCTCTTCGACATCTAGCATACCACATAGGCGATACTTTTTCCATTTTAACAGTAACGGCACACGATATGCTGATTGCAATGAAGCATGCTTATCCCCTTCCGATGCCGAAATAGGTAAACCCGTGTGAATGCATCTCAGGTGGATTGAGTATGTTTCTCCCGTCAAAGATTACAGGGCGCTTCAAGAGATCTTTCATGCGCTTGATGTCCGGGCTCTTGAACATGTTCCATTCGGTGATAATGGCCAGGGCATCGGACCCTTCAATGGCTGCGTAATGGTCATGCGCATATGTGATCCTCTCACCGAGAATCCGTCGTGCATTCTCTTTTCCCTCGGGATCGAAGGCCTTTACTGTTATGCCCTGAGACAAGAGCGCTTCGATAATATCAAGAGCAGGTGATTCACGCACATCATCGGTCTTGGGCTTGAAGGTGAGGCCCCAGATTGCGATTGTGATCTTGTTGAGATCCTCACCATGGAAGAAGTTGATTATCTTCTGGGCAAAGTAGCGCTTCTGCCGCTGGTTTGCACGCCAAGTCGCCTCACAGATCTCTAGGGTATGATCATTGCTCTTTGCAGTTGCAATAAGGGCCTGAACATCTTTAGGGAAACATGAACCTCCAAACCCAGGCCCGGCAAGGAGGAAACGTGGGCCAATACGATCATCCGTGCCCATACCCTCCCTTACGAGGTCGATATTCGCACCGAGCTTATCACAGAGGATGGCAAGCTCGTTGATAAAGGATACCTTGGTAGCCAGGAAGCAGTTGGATGCGTACTTGGTGAGTTCCGCGCTTCTGATGTCCATTACGATAATGGGATTGTTCGTCGTCTTGATGAAAGGGCTATAGAGCTCCTTGAGGATCTCGGCAGTGCGGACGTTGTCTGTGCCGATGATCACCCGGTCAGGCCGCATGAAGTCCTGGATGGCATTGCCTTCCTTGAGAAATTCCGGGTTGGACACCATGTCGAACTCCAAGTGTTTAAGCAGCCTGGCATCTAGTTTTCTCCTGATCGTATCGTGCACCTTCTCCGCGGTCCCTACCGGGACCGTGGATTTGTCGACAATGATCTTGTAGTCGTCTATGATGTCGCCAAGCTGGGAGGCGACGGTGAGCACGTAGGAGAGGTCTGCCGAACCGTCTTTATCCTGCGGTGTGCCGACACAGATGAAACAAAGCAGGCTCTTCTTTACACCCTCCTGCAAGTCGGTGGTGAAGATGATCCTTCCTTCTTCCTTGTTTCGGGCAATGATGTCCTTGAGCCCGGGCTCATAGATAGGTACTTCTCCCCTCTGAAGCATAGAGATCTTTTCTGAGTTCTCATCAACACAAATAACATCATTGCCCATTTCAGCAAGACATGCCCCGGTAACAAGCCCAACGTATCCACTGCCGATCATACAGATTTTCATCTATGCCCCCAAGTCACTATGTCTAATCCAAGTAGTCCTATATCTCTTTGTTATCTAAATCAACTTAGTTATTATACAGGTATTAAGGAACTCAATGCGTTATTATGAGTTGATTCGTATTACATTGCTTAAATTCAGTTTTACTTGTTGGTGCCGAGGGACGGAGTTGAACCGCCGACACGCGGATTTTCAGTCCGCTGCTCTACCTACTGAGCTACCTCGGCAACCGCTTGGATGTGTATTGGAATTTGGGGGGGCTTGTCAAGACTTTTCGTCTTCGCTGAAATCAAAGCTTTCAAGGGTTTCACCCTCTTCTTTGAGAACATCATCCATTGAAACTTCCTTGCTTTTTCGGGGTGTTTCCTGGCCAAGGAGGTCCTTGCGCTCTTCATCTAGTTTTTCGACGGCGAAGCCTTCATCGCTGATCTCGATTTCCGGTTGTTTTGTATAGATGTTGAGTTTTATCTTACTGGGGACAAGGTCTTCCCCGCAGCTCTTGCATCGGTCTAAGTAATCATAACTGATATAACCACATTTTGGGCACCTCATGTACGGTAACCTCCTAAGTGATATCTTAAGTTTATCGGTATAACGAAATAATTACATTAGTAAAGCCATTTTCGTTTTCTGTATGATTCCAATGATGAATTCTTAAAGATAAAGATGGGATGTACCAGATATGTCCCCTCGTGTTATCATATGAGCGAATCATACAAGGCCATCAAGGAGAGGTTATGGACACAAGCCCAAAAATTCTATTCTGGGGTTTCAACAGCGATGAAAAGGACAGGTTCAACAAGTTTCTCCAGGGGCTCGCCGCTCCGCAAACAGTCGTAATTGATCCTGATCAGGGCCATCTCCTGGTCCACGAGATCCTCTTTTCAGACAAGAGGGAAGAGGAGCCCCTTGACTCAGACGAGAAGATAATGTTTTTCTTCAATGTTCCTGCGGAGGTCATCCACAAGATTATGAACGAGGCAAAGAAGAAAGAACTTCCGCTACCCATTTTTGCCATGGTCACCAGGGAGAACATTTCCTGGAAGTTCAGCGACCTGGTCGATCATCTAAAAAAAGAGCATGAATTTGTCCAGAAGAAACTGAAGGAGAAAAAAAGGAGGAAGAACTGATTGGACAACCAACCTACATCCTCACAACATCAAGAAGACCGCCTCCATGAAGCCGGTCTTATTATGAGTCATCCATATACTGATCGGAAGAGAGGTCCCGCGATGAAGGCATCATTTCTAAAGAAGATCTCCATCATGGCAACCACAATCGCCCCAACTTTAGCAATCTCAATATATGTGCTCTACATGAGGTTAACCAATACTTATGACAGGGAACGCGCAAGCAATATACTCAGGTGGTGGTCTGCCCTCCTTCTCCGGTCTGTAGAAGCATCATGGGATGTAAAAAAAATCTATGATGTCAGCATAACACCGGGACGGCCATACATCATCATGTCAAACCACCGGAGCCATTATGATATCCCTCTCATCTATGTCTCTCTACCCGGCAGCATACGTATGCTGACCAAGAAAGAACTCTTTAAGATCCCCCTATGGGGCAGGGGTATGAAGGCGGCTGAATTTATTTCTATCGATCGGAAAGATCATGAGCAGGCCCTCAAAGACCTTGATGAAGCACGCAGAATGATGCAGGGCGGCATAGTGCTCTGGGTAGCACCTGAGGGTACAAGATCGCGTACCGGTAAACTCGGTGAATTCAAAAAAGGGGGTTTCATGCTCGCCCTTCAGACAGGTGCCATCATCATCCCAGTCGGCATCAAAGGCTCGGAGAATATACTCAAGCCTGATAAATTTGAATTCTATCTTGGGCAACAGGTCCAGGTGAATATCGGTGAGCCCATAGATGCCTCGCATTATAGTCTGGATGAGCGGGATCGCCTGATGGATGATGTCCGAAAGGCGATCCTGGCATTGGCGGAGGAAAACTAAATATATCTGATGAAGGCTCCTGCAGAAAATAAAAACCTGGTTCTCTGAAACCGGCCGGCCTCAGATGCTTATCATTATGATGGGCGATAATACCCGTTCAAAAATATCGAAGTCCATTCATGAGGCAGATGGATCCGGCCTTTTGCCTGCCATTTTTTTACGGACCTCATAAAACGTTTCAGGTTCAGCTGTTTCATGATTCCAGGCAGCCTATCGAACTGATGCGCCTTATCAAGATCGAGCACCCACAGGTTCTTGGTGTCATCTAAGAGTATATTTTTAATGTGGAGGTCCGCGTGATATACTCCTGAATCGTGAATTTTTCTGATGAGCATACCGGATTTTTTTAACAGCTCTGCGCTGTCTTCATGTACAGTTTCAAGATACATGAGGAGATCAACGGCGCCCGGTATGAGCCTCGAAATCACATCGATGGCGTAAAAAGGCCCTTCTTTAATCAGCCTCACAGCGATGATTTCCGGTGTGAGTATGCCACGAGAAATAAGATGGGCACTCGCCTTGAGTTCCCTCATGGTCCGATTCGGAGTTAAAAATCTCTTTCCTGTGATATGCCTGAAGAGACCGCCATGCATAAGGGTCCGAACTACCATATCGGGTTCTATGAATCTCAACGGGGATCTCCCATTTAGCAAGGAGATTTTCCCGAGAGGTTCCTTTTTACAAGCCATACCCCACAAATGAGCCATGTCAGGTTTATAGATGAAGGTAAGACGGCCCTCCCTGCGGATACGGTAATCCAGCACTTCCAAGTCTAGTTTCATGTTCATCCCTCCACCGCCAGGTGGATACGTTTCAGCCGCTTGATCTCATCCCTGATCTCGGCTGCCTCCTCAAACCGAAGGTCCTTGGCGGCCTTCATCATCTTCTTTTCCAGCTCCTTTATCGTCTCCTTTACCCTCCTGATCTCGATCGTACCCATTGATGTCTTGATCTGTGCTGAGATGTCAGGATAGTCGCGCTCATATATGGATGCAAGGATATCCCGTATGTTCTTCTGGATGCTCCTGGGTGTGATATTGTTGGCCTTATTATACTGCTCTTGCTTGATTCTTCTCCTGATGGTCTCGGAGTATGCCTTCTCAATGGACGCAGTCTTCATGTCGGCATACATAATGACCTTGCCGTTGATATTCCTGGCCGCCCTGCCTGAAGTCTGAATGAGTGAGCGCGTGGATCGCAAGAAGCCTTCCTTGTCGGCATCCAATATGGCGACGAGCGTCACCTCAGGGATGTCAAGCCCTTCCCGCAAGAGGTTAATGCCGACCAGCACGTCAAAGACGCCCTCCCTCAGGCCCTTGACAAGCTCGATCCTCTCCAGTGTGTCGATATCCGAGTGCATGTATTTTATTTTGATATCAAGACCCTGAAAATAATCGGTGAGTTCCTCTGACATCCTTTTGGTAAGTGTGGTGACAAGCACTCGCCCCCCGTTATCCACGGTCTTCCTGATCTCGCGGTAGAGATCATCCACCTGGCCCGTTGCGGGTCTGATCTCGACGACCGGGTCCAGCAGGCCCGTAGGCCTCACGACCTGCTCCACAACGTTCCCCTTGGTCTGCTTCAGCTCATAGTCACCCGGGGTGGCTGAGACATAAACGATTGAGTTGACGATCCGGTTGAACTCATCAAACCGCAGTGGCCGGTTGTCCAGGGCTGACGGCAGCCTGAACCCGTATTCCACGAGGGTGGATTTTCTTGAGTGGTCGCCACGGTACATGCCGATGAGCTGGGGTACACCCACGTGTGACTCATCCAGGAACACGAGGGTATTTTGGGGAAGGTAATCCATGAGGGTAGGGGGGGGCTCGCCCGGTCTGCGTCCGGTGAGGTGCCTGGAATAGTTCTCGATCCCCTTGCAGCTCCCGGTTTCCATGAGCATCTCAAGGTCGTACCGTGTCCTTTCCTCGATACGCTGTGCCTCGATGAGCCGGTTGTGCGCCTGGTAGAATGCAATCCGTTCTTTCAGCTCTTCTTTAATGGCATCGATGGCATTCAGCAGGATAGATCTCGGGGTCACGTAGTGAGAGGCCGGGTAGATGGGGAAATGGCCTATCCGCTTGATCTTCTTGTTGCGGATCGTGTCGATTTGCCAGAGCATCTCAATATCGTCTCCAAAGAGCTCGATACGGATGGCGGTCTCATCTTCGTGAACCGGAAAGACCTCGATGACATCACCCCTGACCCGGAAGGTGCCTCGGTGGAAATCAAGGTCATTGCGCTCGTACTGGATCTCTACGAGCTTTTTCAGGATCTCGTCCCGCGTAAAGGCACGTCCTTCTTCCAGGTAGAGGAGCATACCCTGGTAGGCCTCGGGTGACCCGAGGCCGTAGATGCAGGAAACAGAGGCCACGATGATGCACTCCTGCTGTTCGAATAGAGCGCGTGTAGCCCTGTGTCTGAGCTTGTCGATATCTTCGTTGATGGAGGAGTCCTTTTCGATGTACAGGTCCCGTGATGGCACGTATGCCTCGGGCTGGTAGTAATCGTAGTAACTGATAAAATATTCTACCGCATTGTCCGGGAAGAGCTCCCGGAACTCCCCGTAAAGCTGGGCTGCCAGGATCTTGTTAGGTGCGATTACGAGGGCGGGCCTGCCGGTGCGCTCGATCACACAGGCCATGGTAAAGGTTTTGCCCGAACCGGTCACCCCGAGGAGGACCTGGTCCCGCGTACCGCGTTCAATACCCTTACATAGCGCATCTATCGCCTGAGGTTGGTCACCCTGCGGGCTGAAGGGCGAGACGAGGTTATATGCCATAATTTTTATGGTTTCCTCTGAGAACTGATTATCTCAAAACATTTAGAATTAATACGTGCCGGCAACATGACTTATTGAGATACCCATACAATATTCATATCTTTTCCCAGACAGTACCTTCCGGGGAGTCTTTCAGCTGAATGCCCTTGTTCTTGAGCATATCCCTTATTTCATCTGCCTTTTTAAAGTCTCGCGTCTTCCTGGCAAGGTTTCTCTCATCGATAAGTTTGCTTATCTCCTGTTCCGTAAGGCCTGTTACCTGGACACTGCTGCCTCTTTTCATAGATTCCAGGAATAGTGCCGGTTCTTCCGTGAGTATGCCAAAAACCTCGGTGATCTCTTTAATCGCCTTGGCAAGTGCTGCTGTGTCTTCCGTGGATACCTTGGGATACTGGTCCAGGGCCCGGTTGATCTCTGTAGTGAGATCGTGCAGGGAGGCAATGGCCTTAGCCGTATTGAAATCATCGGCCATGGCCTCATCCAACTCTGCGATGAAGGTATTGATGTGTCCTTCAATGCGGGAATCCTGGCTGTCTGAAGCACTATGGGCAACCCTATCCAGCATCTCATAGAAACGTATAAGGGAATGTCTTACCGTACTCAGGGCATCGTGTGAGAAATCAATAGGGCTCCGATAATGGTGAGACAACATAAGCAGCCTCAATATCTCAGGGTGTACATCTTTGGTGAGCTCGCGGATGGTCATGAAGTTGCCAAGCGACTTGCTCATCTTCTCCCCATCCACGGTAACGAATCCATTGTGTATCCAGTGCCTGACAAAGGGGACCCCATAGGCACATTCGGATTGGGCGGTCTCATTCTCGTGATGGGGAAAGATAAGGTCTCTGCCGCCTCCGTGGATATCAAGGGTGGGGCCTAAAAAATGCGTGCTCATAGCCGAGCACTCGATATGCCACCCCGGCCTGCCCTTTGACCAGGGGCTCTCCCACCAGGGCTCACCTTCCTTGCTTCGTTTCCATAATGCAAAATCAAGCGGGTCCTTTTTCAGTTCCTCGATGTCGACCCTGGCACCGGCGATCATTTCTTCTGTCTTTCTCCCGCTGAGGCTCCCGTAACTCTTAAACTTCGAAACACTGAAATACACGCTGCCGTCACCTGCCTTATAGGCAAAGCCTTTATCCTCGAGGCGGCGAACCATCTCAATAATGTCCTTAATGTGGTCCGTAGCCTTGGGTTCTCTATCGGCAGGCAGTACTTTTAAAATCTCCATGTCGGTCTTAAATTCATCGATGTAGCGGTCCGCCACCTCTCGATAGGATGTACCGAGTGCATTGGCCCTGGAAATAATTTTGTCATCGATATCCGTAAAGTTTCTTACATAGGTAAGCTTATAACCCTTTCTCCTTAAGAACCGTGATATGACATCAAAGACGATTAAAGAGCGTGCATGACCGATGTGACACATGTCGTAGACCGTTACCCCGCATACGTACATGCCCACGTTATTGCCGTTCAGAGGCTCAAAGATTTTCTTTTTTTTGAAGGGGGTGTTGAACACGTTCAGTTCCATGGTTTCTCCTTGGGTACATCCTAAAGTAACGTTCGTTTCAGGGAATAACAGGTTAACACATGAGAGATTCAGGATAAAGGGTTTTGGAGGTTACTTCTTTTCCAGGAGCACCACGGCCTGAGCAGCGATGGCCCGGCCTTCGCCGATATCCCCGAGGCCCTCGTGGGTGCGGAATTTTACTGAAACAGCTGATGGATCAATACCTGCCGCCATCGCAATAGTGTTGATCATTTCAGACCGATAGCCGGCCAGTCTCGGTCTTTCGCAGATGCAGTTGATGTCGATGTTGACAAGCACATAATTGCTTGCCGCTGTTTTGATGATGGCTTGCAGCATGTTCAGAGAGTTCATGCCCTCGGTTTCTTTTGCGCTGTCGGGATACAGCTCGCCGATGTCGGTATGCGCTAACGCGCCCAGGATTGCATCACACACCGAGTGGATGATTACGTCACCATCGGAATGGCCGAGCAGCCCTTTATCATGTCGGATGGTTACACCTCCGAGGATCAGGGACCTTCCTTCAACCAGTCTATGAATGTCAAAGCCTATTCCAACCCTGTACGGCATCTCAGGATTGCCTCCGCCATAATGATATCGTCCTTGAAGGTTATCTTTACATTGAGCGGATCACCCTCAACGATTCTTACCGTTTTTCCTGCTGCCTCCAAGAGGGCGCTGTCGTCGGTGAACAGGAGCGGGCCATTTTGAAGGGCCTTTTCATGTGCCTCCAGAAGTGTTTTTGTGACAAAGGCCTGGGGGGTCTGGACCTGATAGAGGCTTCCCCGGGGTATGGTTTCCACTACCATACCATTATGTGCCTTTTTCAAGGTATCGGTCATCTTAAGGGCGGGGATGCACCCGTCAACACCTTCTAGGCCCTTGATCACTCGGTCGATGAGGCTTGAGGAGACAAGCGGTCTTACCCCGTCATGGATAAGCACTGCATGGCTTTCATGGGCGCACTGTAATCCATTCATGACCGATTCCTGCCTGGTTCTGCCGCCCTTGGTTATGACAAGCTCTTTCCCCATATCTGTGAGCATCCGCCGGGTCTGCGATATATCTTCTTCGGGTACGACAACGACAAGCCTGTCGATTGCCGTGGTTGCATCGAAGCAGGAAACCGACCTCTTCAGGACAGGAACGCCGAGGAGATCGAGGAACTGCTTTTTCAGGCCGAACCGGGCTCCGCTGCCTCCGGCAACGATGAGAGCGCTAAAAGACATTGTTTTTAGGCGCTGCGAAAATCATCCTGCCGGCGGGGGTCTGGAGAATAGATGTTACAACAACTTCGATACTCTGATTAAGAAGGCTCTCCCCTTGCTCTACCACGACCATGGTCCCGTCATCCAGGTACGCCACACCCTGACCGCGCTCCTTACCCGCTCTGGTGACATTTACCGACAGGCTCTCCCCAGGCAGTACAATGGGTTTGACTGCATTGGCGAGCTGATTGATGTTCAAAACATCCACACCCTGGATCTGAGCGATCTTGTTCAGGTTGAAGTCGTTTGTAAGGATATCTGCGCCGAGGTCTTTGGCTAAAGCAATGAGCTTGGAGTCGACCTCTTTGATCTTGGGGAAATCTATCTCTATAACCTCTATCTTGGCATTCGGGCTCTTCTGGAGTTTGTTGAGGATATCGAGACCACGCCTTCCACGTGCTCGCTTGAGAGGATCGGAGGAATCGGCAATATGCTGCAGCTCGTTCAGGATGAACTGGGGTGCGATCAATGTCCCCTCGATGAACCCGGCATCGGAGATGTCCGAAATCCTGCCGTCAATGATGACACTCGTATCGAGGATCTTCAGCTTGGTGTTTTCGCCTTTGGATTTCTTTTGGAATATGGGGAGAGAGGAAATTTCTCTGCCCCAGGCGAGACCGACACTGTAGCCCAGATAGGCGAACATGGTATTGATGAGGATGAAGAGATAGATTCCACTCGCATTGATCCCGATGAGTACATATCCTAAAAGGCTGCCGATGATAAGGCCAAGGATCGTCCCGACGAGGCCGCCTGCATAAGCCATGGGATGAAGCTTGAAGCCCTTTGTTTCGCTGAAAAAAATGGCAAAGAGACAAATTTCGGAAATGAGCGGCAGGACTATGATCCAGATCCCACTTCCCATTTGTTCAGATGCATACTGAAAGGACCCATAGAATACAACCAGGGCAATGAGAATGCGTAACATCCATTTCATATCAATATCCCATCCTATTTTAGGAAGATGATGCCGTGTCGATTTTCCCCATTGCGGAAAGAATCATCTTTTCAGCATCTTTTTTTTCAATTTTTTTTGATATCGAGATCTCGTTAACCAGGAGGTTCTTGGCAGTGTCATACATCTTCCTCTCACCGAAAGAGAGTTCCTTACCTCGCTTGAGGATATTAAGGTCTCTCAATACCTCTGCGATCTCATAGGCCGAACCGCTTTTGATCTTTTCCATGTATTCGCGATACCGGCGGTTCCATGTCTGGTTATCGACATGAACGGATCGCTGTTTAAGGATATCAATGACCTGATCGATCCCTTTATTTTTAATGAGTTCTCGGATGCCGACATTCTTTACATTTGACACAGGGACCATGACTGTCATCTGAGTATCGATGATCTTCAGTATGATGAAAGACATTTTACTGCCCGAGATCTCTCTATCCTCCACCAATTCCACTTCAGCAACCCCATGTGCTGGGTATACAACTATATCTCCGACCTTGAACATGAGCAATATCCCTTTCCTGTATAGGGAACAATAGCAATTCAGCGCAATTTAGTCAAGGCTACCTGAGGAATTATCCATAAAAGATAAATAATTATAGAATATAAAGCGTAAATAGACACATCATCAAGCATCTACCTTCAAGAGATCCCCTTTAGCCCCAAAGGACCGAGATCCTTGACTTACAGGTATGAGATATGAGAACACCTTAGTCCATGAGATACCCCCAGATTGATCCTGTGCTTATCCATATGGGCCCTTTGCAGCTGAGATGGTATGGTCTTATGTATATTATCGGCTTCATAGTAGCGTACTTTGTCATAATGGATCTCTGCCGCCGCAGAAAGCTCCCCATGACAAAGACCGAGGTGGAAGATCTCATCACCTATTGCATACTTGGACTCGTTATAGGGGCCCGTGTGGGTTACTGCCTTATCTACAATCCAGGATATTATCTTTCCCACCCTTTAAAGTTTCTTGCCGTATGGGAAGGTGGGATGTCGTTTCATGGAGGCCTGGCAGGTCTGGTCCTCACCGGATGGATCTTCTCGATATCACGCAAGAAGCCCTTCCTTATGCTGGCCGATATCGGTGCAATAGGCGCAACTCCCGGCCTCTTTTTCGGCCGCATCGGCAACTTCATCAATGCCGAGCTCTATGGAAGGGTGACAAACGCCCCCTGGGGTATGATATTTCCTAATGGAGGGCCTTTCCCGAGGCATCCTTCCCAGATCTATGAGGCCCTTTCTGAAGGTCTTCTCCTTTTCATCATCCTCTATCTCGTCAGCAGGAAGGTAAGTATTCATGGCATATTATTCGGCGTTTTTCTTACCTGCTACGGAACCATTCGATTTTCCTTGGAGTTCTTCAGGGAGCCTGACCCACAGCTCGGTTTTGTCATCGGGCCTTTTACCATGGGACAGCTTCTTTGCATGATCATGGTAGTCATTGGGTTAATCCTCATAACCTGGCGCCTAAAGTCGCGGGAAGTATAGTGCGATAAGCACATTAATGAGGCATCCGGATACAAGTGTTTCAAGCGGTCTGAGGGCCTTTACAAGCTACAACCGCTACAAGAAGGACATTATGTACAAGTGTGACCCTGCGGGTGCGCGGGTCATCCTTGAACTTTTACCCTTGCTGATACATATCAATCACCCCAATCTGCCCGGTTATGTGGAGCATGGGGACTGCCCATGCGGCATCAAATACATGGAGTGGCCTTCACAGACATTCAGAGACATCGGGTCGCTTCTCACCTCCAGGGTCAATCTAGGGAGAATACAGGATTATATCCCCCGGCAGCACGAGATCGAAGGGCTGTTCACCATTGGATCTGTGGGCAGCCTTGCCCAGACGAGAGAATCGGACTATGACATCTGGGTGGTGGTGGATGCCCAGCGCATCGAGCCTGATAGGATCAGGTCCCTCGAAAAGAAGCTGAAGATTCTCCAGCGGTGGATTACCGGTAAATACCTTCTTGATATTCACTTTTTCCTCATGGACCTTAAGGATATCAAAGCCAACAAATTCGGCTCTGTATCCCAGGAGGGTTCCGGCTCGGCCCTGAAGAGCATCCTTAAGGAAGAGTTCTACCGCACCTTGACCCTCATCGAAGGGAGGGTGCCGCTTTGGTGGGTCGTATCTCCTGAGACGGAGAAAGATACCTATGAAAAGATGCGAACAATAGTGCATTCGCAATCCAGCTCAAATGATGAAGATATCATCGATCTCGGCAATCTTGAATCCATACCTGAACAAGAGCTCCTGGGTGCAGCATTGTGGCAGATGCACAAGGCACTCGACGATCCTCTGAAATCGGTCCTCAAGATGGCCCTTGTCGCCAGTTATCTGGACACCTCGTCAAAGGACATGCTCTTATGCAATGTCCTTAAGAAAAAGGTTTTCCATGCCGTAGGGCAAGACATCGTTGATCCCTATTACCAAATCCTTCGCCGCGTGGAGGATTATTACCGTTTACGGGGTGATGACCGTACGGTTGATCTGCTCAGGAAGTGTTTTTACCTGAAGGTGAACCCCAATATTCGCAGCACCGATCTTATCAAGCTGGAGCGTGATGGTAAATCGTCGATGATGGTGGACATTGTTAAGTCATGGGGGTGGTCTTACCACGCCATCAAGGAACTGAATGAATTCTCTGAATGGGGAGTGGAAAAGTATCGGGAGTTCGGAGATGATATCCATGCATACCTCAAACTGGCCACCGTACAACTCATACGCAGGGCCAAGTCATACATGGTTCATTCAGCCCTTGACGAGGATGTTGAAGTAGAGGTCCTCAGGCGGAGAGTTGAGGCCTTTTATGTATCAAAAGACGGGAAGATCGAGTCTGAAAAGCGGGTGAAGAAAAAGGAGCCCGCATATCGAGATCTTTTCTTTGTTTATAAAAAGGGTATCTGGAGCATTTTCGAGTGGTCTCCGGAAATGAGCGATGTTGCCCCCATCATGGAATCCGACAGGGTGACCAAAATCCTTGCATGGCTTGTCTACAACAAACGCTTCGATGCATCCACCGCCTTCCACATGATCCCCAATGCATCCAAGGTGGTGCTGTTCGACATTCAATCTCTGTTATGGAGGCTCAACGCGCTGATCCCGGATGCCGGCTCCATCGGCCTTGACCGTTCATCTCTTATGGAAGACAAATACGCCAGGCACGTGGTTATTGTTGCAAACATTGAATGCCCTGACAGTCTGCATTCTATACGTGAGCTGGATGTGCTCTTTATGAATACATGGAACGAGCTCTTCTGCCTTTCCATTAAGCCCGAGCAAATAGGGGCATGGATGGCCAAGATGAAGAGGCCTTCTACCCAGGTTAATATCTGGCTGCCCAAGGAGGGTAATCCCAAGTATCTCACCCAAACAGTCGTATCCCTCATCAGCTAACTCTTTGCACGTCTTGTCTGTTGTTTAAAGTGCTCAACAAGAATCCGTCCCAGGCATATGAAGGATATCCCTTGCCCCTGGCAAGTCCCGGTATAACACCCTTAATGATCTGCTGGTTTACTATCTTGATGTTTAAGGTGCTTTACTGAATCATAGTCTAAAGTTGCTTCAGGTTTCTTCACGGTATCCTGAATGTTTTTCAGGCTGAAGCAGAACATTGAGCCGGTACCCGTTTCACTCTCTACCCATATCCGGCCCCCGTGCTCCTCGACGATCCTTCGTGCGATATACAGCCCGAGACCCGTGCTTGTCTCTCCCGAAGATGGCTGAATGCTGGTGGTCTGGAAGGGCCTGAAAAGGTTATACTGCTCATCAATGGGAATCCCCGGCCCCTGGTCTTGAACGGCAACCACGATCTCATCGGCTCTGTTATCAACCGAAACGGTTATTGTCGAGAATCTCGGAGAGAACTTGATTGCATTCGAGATGAGGTTGTTGAGCACCTGATCGATCTTTGCAGGGTCGATCCTTGCCATAAGCGGTCCTGCAGGGGCAATAAGGTTGACCTGGATACCTTTGGCCTCTGCCAGGTGCTGATTAAATTGCACATCGTCGTTTACAACCTCCAATAGGTCGATTTCCTGGATACTTAAGGGAAAACGCGTAGTCTCAATCCGTGAAATATCCAGAAGCTCATCCAGCAGGTTCTGCATGGTAATACCCGATCTGTGTATGAGTTCAAGGTATGTGCGCTCTTTTTTTGTCTGAGCCGTTACCTTTTCCAGGAGCATGTTGCTGCACCCAAGCAGAACGTTCAGGGAATTTTTCAGGTCATGGGCTGCGATGCCCAGGAACAGGTGCATCTGCTTATTGAGCCTTTGGGTCTGTTCGTTTGCCTTTTCGAGTTCAAGGGTTGCCCAGATCTCGTGGAGGTCTGAAATGACAAGGCGCGAGAACTTCTGGAGCAGGTTAATGAGCTGTTCGGAGTAATGGTTCTCTTCTGTGTCCATTACGCAGATAGTGCCGAAGATCTCACCCCCAGGCCAAGTAAGCGGCATACCCAGGTATGAGATCATACCCTGTTTGATCCAAGGATTTTGGCACCACCTCGGATCATTGAGGGCATCAGCGATGAGCAGTGGATTTATGTTGCTCATGACATGTTCACAATACAGGCCCGTTTCATAGGACTCTTGATTGCCGGGTTCATAAGGGTGCGCGGCATTCCGGTTCCGAACGAATACCTCGATATGGCGTTCATGTGCCCTCATGATAAGTGCTGTCGGGACATGGAAGATATCGGATATCAGGTCAACGATCTCCTGCCATGCCCCGAGGACGGCCTTGGGCACCTCAATATAATCAAGAACAGGATATTTTGATTTCTCGCTGTTTTTGGAATCCATATGATTCCCAATGCAGATCGGATACATGCACTTCATTACATTCCACTCATATATTATAAGGGGAATATCGTTTTTGGGAACAGGGTAATTGATTATGTCATATAAAAAAATCGTATCGTGCATATGAGGCTTTCTTCCAGGGCGCGAGGGTGTCCTGAAGCCTCAAGCCTCATTAAGAAGCTTATGATCATCAGACAACATTATCACTTGACACCCGCTGTGCAACCTATTAACCCCTTGATTCATCCATTTAGAGATCCATACTGCATATGAACAAATGGGGAGGGGTGCATGGCACAGGAGGAAAACAGCAGCGGAAATAATTCCAACAGATCGATGATCTTCGTTGTATTTGCACTCATTGCTGTTATGATCGCCACCGGTGTCTATTTCTATATCAGACATACCAAATACTATATTTCAACGGATGATGCCTATGTGACCGGCAGGATCCATTCAATAGCCCCGAAGATTGCTGGAACGGTAAAGGCGGTCTATGCGGAAGACAACCAGTTGGTGAAGAATGGAGCCCTCCTTCTGGAGATTGACAGTAAGGATTACGATGTCAGGGTAAGCGATGCCAAGGCTGCCATGGAGTCCGAGCAATCGAAGCTCCTTGAGCTCTCTGTTCGGGTGGATGTTGCCGAAAAGCAGCTCACGGAGATCCAATCGAGGATCGATGCAGCCCGGGCAACGTATGCCTTACAAGAGGCAAACCTAAAGCAGGCAAGGCAGGATCTTAACCGTGCTCAGAAGCTCTATAACAAAGGGGTCTTGGCCGAGGCAACACTCGAGAAGGCAACAACCGCTTATGATATAGCGAAGGCCCAGGTGGATGCGGCCGGCGAGCAGATCAAGCAGGCTTTAGCCTCACTGGAAACGCAGAAGCTTGTAGTCTTACAGTCTAATACGGCCCTCAAATCCCAGGGATATGTCGTAGAACAGAAAAAACAGCTACTCGCAACCGAGAGCTTGCGGCAGAGCTATACAAAGATATATGCCCCTTCAGACGGGTACATCACCAAGAAGAACATAGAGGTCGGCAACCAGATACAGGTGGGCCAGCCTGTCATGGCGGTTGTTCCGTTGACTGATGTATGGGTTGTGGCCAATTATAAGGAGACACAGCTTACAAACGTGAAGCCCGGCCAGAAGGTAGATATTAAGGTAGACACCTATCCCGGCAAGACCTTCTCAGGGACCGTGGACAGCATCATGGCTGGCACGGGCTCGGTCTTCTCGCTTTTCCCTCCGGAAAACGCCACAGGAAACTATGTGAAGGTGGTGCAGCGTGTCCCGGTGAAGATCATCCTGGAAAAAGGGACGGATCCTGATCATCTCCTGCGTGTGGGCATGTCGGTGGAGCCCACGATCAAAGTAAGAAAGTAGCAGCAGGAGCTTAACGCATGATAACCGCGCCATCGCCGCCCCAGGCGAATAAATGGCTCGTTGCCCCGACCGTGATGCTTCCCATGCTCATGGTCGTCCTCGACACCTCGGTGGTGAATGTATCGCTGGATCATATCCGGGGAAGTCTCTCTGCAGGCATCGATGAGGCGACCTGGTCCATCACCGCGTATCTTGCAGCCAATGCGGTTATAATCCCCATGTCAGGGTGGATAAGCAGGCTCATCGGGCGGAAACGGTACCTCCTTTTATCGATTGTGCTGTTTACGCTGAGCTCTTTTCTCTGCGGGATCTCATGGAACATTCAGAGCCTCATTATCTTCAGGGTCATACAGGGCCTTACCGGCGGGGCAATGCCGCCGCTGTCCCAGGCTATTTTGTTGGAGTCATTCCCCCCTCAGCAATACGGCATGGCCATGGCCATCTTCGGGATCGGCGTCACGTTCGGGCCCATCATCGGTCCGGTTCTCGGAGGATGGATCACCGACAACCTCACCTGGCACTGGGTATTCTTCATCAATATCCCCATCGGTATTGTCTCCGTTATCATGGCGATCTTGTTCATTGTAGACCCTCCCTACATGAAGGGCATACGCATGAAGATCGACTATATCGGTCTCATCCTGCTTGCCCTCGGCGTGGGGTGCCTCCAACTCCTCCTCGACAGGGGCGAGAGGAACGACTGGTTTAATTCCAACCTCATGCTTGCCCTTGCAATCATCTCGGTGTTCTCCATTGCCTTGTTCATCATTGTGGAGCGCCGCACCGAAAGGCCCATTGTTGATCTGAAGGTATTTAGGAACTATTCCTTCTGCCTCGGGAATCTGGCCATATTCTTCTTTATGGTGAACCTCTTTGGAACGCTTGTCCTACTGCCTATCTACCTACAAACCCTCATGGGTTATACATCGAGTCTGTCCGGCATCGTGCTTGCACCCGGGGGCGTTGCAAACCTGGTGGCCATGCCCCTCGTGGGGAGGTTTCTGCATCGATTCAACCCGAAGATTTTTGTCATACCCGGAGTTCTCCTCACAGCATATTCCACGCTCCTCATGGCCAGCTTTACCCTGGGTGTAGACTTTATGACGGTTCTGTGGCCCAGGGTTGTCATGGGCCTGGGCATGGGTATGCTCTTCATCCCGCTCACCACCCTGACGGTCTCCGGCATCAGCAAGGAAAACATGGGCAATGCCACTGCCATCTATAATCTCATCAGGAATATCGGGGGCAGCATAGGCATCGCCATCGTCACCACCATGGTAAACCGCAGGGCCCAGTTCCACCAGATGCGACTGGTGGAGCATATGACCCCGTATGATTCGATGTACTACCAACGTGCCCAGCAGGGGGCCAATCTTCTGCAACAAAGCGGTTTGGACCCGTCTACGGCAAGGCAGGGCGGGCTCGGCATCATATATGAGAATATGATCAGACAGGCATCAATGCTCTCATTTGATGATGTCTTTTATGCCCTCGCGGTGATGACCCTTATCCTTATCCCCCTGGTGCTCTTCATGAAACAGAGCAAAGAAGGGCAGGGACCGGCCGCACTCGGCGAGTGATTAAGAGTCGTTGCAAGTCACCGCAGGGGTCTTACGAGTTTCAAGATTTATTGAAAAGACCCCCTTTTTTTCTCGAAGCAGGGCATTACTAAATGATTATTCGCACGAATAAACAAAGCGGTTTATAGCTTTATCGAGGATTGAATGATGAGACCAATAAAACACAAGAAGGCTGAAATCAAGAAAAGACGGCTTCACAATGCACTTTGGGCCATGTTCATCGGAGACGCTTTGGCCATGCCGGCTCATTGGTACTACAGCCTTGAGAACATTCAAAAAGTCTTTGACAATGGTGTACAGGGATACAGAGACCCCCCGAATCCTCACCTTGAAAGCTTTATGGTGGGCATGGACTATACCCCTGATATTGAAACAGCCAAACGCCTTGGGCGTGCGTACGATATCCTCCACGAACATGCCCGATTTTATAAGACCAACTACAGCTCGCTTCAAATCCGGCTTTCTGATCAGGCAAAGGTAACCGGGAATACCGTTCCAGAGCTGGATGACCGCTATCATTACCACTACGGCCTGAAGGCCGGAGAGAACACCCTCGGTGCACAACTCGTGCGTGTGCTCATGCGTTCGGTGATCAGGAGAGGCCGCTACGACCATAATGCGTTCTTAGACGACTTCATCACGCACCTCACCACACCCGGCAGGAACCGTGACCCGTATACCGAGATCTATATCCGCCGGTGGTTCGAAAATTATTCACGCGGCGTGCCGCCCCATGCCTGCGCCGAGCTGCAGCGCAATGTGTGGTCCATAAGTGCCCATGGCGGCATCATCAGGCCCCTGGTGCTCTCCACGCTCGTTGACAGCCCCTACCAGGGCCTTGGCCTTGCCGTCGAGCATCAGAACATGACGCATCGCGCAGAAAATTCGATCAGTGCGCTGGGCGTCCTGGTCCCGCTCTTCAACGCATTATTATCAGGGGCCGAGCCGCGCAAAACAATATCCACATATGCCCGGACAATACGCATACCGCGTATAACAGGCAAGGAACTGTTTGGAGTTTACCGTGACCATAATGGCCCGGGTAACATTCCAAAGGACGAGATGTGGAGACTCCATACGGAACTCATCGATAAACCGTTTGCGATTGATCGTTTTGTCAGGAAGTATACCGACAAGGATGTTATTGCTCATCTGCTTGCCACCGCATGTTATCCTGAGCACGGCCTGCCGTTGCTCCTTTACCTCGCCTGGAGCCGTAACCTTGAAGTGGAACCCTCGCTGCTGGCCAATGTAAATGCCGGCGGTGACAATGTGCATCGCGGCATGCTCCTGGGCCTCATGCTCGGGGCTGCCAACGACAAGATACCGGGGCATCTTATCGAGGGCTTAATTGCACACGAGGACATTAAACACGAGATCGATGCCTTCATCGACATAGCCTTGAGCGGGAAGGGGATCTGATACCGAATCGCAAAGAGCTGAGTATCTTCTTTGTGAGTGCCACGGCCTAAAGATACACCTCGCGATTAAAAACTCTAAAGGATTTTTATATATGTCATGCAAATCCGCGACAGAGCTGATATTATAAAAACACAGCGCGTATGAGAAGAACAATTCCTTCTTTCATCTATGTCTTTCTCCTTATCACCGGGCTCACACTCCCTTGCCTCGCCCAGGAGAAGACCTATAAGGTGGAAGTCCTCCAGATCACTGCAATAGAAGAGCTCCAGCAGGTATATGACGGTTTTCTCAAGGAGTTGGAGAAGAGCGGCCTCATCCAGGGGAAGAACCTTGAGGTCAGGCGGACTATCATCGACTTCGACCTGGAGAACCCAACACTTACGAAAAGGATCAATGTCTATTTCAGGATTAAGAGTGAGGCCTCGCGAATCATAAAGGAGAAGCCTGACCTGGTCCTCACCATGGGGACCCCTGCCACAAGGTATTCCAAGGATAAGATCATTGCAGCGGGTATACCGCTGGAGTTCACGGCGCTTGCCTTTCCCACTGCTGTAGGCTGCAAGTCTTTGACAGAGGCCGGCCCGGGTTTTACCGGTGCAACCACGCACATGGACATGAAAGACGCGCTCAAGGTTGTGAGGCTGGCATTCCCCGCTATCAAGACATTGGGCATCGTGAACAGCGACGATTTGAACAGCATCTCCCATGCGGAGGAGGCGAAAAAGGAAGGGCCCCCACAGGGCTTCACCGTAATATCGAAAAAGGTTGGTATGAAAGATAACATAGTACCCGCACTTATTGAGCTTCAGAAACAGGGTGCGCAGGCCTTTGTAGTACCTCCCGACCCCTACTACGAGATACGTAACCATGAGAAGGCCGGTGAGCTCATCGAGTTCTCAAAGACCAATAAGATCCCGGCCTTCAGCTTTGTCATTGACAGGGTCCCCGGCGCAATCCTGTATGTAGGGGTGGACTTCGGGGTCATCGGCGCTCTCTCCGGCCAACAGGCGGTCAAGATCCTTAAGGATGGCGTGAAACCGGGCAGTCTACCCATTGTAAGGCAGCAAAACCTCACGGTCTTGGTGGACATGAATCTCGTGCAGGCCATGGGCATTCAGCTGCCACCGGAAGTCCTTCACATTGCCAAGCCTCTCGATTAACATGCCATCCATTGCGGGCTTTCTGTTATGCGCCGATCATCCTGGGAGGTTCGGCATTCTCTTTATTCCCTGGAGAGATCACTGCATACCTGGGAGCGGATGGAGGGGTGAGGGGTGATGGAGAAGGGGCCCTTGATGTATTCCGTAATCCTGATCATGGAAAGATGCCCTCATCACATTGCTCTGTACTCGAAGAAGTCGCATTTCCCAAAAACATCAGTGAACTGTTCCCATGTTTTCGCAGATATCGGGCCGTAGGAATCCAGGCTACACGCTGAGTCCCAATCATTGCATCTACTGCACGTATCCATGTCTTGAGGGAGGGACGGTAAGGACACGATGCCCGGAGGTCGTTGCCGGAGAGATCGCCATGCTGCACAAGGATTTCAAATGATATCAGAAATGTCTTTTCCCGGGTTTGTCCGACCTGTCGGATTTATGAGAATCGGGAATCAGTCTCCATTCGCTCGTCTGCCAATTGTCCATATGTTTAACATCAAAGACCCAGGGGGGAATAGTTATGCACAGATATTTGGCCAGAGAATAGGCATAAGGCTCATACATGCGGCGCAGATCTCTCAGTTTCTGGTCAGTATCCTTTCCCTCACGCAGTTGCAATCCCGCTGCTGCAAGGGTGGAGCGCAGATGTGCAAGAACATGCTCGGGAAGGCGGTCATACTCCGGCTCTTGCGGGGGGGTGCTTAAGACTATTGAGAGATCGACAACGGCATGCCGGGCCATGGCAAACGTTAATTCAGCTTGCCTGGCGCAGGCATCTTCTACACCAACGATGGTAAGCGCACAGGTATCCAGAATCGCCGTAAGGGCGCCCAGCCAGGATTGGTTATCATGTTGTGAACGGAAAAAAGCAAGGGTCGGATATGACAAATGGATCTCAAGCAGCTCCGCAGACCATCGTTCCCAATCGTGGAGAAGCTGAAACAGCGTATCCAGGCCTTTGTCATGGCTGTGTCGAAGGAATATCTCGGCAGCTGTAGGTGGGGAGCCTGCCCGTGCATCCAAGAGGGAAATGGTTATCTCCCTTTGGGTAAATGACTGATTAAGTGCCGGGAGGTATCCGATGATGAGCGCGAGAAAGGCAAAGCCCATTCCTGCTTCCATCACGGTGAGGAACCTGGCAAACGCTGTGTGCGGGATAACATCACCCAACCCGAGTGTGAAGAATGTGGTACCGCTCAGATACAGGGCCATACCGAACCCGGGATATCCTTCTGCAGCATGAAATGCCGATATTTGTGCGGAGTACATGAGGGCAAAGCCAAAGATCAGGCCTCCGGCCCAGATGATCAGTAAAAGCAGGAGAGAAAGCGGGCCATAATAGCTCAGGTAGGTTTCACGGTATCTGTCTGAAACTATAGAGCGGGACAATCTTGACCACGGCAGCCATGTGAAGCGAAAGAAAAGACGGGCAAGTCGAATGCGGCGGATCACCCGACGCGGAAGAAGGATCGTCTCGAAGGCATCACCGAGGATGATGGCGATGAGCCCGGCACCCAGAACTGCCGACAAAATCATCATCTATACTCCGGGCGGTATTCATTTTGCCTGATGTGACAGCTGTCATGAACCCTGAGATCGCACATGAATTTCATATCTTTGTCTGTCCTTACGTCTTTGATGTTCAGGTATAGAATAAAGTCACAGAGAGCATTTTCAAGCTCTTCTTCCTGAACCCGGCTGTGAATGGACAATTAACCCTGCTTCATCCGATTCACAAATTTTACGGATACCACCCATTGCCTCCGGCCCTGCTGCCTATTATTTGTTTGTAAAGCGCCTGGTAATTCAGGAGGTCTTATGGACGCTCATAAGATGTACAGATACCGGTACAAGGTCAAGATATTGAATGCATCCGGCTGCGGTCCGGTGCACAGGGACCGGGTCGTATCCAGGCATATCTCCTTGGAAAATGCAAGGAAGGCCAAGGGCAAAATTTTGAGTGCCGAGCAAGGCGGAGGGATCACATCACCATACTACATATGGGACGAGCTCGAGCAGAGGATAATAGAATTCTAATTACACTTGAATAAATAGTCTTAAAAACAAGGATACGAAAGATCCGTCATGATGCTGAGGAAAAGAGATTGGGGGGTAATTGCAGGTGAAGCAGGTCTGTTCTTCATCATACTCATAGTTTTATATCTTGATGAGTATGTCGATCTGCCTTACCATATGCTTGGGGCACCGCATACACCGTACAGGCCTCAGGAATACATCCTTGAGTCACTTTCTGTCCTTGTTGTCGCCATAATCATCATCATGGTAACCTATATCATACTCCGGAGAACCGCCCGGCTTGAGCGATTCTTAAGGGTCTGCGCCTGGTGCAGAAAGGTATGGGTGAATGACAAATGGGTGAGCTTTGAAGAATACGCACTGAAACGGCACTCACTGAAATCCAGCCACGGCATCTGTGAAGAGTGTGTGGCCAGACTCGAGAAAAAGGCCGAACAAAAGAAGGCTGACAAGCAAGAAGACTCACAGTGATTCCATAAGTGGTTCATTGCTTAATGTTGACATCATCTTTGTTCTCACTCATTCTATGACGTATGTGTGAACCCGTCAAAGGAGGATCGTAACAATGAAGATCATGGCCATAAACGGAAGTCCCCGGAAAAGCCAGAGCCGTACCGGCCAGATTCTCAGAGAGGTCCTCTCCGGGGCGAAAGGTGCCGGTTCCGATATTGAATACATAGATATAACCACCCTGAATGTAGACTGCTGCATCGGGTGCGACAAATGCCATCATCTGGGCCGGTGTGCCCGGAACGACGACTTCAATGACCTGTTTGAAAAGATGCTCGCCAGAGACGGCCTTATTCTCGGCAGTCCCGTATATATCTTCCAGGTCACGGCACAGCTCAAGGCCTTCATAGACCGCCTCGGTCACGCCATCCACTGCCAGCGCCTGCTGGGCAAGTACGGTGCAGTGGTAGCCACCGCCGGCGGCTCCGGGCAGGTTGAGACCGCAGATTATATGGAGACCCTCCTGAACCGTATGGGCGTTCAGTGTACGGGCCGGGTGGCCTGCACCCTGGATGACGGCCTTGTCCCGGCCGGGTCTGATGTCATGAGGCGCTCAAGAGAGCTTGGCCAAACCCTTGTATCGGCAATCAGTGAGAAGAAGGATTTCCCCGAACAGCTCCACACACTATCCCAGATGCGCCAATATTTCTGTAATATCATGATAAAGCGGAAAGAACGGTGGGACTGGGAATATAAATATTGGCAGGAAAAGCGCTGGCTGTAGCAGGGGAGAAAAGGGAGGTTTGATATGCACTTTGAATTGACTGCAGGGCAGCAAATCTTCAGCCATGGGATACAGGAGGCAGAGGTACCTGCGTGAAAGCTACTTGTCCCTCTATGCCTGCGGGACTTCGGAAATACATAAAAAACGTGATATCGAGATTTCCATAATCCATAGCCCACTCACTATGACCTTGATCCCGGTAGACCCGGATACAACTGCTTTACTAATTGACTATTTGAATCAAATATTCTAATATTCATTAATGGCAATGGACAAAGACCGGAAGCTCAATGACATCCTCAAGGCTGCCTTAAGGCTGTTTGCCCATTACGGGTTCAAGAAGACCACGCTGGATGATGTGGCAAACGAGCTGGGAATGACCAAGAGCAACCTCTATTTCTACGTGACCAACAAGCGGGATCTCTACGAAAAGACCGTAAGCATGGCCTTCCAGGAGTGGCAGACCGCGGTGGTCGAGGCAGTAGGCGAGGTGGACGATGTGGCAGAGAAATTCTCAGTCATGGCCATGAGGTCCATTGAATACCTTGTAGACCATGAGGAGCTCCGTTCCGTATTCATGAAAGACCCCGGCATCTTTACCCTCTACCCGGCCGAAGACCGCTTCTATGAAATCAACAAGGGCGCCATGCTGCTCATAGAGGATATCCTGTCCCAGGGCATCAAGCAAGGCCGGTTTTACGACATGGATGTGCAACACATTGCCGAACTCTTCTTCTCCATCTACATCATGTTCCTGATCAAGACGTACGTGAAATCCGAAGGGGTCTCCGCGATGCGCATGTATGAGGAAGGCCTCAAGATCATCCTGCGAGGATTGTGCAGGAACTGACCGGGAAACCGGCAGGATAAGAGGAACGGACTTAATAATCTCCCGCAACACGGGAATGCCCGGCGATTATTCGCGCACATAGGTGAAAAACATGAGGAGGGAACCATGCCGAAAGAAAAAGAAATGTATGATCTTATTATCGTGGGCGCCGGCAGCGGCGGGTGCGCCACCGCCAAGGTAGCTGCGGAACAGGGTCTCAAGGTACTGCTGATCGACAGGCGGAAAAAAGCGGATATAGGGGACAAGCTCACCTTCGATACAATCCCCGTATACGCGTTTGAAGCGCTCGATATCCCTGTACCGGAAGGAGACGAGCTGGATATGAGGATGCTGAAGCTGAAGGTGTTCTCGCCGAACAGGAAACATTCCTTCGAAGCCGATCTCGATGGATACCTGGCACACAGGCACTTGCTGGGACAGCGACTCCTGAAATATGCCCTGGATGCCGGTTGCACACTCCTTGCCGAGACGGAAGTGATTGACCCCCTGATAGATAAGGACTTTATCGTGGGCGTGAGATGCCGGACTCCCAAGGATTCGATGCAAGAGTACCGTTCCAGGGTCGTTGTCGATGCAAGCGGATTCTTCGCGGTCGTACGGGACAAGCTTCCCCACACCGTCTACCACAAGGAAGGGATGATACCCGAAGATACCGTACTCTGTTATCGGGAGGTGCGGGACCTCACGGGCAGTTCCGATTACATCCCCCCGAACGACTACCCCGGCTGGTATTGTACCCTTGAGAACCGCGGCTATTTCTGGATAGTGCCCGAAGATAAGGACAAGACCAATATCGGCTGCGGCATACCGAAGTATCCTGGCTATCCGAACCCCGAAAAGGTGACGCTGGATTTCTGTAAGGCGCATCCGGACAAGATCGGTGATAAGGTGTATGCAAAGGGTACAGGCCCTACGCCCAACCTGCCCATGAGGCCTTGCCAGCCCGAGCTTGTCGGGAACGGATTCATGCTGGTCGGTGATGCAGGTTATCAGGTATCGACGAATTCCGGATTCGGGGTTCCGGGGTCGGTGATTGCCGGCAAGATCGCTGCAAATGTGGCCGCCGCAGCCATCAAAAGGGGCGATGTCGACAGAAAAGGCCTGTGGGAGTATAACGTACAATACAAGAGGGGGTTCGGATCTGTCCGTCCCTTTGCGGATGCCATCCGGATCTTTGTCCAGAACCTGTCCCACGAAGAAATCGACGCGCTGATTCAGACCGGACTTATGGGCTCCAAGGAGTTCAGCGCGCTGTGGAGCGACCGCACCTTCGACTATACGGTTCAGGAACGCATCGCCAAATTCATGAGCAGCAAAAGACATTTGGGGCTGTTCATCAAGGTCTCCGTCGTATTCCTGATTGCGAAGCGTCTGGAGAAACTCTACAAGAATTTCCCCTTCGCGATCGATGATTTTAATGCATGGATGCTCAAGCGGACTTTCCTGTATGCACTCCTATTCAAGTCCCTCGGCCTGAAAAGGGGGATTGCAGCTTAAGCGCCTTTGGTAAAGGTGGGGTATGCCGGGAAGAGTATACCCTTGAATGCAAACCGGTATCAGGCCACATCGTTGGCCGCAGCCCGGCCTGCGGCCCGGCCTGAGAACATACATCCGCCGAGGAACGTCCCCTCCAGCGCACGGTAGCCGTGCATGCCCCCGCCGCCGAATCCGGACACCTCTCCTGCTGCATATACCCCGGGCAGAGGCTGGCCGTCGGCTTTCAAAACTCGGCCGGAGAGGTCGGTCTCCAGCCCGCCTAAGGTCTTGCGCGTGAGTATCCACAGCCTCACCGCAATCAGAGGGCCTGCAGCCGGATCGAGAATCCGGTGCGGCCTTGCCACCCGGACCAGCTTGTCGCCGAGATAGGCGCGCGCCGCCCTGATCGAGGTGACCTGTGCATCTTTGCCGAAGGGGTTGATGATCTGCCGGTCGCGCCCCACTATCTCCCGTTCGAGCTCGACCGGATCGATAAGGGACTCGCCGGTCAGGGCGTTCATCCCTTGCACGAGTTCTCTCAGCGTGCGCCTAACCACAAAATCCGCACCGCGCTTTTTGAATGCCTCCACGGGTCCCGGCGCGCCGGGCAGGGCACGGCCTAGAGTTTTGAGGATGCTGCGGCCCGTGAGGTCGGGGTTCTGCTCGGAGCCGGACAGGGCGAACTCGCGGGCAATGATGCGCTGGTTGAGCAGGAACCACGAATAATCGTAACCTGTAGTGGCGATATGCTGGAGCGCCCCCAGGGTGTCGAACACGGGGAACAGGGGGATCGGCAGGCGATATCCTCTCGCGTCCAGCCACAGCGGCGACGGGCCGCTCAGGATGCGGATGCCGTGGCTGCTCCAGATCGGGGCGTAGTTTTGTATGCCCTCAGGGTAGTGCCACATCCGGTCGGGATTGATGATACGCCCACCGCTCAAGCCGACGATCTCGAGCATACGCCCGTCCACGTAGTCAGGCACGCCCGATATCATGCGCTGCGGCGGATCACCCATGCGCTTCGGCCAATTGCGGCGCACCAGGTCGTGGTTGGCGCCTATCCCGCCGGAGGTGACGATCACGGCCTGGGCCTTCAGCGCAAACTCGCCCGTTACCACACGGGAGCTGGGTGCGCCGCGAACGGCATCGCTCGGTTCCAGCACATCACCGTGGACGCCCTCGACCGCACCTCCGCTCATGCTTAGCCCGGTGACCCGGTGCCGGAATCTAAACGTCACCAGGCCCTGTTTCTCGCCCTCGCGCACACGCCGGATGAACGGCTCAAGCACAGCCGGGCCCGTACCCCATGTCACATGAAAGCGGGGGACCGAGTTGCCATGCCCGGTCGCCAGATAGCCACCGCGCTCCGCCCACTGCACGATAGGAAATATCCGCACACCCAGGGCCTGCATCCAGGCGCGCTTCTCTCCGGAGGCGAAGCCGACATAGGCCTCTGCCCATCGGCGCGGCCAGTAGTCTTCATCCCGGTCAAATCCTGCGGTGCCGAGCCAGTCCTGCAGGGCCAGCTCGTAGGAATCCTTTATGCCCAGCCGGCGCTGCTCCGGCGAGTTGACGAAGAACAGGCCGCCGAAGGACCAGAATGCCTGCCCGCCAAGCGACGCCTCCGGCTCCTGGTCCAGTACGATCACCCGCCTGCCCGCATCCGTGAGCTCAGAGGCGGCAACGAGGCCGGCAAGACCTGCACCGATTATAATCACATCCGCATCATTACTCATCAATCTTCCTCCTGCAGCCATGTCACAAGGCAGCTTATATGTGCCATCTGTTATGCCGTATGACTATTGCTTATATAAGTATTTGGAGGGCTGAAAGGGAGAGGGGCCGGGTTTTTTAGATTTATAATTCCGAACGGCCTTAGGCCTTCTCGGCAGGAACTACTGACTGAGGTACTTTCCTCCGACGACTCGTGCCGGCTAGCATCATCAACCATGATCATCCATAATGCGCTCTAGCCGCCTCCAACAGGATATCGATCATGTGCCGTAGATCCGACTCGTCAATGTTGAGCGGCGGCCACAGGTAAATCGTGGGCCCCAGGGGGCGGATGAAGAGGCCGAGTTCGTAAGCCCGGCGCACTATTTCACGGACGCGGGCGGCCCCACCGGCCGAATCCTTGATCTCGACGGCCGCAATCATCCCGAGCGCTTGCATGGGAGAATCTTCAAGCAGGACTGCGAGACGGCCCATGCCGTTCTCAAGGATACTCGCAGGGCCGGCCAGACGCTCAATGACCTGTTCCTCTTCATAGACCTTAAGCGCAGCCAGGGCAACGGCACTGGTGATCGGGTTACCGCAGAACGTAGTGCCGTGATGAAAGGTTCGCGTCAGCTCACCGTCGGCGCGGAAGGTGTCATATATCTCATCGGTGACCATCGTGGCGCTCATGGGCAGCATACCCCCGGTCAGCCCCTTGCCCAGGGTTATTATATCGGGCTTGATGCCTGCCTTCTCGCAGGCGAACATGGCGCCGGTGCGGCCGAACCCTACCGCTACCTCGTCGGCGATGAGGAGGAGGCCGTGCTTGTCGCAAAGCTCGCGCAGGCGGCGCAGGTATCCTGAAGGGTAGATGCGCATCCCTGCGGCAGCCTGGCAGAGCGGCTCGACGATCACGGCGGCGCACCCGGAGTGATGTTCATGAACCAGCTCGGCCATCGAGTCAAAGCACTCGATGCCGCATCGTCCGGGCCGAAGGCCTAGGGGGCAACGGGCGCAGTGAGGCGAGGTCGCCCGCCACGACGGCGTGGCGGCAGGGCCGAACGGTTTATGGAAGGTATCGATGTAGCCCACGCCGATGCCGCCCAGGCTGTCGCCATGGTAGCCATCCTTAAGGGCGATGAAGCGGGTACGGCCTGTCTTCCCAAGGTTGGTCCAGTACTGCAGCGCGATCTTGAGCGCCGCCTCTACGGCCATGGAACCGTCGGCTGCGAACATGGCATGGCCCAGGCCAAAAGGGACTACAAGGGAGAGGCGCTCAGCCAGCTCGATGGCCAGGGGATGCGACATGCCGCCCAGAAGCGTGTGCTGCAGGCGCGCGGCCTGTTCCTGAATGGCCCGTACCAACCTCGGGTGGCTGTGCCCCAGGTTCACGCACCACCATGAGGATATGCCGTCGAGTAATGCGCGGCCGTTCATTTCATAAAGTGTGCAGCCTTCGGCCCTGTCGATGATGGGAAACTCGGTCCGCTCGAAGGAAGTGATCTCGGTATAGGGATGCCATACGGCTTGGACGGACCGGCGGCGCATATCATGGTAACGCATGATTCAGAGCTCCTTATGAAGATCCCACGCACCCAGGGCCCGGTCCAACAGGTCCGTGTCGGGCGGGGCGCCCAGCCAGGGGATACGGGCCAGGACCCGGATGTTCCCGAACGATTGGATGGCGTGCAGGTTGTCGTCGTAAATAAACCGGTCATGCTCCGCAACGGAGCGGGTATCATTGAGAATGACCCCGAGAATCTTGAGATTGCGGCTGCGCAGGGCTTCGAGTGAAAGCAGTACGTGATTGATCGTGCCCAGACCCGAGTGGCCCACCAGCAGCACCGGCATCGACATCACAGCGGCAAGATCCAGCATGGTTTCGGATTCGTTCAGCGGAACCATAAGGCCCCCTGCACCCTCGACCACCAGCAACCGGTGACGCTCTGCCAACACCCGGGCGCTCTCCAGGATGACCTCCAGGCGGATCGGCCTACCGGCCAGGCGGGCAGCCAGATGAGGCGAACAGGCAGGTTCATAGAGGTAGGGTGCAAGGTGGTGCATGGTCTTATCATCCACGGTCAATCCGGTTGCCTGAAGTACGAAGTCGATATCCGGGGCTGTTGCATGCCCTGTTGCATCGAGGTAAGCACCGGTCTGCACGGGCTTCATCATCATGGCGTCCACACCGTGCCGTAGAAGGCGGCGCATGAGACCGGCAACGGTTATGGTTTTGCCTACATCAGTGCCCGTGCCGGTGACGAAGATCCCGGGGATCATGCGGTTTTCTTCCATCCCTTTCAAACCAGGCCCATATCCCGGAACACCCGGCCGATCTGTGCTGCTGCCCACTGGAGATCATGCATCTCATGAGAGAGTGTGACTGAAAGGCGCAGGCGCGCTGTGCCGCGCGGTACGGTCGGGGGGCGTATGGCGGTCACCAGCAGACCTTGCCCGCGCAGGCGCTGCGCCAGCTCCAGCGCCGCTTCATTCTCGCCGACGGGCACGGGGAGAATCTGGGAAAAAAAATCCGGGAGTCTCAGCCCCTCGGCCTTCAACAGGCCATGGAAGGTCTTTGCACGATCCAGCAGCCGCTCGCCCATATCAGGATCTTGACTGATCCGCTCTATCGCCCCTAGTGCGGCCCCCAGGCAGGCAGGTGACAGGGCCGTTGCAAAAATGAAGCTGCGGGCGCGATTGATCAGGAACTCGCGGCTTATCTCCGAGCAGACGACAAAGCCGCCCATACTGCCCAGCGCCTTGCCGAGCGTACCGGCTGTGAAGTCCGGCAGGATACCCTTGCCCACTTGGCGGCAAACGCCCCCGCCTTTTCCCCAGATCCCTACGGCATGCGCCTCATCCACCAGCATGACGGCCCGGTGTTTAGCCGCCAGGGTTCGTATTTTTTCAAAAGGTGCCAGGTCGCCGTCCATGCTGAATACCGATTCTGTCACGATGAGCCGGCGTCCCCGGCAGGGTGTGGTCTCCATCAGGTGAGCTAAGCCGGCAACGTCGTTGTGGGGAAAGGGTTTGATGGTGGCTCGGCTCAGGCGGGCGCCATCGATCAGGCTGGCATGCACCAGCCGGTCTGAGAAAATGATGTCGTCGCGGCCTGCCAGCGCCGCCACCACACCGACATTCATGCCGAAACCGCTGCTGAAAACCAGCGCTTTTTCCCCGCCGACAAGGCGGGCCAAGGCGGCTTCCAGTTCCTCGTGTAACTCAAGTGTGCCGCACATCAGGCGCGAGGCTGTGGCCCCGCAACCCCAACGCTCGATCACCTCTATGGCCCGGCGCTTGACATGCGGGTCTCGGGCGAGTCCAAGGTAATCGTTGGAGGAAAAGTTGAGCAGTGTCCTGCCGTCTGCGAGCTCGATTCTCCCTCCGGACTGTGGCCAAACCTCAGTGCGGCGGCGCAGTGCCGCGCGTTCAAGTTGTTCGAGTTCGCGTTGCAGAAAATCCATAATGATTACTCCTTGAAGCTTGCAGCGCCTTCCACTTCAAGCTCGAAACCCAGATCCTCTATCATTCTCAAGGCCTCGTCCCGGGGCTGTCCCCCTTCGGTCAGATAACCGTTGACGAAGATTGAATTGACCAAGAACAGCGCCATTGGTTGGAGGCTGCGGAGATGTACCTCTCGGCCGCCGGCCATCCTGATATCGGCTGCAGGATGAAGGAGGCGCGCCAAGGCCAGAACCCGCAGGCAGCGTAGCGGCGTCAGGCATGGGTCCAACATCTGGAAAGGTGTGCCGGGAACAGGGATGAGAAAATTGATGGGGATCGACTCGGGGCTTATCTGCCGCAACGCCAGCAACATGTCGACGATGTCTTCGTCGGTTTCGCCCTGGCCGATGATGCCGCCCGAGCATATCTCGAGCCCCGCTGCCCGGCAGACCTTCAGGTTATGTATGCGGTCGGACCAGGTATGGGTCGTGCAGATCGAGGGATAGTGGCGTTCGCTGGTGTTGATATTGTGGTTGACACGGTCCAGTCCGGCCTCTTGCAGTCGTCGTGCCTGCTCCGGCGACAGGAACCCCAGTGAGCAGCAGACGGAGATACCCGTACCGGCCTTAATTTCCCGGATTACCCCACACAGGGCATCCACCTCGGTATCATTGAGCGTGCGGCCGCTCAAGCCCATGCAGAAACGGTAGGCCTTGAGACGCCGGGCTTCCCTGGCCTCGGCGAGCAGTACATCACGGGTCTTGAGCGGATAGCGGGCGATCTCGGCCTTGGAGATTAAGGACTGTGAGCAGTAGTGGCAGTCTTCCGTGCAGATTCCGCTTTTGGCATTGCTCAGCACCTGAACCTGCACGCGATTGCCGTGGAAATGGTGGCGTACCCTCCAGGCCGCATCGAACAGGTCAAGAGAATCCCCATCGGAAGCGGCCAGGACAGCCAGGGCTTGTTTGCGGGATAGTATTTCGCCGGAAATGACGGATTGGGCTAAGAGAGCATATTCCATCAAATGACATCCCTCATGGGAGAAACCTGCACATCACGGCGGGCACTGGGCGCAGAAGGAACGGAAGACCTCGGTTGAAAGGTAGCGGTCGCCCCGGTCCGGGAAGATGACCACAACGGTGGATCCGCGTTTAAGGTCGCGTGCGACCTGAAGCGCACCCCACATGGCCGCACCCGAGCTGACCCCGCAGAACAGGCCTTCGTGGATGGAAAGGTCGCGGGTAGTCTCGAAGGCATCCTCGTCCGAGCAGATTATTTTGCTGTCCAACCGCGATGGATCGTAGATCTTGGGGACAATGGCCTCATTCATGTTCTTCAATCCCTGGATGCGATGGTCCAGCGTCGGTTCGACGCCGATGATCTTTATGGAAGGCCTCTTTTCCTTGAGGAACATGGAGCACCCCATGAGGGTGCCGGTTGTGCCCATGCCTGCCACAAAGGCATCGACCTCGCCCTTTGTCTGCTCAAAGATCTCGGGGCCCGTGGTCTTGTAGTGGGCCAGATAGTTGTGGGGGTTGTCGAACTGGTTTGGCATGAAGAAATGGCTGCCGTCGCATTCCATGATATGGTGCGCCCGGTTGATGGCGCCGTCCGTTTTGTCGCAGCCGGGCGTCAACTCGAGGTCCGCTCCGAGGGCCTGGAGGACGGCCCTGCGCTCGGTGCTCACGCAGGTGGGCATGGTCAGCTTGATCTTGAATCCCATGGCCGCCGCCACCATGGCCATGCCGATGCCGGTATTGCCTGATGTGGGCTCCAGGATCACCTTGCCCGGGGTCAGCTTTCCCGACTCCACGGCCTCCCTCAGCATGAAGAGCGCGGGCCGGTCTTTGACCGAGCCGCCCGGATTGGAGCCCTCCAGCTTGGCCATGATCCGCACGCCCGTCTTGGCGGAGTCCCAGATATTTTTTATCTCCACAAGAGGCGTATTCCCTATGGCATCCAGTACACTCATGAGCATCTCTCCCTTTGAACCGTTTACTAATATCGAAGCACTCTGCCTTCACGTATGACTTTTTCCCATCACTTGCAAGTTTTTCCCTATCCTTAAATTTTTAGGAGGGCTGTCAGGGGCCCTTTCATTACGCCGAAGTCCCGGTATAATGCCGCAATCCCAGGCGCCAGAAAACCCGTGAGATCACTGACAGGACCAAAGCCATGACGATCGCGCCTGCCAGGGTGACCTCATTCATGCGGCCGGTCAGGGCCTCGGCGGGTACTGTCGTGACAAAGGCGACCGGCACGATGAAGGTAAGCGCGAAGCGCAGCCACCCCGGATACAGGCTCACCGGCCAGCGTCCTGCCTCGTACATGCTCTGGAAGATCATCAGGATATTTTCCACGCGCACAAACCAGAATGAGAGCGTGGCCAGGATCAGCCAGAAGCTATAGATGATGACCGTGCCTGCGAGCAGCATCACGGTGAATTCGCCAACCTGCTGCATCCCCACCTTCTCCCCCAACCGCAGAAGCGCCGTTACCAGAACAGCGAATCCCAGCATGATATCTATAAGCTTCCAGATTTCCACCTGCTGGATGCTGACGAGGAGTTGGGCGTCTTCCGGTTTGGTGAGTGTGAAATCGAGCGTCCCGGTTCTTACGGATGCAATGAGCTGCTCCATTCCCGGCTGTATCACAAAACCGATTATACCTCCGACAAGAATGTAAATCCCCACCAGTGCCAGCACCTCGTCGGGCCGCCAACCACCCAGCGTGCTGGTATGTGAGAAGATCACCGCCAGGCCGGCCACTGCCGTGGCCAATTCCAGGACGGACTGGAACAGTTGCACGAAAAAGTTGATTCGGTAGGCCAGTTCGCCCATGACGCTGACCCTGAAAAAAACAGCTAGGAGGCGGGGGTAGCTCATGCGCCCACCGCCGAATAGACATGCGTGCCCGCACGCCACACGATCCGGATCAATACCAGGCTTACACCCAGCCATACAGCCTGGGCCATAAGGCCTGTCAGTGCATCGCCTAACGTAAGACGGCCGAGAAGGAGCTCAACCGGAAAGCCGATCATCCAGCGAAACGGCAGGACTGCGGCCGCCACCCGGATCGGATAGGGAAAAAGCGCAATCGGGGCGATCTGCCCGGAAAGGAACAGCACCAGGACAAAATAGATCTGGTTGATGGCGCTGGTGCGCGTGGTCCAGAAGGCGGAGAGCGCCAGCGTCCACTCCAGGAGGAACCGCAGTATGAAGGCAAGCAGCAACGCAGGGACAAATGCTGCGACAGCCCATAAAGCGGGTGTGGCGGCTGGTTTGAAGATTGCTGCCAGCCCGGCCGCAATGAGCAGCATGAAGGGAAGGGTGACCAGCTTTGCCGAGACATTGTCGGCAATGTCGGAGTGGATCGGATGCACGGGCTTAAGCAGGGCGAACGACAGCCCCCCTTCCCGGATGCGGTATTCGTATTCATACATGATCCAGGTGTAGGTGAGGTGATTGACCAGCATAAGCACGATGAAATAGGCTGCGAACCCCTGTGCGGTATAATCGCCGACACTGCCGCCCGCCCCATTCGAGACGACCGACCAGACAATGAGATAGACGAGTGGCTCCAGCACGTGCCCCATCATCCAGATGACGAGCGAGGCGCGGTACTGGAGCATCATGATGAAGGTGGTCTTAAACTGTTGGACATAGAGCTCCTTGAGCGCATTCATAGGGGCTCCTGTGCAAAGACCCGCTCGATTACTTCCTCGATGGGCGGGTCCTCGACCAGCAGGTCGATCACGGGCAGATCGGCCAGCAGGCGCTCCGTGACATGGGCGGTCTCGGCCTTCGGGACGCGCAGCGTAACAAGGCCGTCGGAACAGGAGACCACCTCGCCGTAGACATTCAAGTCGTTATGGCAATTTCCCAATTGCACCACAATGGTTTTATGTGCGGTGAATTGCTGCACCAGATTCGAAAGGTCGCCGTCAAAGAGGAGCCTGCCGTGATGGATGACGACGACGCGGCGGCACAGCGCCTCGACGTCGGCCATGTAGTGGCTGGTCAGTAGAACGGTCGCATCAAAGCGGCGGTTGTACTCTGCAATAAAGGTGCGGATGCGCCGTTGCATGGTCACATCGAGGCCTATGGTGGGCTCGTCGAGAAAGACCACCTGGGGCCGGTGCAGGAGGGCTGATGCAATCTCGCACTTCATCCGTTCACCTAAAGAGAGGTTGCGCACAGGCTTCTGGAGAAGCGGCCCCAGATCCAGGAGCTCGGTCAGCTCGCCGAGCATGAGGCGATAGTCCTCAAGCGGGATGCGGTAGACGGCCCGGTTCAATTCGAACGAATCCAGGGCCGGGATATCCCAGATCAACTGGTTGCGCTGACCCATAACGAGTGTAATTTGGCGGAGATATTCTTTGTCGCGCTTCCACGGCACATGGCCGAGCACCCTCACCTCGCCCGTAGTGGGGTGGAGCAGGCCCGAGAGCATCTTGAGCGTGGTCGTCTTGCCTGCGCCGTTGGGGCCTAAGAACCCCACGATCTCGCCAGGGGCGAGGTCAAATGTGATGCCGTCCACGGCGTGTATATCCCTGGTGCGCCGGTGCACGAGGCTTTTGAGCGCGGCCTTCACCCCGACTTCACGCTCGTTCACGACATAGATTTTGGACAGATCACGGATGTGGATCGCAGGCGCTGTCATGTTCATGTCTCTTTTTCAACTCCGATTATACGGCTTCTATAATAATGTCGGATATGTCTTGGGCAATGAGTCACAGCATGATGATGCCCATCCCCAAGGATATGGCAATAACGGCACGGACACTATATGAGGTCGTCTTTTTTGCAATGCTCCGGGCGGATACTCATGAATGCACGAATATCATCATAGTGATAAGCCCCAGCGAAGAGGCAGAGCAGTGCTATCTGAAGACACCACGTTGGAACCATGCGCCATACCGCGAGGCGGCCCGAAAGGACGGCAACGGCCTCGGTCAGCGCAAGGCCGTAAATGACAAAGACCGTTAGAGCCGCGACAAAGCGCCTTTCGATCGGACGCCGGTATGCCCACAGAAGAAGTCCTGTCCAGCCCAGCATGAGAGAAGCGGCATAACCCATGGCGAACCGGTAGGCATGAGACTGATCGTCGAATCCCCAGAGGAGACGGGCAAGTTCGGGAACCAACATCGGCAACACCGCCATCGCATCGGTTATCGCACCCACCAAAAACGCCGTCTTAAGCAGTCGTTCCTGTTCCATCATTAAAATAGCATACCTCTTCCATATAAATGGAATCATATTTCCCATAAATCTCATTTTTTAATTAATATCAACTGCAAACCAATTGAAATTACATTATATTACGTTTGGCATTTTCTTTGCTTTAAAATTAATGGATTATTCTATCATGAAATGCTCCCTCTAGGATTAAATGGGAGAAGGGATATGAGGAGATTTTTAACGTTTTTGGCAGTACTCATATTGCCCCTCTTTCTATGTGCAATGACCCCACTCACAGAATCTGATATGTCCAATGTCAGCAATCCTCTGAGCTTAATGATCAATCCTGATAACATTATGGATATCAACAATGGCGCCAAAGCATGGGATGATTCTGGCGTTATTAGCAAATTCTTACTAAACTCCATCAATCTAACGTGGAATGTTGACCTCTATCTAGATAAAAGCAATGGTGAGACCATAGAAACTCAAGAAACTAGTAAACACTTCTCCTCTTTATCATTGCTATGGGGTAATGGTATGTTTGACAATCTTCAGTTCTTTCTGATTGATCCAATTACTGGGAAAAGTTACACTACAATAGTCTCTGGTGAAGACACTCAGACAACCTATAGTAATCCTCAGGCTGAAATTACACACACCATGGCATATCCAATTGATTACACAACGAGTTTAAATAATCCTTATAGATATATGATAATGGATGGTAATATTGAAATGCGTGACACCTATAGAAGTCCAACTACAACCATCATCAACGCTGGGAGCTGGGTAGACATCAGGACTCATTAATTCATAGCCCTCAATGTATCTAAGGGGGAACTTTAGGACAAGTTCACTTTTCCTGCTTGTACAGATAGCTGCGATAAATCTCAGCAAGCTCCATTTTGATCGTGACTATACATTCTGATATGAAATCTATGAATGCTTCGTTCAAAGATCATTTGGGAATCGGCCTTTTTGCATTCTTTGCAAAACTGGGGTCAGAGACGATTTTCTAAGATTATCTATTCTGACTGATAACGAGAAATCGACTCTGGCCTAGATTTTCAGGCTTTTGAGCGCGTCGGGTTTCTATTTGCAAGATCAAGTTGTAGCTATTGTATCTGATGTCGGGTCTGAAAGTGCCGGTAGTTCCAGTAACGGCACGTACTTTCCAGGCCAAGTTCTTCGGCCAAAATCTCGGCTTAATTTCTCAATTGATACTTTCAATTACCGCTGCAAATGGCACGCAGCGCATCGATATCATCCTGTGAGGGTTCCAGACTGTTTGAATGGTTGATGGGGTACATAATGGATTCAGGGTTATTATTGTGTTTCAGACCAAGGGAATGGCCAAGCTCATGCGCCAGAACCCTTACCAGCATGGTATGGTTGGTGAATTGGAAAACGGTTATTGAACGGGCATATTTCATCCTCTGATATTGCCCTTCTTTGAACTCACTACCCATTTCTCTCCGTGTATTGCGAAATTGCACCACTTCAAGGTTGAGATTGTCGGCGATCTGATTAATCACAACAGCCATGCTGCTTAAAGTATCAGATGTGTTTTTCAGCTCTTCTTGATGACTTTTTATCTCATTAAGTTTAGACTCCAGTACATTTTTTTCCGTTATGAGTTGTTCGTATACTTGTTGAGAGACATTACCTTTCTTATAAATCGCATCATTTTTCGCATTAAAAGCCTTCATGCTTGCATTGTAGGAATTAACCTCAGCACTATAGGCTGAGATTTTTTGAGTATATTCAGATTTTAAACTCTCAAACTGGGACTTGACGGAATAATACGAGCTTTTTGTATTACTTATGTTACCGATGATTTTTTTTATCTTGTCTGTTGCTTCCTGCCTGTAGTCATAAACAAAATTAATAGCAAATCCGCTGGAAGAATCTTCCTGGAAAAGCTTGCGTCCCAAGGCATTTTCCCATATGGATGCAGCTTCGTTTATGGCATCCAACACATCCTGGTTGCTCATACCGAAGCGTTCGTCGAGAGAACCTATACGGTACAAGAGTGGTTTGTCACACTCATAAGCGTGACAGGCAGTACTTGCAATTATAGTGCAGCAAAAAAGCATTGCTGTTGCAAGGAGTATAAACCGAAGCTGCCCTGATTTGTCGTTGTTTATAATTATATTTTTCATTCTGTAATTTTCGGCAATTTTATTTATTTCATTGAATATTATCATACAAATATTTTTTAAGAGATGAGATCTGACAATTAAAGGCAGACTCCCTCAACAGCGAATAGAGCTTTTTAAGATGTTAATAATCCCTTGCCGCTTGAAAAGTCCACATGACTATAAGGACACATTGCTTTGTTAAAAGCAGAGGTACTTCGATAAATCTCAACAAGCCCCATTTTGAACCCACTTATGACACCCCCGTTCACATTTTTCCATTACGAAAAAATAATCACAGGCAATTTAAACGTGTGCTTTAAGAGGGATAAACTAATTATCAACCTAATTTCTATCCCGTTTTTGTATGTTGTAGGACGAGATCATGTATTGTATTGTTCAACCATTAGAAATTACAACTTAAGATCGGCTCCTGAGATGAAATGACTTTTGGCTAAGGAGTTCTCTTGCCTGATATCGTCTTGAGAATCATGTTGGAGATAATCACCTTCGGCGTCGGGTTTTCCCTTGTTTTTGCAATTGCCCAAATCTGCAGAAAAGACTTAGACCAGTCGAACTATCTCAACTTCCTGGTTTTTCTGGGGAACAGCATTATTCAGCTGTTTGTAGTGCTGAAGGTGAAGAATGTCATCCAGGAATACCCCCTTGCTACCTTTCTTTCCCTGTCTGCGATTTTCTTTATCGGCCCTGCAAATTATCTGTATCACCATATCCTGCTGAATCCGGCAAAGTCGGTGTCGGTGAAGCTGAAGATTCAATTCGTCCCTGCAGCAGCAGCCCTCGTCTGCGAGATTATCTTCCAGCTCCTGCCCCTCGATCTGAAAAGACAATTTCTGACCGGGCTGATCAACTCACCGCTACACCATTGGTTCACGCTCGTACTGGCATCCGGTGCGGTCTTCAACTTCGTCTATTTCCTTATCATGTTCAGGTTGGGGCTCAGTGTCCTGAAGAGTGAGAACATACGGACGCAGGTCCTTATGATACTGGCCGCCTTTTTCTCCACGCTGGTATCCATTGTCCTTCTCTCCCTTGGTTTTCTGTTCGGTTCGGACCCAGCGCTGCTCATGGGCGGGACGATTATAACACTCATAAATATCTCCATGTTCCTGTCCAATATGAGGTACCCCAACTTCTACCGGCTCATCGAGAACGAGATCAAGAAAAACAGGTACGAAAGGTCTCTTCTCAAGGGGCTGGACACCGAGGTCGTCTTTGAGCGCCTGACCTATCTGATGGGTGTCGAAAGTATCTATAAGGATTTTGACTTAAGCCTTGAAGGCCTTGCGCAGATGATGTCCATCACCCCTCACCAGCTTTCCCAGTTCATGAACGAGAGGCTCAATACCAATTTTCGCAATTACATAAATTCGTACCGGATCGAGGAGGCGAAGAAGATACTCATCAGTGAGTCGGACAAGAATATTCTCACGATCTGCTATGATGTCGGGTTCAACTCGAAATCCACCTTCAACCATTGCTTCAAAAAATATACGGACAAAACACCCTCCGAGTTCCGCCAGGAGTATCAGTCAAAGGATGAGGACCGTCCAGATCTATAAATCCGGCTGCCCGCACCGCCGTTGTCGACGGGTCTGAAACAAGGCTTGGAGCCGGTAAACAGCAAAACATTCAAAATCATGGTTTTTCTCATTGGAGCATACTTTTGCAGATCTTCTCTATTGTTGTTGAACATGAAGAAGGGAGAATAATTCCCTCTTCGAAGGGGGATGCTTTCTTGAATATCTACCGTGAGGGGGATGTTGGTATGAATGATTGTATGGTGTATGGCATGGCCCTCATCTTTTTCCAGAGATTTTTTTCCACCACGAAGAGCACGAAGGACACGAAGATAATAAGGGCAAAAAACTATTAATGTATGTCCGAAGTCCCTTCGTGCTCTTCGTGTCCTTCGTGGTAAGGGCTTCTTTTTGTGCACCCCCTCAATGATCAAAGTATACTTCAATGTAACCAAAATTATTTTCCCCGAAGTGCGAATCTATAAATCAGGGCGACAAGCGCCTTCCCAACGCCTATCTTTGGAACAAAATCTACAACTGAAATAATTTGAAAGGAGGTATGTATCATGGGTCAGATCAAACCGGAGGCATCCGGATATCCTTCAGCAGGCCTTGGCTTTACAGATACCCTGAACAGTCTTGAGGCCCAGTATCGTCTTCCTGCACGGATCAAGGCGGATTTTCATGAGGCAATACAGCTGGCTAGGGAGTTCAATGACGAGGTCCTCCGCCCGGTCTACCTGGGAATAGACAGAAAAGTCATGGAGGACAACGAATACCTGCCCCTGGATTTCATCAGAAAGGCCAACGTTTGGGGCCTGTACACCCTCTGGATTCCCAAGATGTATGGCGGTCAGGGTATGAACATGCTGTCCCTGTATACCTTCATGGAAGAGCTTTCATCGGTCTGTGCAGGGCTGGCAAACCTCATCGGCGCCCATTATCTCGGGGTCTCTGTCCTGTGCTCGTCGTGCAACATGAAGATCACCAACAGGATACTCCGTGATGTCGTCAGCGAGGCGAAAAAGGGCAACCCCTGTCTCATCTCGCTGGCATGGACAGAGCCCGGCGCAGGGACCGACCAGGTGGAGGGCCCGCTCCTTGACAGGGCAAAGGTCAGGACGCAAGCCACACGGGTTGAAGGCGGCTATGTGGTCAACGGAAGCAAGGTGTTCATCTCTGCCGGCCATGTGAGCACCTGGCACATGCTCATCTGCTATGAGGATATAAGGAAGCCCGCAGATACCCTGATCATGCTTGCCGTGAAGACCGGGATGAAGGGCTTCAGCTTCGGCCACAAAGAACAGAAGATGGGGCAGAAGGCATGCGTGGCCAGCGAGCTGATCTTTGAAGACTGCTTTGTGCCGGATGAATATGTCTGCTTTTCAAAGGATCAGGTCAGACGTCTCGGCATCACGGCGAAAGAGGCCGGCCTGAAATTGATCGGCATGTTCCCTAGCGTGACCCAGCCCGGGGTCGCTGCCATTTCTACCGGCATTGCCCGCGCTGCCTGCGAGGCGGCCAGAGAGTATGTCGCAAAAAAGAAGGTTGCGGGCGAATTCCTGATCAACCAGGAATGGGTGCAGATGGTCATTGCGGACATGTATACGAATGTAGTGGCGGCACGGGCCATATACATGGAGGCTGCCTATGCAGCCGGGCTTATGAGCATGATCCGGCTGCTCTTTAACAAGGCTTTGTTTTACCTCACGATCTACACACCTGCATGGATGTTCACCCTGTTGGTCGCACCCTTGTTCAACCTGGAGATCGTCAATCATATCTACCGGAAGCTGAACTTCGAAATGACAAAAGCCGAGGATGAAAGGCATATGTCAGGGCTCGGCTCCCTGACGAAATTCTCGTGCAGCGACATGGCTGTGGCCAATTGCGCAAAAGCCCTGGATCTCATGGGTGTGGACGGAACACGGCACGATGCCGGGGCAGAGAAATTGCTGAGGGATGCAAAGCTGCTCCAGATCTATGAGGGGACGAACGAGGCCAACAGGATCAATCTCTTTTCCATGCACATCGCACCGGGCATACCCGGTGTCCGGGTATTCGAATAAGGATTAAGGAGGTGGACCATGAACCGGGAAGCACGTGCAGCACACAATGAAGATATCAAGGCGATAAATGACCTTGCATACAGTTTTGCAAAAAAAGAGCTCTTGGAGCATGTACACGAACATGAATATCCCTATGCCCGTGAGGTAAAAGGCGTGATAGAGAAGGCCAGGGAAACCGGGCTGTTCGGCATCAACCTCCCCATGGACTGGGGCGGGACCGGGCTGAATGCACCTGCCCTTGCCGGCATGCTGGAAAGGATCAGCGTGGTCGATGCAGGTATGGCAGGGGTGCTCTTTACCCATGCCGCAGCCCTTGAGATCATATCCGTGGCCGCCCAGGCCGATGGAGAGAAATGCCGGTCCATTTACCAGCCGGCTTCCTTGCCGGATAGCACCCCACTGGCATTTCAGTCATATGCCTCGCCTGATGAAATTGATTTCCCCGAGGTTATGGGGGAGGGCAGGCATCTGCTGAGCGGACACCTGCCATTCCTCGTGCTCGGAGGCATGGCCAGGTATGCGGTCGTACCCGGCGCCCGGCAGAATGGCAGGGGCTTTTCATACTATCTCATGGATCTGACCGGAGACGGTGTGACGAGGTCAGGCCCCATACTTACCCTGGGCTTTCAGGCCTGCCAGGCCGTCGACACCACCCTGAAGGATGTGCCGGCTCTGCTGATAGGTGCTGAGGGCAAAGGTGAGATCTATTTCCATACAATGCTCTCGCGTATGTCCATTCCGGCTGCAGCAATATCGCTCGGCATCATGGAGGGTTCATTCAAAGAGGCCCTTGCATATGCCGGAGAGCGCTATCAGGGGGGGCGCAACATCGTGGACTGGTCCGGTGTCCGCATGAAGCTCGCCGAGATGGCCATCCAGATCGATGTGGCCAGGAGCTGCCTGTCCGGAATCTGCTCCGCATGCGATGCGGCCTCGCCGGATGGAAACGGGGCTGCTGTTGCTGCGGCAATCCATATAAGCGACATGGCCTGCAGTGCAACTTCCGAAGGCGTCCAGCTGCTGGGAGGCAACGGATACATGAAAGACTACGGCCAGGAAAAGAGGATGAGGGACGCGCGGCAGGCCCGGTCCCTGCTGGGAATGAGCGGCCTGAAAAAGATGAAATATATCGAGAGAATCATCGAGGAGGCTTTAGTATGAAAAGCACACTGGATAGAAACAATTTTTTTAAAGGCCTGGATCAGATCGAGCACAAGGACTACGATGTAAAGCTGCCGATCTTCTATTATGACAACACTGCCATGAGCGCCATCTATACCGCCTCTACCAAAAAGGTGAGAAAGTACCTCCCTTCATCCGACATGCACCCTGTCGAGATGTTCCCGGCTAGGTGTCTGATGGTGTTTACCGCCTTCGAGTACCGCAAGACGGATATCGACCCGTACAATGAATTCAGCATCAGCGCAGTCATATCCTATGGCAAGAGGGCCATTCCCGGGTTGACCTCCCTTTCCTATATGCTTAAGAGTTGTTTCACTGCCTACATACTCCACCTCCCCGTAACCTCTGAGAGGGCGCGTCGTGGAGGGGTGGAGCTGGCAGGATATCCGAAATTCATTGCCGACATCGCCTTTACCCAGGAGAAAGGATACACCACGTGCACGGTAGCGGAGAACGGCCGGAGGATCCTGTCGCTCAAGGGGAAGAACACAAAAACATCACGAGGCAGGATTACGAAGTATATCATCCACACCATGAAGAATGGTATTCCGCTGAAGGCGAATCTCTATTTAAACCCCATCCAGTTCCGCCAGACAATCGGATTTGGCGCGGCCAGGCTGGATATCGGAAGCGGCCACAGGATATGCACCGAACTGCGTGACATGGGGTTGAGCAGGCTGCCGGTCCTGTATCAGTACATGCCGTTGTATGAGGCAATCCTTTTCAATTCAAAGAATCTCATCGACGATTAGGAGGGCTTAAGCCATGGGAAAGAGAGACCTGAACGGGAAAACGGCGGTCATCACCGGGGCAGCGTCGGGAATAGGAAGAGGGCTGGCGCTTGCGTTGGCAAAAGAGCAATGCACCATACTCCTGGCCGATATCAATGAGGCAGGCCTCAAGCAGACATCCGAGATGGTAAGGCAGTCAGGGGGCAAGCCGGAGATATTCCTCTGCGATGTATCCAGGCTCGATGATGTAATGAGGATGGCAGACCATTGCTTCGATGCGTGGGGCAAGGTGGATCTGCTCATCAACAACGCGGGTGTTGCCTCAGTAGGATTCATGGGCGACATACCCATCAAGGATTGGGAGTGGATTGTTTCCATCAACTTCTGGGGCGTGGTGTACGGCTGCCATGCCTTTGTCCCGAGGATGAAGAAACAGGGGAGCGGCTCTATCGTGAACGTGGCGTCCGCTGCCGGCATCCTCTCATCCGCTGAAATGGCCCCGTACAATGCGACAAAGGCCGCGGTCATCTCTATATCAGAAACGCTCAAGAGCGAGCTCGCCCCGCACAACATCGGGGTGACCGTGATCTGTCCGACATTCATCAAGACAAATCTCATGGAGAAGTTGAGGTGCACAGACGAGTTCCAGAGGCAATGTTCAACGACAGGCGTGGACAATGCGAGGTGGACACCGGAGATGATTGCCGATCTGGTGATCGATGCCGTGAAAAAGGACAAGATGTATGTGGTTCCGCAGGTCGCAGCGAAGATATTGTGGATATCTAAACGCATATCTCCTTCTGGATTTTTTGGATTCCAGGCATTTCTGATGCGTATGGGATGGGGGAGGAAACTGATGTTCCACATGGCGCGGATGGGGTTCTGAAATTCTTGCGAAAAGGGAAGAATGGGGACGGGTTCAGATTAATGGTTGAGAAATGTGAACCCGTTCTCGATTTCAACCCATCAGGGACATCTATCCTGGAGTCCCCTCTCCCCTTGCGGGAGAGGGTCAGGGTGAGGGGTAAATTACCTTATTCACCGAAGACTCTGAAGATATGGAATAATCTGCCCTTGTAAAAATCAAATAGTTATCACAGAAATCTTAAATCTGATATGGAACTGATATAAAGCTTATGATATAGCATTGAAATTAAGTAATTACACATCTTTGATTCCACTGTGAAGACTGCAATTGGCCATGAACAATCATTTGAATCTGTCTCAAAGGCTGGGGTGGGACTACCAATCATGATCAAAAGTAGACATTCTTTAGGCCAGCTTGGGGGTTGGGAATGGCTGAGAATTTTCGCTGCTCATTTTCACAGCCTAAGCTTCAGAGCGTCGAATCTCAATAAGGAGCCACAAGTAAGTTGATCGGAACATTGTCACGCAGGTTGCTTGTCAGAGACGACGGTACAGGCAAGGTAAGGGAAACAGTCGGTACCTTCTCTGAGTTCGAGATTGAGGACGCGATCATCCTCCTTGGCGATCCGGGAATGGGAAAGACAACCCTCTTTAAGGAAGCTGCCAAAGCTAACTAGTGCCCATCCGGAAAGTATAGTTAGTTGAAATAATTGAGTAAAAGAGCATTTTCTCATTGGAGATTTAGAGAATATCTGCTATGGTTATCATGCAACACACTGATATTCCAAAT